>Ga0163200_1000523_pt1 | contig 16521 bp, 15 predicted proteins | sample PL_2010_200m_FD_113535 | JGI IMG/M metagenome (GOLD analysis project Ga0163200, IMG submission 113535) | Freshwater microbial communities from Powell Lake, British Columbia, Canada to study Microbial Dark Matter (Phase II) - PL_2010_200m | ecosystem: Environmental > Aquatic > Freshwater > Lake ... | reverse complement strand
TTATTTAGAATATGTTACATTGCTGCTAAAATGGGCTTATCCGTTGAAATCTTTAAGCTCTCAGGTGTAATATTTTCTACTTATATCGCGTTGCATTATTATACTGCTCTTTCGGATCTTATTCAGAGGCGTTTTTTGCCTAAAGCTATGCCTTTAGAGTTTATGGATTTTCTGATTTTTCTTATTTTGGTTGCGGCTGGCTATCTGATTTTTGTTGTCTTGCGCAGTATTTTCTGCCGTTTTATGAAGCTGGAGGCTGCGCCTGAGATTAACAAATTTGGAGGTTTAATCCTGGGTCTGGCGCGGGGGTTTTTTGTCATCGGGCTAATCAGTTATATTTTAGTAATCTCCAGCATCAGCTATCTTACGCGCACCGTGAAATATTCTTACCTGGGAAGCAGGGCTTTTGCGATTGCCCCGCAGACCTATACGTGGTTATGGAGCAATATTTTCTCTAAATTTTCTGCCGGGGAAAAACTCAATCCTACGGTTAATGAAGTAAAGAATAATTTTTCCAGCAAATGAAGTTAATCAATTTTTATAACCAGGTAGTCAGATTCGGCCGGGCAGAGGATCCGCGCAAGGAAAAGAAGAATATAAGATCTTTTCCGGATTCCGCAATCCTTTTCGGTAAGCCTAACCAAGAAGTTAAGAAGATCATGGTGGGTATTGATATTGAAGTTGCCGAGCTTTTGCTTGCTGACCGTATCCGTCAAAAAGAAGGCCTGGATCTGGTAATCGCGCATCATCCCGAAGGCAAAGCTTACGCAGGTTTACATGAGGTAATGAAACTTCAGGTTGACCTGTTAAGGCAAGCAGGGGTTGGGCGTCAGACAGCCGTTAAATTGCTTGAAGCCAGGATGCTGGAGGTTGAACGCAGGATATTGCCGCAGAATCATAACCGGCCTGTGGATGCCGCAAGATTGCTGAATATTCCTTTTATGTGCATGCATACCCCGGCGGATAACCACGTGTACAGGTTTCTAGATACTCTTTTTAAGCAGAAAAAGCCCCGTAGGGTTGAGGATATTATTAGATTCCTTAGGGAGATACCTGAGTATCAGATTGCCGAAAAATTTAATACCGGCCCGCGCGTAATCTTAGGCAGCTTGAAGCGTGCGACAGGTAAGATCCTGCTTGAGATGACCGGAGGCACTGAAGGCTCAAAAGATGTTTTTGGTAAGTTATATAAGGCCGGAGTGAGGACCCTGGTTTCCATGCATTTAAGTGAGGAGCATTTTAAAAAGGTTAAAGATACCAATCTCAATGTCGTTATCGCAGGGCATATTTCATCTGACACATTAGGGTTAAACCTGCTTTTGGATAATTTAGATAAAGCCGCCAAGCAGAATTTTGAGGTAATCAGTTGTTCAGGTTTTACCAGGCTTAAAAGAAAGTAAAAAAATGTCTGGACGAATCCCGGAAAATTTATTAGAAGATGTCCTTGGACGCGTGGATATAGTCGAGATTATCTCCGCTTATATTCCGCTTAAGAAATCAGGCAGGAACTTCAAGGCTAATTGTCCGTTTCACCATGAGAAGACGCCGTCATTTATGGTTTCACCGGACAAGCAGATTTACCATTGCTTTGGTTGCGGTGAATCAGGTAATGCTTTTAAATTCCTTATGCGCCATGAAAGAATGGAGTTCCCCGAGGCGGTTGAAATGCTGGCCAAGAAAGCAGGGGTTGTTTTGCCTGTTCAGGATAGGGCGCTCGATACCGCAGCGGCAAGCCTTAGCACCCAACTCTACAAAATCAACGAATTAGCCGTTAATTTTTATGAAAACAATCTGCATACCGCGAATCCGGCAGTATCTGGCGATTACCTGATAAAAAGGGAGATTAAGCCTCAAACAATCAAAGAGTTTCATCTGGGTCTGGCCCCTGGCGATTGGGACAGCCTGATGAATTTTATGAGGTCAAAAAATATCAGCCTTGCATTGCTGGAGAAAGCAGGTTTGATTTTACCAAAAGCCGGCGGCGGTTATTATGACCGTTTCCGCAGCCGTATCATATTTCCAATTTTTGATATACGCTCTCGGCCAATCGGCTTTGGAGCCAGGGTCTTGGATAAAAGCCTGCCAAAGTATATTAACTCTTCGGAAACTGCCGTTTTTACCAAGGGAAGGAATCTTTTTGGTTTGAACTTATCCAAAGATTACATCAGGGATGTTGATAACGCAATAATCGTTGAAGGTTACCTGGATTTTATGATTCCTTACCAAGAGGGTATAAAAAATATTGTAGCTTCACAGGGAACCGCGCTCACCTTAGAGCAGATCAGGTTACTTAAGCGTTATACTCATAACGCAGTAATGATTTATGATGGGGATACTGCCGGTGAAATCGCCACCTTAAGAAGCCTGGATATGCTTATTGAAGAAGGCATGAACGTAAAAATAGTCCCGCTGCCAAAAGACCTGGATCCGGATGCCTTGGTCCGCGCACAAGGAATTGATAGCCTCAAGGCTAAAATCCGGAATGCCGCAAGCCTCTTTGATTATAAGCTTGAGATTTTAAAAAGCCGCCATGATATCAAGGATGCGCATGGTAAAAGCAAGATTGCCGGTGAAATGCTCTCCACGATTAATAAGTTTGACAACGCTATCCTGCGCGCAGAGTATACAAAAAGGCTTTCCGAGGAAATTAAAATTCCGGAACATTATATACTTGAAGAACTAAACAAATTAAAGCCGTCTGCAGCAGAAAAGGCACTTGAGCCTTCGGTTATTGCCAGGAATACTCCTGAAATCAATCCCGCGGAGAAGCTGTTGATCAAGTTCATGCTTGAAGAAAAGGAGCTTATTGAAAAAATTATGCAGGAGTTAGAGCCTGCTGATTTCCAGGATATACGCACCGCCAAAGTTGTCTCTGTAATGCATGACCTGTTTACCCGGGGCAAGAACATCGCGCCCAGCGTGCTGATGAATTATTTCAGCGAAGATGACGCAAGCCGGTTAGTTTGCGAATCCATGTTTATGCCGGAGCTCTTGGAGCAGGAAAGAGAGAAAGCCTTGAATGACTGTATCCAGAGGATCAAGGTACAAAGATTGAAGTCCAGGAGAGAATTCCTGCATGTGCAGATTAAAAGCGCCCAAACTTCCGGGGATGAAAAAAGATTAAACAGTCTTATCCAGGAATTTCATAATTTAATAAAGAAAGGCGATTAAGGATGAAGAAGAAAGAGTACCCCGCTAAGGACATGGAGAAGTTGATTGCCCTGGGAAAACAGAAGGGTTTTCTTACTTATGACGAAGTAAATGACCTTCTTCCCGAAGACCTCTCAAGCACTGAGGCGATTGATCATCTTTTTGAACTGCTCAGTAATGAAGATATCCAGGTAATTGAAGGAGGCCAGGACGCAGGCCTTTCGGCAAACCGCCCGCAGCAGGAAAAACAAACCTTAGCTCAAGCGCGGGAAGAATTGTTGACCGAACAGCTTAAAAGCGAAGAACGCTTTATGCCTTTGGATGATCCGGTAAAAATGTACCTAAAACAGATGGGTTCTATCTCGCTTTTAAGCCGTGAAAATGAAATTGAGCTGGCCAAAAGAATAGAAGATGCGGAGGATAAATTCAAACGCGCAGTTTTAGTGACTAAGTTTGCCAGGAATGAAGTTTTATCTGTTGCTAATGATATCTTAGATGACAAGATTAACTTAGAAGAGGTAGTTAAGGAAGATATTAAGATAAAAAAGAATAGGGTTATCGGCAGGTTTAAGCGCCTTTTAACCAAGATTAAACAAACTAGAAGCGATAGTAACAGTATTAACTTGATCTTGCAGCTTAATTTTACTACTTCAGTAATTGAAGCGGCAGTGCGCAAGCTGAACATATTGCTGCGGGAGTTGGATTATATGAAGCGTTCAGGCAAGAGAAGCAATACGCGATCCCGGCAGATACTAAATGAAATTAACGAGCCATACCTGAAAATTAAAGAACAGATGAAGCTGATTAAATCAGCGCATCTTAAGTTTAGCCGCACGAAAAAGAAATTAGTAGAAGCAAACTTGCGCCTTGTGGTAAGTATTGCCAAGAAATATACTAACCGCGGGCTTTCTTTTCTTGACCTTATTCAGGAAGGCAATATCGGGCTTATGCGCGCAGTGGAAAAATTCGAATATAAGCGTGGATACAAGTTTTCAACTTATGCAACCTGGTGGATCCGCCAGGCGATTACCCGTTCTATCGCTGATCAGGCGCGCACGATTAGAATACCAGTACATATGACTGAAACAATCAATAAAATAATCCGTTTCTCAAGAGTTTTTGTGCAGGAGAACGGCCGGGAACCTACCCCTGAAGAGATTGCGCATAAGATGCGCTTTCCTCAGGAAAAAATTAAATCAATCTTAAAGATCGCTCAGGAACCGATATCTTTGCAAATGCCTATAGGCGATGAAGGGGATACGCACTTTGGTGATTTTATTCAGGATAAAAAGGCAGTTTCACCGGCAAATGAAACAGTGCGTTCCATGCTCAAAGATGAAATGAACTCTGCCTTAAGCACGTTAACAGAAAGGGAAAAGAAAATTTTGGTTTTGCGTTTTGGTATCCACGACGGTTGCCCGCGCACATTAGAGGAGGTAGGCAATGTTTTTAAGGTAACCCGCGAGAGAGTCCGGCAGATTGAAGCTAAGGCCTTAAAGAAACTCCGCCACCCTTCGCGTTCGCGCAGGTTGCGCACCTTTATGGATATGACGCTGGCGCACCAGAGAGAGTACTAAAACATAAGGGCAAGGCAGCTTGTTTTTTTTAAAGGAAGCTGCCTTTTGTTTAAAAAATGGATAAAAAACAAGAAGAAGAAAATAATTCGATCGTTAAGCAGATTTATGAGCGGCTGCACGATATCCAGCTGCAGCAAAGGGCGATCCTCAATAATATTCCCGATATCGTCTGGCTAAAAGACAAGGATAGCAAGTTTATTGCGGTTAATGAATCTTTTGGTAAGGCTTGCGGCTTTAAGCCTGAGGAGCTTGTAGGCAAAACCGATTTAGATATTTGGCCAAAAGAATTAGCAGAGAGGTATCGCGCTAATGACCAGGAGGTTATGCGCTCTGGTAAGCAAAAATGCGTAGAGGAAAGATTAGCAGATAAAGAGGGGAAAATCCAATGGGTAGAAACAATTAAGACCCCGATTTTTGATGACAAAGGAAGAGTAATCGGTACCACCGGCATTGCCAGGGATATCACTGAGCGCAAAAAAGCCAAAGAGAGGTTAGAAGAGATCCGTGCGGAGCTGGAAATCAGGGTTAAGGTCAGGACAGCAGAGCTAACCCGGGTTAATGAAGATTTGCTTAAGGAGATAAGCGAACGTGAAAAAAATGCAGAGCTGAATGCTCATACCCTGCGTCAACAGCTTGAATTTATCCTGGGGGCCACTAAAACCGGAATGGACATTATTGATAAAGATTTTTATATCCGTTATGTAGATCCGGAATGGGCGCGTAAGTATGGACCCTGGGAGGGCAAAAAATGCTTTGATTACTTCCTGGACCGCAAAAGCCCTTGCCCTGTGTGCGCGATTGAGAAAGCGTTTCAGACAAAGAAAACTGTAGTTAGCGAAGAAATCTTGATTAAAGAGAATAACCGGCCGGTTCAAGTTACTACAATACCTTTTCAGAATGAATCTGGCGAGTGGCTGGTTGCTGAAGTGAATGCGGATATAAGCGAAAGAAAAAAGATTGACGAACAGCTAAGGAGGTACCGCGAGCATTTAGAGGAACTGGTTGAAGAGCGGTCGGTGCAGCTTATGCAAGAGATCTCTCTGCACAAAAAGGCAGAGGTAGAAAAAAGTAAATTAAATTACGCATTGCTTAAATCATATGAGAAATTAAAAAGTATCTCGCTTATCGACGCGCACACCGGACTTTATAACTATCGTTATCTCCAGGATGTCATTGAAGCGGAGTTTCATCAGGCAAGAAGGTATGCGCAGCACCTCTCGGTAATTATGCTTGATATCGACTATTTTAAATCCATTAACGATGTCTACGGGATGGCTTTCGGAGACCTGGTATTAAAGCAGCTGGCTCGTCAGCTTAAGCGCATGGTGCGCAGATATGATATCCTTATCCGTTACGGCGGCGAAGAGTTTATTATTATATCCCCAAGGCTGAATCGCGAGCTTGCTTTAAATATGGCGCAGCGGCTGCTTGAATCGTTAAATTTTATAAACTTCGGCAATAAGCATCATACTGTTAAACTGAAATTAAGCCTTTCTGCGGTTTCTTTTCCCGAAGACCGGGTAACCAAGGGAATTGATCTGGTTAATTTAGCTAATGATGTGCTTAATTACGCTAAGGAAAGTGGAGGAAATCGGGCATATTCCACCCTAGAGGTTAAAAAACCGCTAAAGAAAGGATTAGAAAGGATACTTAAAGCTTCAGGAGTAAAAACTCTAAAGAATACGATTGAAAAACTTACCAAGAAATCCAAACAAGGATTAGTAGAGTCCATATTCGCATTTGCCAAGACTATTGAGCTAAAAGATCATTATACCGGAGAACATGTTGAAAACACCGTGCACTATGCCACAGAGATTGCTAAAGGGCTGGGGCTTAGGCATGAAGATACAGAATTAATCAAACAGGCGGCTATGTTGCATGACTTAGGAAAGATCGGTATCAGCGAGAATATCCTGCTTAAAAAAGGCAAGCTTAATAAAAAAGAGTTTGATGAGATTAAAAAACATCCGCAGATCGGCGCGGATATAATCAGGCCAATCCAGTTTTTGCATAGCTTAATCCCCTTTATTTTCTACCATCACGAAAGATGGGATGGAAAAGGTTATCCCAGCGGGATAAAAGGCGAAGATATTCCCGTGGGGGCCAGAATCATCGCTATTGCCGATGTATATCAGGCATTAACCAGCGACCGGCCGTATCACAAAGCTTTCAGCAAAAAACAGGCTATAGACATAATTAAGAAAGCTTCCGGAACACAGTTTGACCCCCGCATCGCAGACATCTTCCTTAAGATTGTCAATAAAGAAAAATAACCTCTTTTGCGGACTTATCCTTGCTCGTTTCACTCGTAGGCCCTTGCGCTTTGCGCAAGGGTTTCACTAGATAGAAGCTTTGAGGTGTTCAAATTTCGCGCAGTAAGCGCGCACTTGCCAATCCTATTTGGCAAGGTGCGTTAGACCAAAACTTAAGGTGCTCAAATTTTATCTTGCCAAAAGCACCTGTAAATAGTAATATATAGCATTGACCTTGGGGCCCATAGCTCAGTGGTAGAGCAGGTGACTCATAATCACTTGGTCGGAGGTCCGAACCCTTCTGGGCCCAGTTTCTTGAGTTCAAGGGCGATTGGCTCAGTTGGTTAGAGCGCCACATTCACATTGTGGAGGCCAGAGGTCCGAATCCTCTATCGCCCAATTAAAAACTATTAGGGGAGAAAAGTTGGCTACAACCGATCTAAAGACGCAGATAATTGGTTTGGTAAGCTTGCAGGAGCTGGATAGCGAAATATACGCTTTAAATAACGAAAAGGAAGCTAAGCCTTTGGAGATCAAGGCTATTGAGACGTCTTTTGAGGCAAAGAAGCAGAACCTGGCGGCTTTGGAGAAAAAATCATTAGACCTGCAGAAACAACGCAAAGATAAAGAGTTGGAACTGGCTTCCAAGGAAGAAGCAGCTAAAAAACTTCAGGCCCAGCTTTATTCGCTTAAAACCAATAAAGAGTATCAGACTATGTTACAGCAGATCCAGGATGCCAAGGCGGACAGCGAAGTGGTTGAAGAAAAAATTCTCATGCTCTTTGAAGAATCTGATAAAATAAAAAAAGAAATCGAGGAGGAGAATATAAAAATCAAAGAAGAAGAAAAGATATTTATTGAGCAGAAAAGAAATATGGAAATACGCATTAAAGAGATTGATCAGCGCTTAAACGTCCTCCAGACGCAGCGCAAAGAAGTGACCCCTGGATTAGATGCCAAAGTATTCCTACAGTATGAAAGAATATTAAATAGCCGTGATGGCCTGGGGATTGTCAGCGTTAAAGATAACTCCTGCTCCGGTTGCAATATGAATGTTCCTGCCCAGGTAATCAACCTGATCAAGATGTATGAGGATATTATTACCTGTGAAGTTTGCAACCGCATCCTCTATATCAAGGAATGAACTATTTAGAGATTTATATCGACGGGGCGTCAAAAGGCAACCCAGGGCATAGCGGGATAGGTATTGTAATTTGTAAAGAAGGCCGGACGATAAAAAGTATTTCAAACTATATCGGTACAGCTACTAATAATGTCGCTGAATACACCGCTTTAATATATGCCCTTGAAGAAGCACTGTTGCTAAAAGCTAAAAGTTTAAAAATTAATACCGACAGCCAGCTTTTAGCCAGGCAATTAAACAAGATTTACAGGGTTAAGCATGAAGGGATAATAAATTTATACAACCGGGCAGTGCATCTTTTGACCGGTTTTGAAAAAGTTTTGATTTGTTTCATTCCGCGGGAAGAAAATCACAGCGCGGATAAGTTAGCAACGGATGCGATTAAAAAAGCGCTAAGTAAGAATCTTTGACAATAAACAGGCAGAATGTGGCTGCCCCCTAATTGATCAGGGGGAGGAAAGTCCGGGCTCCGGAGGATAACGTAATGGGTAATACCCATCTCCCGATGTAACGTCGGGACGGATCAGAGCCACAGAGACGAGTAACAGTTGAAGATTGTGATGAGTAAGATCCTTCGCCGCCTATGGCGGCTTAGGATCATCTCGCAGTCTTCGACTGCGAGATGAAACGCGGCAATCTCTACGTGGAGCAAAGCATAAAAGGGATGAGCACTGATCCAGTGCGCTTCCGTATTTCTTACGGAAATTAATCCTGGGTAAGCTGCTAAAGTCCCGGGAGTGATTCCGGGATTGAGAGGAATAGCCACTAATCGGTGTGGATAATCACACCAAGACAGAACCCGGCTTATTCTGCCTGTTTTTTTAAAACGGAGGTAATATCATGTCAGGTCATTCGAAATGGAAGACGAATAAAGGTAAAAAAGGTATAGCTGATGCTAAAAGAGGGGCAACCTTCACTAAACTTATCAAAGAACTTGTTGTAGTAGCCAGAGATGGCGGCGGCAATCCCGATACTAATCCCCGTCTGCGCGCAATAATGCAGAAAGCTAAAGAAGCAAATATGCCTTCGGATAACGTGAAGATGGCGATTAAACGCGGAACCGGTGAGCTTCCCGGCGTAGTATACGAGGCGGTTATGTATGAAGCTTATGGCCCGGGAGGTGTAGCTATTTTAATTGATTCACTAACCGATAATAAAAACCGCTCTACCGCCGAGTTGCGCAATATCATGTCGAAAAAAGGCGGGAATATGGCCGGGGCAGGCTCAGTGAGCTGGATGTTTACCCAAAAAGGTTATATTTCAGTGGCCAAAGATAAGATCAAAGAAGATGAGTTGATGAATATTGTCCTTGATGCGGGGGGCGAAGATATGAAACATGACGACAATATCTATGAGATTTTCACCGCGGTCCAGGATTTAGAGAAGGTTAAACAGGCGCTTCAGGATAAAGGGATTAAATGGGAAGATGCCGAGTTAACCATGATCCCGTCATCTACGATTAAAGTTACAGGACATGAAGCTAAGCAGGTGCTAGCCCTGGTGGAGGCGCTGGAAGAGCATGATGATGTGCAGCAAGTCTATGCTAATTTTGATATCCCGGATGAAATTTTGGATGAGGTCGCTGGCGAAGAATGATTATTTTAGGGCTCGATCCTGCCTTAACCATTACCGGCTACGGAGTTATTCAGGTTAAGGGCAGCGCTTTAGCATTACGCGAGGCAGGCATAATCCAGACTAGCGCAAAAGACTCAACCCCAAAACGATTGGATAAAATATACCGCGGGGTGATTAAATTAATTGAGGATACGAATCCGGATTGTTTAGTGCTTGAGAAAATATATTCGCATTATCGCCATCCGGCCACCGCATATATTTTAGGACAAGCTAGAGGGGTAATTTGCCTGGCTGCAGCGACAAAGAATATACCATTTTATGAATATGCAGCCACGCGTATAAAAAAAGCAATCGTAGGCAAAGGGCTGGCTTCTAAGGCTCAGGTGCAAAGGATGGTTGCTAATACCTTAGGATTAAAAATCCTGCCGGATTATATGGATGTTACTGATGCCCTGGCGTTGGCTATAGCGCATAGTTATATCGCAAAGGTAAAAATATGATTTCACGGATCTGTGGAAAGGTTTTGGAAAAAGGGTTAAACTATCTTGTGCTGGATTTAGACGGCTTAAGTTACGATGTTTTTATCCCAGCGTGCGTGATGCAGCGCATTGATGAGTCAATCGGCCCGGACGGAAAAATCAACCTTAAAACTTATCATTACTATCAGGTTGAGCAGGCCAAGAGCATCCCTATGCTTATCGGATTCCTAAATCAGGTGGAAAAAGATTTCTTTGAGATATTTATCACGGTTTCCGGTATTGGGCCGCGCGCCGCATTAAAGGCTTTAAATAAACCCATTTCGCTTATCGCTAAGGCAATCGACGAAGGAGATTTAAGTTTCTTAAAAGGCTTGCCCGGCATAGGCGAGCAAAGGGCAAAAGAGATTGTCGCTAAGTTACAGAATAAAGTAGGTAAATTTGGCTTGATCCAGGATCACCAGAGAGAAGGTAAATCAATACCTAAAGATATTTCTGAAGAAGCGCTTGAGGTTTTATTGCAGTTGGAGTATAAAAGAAGCGAAGCATTAACTATGATCAAGAAGGTCCTCCAGGGGAATACAGCCGTTAATACTACTGAAGAATTGCTTAACCTGGTGTATAAACAAAGGCTTTTAAGATAAAGGAAGTCGTAGATTCCGTCTCGTAAGATGTAGCAAAAATATCGAAGAAATTTTTGCTACACTCGACGGAATTAATTCGCACAATAACTTACTCTCCGCCTACAGTGGATCGTAAGTTATGTGCTCATTAAATATGGAAGAAAATAATTTAAAATCAGCGGTGGAGGCTTTGATTTTTGCTTCAGAAAAACCCGTAACTGTCGAGCAACTTAAGAAAGTCCTGGGTAATCCGGATTCCGGAGGCTTGCGTAAAATTGTTGAGGAGCTTAAATACGAATATGAAACGCAGAACCGCGGTTTTCGCATAGCAGAGATAGCCGGCGGATTCTTGATGATTACCTGCGCTGCTTTTAGCCCTTTCTTAAAGAAACTTTTTAAGAACCGCAGCGTGGATAAATTATCTAAACCCGCCCTTGAGAGCCTGGCGATCATCGCTTATAAACAACCGTTAACTAAGGCAGAAATCGAATCATTAAGGAATGTTAACGTGGATGGAGTAATGAAAAACCTGCTTGACAAAAACTTGATCCGTATTTGCGGCAGGAAAAAGATTCCGGGCAGGCCCTTTGTTTTTGGGACAACAGGTCAGTTCCTTGAGCATTTCGGTTTAAAATCACTGGAAGATTTACCAAAGATTGAGAATTTTACCGCTATGGCTTTAGAAGCACAGGCCAAAAACGATCTAGAGCGGTCTATCGACCTGGAGGTTGAAAATGGATCTGGAAAAATTGCGCAAGAAAATTGATATACTTGACGCCAAATTAATCAGCTTGTTGAATTTGCGCGCCAAGGTTACCAAGGAGATCGGAAAAGTAAAAATCAACAGCGGGAAGAGTATTTATTCACCTGAACGGGAAACGCAGGTCTTGCGTAAAATTGCCTGTTTAAATAAGGGGCCTTTGAAAAAGGGCGCGCTTGAGGCGATTTACCGCGAGGTTATGTCAGCCAGCCTGGCTTTGGAAAAATCCCTTAAGATTGCTTATCTTGGCCCCCGGGCAAGCTTTACCAATTTGGCAGCCCTGAAAAAATTCGGCTCGCAAGTCGGCTATATTGCCTGCAATAGCATAGCGGAAGTTTTTCTGGAAGTTCAAAGAGGTTCAGTTGATTACGGAGTTGTACCCATAGAAAATTCAATTGAGGGAGCGGTAAGCCATACTTTGGATGTTTTTGTGGACGCGGATCTTTTAATCTGCTCGCAGATAATCCTGGATGTCTCGCATAATTTACTAGCTAACTGCGCGAAGAATAAAATTCGCAAGGTATATTCTAACCCGCAGGTTTTCGGCCAATGCCGCATCTGGCTGCAAAAGAATCTGCCTAATGCTCAGTTAATCGATGTCTCCAGCACAACGCGCGCAGCAGAACTGGCAAAAAAAGAAAAAAACAGCGCTGCGATTGCCTCGCTTTTGGCCTCCAAGGTTTACGGTTTAAAGGTCCTGGCATCGGGAATCGAAGATTCTCCGCATAATATTACCCGTTTCTTAGTTATCGGAAAGAATGTCTCAGTGCCAACCGGCCGCGATAAAACATCTTTGCTTTTCTCGATTAAGGACCGGGTAGGGGCTTTATATAGCATACTCCTGTTGTTTCGTAAATACGGGATCAATCTTACCAAGATTGAATCCCGGCCGTCAAAGAAAAAAGCCTGGGAGTATTATTTCTTTGTCGACATCTTGGGCCATCAGCATGATGATTTGGTCAAAAAGGCCCTGCATGAATTAGAACAAAAATGTACTTACTTAAAAATACTGGGGTCATACCCGATCGGAGAATAATTTAATGAAGGAACTAATACGTATTAGCGCTTTAGGCGTTAAACCTTATATTGCCGGCAAGCCTATCGAAGAAACTAAAAGGCAACTGGGGCTAAAGGAAGTAATCAAGCTGGCTTCTAATGAAAACCCGTTTGGGCCATCCCCTAAGGCAATTAGCGCGATGAAGAAATGCCTGGGGGGAGTTAACCGTTATCCTGATTCGCAGAGTTATTTTTTAAAAAAGCGGTTGGCCAGGCATTTCGGATTAGATCCGGCAAACTTTGTGCTCGGCAATGGCTCAGATGAACTTATTGATGTGCTGATTAAAACTCTTGTGGAGCCGGATGAGTCTATAATTACTTCCGATACTACTTTTCTAGAGTATGGGATTATCGCGCAAACTAACGACCGTAAGGTTAAAAAAGCGCCCCTGCGCTATTTCAAATATGATTTAGCGGCAATGCTTAAACTGGTGGATAAAAAAACCAAGCTGGTTTTTATCGCCAATCCCAATAACCCCACCGGCACTTATGTTACCAAATATGAGGTTGCGGAGTTTTTAAATGCGCTTCCTAAATCCGTAGTAGTTGTTTTTGATGAGGCATACGATACATTCATCGATGTGGACGATTATCCGGATTCTTTAAGTTATTTTAAACGCAAAAAGAATATCATCATCCTTAAGACATTTTCCAAGGCGTACGGCCTGGCAGGGTTGCGCTTAGGTTATGCTATAGCCGATGCCGAACTGGTATCTTATCTGGAGCGGGTCAGGCAGCCGTTTAACGTAAATATCCTGGCTCAGGCAGCGGGATTGGCTGCCATAGAAGATAAAAAGTTTCTTAAAAAAACACGCCAGTTGACTTTAGAAGGAAAAGATTTTATCTATCAGGCGCTCTCTGAGATGGGTTTAGGTTATCTGCCTTCAGTCGCGAATTTTATCCTGGTGGATGTAGGCAAAGATGGCCTGGAGGTATTTAAGTCCATGCTTAAATTCGGGGTGATCGTCCGGGATATGAAACAGTATGGCCTGAATAATTTTATCCGGGTAACTATCGGCACCCAGAAGGAAAATGAAAGGTTTGTGCGCGTTTTAAAAAAGGTCCTCAGGGAGAAAAACTGATGATTATTGTTTTAAGGCCCGAAGCAACAGAAGCGCAGGTTAATCATATCATTGACAAAATCAAGGCATTAGGGCTGACTGCTCATCTTTCAAAAGGCTCGGAAAGGACGATTATCGGTGTTATCGGGCCGGAGGATGTATTGCGGGTTACTCCTTTAGAGGTTTTTCCCGGAGTGGAAAATGTTATCCCGGTGCTTTCACCATTTAAATTAGTTTCCCGTGAATTCAAAAAAGAAAATTCGGTAATTGACCTTGGCAAAGGAGTAAGCATAGGCGGCAAAGAGGTGGTAATCATGGCCGGGCCATGCACCATTGAAAATATTGATAGTCTGTTTGAAATTGCCAGGGAAGTCAAAAAAGCCGGAGCAACGGTATTACGCGGCGGCGCTTTTAAACCAAGGACCTCTCCCTACAGTTTTCAGGGGTTAGGCAAAACAGGCCTAAAGATGCTTAAGCAAGTAGGTGATGAATTAGGCTTGGTTACGGTAAGCGAAGTGATGGATCTGCGAGATGTAGGGTTGGTTGCCGATTCTGTAGATATTTTACAAATCGGCTGTCGCAATATGCAGAATTTTAACCTTTTAAAAGAAGTAGGGGCTACTAAGAAACCAATACTATTAAAACGCGGCATGGCTTCTACTGTCAAAGATATGCTTATGTCCGCCGAGTACATATTAAGCGCAGGAAATTTCTCGGTTATACTTTGTGAGCGCGGGATCCGCACTTTTGAGGATTCAACCCGCAATACTTTAGATATAAGCGCTGTGCCGGTAGCTAAACAACTGTCGCACTTGCCGATTATTGTTGACCCCTCGCATGCTGCCGGAAAATGGGGCCTGGTTCCGGCCTTGGCTAAGGCGGCAGTAGCGGCAGGCTCAGATGGTTTGATTATTGAAGTGCATAACCATCCTGAGGAAGCTGTTTCTGACGGAGCTCAATCGCTAATTCCGGCTAATTTCTTTAACCTGATGACTGAACTTAAAAGTATAGCTAATGCCGTAGGGAGAAAAATTTAATGAAAATGTTCAAGAAAGTTGTGATTTTTGGCACAGGTTTAATCGGCGGCTCGCTAGGCCTAGCCTTAAAAAGAAAGGATTTGGCCAAACGGGTTATTGGTTTGAGCCGGCATAAGAAGAACGCAAAATTAGCTTTAGAAATTGGCGCTATTGATCAGATCGGTACTTCTTTAAGGGTGGTTCGGGATGCGGATTTAGTCATACTGGCCACTCCTATTAATTCAATTATGGAGATTGCGTTAAAAATAGTAAAAAACTTAAAAAAAGATTGCATAGTAATTGACGTAGGCAGTACTAAGGAAAAGATTGTATCCCGGTTAAGTACGCTTATCCCTAATTTTGTCGGCTGCCATCCTTTGGCAGGAAGCGAAAAGAAGGGAATCTTGAATGGCCGGGGAAATATTTTTACAGGCTCTATTTGCATTATTACCCCGATTGCTAAAACCAAAAAGAATACCTTAAATAAAATTAAATTACTTTGGGCCGAATTAGGAACACAGGTAATTATGCTTACCCCGGCCAGGCACGATCAGATTTTGGCCTTTACCAGCCACCTGCCCCATGCCGTAGCTTTCTCTTTAATGGGGTCTATACCGGATAAATTCTTAGGCTTAAGTTCCAGCGGATTGAAGGATGCTACGCGCATCTCTGGTTCGGATGCCTTACTCTGGAGCGAGATATTCTTAAGTAACCGAAAGAACCTGTTAGTTTCAATTTCTTCCTTCCAGCAAAAGCTCGCCGCATTAAAGCTTGCCTTAAAGAACAAGGATATGGGACGCTTAACAAAAATACTCTCTGTGGCTAAAGAAAAACGTGAGCAGTTAGGATGATTATTGCTATCGATGGCCCGGCTGGAGCAGGGAAAAGTACGGTAGCCAGGATTCTGGCCAAAAGATTGGGCTTTCTTTATATTGATACCGGGGCAATGTACCGGGCATTGACTTTAAAAGTCTTGGAAAATAATATAGCCATAAATGATGAAAAACAGATTAATGTCTTGGCCGCCGGAGTTAATCTGGACCTGCGCAATAACGCCGACGGTAGCTTAAGCGTTATCCTTGACGGCAGGGATGTTTCTCTGGATATACGCACTGCGCGGATTACTCAATTTGTTTCGGATGTAGCTAAAATAAAAGAGGTGCGTGAAGTGCTGGTAAAGATGCAAAGGGACCTGGGGAAAAGAGGAAATTGTGTCCTGGACGGCCGGGATATCGGAACAGTAGTTTTTCCGCTTGCCCAGAAGAAGTTCTTTATTGATGCTTCTCTAAAAGAGCGGGTGGACAGGCGTTTCAAAGAACTGAAAGGTTTGGGTCAGGCGATTACGATAAATGACGTGGAAAAGGATTTGTCTAACCGGGATAAAATCGATTCTACGCGCGAGGTTTCTCCTCTGCGTAAGGCGAACGACGCGATTTATATTGAGACTACCGACCTTTCCATAAAGCAGGTGGTAGATAAGATGCTCGGGCTTATAAAATAAATGGATAAAACACTGCTGAGGAATTTTTCTATTATTGCCCACATCGATCACGGCAAGTCTACCCTAGCTGATCGTATATTGGAGGTAACCGGAGCTGTTGATATGCACCACAAAGGCGATCAGCTGCTTGATGATATGGAGCTGGAAAAGGAGCGCGGTATTACCATCAAGGCTTCCATGGTCAGGCTGAATTATTTTTCCAGGAAGTTTAATAAAGAATATATCTTGAACCTGATCGATACCCCTGGCCACGTGGATTTTACTTATGAGGTCTCTAAATCCCTGGCTGCCTGCGAGGGGGCGGTGCTGGTAGTTGACGCGGGCCAGGGT
>Ga0163200_1000522_pt1 | contig 16564 bp, 3 predicted proteins | sample PL_2010_200m_FD_113535 | JGI IMG/M metagenome (GOLD analysis project Ga0163200, IMG submission 113535) | Freshwater microbial communities from Powell Lake, British Columbia, Canada to study Microbial Dark Matter (Phase II) - PL_2010_200m | ecosystem: Environmental > Aquatic > Freshwater > Lake ... | reverse complement strand
CTGCCGCTGCAATCGCGCTTTCTTCCACGAGCTTCCCATTTGGCAATGTGGCTCAGGGCAGCAGTGGCCAGCAAACCTTGACTGTTTCCAATCCAGGAGGGTCGACACTCACCGTCACCAGTATTTCAAGCAGTAACACGGCCTTCACTGTTAACCCCTCGACGCTCTCTGTACCCGCGGGCGGGAGCCTCCCGGTGACAATCACTTTTGCGCCCTCCGCTGCTACGACCTACTCGGCAACCATAACCCTTGTGCATAATGCGACGGGAAGCCCATCAACTGTCTCGGTCTCAGGGACTGGCACCTCGACATCAGCGCCGGTAGCTTCAATCTCTGCGACGTCGCTTGCCTTCGGGAATGTCACAGTCGGCACTCCAACACAGAAGACGTTTACCGTGGGAAATGTAGGAAACGCGGCTCTCATTGTTACAAACATTTCAACCGGTAATTCCGCATTTGCGGTGAGTCCGTCAGCCTTCCAGGTCTCTGCCGGGGCCGGTGCGCAAACCATCACGGTTACTTTTACGCCGGCTGCAGCGCAGAGCTATTCGGCCACAATTACGGTGACACACAATGCAGCCGGGAGTCCTGGCTCGGTGGCTGTAACCGGCAGCGGCACGAGTTCAGGTTCGGGTATCATCTCTGCTCAGGTGTCAACGGTTTCGTGTGGCACGGTAAAGATTGGAGGTTCGGGTCAGCAAAGTTTCCAGGTGACCAACAGCGGAACTGTCGCAGTAACGGTGACGAATGTCTCCAGCAGCAATGCGATGTTCACGGTCAGTCCGTCGAGTTTCACGTTGATTGCGGGAGGCAGCCAGAACATTACGGTGACGTTTACTCCCACCAGCACAGGGACCCAGTCCTCGACCCTGACATTCGCTTCCAATGCAGCTACGTCTCCAACAATCACGGCGACGGGCATCGGTGAAGCAGCTCGCGTCATCTATGGATCTACGTCTGTCGGTCGCTTCAGTGGAGGGATTCCGTCCTCTACGTGGGTTTTGATAAGTGTTCCCTACACGCTGGACGACCCGTCTGCTTCTGCTTTGGCGAACCAGCTCAGCGGCTCTACGCCATGGAAACTCTATACGTATCAGAATGGCCAAACTGTTGAAATCACAAACGCTTCTGATGCCTTTAAACTTTTCAGAGGTGTCTGGTTCAAGACCACCGCGAAGACAGGGACCTTCAACCTCGTGTTTCAGGCTGGTGACCTTGTCGGTGGTTCAACCATTAGCGCGACTGTGCCCACCGGCTGGTCCCTTGTCGGTCCCCCGTTCCTTGGTGAAGAGGCCAGCTGGTTTCCTGTCAATACCACTGCAGGATCAAGCGGTATCCGGGTCTACAAGTATGCCCATGAACAATCCCGCTGGGTCCTGCTTGATCCTGCGATCGAAAAGATGAAACCATTCGGTGGCTACGCGGTCTACAACGCGACCGGGTCAACGACACAACTCAACTTCGTCCGAGGTGGTGCGGCTACAAAGATAGATGAATGGCAGTCGTCAGGAGATGGTTGGTATGCAGGTCTTGATGTCGGAGAATCTTCGCTGAGAATCGGTCAGCATCGCCTCGCACAAGACGGGATGGATGTGTACGACTATCCCATGCCGCCAGCTCGGCCTGAGAGTGAGTCCGATGACCCCTATGTATCCAACAAACTCTGGAGTGATATCCGTCCTCTGTCATCGAAAGGCTTGACAACGTGGAGCGTGTTTGTCGATCCACAGGTGACGCGTTCCATCAAACCAACAGGGCTGGCGAATTTTCCAAGCGATTGGAGAATCGTTGTGCAGGGAATACCATTCCTTGGGTTGAAAGATTTTTCATCCGGGGAGAGTATTCGGATCCCGGATGATGTCAACTCGTCTTTCCGATTCACAATCCTCGCAGGTCCTCGCGAGCTCGTTGAACAGGCAATACTCCCGAGCGAATGTGCGCTGAGCCAGAACTACCCGAACCCGTTCAATCCATCAACGGCAATCAGCTACCAGCTCTCAGCTTCCAGTACGGCAACGCTCAAAGTGTTTGATCTTCTTGGAAGAGAAATTGTGACGTTGGTCGACGCCCCCCAAAATGCCGGCTATTATACTGTAATATGGGGAGGGCACGATGCATATGGAAAACGCATGGCCTCCGGTGTGTACTTCTACAGGCTCCAGACAGATAGATACATCGCAATCCGGAGAATGATGTTGCTTCAGTAGTGCTTGTCAAAATGCAATACGTCGGACACTCAGAGACACCGATGATGCAGTCGCGTGATGACGAGGTCACCGTCGGCGGAATGATTGATGTGCCGGGCGTGAAGATGACACGATGACCAGGGCATTTGCGCAGCCTGATACCATTCAACCCAACGACGTCGATTCGCTATCAAATCGCAAGCGAGTCGGCCGTCTCTCTCCGGATATTCAACTCACTTGGCGAGGAGATCACAACATTAGTGAATGGTCCACATCGGCCCGGCTTCTATGATGTGCAATGGGACGGACGGGATGCGAGGGGTAGCTCAGTCTCATCGGGTATCTATTATTGCGTCTTGAGAGCTGGAGGTTATGTGGCAGCGGCGAAGGTGGTTTTGTTGAAGTGAGGAAAAGAGAGGTGCCACTCACCTTCCCGGTGCGTTCGGTTTGGGGTGCGTGGCACCTTACAGAGCCCTCTCGTCAAGAAACATGATTTCACGCCGGAATATTGGAATCGGGAAGACACTATGTGAGGTAGGATGGGAAGGACGAGCAGCAACGCAAGCTCGCGAGCGGCGTGTATCTGTATCGTGTTGAAATGAGTGCTGAAAGAAGGATCGTAAGTGGAAAGATTACACTGGTACAGTAACCAATGAACATGAAAGAGAGCAAATTGATAGTTGTTCGACCGGCCAAGATCGCCGTAATTGTGTTTCTTGGTTTGCTCTGGACAATTCAACTGCACGGGCAGGATTTCTGGCAGCAGACGAATGGGCCGTTTGGAGGAATGACACAAGCCCTCGCCATCAATTCGAGCGACAATATTTTCCCTGGGACTTTTAGTGGTGTTGTGTTTCGAAGCGCACAGGCGACGCCAACACTTCCCGCGGCTCCAGCCAATGTCGTGACATCAGCAGGAAATGAAAGCGGGTTTAGTAACGAGGTCAATGCAAGACCTTCTTCTTCAGATCTGGTTCAAATCGCAGGCGGCGCATTCCAGATGGGAAACACTACGGGCCAATCAAATGAAATACCAGTCGATTCAGTAACACTCAGCTCATTTCACATTGACGAAACCGAGATTACGTACGAGAAGTGGACGGATGTGCGCATCTGGGGCTTGACGCACGGCTATACGGACCTGGTGGCTGGGAGAAACGGCTACACCGGCACAACGAACCATCCTGTGGAGGAGTGAGATGTCGCGGCGCCCGCTTCGATTCATCATTCTGGCCTTTTTGATCTGTTCCCCAATTTGGACTTCTGCCCAGATCGTCATTCAGCCTAGCCCTGAATCTGGAAAGGACTCTTACGTTAGCAGCGCGCATCCGGATGTCAACTATGGAACCGCCGATGGCTTGTACTTCGCGGGTAATCCCTGGGAAAAAGACACAATGTACCTGTACATTCAGTTTGACTTGACAACTGTGCCGAAGGGTACCATCATCAATTCCGCGAGGTTGGATTCATACATGTGGGGACTGAACGGCAGTATGAGTGCCTATCGCTATGGGGCCTATCAAGTCGTCGAGGCTTGGGGTGAAGCCACAATCACGTGGAACAACCGGCCGAAGGTCAGTTCGACTGCCGCCGTGACCTTGGATGGATCGGCATTGGAGGCTTCTTGGAATCAATGGTATTCCGTGAAGAACCTTGCTGATCTCGTGCAGGATTGGGTAAACAACCCTACCAGCAACTTTGGTTTGGTTCTTAAGGCAGTCAATCAATTCTATGGGTACCCGTACTTCTATAGCTCAGATTACCTGCAAGATCCATCTCTGCGTCCTAGGCTCGTCATCAATAGCCAGAAGAATTCGATCGCGGGTTTTGTTCTCGATTCACAATCGGGGCAGCGGATTCAGAATGCAGTCGTAAGCGCCTTTCAGAGCATTCAGTACCAGGGACAGAAGCTGTTTGCCCGTGACACCTCTGACGCAACAGGAGCCTTTGAACTGGTGCTTGATGTGCCAGGGACATATCAGGTGAAGGTTGACGGAATGAATGGCTATATGCCTGGCAGAGTCGATAGTGTCTTGGTGGTAGAAGGCCGAACAACTTCTCAAAACATCCTACTTCAATATAACCAGAATGCAGTAGGGGGCTTGACGTCGGGCCGATGGACCAAGTCTGGCAGTCCGTACGTAGTGACGGCTGACATATTGGTTGCTGACAATCTGACAATCGATCCCGGAGTGCAGGTCCTGTTCGCCGGTCGGTTTGCGTTTATTGTGAAAGGGATCTTGACTGCAGTCGGTACCGTTCAAGACTCGATTGTCTTTTCTCGATATGCAGAGTCTGACGAGTGCAGGAGCAAAGGGATTAGGTTCATCGGCGCTTCATCGCTTTCGCACTTGGAGTACTGCCGCATTGAGTACGGCAAGTCAGATGATGGCGTCTGGGGTTCTTCTCCAGATGATCGGGGTGGTGGTGTCTATGTGGAGAATAGCAGCATCGTTGTTGAGAAGTGTCTGATTCAAAACAACCAGGCCAATGAGGGTGCAGGCGTCAGCGTCTTTGGTGGCAGCCCTGTGATCAGAGGAAACACAATCAGGAACAACGCTGCGACATTTTGGGGCTATGCCTATTGTGGCGGAGGTGGATTGCGCCTTGAGAATACAACTGCCATCGTGGAGAACAACTTCATACTGAAAAACAGCTATCTCGGACAAAGCGGCAACTATGAAGGCGGAGGCGGCATCTATGTCCTTGGTGGCCCTCAAAATGCTCTGATCCGGAACAACCTAGTCATTGCCAACACATCGGATGGTTTAGGAGGATCAGTCTACTGCGCGTTTTCTTCGCCAAGATTCGAGAACAACACAATCTTCGGCAATATTGGTAGCACTGCGATATACACGGCGGGATCAGGCTCAAATCCGACTTTTGTCAATTGCATAGTTTGGGGGAATAGTGGATCGGTTTTCGGATCGAAAAATGGTGGAATAGTCACCGCGACGTACTCCGATATTCAAGGTGGTTATGCGGGATTAGGAAGTATCAACGCGGATCCTAGGTTGACTAGCGCTGAGAGTTTCGATTTCACCCTCCTCGGCGGTTCACCCTGTGTTGATTCAGGAGATCCTACGCCCGCCTTGAATGACCTCTGTTTCCCTCCCGGTCGCGGAGAAGCCAGGAATGACATGGGGGCCTATGGGGGGCCTGGTGCATGCACTAACATCCCGATTCCATTCAGAAGCCCATCTGTCCCGGCACTCATGTTCCCGTCCAATGGCGGAACATTTCAGCCGACGACTATCACCCTCCGTTGGAGGGGGTCAATTGCTGCAGCGAGGTACAAGCTCCAGGTCGCACGCAGCTCTTCATTCCTTGTTGGGATTGCTGTCGATGATTCGACAATCGTCGACACAGCAAGAGTTGTCTCTGTCCTCGCGAATGATACCAAGTACTACTGGCGAGTCAGCGCCAGCAACTCGGATGGTGCCAGTAACTATTCGGACACGTGGAGCTTCACGACAGGGAATCCAATCTCAATCCCATCGACTCCGGTTCTGTCATACCCGTCGAATGGATCTGGTGGACTGCCGTTGTCCCCTCCATTGGGTTGGTACTCTTCGCTAGCCGCCACTTCATATGGAGTTCAGCTTTCGACTGACTCCACCTTCGCGAGTGCTCTTGTTATTGATGATCAGACGGTGGCTGACACATCAAGAGCTGTCGGCGGACTGATCGGTAACAAACGATACTTCTGGCGGGCGAACGCGAAGAACTCTCTTGGCACGAGCACATATTCACCCAGGTGGAGTTTCACTACGGGTGAGTCGCCGGCTGTCACAACGAATCCTGCAACGAACGTGGGGCTGTCGTCCGCCGCGATCAGCGGCACTTTCGACGCCAAAGGCTCAGCAACAGTTGCGTATTTCGAATGGGGAACAAACGGCGCGTTGACCTCCTACAACTCTACAGCATCCCAATCCATCGGATCCGGTTTGAATGCAGTCGTCGTTACGGCAAATCTCGCAGGCTTGTCCCCTGGCGTGACCTACTACTATCGAGCAGTTGGGCAGAACAGCAGTGGTACATCCAGAGGTGCGATTGTGAGTTTCACGACGAGTTCTGGCGTGCCCTTGCTTGGAGAGTATGCGCCCGACGCCAACACCGTTCTCCTTCTCCACATGAACGAAGCCGGCGGGTCGTCGGTGAATGATGCCAGCTCATCTCGTAATAACGGGACGGCAACAGCCACAACGATCGTGGATGGCAAATTTGGAAAAGCGAGACAATGCGGTGATCAGAACCCGATGTATGTCCCGTATTCATCGTCGCTCGACATAGGTGATTCTGATTTCACTCTCGAAGCTTGGATAAAACTCTCATCTCGATCGGCGGTTAGCAGCATTATCTCGAAATACTCGGGATCTAGCGGAAAGGGATTTGATTTCCAGGTTACATCGAATACCGGCTCGGGTTCGGCTTACATCTGGGTACGAAACTCGAGTGGGGCAATAGTCGGTCTCGGCGGCGCAACGCGTGTCGATGATGCTCGATGGCATCATGTAGCGACTCGGCGATTCAAAAACATACTCTCTGTATTCGTGGATGGGAAAGTCGAAGATACCGTTGATATCTCAACCTTTGGGAGTTTTGCGAGCACGTACAATATAGATTTATCGCGTGGCATCGGTACAATCGATGAAGTGCGCATCTCCAACAAAGCTCGATCCCCTCAGGAGTTCAACCTCCAGCTGCCCCCCAAGAATCTGACCGCTGTTGCATTGGGCACAACGATCAACCTCACCTGGCAAAACGGTGGCGGCGCCGTACCCCTCATGCGCTACAAGATCTACCGCGGAACAGATTCCACAAACACGGCGCTTATCGACAGCACAACATCACTCCAATATTCCAATTCAGGGCTCTCTCCCGGTGCGAAGTACTTCTATCGCATCGGCGCTGTCGATTCAACGGGATTTGCAGGGGCGAAGAGCTATGCGGTAGGAGTTGTCGTGGATCAGGTTCCTGTTGGCACTCCGACGTTGAGTTCGCCCTTTCACAACGCCACAAATCAGTCAACATCTCTCACTGTACAATGGAGTAGATCGGCAGGAGCGACAGGGTACCGCGTCCAGATCTCTGGAGATCAATTATTTCGTGGAGCGCTCTTTCTTGATGATTCTACTGTCGTTGACACGTCGAAAGTCGTTGATGGTCTTGTCAAGGGAATCAAGTACTGGTGGCGAGTGAGTGCGCGAAACCTACTAGGATCGAGTTCATTCTCTGCTGCGTGGAGTTTCACTATACAGCCGGTGGTCGCACTGCCAACTCAGACGACACTGTTCGCGCAGTGCGATGGTCCATATGGAGCACAGGTGCGGCATTTGGCCCTGAATTCAAGCGGCCATATTTTCGCCGCAACTTGGGGGGGAGGAGTATATCGGTCGACAGATAATGGCGATCGCTGGACGCGCGTAGGCAACCCTGGGCACTTCGCGTCCATTTTCGTCGATGACAAAGGAATCGTGTACACTTCTGGCAGCTCGGGAGGAACAAGAGGAAGACGATCCGTAGACAATGGCGAGACATGGACCAGCCTTCTCCCCGATAATGACATCTACGGGTTTGTGCAGAACTCGCGTGGATTCGTTTTTACTGGAGCTGTGAATTATAACAGCACAGGGGGAGGGATCTACCGGTCGAGCGATCATGGCCAAACCTGGTCGAAAACGCTCACGTCGGGAAACATCCTCACATTTGCCGCAACTCCCAACGGGGATGTTCTCGCGTGTTCCGATAGCGCCGACCTGTATCGTTCCACGGATAACGGAGATTCATGGACGAAGCTTAACTCACCGATTCATTCGTACATCTGGGGCGCGTCACTCGCAGCAAGTGTCGAGGGAAAGATCTATGCATCATTGGGTGGAGCACTGTTTTCCTCGACAGACAACGGTGCAACTTGGGCAAGGTGCCCGATTAATTGCTACTCAATTGCGATTACATCAACAGGGAGAACATATGCAGCAGGAGGTACGCTCGTATGCCAAAGCACCGATAAGGGCAACTCATGGATAAGCACTGAATCGCAAGAGTATTCGGTGAGTTCGGTTGCCGTCAATCTTGAAGGATATGCGTTTGTCGGAATGAGTGCAGGTGATGGGGTCTATCGGACTACCGACAATGGTGCAACGTGGACACAGTGCATCCAGGGTTTCACGAATACCTCTGTAAACAGTATGGTGGTTGGGCCGAGAAGACAATTCTTCGTCGGTGCCGGGAATTCCTCCTTAAGTCGGACGACGAACAATGGCCAGACTTGGAGCAGGGTAAAGACCGATCCTTCGTCACGGTTTACGTTTTCAATCGCATTCAATTCACATGGTGATCTGTTTGCAGCGGGAGCCAATCCTCCCAATGGCATAATTTATCTTTCCACGGATGAAGGTATTTCCTGGAGCAAAGTGAAGGATGGAATAGATCAGGTTAATGCGATAACGATCGATACCACCAATGATTATGTCTATGCCGGGGTAGCACAAACAGGCATTTATCGTTCCACAGACAGGGGGCTATTCTGGCAGACGAAAAATGCCGGGCTCTCGGACTTGAATGTCCAGGTTCTACTGGTTCTCCCTGGGAACAGCATTCTGCTCGCAGGAACTGAGAAGGGAGGTGTCTTTCGCTCAACTGACTACGGCAACTCATGGATAGCCAGCACCACGGGAATTCAGGATCGGAACATCTGCTCCTCAGCGATTGACTCAAGTGGAAATGTCTATCTGGGAACGGGCGAAGGGAGGATCTACCGGAGCACCGACAGGGGTGTTAGTTGGTCAGGAGTTTACAGTCCACTGTCAAAAGTATATGGCATCCTCATTACGGCGAGTGGTGCAATCTACGCCAGCTTAGGATTTGACATCCTCCGTTCCACGGACGATGGTGCCACCTGGGTTCAGTTTAGTAGTGGCATACCACTTGGTTACTCACTATTGGGATTGGATGCACAGTCATATCTCTACGCGACGACCTATGGAGCCGGTCTCTTCAGGAGCAATTATCCCATTGTTCTTCCTCGGGCTCAATTGGCTGCCCCGGGCAATAGTACTTCGGGTCACGGGTCAACTGTGACGCTACTTTGGGGACGGGTAGCAGGCGCGGCGAAATATCATCTCCAGGTTTCAAGCGACGCTACATTTGCAGTCGGTTCACTTGTCCTCGATATACCTGGTGTCGTAGATACAACCTACAAAGTGATTGAGCTCTCAAGCCGAAAATATTACTGGCGTGTGCAGGCTTGGAGCGATGTGGCCCAAAGTCCGAACTCATCGACATTCACATTTCGAGTCGGTGCGGCAGCTCTTCAAGCGCCTGCCCTCGTCTCTCCCGCGGACAACACAATTAATCAGCCGACGACCTTGCCTCTCCGTTGGCGCCGTGTGTCAGGGGCAGCAGCCTATCAGCTGCAAGTTGCACGCGACTCCAGCTTCCAATCAAGCTCGTTGTTCCTTGATGCCCCAGTTTCTGACACAGCAAAGGCAGTAAGCGGCATGGAACTCGGCACTCAATACTTTTGGCATGTTATGGCAACGAGTGCAATTGGCGAAAGCAATTGGTCATCGACCTGGAAATTCTCGACCGTTGCAAGTCCAATGCTGGGCGAATATGTCCCCGACACATCCACCGTTCTCCTTCTTCACATGAATGATAGTGGAGGATCGACGGTAGGCGACGCAAGCAACTTCGTCAATCACGGTTCGGCCGGCAATGGTGCAACAATAAGATCCCCCGGTAGATTTGGTTCAGCACGCGCGTTTGATGGGTCTTTGTCAGCCAACATCGCCATCCCAGCGTCTTCGTCGCTGACGTTTGGTACAGGAGATTTCTCCGCGGAGTTGTGGCTGAAAACGACATCGGCATTGCCTCATCGGTTGTTGTACAGAAAAACGGCGGCGAATCGCGAGTGGAGCCTGAATCTCGGACTCATGGGGGGGGCTGCTCCAGGATGCCTATCATTCTTCTCACAAAGGGCAGATGGAACAGCAATGGGATTCTCATCGCAACAGCCGATCAATGACGACAAGTGGCACCACCTTGGCGTCGTGCGGAGTTCGGGATGGGTGACGATTTACATAGACGGAGTTCAAAGCACTCGTCAATTGACAACCGACTACGCAGATTTCGATGAAAATACGGGATCTCTGAACATCGGCGGTCCGACCAATAACATCGTCGGCGTGATTGACGAAGTCCGCGTCTCCAACAAAGTTCGCACTCCTCAGGAATTCAACCTCCAGCTGCCGCCAAGGAGTGTTTCCGCAGTGGCTTCAGGTACTTCGATAAATCTTAGCTGGCAAAACGGCGGTGGGGCTGTTGGTTTGCTGCGCTACCGGATTTACAGAGGTGCAGACTCCAGCAATGTCTCTCTTCTCGATTCCACGACGTCGACCGTCTACTCGAACACGGGTCTTGTCGCCGGCACAAGATACTTTTACCGCGTTAGAGCTGTTGATGTGACAGGCTTCGAAGGGGCGACGAGCTATTCGGCGACAGCTGTTGCAGCCGCGCCGGTTCCGACTCCAATCGTCTCGACTGGATCTGCAACGAACATCGGCTCAGCAACTGCTACTCTCAGCGGCACTGTCAATCCAAATGGTTTAGCGACCACGGCTTTCTTCGAGTGGGGAACAAGCAACACTTTGGCATCCTACAATATCACCTCTCCACAATCGATCGGTTCAGGCCTCTTGGCTGTAGACGTTCAAGCCAATTTGACTGACTTGATCCCAAACACCGCGTACTACTATTGTGTTGTTGGCCAGAATAGCGCGGGAGCGAAAGAAGGATCTATTCTCAGCTTCACGACGTTAATGAGTGGGACTTTGCTGGGAGAGTATGCGCCCGATGCCAACACTGTCCTCCTTCTTCACATGAACGAAACCAGCGGCTTGACTTCGAGCGATGCGAGCAGTTACGGCAACAACGCCACGGCAACCGGGACGACAATTGCGGACGGAAGATTCGGGAAGGCAAGGAGATTCAATGGTATCTCCGATTTTGTCAACGTGATGCATTCAAATTCCCTCAACATACAAGCAACAGATGGTTTCACGGCGGAGGCATGGGTGAATTTTAGTGAATCCCAGAGGGAGTTTGCAGGGATTATCGCCAAAGCACCGGCGTCGTTCACTCTAAGTGGCTATCAAATAATGATCCGGGAAAACAAACCTCTGGGAGAAATTGCCAACGAGACAGACACGCTGTCCGAGTGGAATGGACTTCTGACTTCTACTGCGCTCAATGACGGGAAGTGGCATCATGTTGCCTTGACGCTTGATCGAGTTACCAAAACAGGGAAGATGTACTTAGATGGTTTGTTCAACACGAGTGGGATTGCTCCCTTGCTAACAGGGGTAATCGGATCTACTGACAATCTCGTAATAGGAAGGGAAAGACGCGGACCGGTTTACTTCAAAGGTCTAATTGACGAAGTCCGTGTCTCAAACAAAGCCCGCTCGCCGCAAGAATTCAACCTGCAGCTTCCGCCCAAAAACTTCTCCGCCACTTTGGCGGGCCTGGCGGCTAATTTGACATGGCAAACGGGAGGCGGTGGAGTACCTCTCATGCGCTACAAAATCTATAGGGGCACTGACTCCACGAATGTTGTGCTTATCGACAGCACAACGTCACTCCAGTTTTCCAACGCAGGGCTCTCCTCGGGCACGACGTTTTTCTACCGAGTCAGTGCTGTAGACTCTACAGGGTTTGAAGGCGCGAAGAGTTCTGCATCGGGCGTGACTACGCCTGTGTCTCCTCTTGCTCCTATCGTGACAACCGGCTCCATAACGAACATCGGGCTGACAACAGTCACACTGAATGGGACTGTCAACCCTAATGGAGTAGCAACAACAGCGTATTTTGAGTGGGGGGCGGATACGCTTTCGATCAATCAAACGCCGGCTCAAACGATCGGATCTGGCACCGGCCTCGTTTCGGTATCGGCGACGGTGGCCGGGATCAACCCCAACTCGAGATTCTACTACCGGCTTGTGGCCCAGAATACTGCCGGAAAGCAGAAAGGAGCCCTGTTGAGCTTTGTGGCCTCGGCTGCCTTGACAAGCCTCAAGGCAATGCACTTTTCTGGACCCGGCGACTATGTGGAGATTCCTCATTCAGACAGTCTCGTCCCTTCAAGAATGACAATCGAGCTTTGGTTCCGGATCAACTCTGTGTCTATGGTGTTGGCGCATGCGCACAGTATTATCGACAAGCGTGGTGGCGAGCCCAGCAATCTAGGTGGGTACGAAATAAGGTTACCAGACAATAACATGCCAATGAACCTTGCGCTAGTTTTTCCATCGGGGGCATCCGAAAAGTACATTCAACTTGTCAGTGCTTTCAATTTGAGCCGATGGTATCACATCGCGGTCGCTCATGATGGCACAAATGCGAGTGTCTATGTGAATGGCCAACTGGTTGTGAGCCAGCCGATTGTGCTCTCAACCAATTCTAAAGAACCTATAACGCTTGGTGAAAGACCCATTTACCCCTTGATATCGACCGCATATGCCGATATCGACGAGGTCCGCATCTGGAGCTACGCGCGGACTCAATCCCAGATTAAGGACAACATGAATAAGTTGCTCATCGGCGATGAATCTGGGCTTGTCGGCTATTGGCCGTTTGATGACGACATTGCAGCAACTGTCACCGACAGGTCGAGAACAGCTAATAGCGGTCAGCGCCATGGCAATGCGCAGCTTGTGGTCTCTGACCTCTTATTTGCTCCCTCCGTTCGTCTGGCAACTCCAGCAAATGGTGCTGGGACCATACCGCTGCTCACAACCTTGACATGGAACGCAACGCCAGGTGTGTCCCGCTATCGCCTGGAGGTCTCGAAGAGTTCGTTCTTCACAAGCTATGTTCTCCAGGATTCCGGCATCACGGCAAAGAGCCGCCAGCTTGGTCCGCTTCAGGATAGCACAACATACTACTGGCGGGTCATTGCAACTGGGTACTCAGGCGAACAAGCCACATCAGAAACCTGGAGCTTTACGACCGTTCCGGCCTACAAGTCGACAATGGCGATCAATACCTCGCTCGGATTCGCCGCCAGGAATAAGGCCGCCGACTATGCTCCTACCGAATACAAACTTTTCGGCCTGCCGGGTGCTAGTGACCTCGCGTTGAATTCTTTGCTCACTGGAACTCAAAACGTCGATTGGCAGGCGTACTGGGACAATGGCGCAGCAAGCAACTATCTCATACCGTTTGACGGTAGCTCCAACTTCAAGTTCAGTATCGGCAGAGGATTCTGGGTGATTTCGATGCGGCCGATAAGTGTGGATCGGAGTATCGCGTCTGCACCGTTGAACACTGATCAGGAAGTGGTTCTCCCGCTCCGCTCAGGCTGGAATATTGTAACAAATCCATTCACTGCTCCCATCCAGTGGTCGAAGATACAGACCGTCAATGGGATCAGTGCCTCGATATTCGGATTCGACAGTTCGTTCAAGGCATCGACGACGTTCCAACCGTATGTAGGCTACTATCTATTCAATGGTTCTCCCAATCCAACGCTGACTGGCTTGAGAGTGCCGTACAATAGCATCTTCACAAAGATGGAGCAATTGGCAGGTGCGAGCAGCAAGGGCTGGCGGTTGAAGGTTGACGTCACAACGGGAGTTGAGGTGATCAACGGCGTAGAAATTGGAGTTGAACCTGATGCAAAAGAAGGATTGGACACTTACGATGAACGGAAGCCGAGGGGAGTAGGGAAGACTTCGGAAGCATTGTTGAAAAGGGAAGAATGGGATAAAGACTATCCTGCGTTTGCGAGCGATATTAGGCCGGGTATCAATGGAGTGGAAAGATGGAAGATGACGGTTGAGAGAGGTCAGAATCCAGGAGGCAGGAATCAAAATGTTGTGATTCATGTAGAGGGGATAGAGAGTGTCCCTGCGCGATATGAAGTCTATTTGCTGGATGAGAACGGGAAGCGAAATCAGGATCTGAGAAAAGATCCGACGTATCAATTCGAGGCTGAGGAGGAGAAAAGGGAGTTTGTGGTTGTTGTCGGAGAGTCCAACCTGATGAGGCATGATGTGGAAAAGAATCTGCCGACAGAGATTAAGGTAGGCCCGAATTATCCAAATCCGTTCAACCCTGAAACCGTCATACCGATTGAGTTACCGAAATCGATGGTCGTGAAGTTAGTGGTATATGATATTCTTGGAAGGGCTGTGAAGACACTGTATGATGGGACAATGGAAACCGGTAGGCACTATGTGAGGTGGGATGGGAAGGATGGCGACCGATTGAAAGTCGGCACAGGGGTGTACTTGTTCCGCGTAGATTGTGGTGGAACGAAGAGTTACGTAGGGAAAATGCTCATAATTCAATAACCAGTGAAGATGCAAATACAGCAGCTTGGCAAACTACTTATCTTCGGCTTCATCCTCTTGGCTCAGAGGATTGAGGCGCAGGATTTCTGGCTGCCAACAAGTGGACCCCCGGGAGGTCAGATTCGTGCTTTGGCTATCGACTCCGCTGGCGGAATTCTTGCAGGCACCTATGGAAGTGGGATCTTCCGTTCGACTGACAATGGTGCGACTTGGAGGGCTCTAAATGTTGGTCAGAAGAACTTGAACGTACAATCCCTCGTTGTGGACCCTTCCGGCATGATTGTAGCCGGGACATATTGGAATGGTGCCGTACGGTCCACCGATAATGGGGCAACTTGGGAATTGCCACAACCACCAATTGGTAGTGTTGTGTACGGGTTTACAATTAGCAAGTCGGGTCGGATCTTTGCAGCAACCAACGGTGGATTATTCCGCTCAACAAATAGGGGGCAAACATGGAATGTGTCTGGAACCGGCCTTCCTTCTGCTCAAGTGTTTTCGATCGCCTCAGATGACCAAGGCGTTCTATACGCAGGACCACTCAACGAAGGTCTCTTCAAGTCAACCAATGATGGAGCGACATGGTCCGCAGTGAACATCGGTTCTCCCATCCACACGGTTAATTGCCTTTCTGTTCACTCATCGGGTTTGGTTGTCGCAGGCACAGATATGGGGTTGTTCACTTCGACTGACGAAGGTATAACATGGAGGTCACCCCCCTTTCAGCCACTTCAAGGTGGTATAGTGTCGGTGCTTGTTACTTCTGTGCGATCTATTGTGGCGTACTCGTGGTGGGGTGGAGCCTATAGGTCGTCAGACCAAGGAAGCTCCTGGACCGCTTTAAGTATTGGGTCTTCAGATTTTAAACTTCCGTCGTTTGCTGTAGTTCAATCGCTTGTCGCCGGTAAATCTGGCGTGTTGTTCGCTGGCACTTCTCGAGGCACAATCTGGCGCTCAACTGATGACGGTCAAACTTGGACAGCTCCATCCCTTGTGTTGGCAAGTGGATATGTCGAAGGTGTCGCTACGATTGCTTCCGGGTTTGCTTTTGCCGGATTAGATCTCGGCGGAATTTCTAGAAGCTCTGATCATGGAAAAACTTGGGAGCAGGCGTCCTCGGGAATTACCAGTCCCTATGTTCGTTCATTTTCATCGGGTCAGTCCGGCAATGTCTTCGCGGGAGGTGGAGATGGTGTTTTTCGCTCGACTGACAACGGCGCTTCATGGGTGCGGGTGAGTAATGGCCCACCGATTACCACAGTGACTTCAACGGTCGTGACCCCATCCGGGGCAATCTACGCAGGAACTGATGCTGGTGGTCTTTACCGATCTACAGACAATGGGTCAACCTGGGTCGATGTTGGATCCACTCTGCCAAAGGGTCCGAGGTTTGCCCTTGCTGTGAATTCTTCCGGACACATTTTCGTTGGGACTTGGGGAAATGGAGTGTTCAAGTCGACAGACAACGGGGCTTCGTGGGAAGGAATCGGGCCAACTGATCAAGGTTTAGGATATGGATACATTCGCAATATTGAGATCAATACATACGGACATATTTTTGCGGGAACTGGTTGGGGTGTTTTCAGATCAGCGGACAATGGCAGCACATGGCAGGATGTCAGCATCGGTATTTCTTACCGGGAAATCTGGGGATTGGCTGTTAATTCAATTGGCGAGCTATTTCTGGGATCGCATGGCGATGGGCTATATCACTCAACCGACAATGGAGATACTTGGTCTTTGCTCAATAGTGGTCTCACCAATCTATGGATCCAGTCAATCACCGTCAGCCCTGACGGGTACGTCTATGTTGGCACCACGGGTGGAGTGTTTCGCAGTGTTCAGTCGACTGCGCCCAAATATTTGGGTGAGAGTACAACGGATCCTCGTACGGTTCTTCTTCTCCACATGAACGAGACACTCGGTTCAGCAGCTCTTGATGCGAGCAATTATGCAAACAAGGTAACGGCTACAGCAGCTATGATGCCGAACGGGCGTTTTGGCCGGGCCAAGAAGTTTAGT
>Ga0163200_1000519_pt1 | contig 16617 bp, 19 predicted proteins | sample PL_2010_200m_FD_113535 | JGI IMG/M metagenome (GOLD analysis project Ga0163200, IMG submission 113535) | Freshwater microbial communities from Powell Lake, British Columbia, Canada to study Microbial Dark Matter (Phase II) - PL_2010_200m | ecosystem: Environmental > Aquatic > Freshwater > Lake ... | reverse complement strand
GCTCGATTGTCTGCGCGAAGGCGGCGATGGCCGTCGCGAATGTTGCTGCTGCCGCTGCCTTGATCCACTGTTTCATTGCTGGTGCCCTCCTGCCAGTAGTGTAGCGCGCTTTTGCCAATTGTCACGACGCGGTGTGGCGGGCATACTGCGGGTCATCATGGTTGCCGACAAGCCAACGTTCATTCTGGCGAGCGCATCGCCGCGGCGGGAGCAGTTGCTGCGAGAGATGGGGCTGGCGTTTGCCGTCGTGCGGCCCGACACCGTGGAGGAATTGGCGTCGGGGCTGGCGCCGGAGGCGTTGGCGTCGCACAACGCGCAACGGAAGGCGCGCGCGGTGGCGGGGCGTCATCGGGAGGTGCTGGTGCTGGGGGCGGACACGATCGTGGTGCTCGACGGCGTGGTGTACGGCAAACCGCGGGACATGGCGGAGGCGGTGCGGATGCTGGGGCAATTGGCGGGCCGGGCACACGATGTGTTCACGGGGGTCTGTCTGGTTCAGCGTGCGCGCGGCTTTGAAACGACGTTTTGCGAGCGGACACGGGTTTGGATGAAGGCGCTGACGCCGCTGGAGATCGCGGAATATTTTCTGAAGGTGAACCCGCTCGACAAGGCGGGCGCGTACGCGGCGCAGGAACACGGCGACACCATCATCGCGCGGATCGAGGGCAGTTTCTCTAATGTGATGGGGCTGCCGGTGGAACGGCTTCGACAGGCGTTGGAGTCGGTTGCCTCGATTTGACGCGGATGACCATCCGTTTGCGGCCGCCTTCGTCCTCGCCGCCTTCGCTGACGGCTTCGAGGTCGGTGTCGCGCTCGATGTGTCGGTGAATGGTCCGGCGCTCGAAGGGGCTGTACGGGCCGATGGTCACGGCGTCGCCCCAACGGCGGACTTTGTCCACGGCTTCGAGGGCTTTCTTGATCAACTCGTCGCGCTCGCGTTCGCGGTAGCGTTCGCAATCCACGATGACGCGCGGCGCGTCGGGGTCGGCGCGCTGGAGGATACGGTTCAGAAGGAACTGCAACTGGTCGAGGGTCTGGCCGCCGCGGCCGATGAGGCGGCCGGGGTCGGCGGTGGCGATGTGCAACAGCGGGGCGTCGTCCTGGCTGAACTGCTCGACCTTGGTTTGGAGACCGAGGCCGTCGAGCATGGTTTGGAGTGCAACCTTGGGGTCGAGTGGTGTCGCGGGTTTCGGGGGAGGCGTTGCGTTGTCCATGAGAGGTTCCTTACTTCGCTGGCTCAGTCTTGCGCATGCTCCACCATTGTTGGGCCATGGAGAGGAGTTGCTGCACGGTCCAGTAGAGCACGAGGCCGGAGGACATGCCGTAGAACATGAACAGCATGATCAGCGGCATGAACATCATCATCTTCTGTTGCTGCGAGTCGCCGGTGCTGGGGGTCATTTTCTGTTGCAAGACGGTGGAGGCGGTCATCAACAGTGGGAGCGGGTTGATCGGGAGGCTCCCGATGATCGGGAGGTTCGGGATGGTGGCGATGGTATCGGGCAACGCGAGGTCCTTGATCCAGAGGAACGAAGTGCCGCGCAGTTCGATGGCGTTGGAGAGCACCTTGTAGAACGCGATCAGCACGGGCAACTGCACCACCATCGGCAGGCAGCCGGAGAACGGGTTGATCTTGTGCTCCTTGTAGAGCTTCATGATCTCCTGGTTCATCCGCTGCGAGTCGTCTTTGTACTTCTCGCGGACCTTCTGCATCTGCGGCTGAAACTTCTGCATCTCCTTCATGGACTTGATGCTCTTGGCCTGGATCGGCCAGAACACAACCCGCAACAGGATCGTCACCAGGATGATCGCCACGCCGTAGTTGGGGGCCAGCTTGTGGCACCAGACCATGCTCTTGAACAACATCAGCCCGAAGATCCCCGTGTACCCGTCCATCCACGACCCGAAATCCATCACCTCCGCCTGGCTCTGCCCCAACGCCGACAACCTCTCATACTCCTTCGGCCCCGCGTAGAGTGTGAAGCTCAGCGTCCCCCCGCCGGTCGGCCACTCGGCCACAACCGTCACGCCTTGCGGTGATTCCTTGGCGGTCCAGTCCTCCGTGCGCAGTAACGTCACCGGCGCATACGTAATCGCCGTCGCGTTCGTCCCGCCCGTCAACACCATCGCGAAATACTGGCTCTTCACCGCAACCCAGCGGGCGCGAATCGGCTCGCGATTCTGGCCTTTGCCCGCGCGCTTGGTCACCGCGCTGAGATCGCGGTTCGACCACTTCGGGCCATCCTGCCAATCCGCGTTCAGATAAAGAGGCGGCTCCTTGAAATGGGTCGCGCGCGCCGTGCCGACCACGACGCCGACAGCGGGCACGCCGCCGCACTCGATCGAACCGGTGAGAACGTAATCCTTGCCGAGCGTGATCGTCTTCGTCACGTTCGCCGCGCGCATCACCACGCTGGTCGGGCTGCTCTGCTCGAGCGTGAACACCCCGTTGGTGTCCGCGCCCGGCACGCCGACCAATGACAGCGCCGCGACCGGTGCGTTCTGGTTGAGCGTGATGTGGCCGTGGCCGTTCGCCTTGTGTTTGAGCAACTCGACCGTGCGGATGCCGCCGCCCCAGCTCGTGAACTCGACGCGGATGAAGTCGTTGCTGAGCGCCAACGTCTGCTCCGCGGGCCGCTCCACCGCCGGCGCGGCCGGTTGCGGCGGCGGGACGTTCGTCGTTGTCGCGGCGACGACCTGGGCGACAACGTTGCTGACCGTGTTGGTGGGTGCCGCGGCGGGCGGCAGCTTTTTCGGGATCGGCGGGTAGATTTTTTGGATGACGAACTGCATGGCGAACAACGCCAACATGCAGGCGAGCATCACGGAAATGGTGCGTTTGTCCATCATGATTCGGGTACCGGGTCGAACCCGCCTTCATGCCACGGATGGCAACGCCCCACGCGCCGCACGGCCAGCCACGTGCCCCGGGCCGCGCCGTGCTTGGCGATGGCCGCGGCGGCGTAATGCGAGCAGCTCGGATGAAACCGACAGCACGGTCCGATCAGCAACGACAGCGTGAGCTGATAGGCGCGGATCAAAAGTAGCAACAGGTGTTGAATCATGTGGAGGGAAGCAGGCCGGCCGAGCGCCAGAGCGTGAGCATCTCCGTTTCGACGTCGCGGAGTTTCTTGTCGGTAATGGCGGTGCGGGCGACCATGACGAGTTGAAGGTGTTCGGGAAGTTCTTGTTTGTGGTGCCGGTACGCTTCGCGCAGCAGACGCCGGGCGCGGTTGCGCGTGACGGCGTTGCCGACGCGGCGGCTGGTCACGACGCCGACGTGGCGCGGTTCCTCCGGCGCGTCCAGCGCGTACACGACCAGCAACCGGCCCTTGGCGCAGCGGCCGGTGTCGTACACTCGACGGAACTGCCAGCCGAGCTGGAGCCGATCGGCTTTCGTGAATGTGTGTGGTCCATGCAACTTCAGACCTGGGTCAGCCGTTTGCGGCCTTTGCGGCGGCGGTTGCGGAGGACGCTGCGGCCACCCTTGGTGCGGTTGCGACCGAGGAAGCCGCAGCGGCGTTTCCGGCGGCGTTTGGATGGTTGGTAGGTTCGTTTCATGAGTTGCTTTCCTTGAAAGGTCGGTCATCCTAACAGCCTCTCGCCGATTGTCAACCCGCTGTGGGCACGGTGAACCAGAAGGTCGCGCCGCGGCCCGGCTCGCTGTCCACGCCGATCTGGCCGCCGTGCGCCTTCACGACGCGCCGGGTGATCGCCAAGCCAAGACCGGCGCTTTTCTCGCCGGCCGGTCGGCTCGGCGGAGAGCCGGGCGAAATCATGGAAGAGCCGTTGCCGATCCTTCGGGGTGATGCCGGGGCCTTGGTCCTGGACTTCGACGCGCCATGCGGTGTCCTGCCGACTGGCCCGCACGCGCACGATGCTGGCGGGCGGGGAGAACTTGACGGCGTTGGAAATCAGGTTGTCCATCACCTGCCGCAACCGCAATGGGTCGGCCATCGCCTGGCCGCCGGCCACGGGATCAAGGATGACCTGTGTCCCTTCGCCGAGGCGAGGCGGGCGTGATGTTCGGCGACGCCGGCCAGAAACTCCGCCAGCGGCAGCGGTGCGGGTTTCAAGCTGAACGTGGCAGCTTCGATCTGGGCAACGTCGAGCAGGTCATTGAGCAACGTCAGCATCGCGTCGGTTTCGTGCTGGATGCCCTGGAGTATCCGCAACCGTTCCGATTCCGCCAGCCCGCTGGGGTGCTCGGCGAGCAGCTCGGCAATGTGGAGGAAAATGGCCACGTGGACGTTGGCGTAGGCGTTGGGTTGCGTGCTGGAGAAAAACATAAACCCGACCGGCACCCCGCTGGCGACCAGCGGACAGGTCAATGAAGAGCGGATCCCCTCCAGCACCATCAGTTGCGTGGCCTCAGAGTCTGGGTTCGCATCGAGGTCGCGGCAGAGGTCGTTAATGATCCGCGGCTGGCGCGTCTCGACTATCTTCTGGAGGCTGCTGCCTTTCAGCGGCGCGGTGAACCCGGCCGCGAGCCTGATGACCGGTAATTCACTCTTGGTCCACACAGCGCGCTCGGTCTGGGCTTGGTTGTCAATGAGTGAGAACCCGATCCGGTTGTACGGGATCACCTCGCGGAAATCCCGGTACACACCTTCCAGCACCTCCTCCAAAAGCAGCCCGGCGTTGATGCGAGTGGTGATCTGGTTAAGCCGACGAAACTTCTGATAGCGCTTCTCCAACGTGCGCGCCAACTCGTCCAACGCGCTCCCCAATTGCCCCACGTCATCCGGCGTCGGCGGCGGCAGGTTGATCTGAAAGTTGCCGCGCTGAAGTTGTTGTGTCGCCGTGATGTAACTGACGATCCGGTTGTCGCGTGCTGACACGTTTCCCTGCATCATTCGTTCCTTTCTGGCCACCGCCAGTATAAGCAGACCAACCCCGCCTCACAAGTCCGAAGAACAATCCACCCGCACCACGTCGCCCCCCAGCGGCTCCACCCGGCGGACACGGCCCTTCAGATCGAGGACAAATACGAAACGGATCACGCCAGCGCGCATCGTTGCCCTTCGGCTCCGGCGTCGTCAACGAGGATCGTGTTGTGCCCCGCGCTGCTGAGCACGTACCAGTGCCAGCGCGAGCGGTCGTTGGAGAAATTGCCGGGGTCGAGAATCAATTGGCGCCCGTGCGACCAGAGCACGAAACCGAGTTTGTCCTCGTGCTGGTGGCTGTAGCCGACCGGGCCCGCGTCGAACAGCAGGTAGGTGGCGTACTTGTCTAGGCCGGTGCGCCAGTAGGCGTCGGCGAGCGTGCGGAAATGGAAATGGCGGTTGAGCGACTCGTTCCAGAGGTGCGTGCGGGCCTCGCCCTCGGTCGGGTTCGCTGTCCAGTCGATCTTCGGCCCGAAATCGAGCGTTCCGGCCTTGTTCGGTCCCTTCGTGTAATCGAACTGGTGCCGGAGGATTTTCTCGGCGGCGGGAACATCGCGAGGTGTCGGTTTCGGCGGCTGGTTTTCCAAAATCCACATGGGCGCCCTGCGGTTGCGCAGGTGCGCCGCGAGGGCGGCCCGTGCTCCGGGAATGTTCCGGCTGGCGTCGGCCTGCTTGACGGCAGCCAGTTCGGGCTGGTTAAGGTCAAGGTTGGCGAACAACTCCGCGTCGGTCATTCGCTGACCAGACAGACGATAAGCTTCAGGCTCATAGGGAAACTGGCTGCCTCGCTAGGACTCGAACCTAGACAAACTGATCCAGAGTCAGTTGTGCTACCATTACACCACGAGGCAGTCGGATTTGTCCTCGGTAGAGTATTGCCGGAGCTGCCCGCCGTCAACTCAGTTCAGGCGCATCGGCATCAACACGTACAGGAACGGCGCGTTGATTTTGAGGACGCCGGGGCTGAGGTCGTCGGTGAGTTCCATGATGACTTCATCGGCATCAAGGTTCCTCAACGGATCCATCAGGTACAACGGGTTGAAGGCGATGTTGATCTCCTTGCCCTTGTAGTTGATCGCAAGCGTTTCCTTCGCCTCGCCCACTTCGGGTGTCGTGGCGGTGATGGTGAGGTTGTTCTTGGCGAAACTGAGTTTGACCGATTGGTTCTTCTCGCTTGCGAGGATGGAAGCTCGGTGCAACGCCCCCAACAGAGGCTCTCGCTCCATGTTGACCCTCTCTTTGGCTTCTGTGGGGATCACCTGTCGGAAGTTTGGATATGTTCCCTCGATGAGTTTGGACACGAGGATTGTTGTGCCGAGTTCCATGATGATCAGGTTCTCGCCTACGGTGAGTTTCGCTTCTCCTTTGTCGGCCAGAAGCCTCTGGAGTTCGGCCACGGCCTTCGTGGGGAGTATGAACTCTGTTTCGGATCCCTTTGCGACTTCGACATCGGCTTCAGCGAGCGCAAGCCGGCGTCCGTCCGTTGCCACAACTGTAAGTTTATCAGCCTTAAAGCTCATGAAAACGCCGTTCAGCACGTATCTTGTTTCGTCATTTGAGACCGCATACGCGGTTCGTTTCAGTAGATCGCGTAGTGTGTTCTGCTCAAGTTTGAGTGCTTTGCCGCCGTCTGCCTGTGGGAAACGGGGGAATTCTTCTTCTGGCAGCCCCATAATCTTATAAAAGGAACTGCCACAACGGATGGACGCGGCGTTCTTTTCGTCCACGTCGAGGTCTATGTCAGTTGCGGGAACTTCACGAAGGATTGCGAACAACTTCCGCACCGGGAGTGTGGTTGCACCTTGCTTGGTGACTTCTGCTTCAATTCTGCAGCGAACTCCAACATCCAAGTCAGTTGTGGTCAGACAAAGGCCATCCTTCTCCGCCTGAATCAGAACGTTGGAAAGAATAGGAAGAGTCGTGCGAGAGCTGACGACATTCTGAACGCGTTGAAGGCCGTCCAGAATTTTCTCTTTGGTAACGTGAAGCTTTATTGCCATGGCTTGTTCCTATATTAGTTATTTAACAAAAAGAATCGTCGTCTTATTAACGGATGTGAATATAGGAAAGAGTTGGTGTTGTCAAGGGAACAGCAACCACTTGGGGAGAAAGAAAGGATGGGAGGAAAAAGGAAAAAAAGATGGAAAAATTCAGGAAATGTGAGAATCCGACAGGTTGTTCACAAGAATCACACACGTTGTTCGCGTTGGAGTGATTCCTTCAGGTAAGAAACAGCCTGACGCAAGCGTTGGTCCTTCTCCACTTTCGTGCCAATCAGGCGGCACGCATGCATCACAGTGCCGTGATCACGGCCGCCGAACGACTCGCCGATGTCCACCAGAGAGCGATCAGTCAGTTCCCGACTGAGAAACATGGCGACCTGTCTTGGAAACGCGACGTTCTGGGGACGGCGGCGGCTGGTCATGTCAGCAAAACGAATGTCGAAGTGCTCGGCAACCTTTTTTTGGATCACCTCAATCGTCAATGTCCGACGGGCTTCCTCGTGTAAGACATCACGTAACAGCGATTCCACCGAGTCCAGCGAAAGGTCCTTGCCCGTAAACGACCCATACGACGCAACGCGCACCAACGCGCCTTCCAGGCGGCGGATGTTCGTCTTGATCTTCTCGGCCAGGAACACCAGAACGGCGTCGGGCAGCGTTACCTGCATGGCTGCGGCCTTCTTCCGCAGGATGGCGATGCGGGTTTCCAGCGCGGGCGGCTGCAGGTCGGTGACGAGACCCCACTCGAAGCGCGAGATGAGTCGGTGCTCCAGGTTGGCGATCTCGGCGGCGGGTCGGTCGCTGGAGAGCACGATCTGTTTGTGGGCGTCGAAAAGCGAATTGAACGTGTGGAAAAACTCCTCCTGCATCCGTTCCTTGCCGGCAAAGAAGTGGATATCATCAATCAGCAGCACGTCGGCTTGGCGGTATTTCTTGCGGAACTTCGTCAGCGTGCTGTTCTGGATGCCCTGGATGAAATCGTTGGTGAACTCCTCGCTGGAGATGTAACAGACCTTGCGATGTTTGCCGTGGTTGGCGGCGTAGTGGCCGATGGCCTGCATCAGGTGCGTCTTGCCGAGGCCGACGCCGCCGTAGAGGAAGAGCGGGTTGTACGCCTTGCCGGGCGCCTGCGCGACGGCGAGGGCGGCGGCGTGGGCGTGATGGTTGTTAGGGCCGACAATGAAGGAGTCAAACGTGTAACGAGGATTCAATTTCACGTCGGAAGAAGGACGCACCAGAACGGACTCGGACACCGCGCCGGGATGGGAGGATTCCCCAGTTGCGCCTTTAAGCGCCTGAGCTGCCACGATGAACTTCACTTGGGTGACTTCCTTGGCAGCTTTCGAGACGGCCTCGCGGACCAGCGACAGGAAATTGTCCTGTAACCAAATCCGGGAGAATTCGTTGGCAACGGCGAGCACGAGGGTGCCGTCGCGCAATTCGATGGGTTGGATGGGGACGAACCAGCGGTTGAACAACTCCGCGCTGAGCATCGTCCGCAGCGTCCCGCACGCTTCTTTCCACACTTTGTTCTGCATGACCAATCAGCCTCCGGCGCCGAGTTATTCACAGGCTATCCACAGCCGTTTGCTGTGCCTGATCGGCGCATTTTGCCGCGGGAGGAGGCAGACAGATGGCTGCCGGGTGCGCTTTCTGATGGGCTTCAAGACCCACAAACAACCTGAGGAACTCGCATTTTGCGGCCGGCTGCCCTCGTAAACCTCGCGTTAGCCCGGCCATCACGCCGGGTTGGCAACCAACCAAGTCCCATCAGGCACCCGACGAGCGCCGGGAGGGAGTGTGAGCTACCAAATCTTTCTCTTGAGCCATTACAACAAATCCCCGGTTTTACCCGGATTCAGGCCCTAGTTGTTCACAACTTATTCACAACCCTCACTTCGTCTCGCCTTCGCCTTTGACACGCGCAGCATATTCAGCAAGGCTGTGCACGACAAGAAAAATTTTTTGTGCCGTAATTTCTTCCACGCCGGGCGAAGTGAACTCGACAAAAAAGTTGGGGCACGCCGCGCGCGGCGCGCCCCAACTCGGTGAGTGCTTCGACCGCTTAGCAGTCGTAGTACATATGGAATTCCCACGGATGCGGGCGCAGACGGACCTGATCCTGTTCCTTGCGCTTCATGTCAACCCACTGCGCGATGACGTCGTCGGTGAAGACGTCGCCCTTCAACAGGAACTGGTGATCCTTCTCCAGCGCGTCGCACGCCTCAGTGAGGCTGCCCGGCATTTGCGGAACTTTCTTCAGTTCCTCGGGCGCGAGCTCGTAGAGGTTCTTGTCCATCGGCTCGCCCGGGTCAATGCGGTTCTGCACGCCGTCGAGGCCGGCCATGAGCATGGCGGCACAGGCGAGGTAGATGTTGGCGGACGGATCGGGCGGACGGTACTCGATGCGTTTGGCCTTCGGGCTGGGCGAGTAGGTCGGGATGCGGATCGCGGCCGAGCGGTTGCGCGAGCTGTAGGCGAGGTTCACCGGGGCTTCGAAGCCGGGCGTGAGACGCTTGTAGCTGTTGACGGTCGGGTTGCAGATCGCCGCGAGCGCCTTGGCGTGTTTGAGGACGCCGCCGATGTAGTAGAGGGCCAGTTCGCTGAGGCCGCCGTACTTGTTGCCGGCGAAGAGGGGTTTGCCCTTCTTCCAGAGGGACTGGTGGGTGTGCATGCCGCTGCCGTTGTCGCCGAACAGGGGCTTGGGCATGAAGGTGACGGTCTTGTTGTGGCGTTTGGCGACGTTCTTGACGATGTACTTGTAGAGCATCATGTCGTCGCCCATGGCGACGAGGGAGTCGAACCGCAAATCAATCTCCGCCTGGCCGGCGGTGGCGACTTCGTGGTGTTCCTTCTCCACCTTGAGGCCGCAGTCTCGCATGACGCAGATCATCTCGTTGCGAATGTCCACGAGCGTGTCGTTTGGCGGGACGGGGAAGTAGCCTTCCTTGTGGCGGATCTTGTTGCCGAGGTTGGGGAATTCCTCGCGGCCGCTGTTCCAGATGCCTTCGTTGGAGTCAATGTAGTAGAACCCGCTGCGGGTGTCCTGGCCGTAACGGATGTCGTCGAAGATGAAGAACTCGGCTTCGGGGCCCATGTAGGCGGTGTCGGCGATGCCGGTGCTCTTGAGGTAGGACTCGGACTTCCTGGCGACGTTGCGCGGGTCGCGGGTGTACGGCTCGCGGGTGATCGGATCCACGGCGTCAGCGACGATGCTCAGCGTCGGGATTTGTGGGAATGGATCAATGATGGCGGTGGCCGGGTCCATGAGCAGGATCATGTCGCTGGCTTCGATTCCCTTCCAGCCGCGGATGGACGAGCCGTCGAAACCGAGGCCGGCTTCGAAGACTTCCTCTTCGAGTTCGGTGATCGGGATGCAGAAGTGCTGCCAGGTTCCGAGAAAGTCGCAGAACTTGACGTCCACAAGCTGGATGTTTTTGCTCTTACAAAATGCCAGTACTTCTTTAGGTGTCATGTTTACTCTCCTTTGTTGCGATCAGACGGCCTGGTCGCCGCGCTCATCGGTGCGAATGCGGACCGCCTGTTCAACCGGCAGGACGAAGATTTTTCCGTCGCCGATCTTGCCGGTTTTCGCGGCTTTGACGATCGCTTGGATGGTGGCTTCGACGGCGTTGTCGGCCAAGACGATTTCCAGTTTCAGTTTGGGGAGGAAATCCACCGTGTACTCGCTGCCCCGGTAGATTTCCGTGTGGCCCTTCTGGCGACCGAACCCCTTTACTTCGGAGACGGTCATACCCTCGATGCCGACGCCGGCAAGCGCTTCTTTGACGTCTTCGAGCTTGAAGGGTTTGATGATGGCTTCGATTTTTTTCATAAGTTCCTCCCGCAGGGCGCGCTGATACTAGAGAAGCAGCCACAGAGCTGCAAACACAAAAACACCAGCGGCTCGACGTTGAGAAACTTGTTATACACGTTGCCAGAGTTGAGCAACGCAAATGCCAGTGAGCAGACAGAGGAACGGGTCAGACAAGCCCAGAAGGTTGCGGGTCAATGGATTGGAAAAACTTAGTGGATACAACAGCGTTCGTAGCCGGGCGCAATCGTTGTCGCCATTCGACCACGATGGATACAAAGGGCCAATCAGGAGGCGAGGATGCGGCGGGATTCATCGAGGAAGATGCCGCGGAAGTTCATGCGGAGAGCGTCGGAGTTGGTGGCCTTGAGGAGGGCGTTTTCCTCGGTGATTTTCTTTGCTTTGACAAGTTTGAAGAGGGATTGGTTGAAGGTCTGCATGCCGTCATCGGTGCCGGTTTCGACGGCGGCGAAGAGTTTGTCGAGTTTGTTTTCCTCGATCATCTTGCGGACAACCGGGGAGTTGATCATGATCTCGACCGCCGGGACGACGCTGCCGGCGATGGCAGGGATGAGGCGCTGGCAGATGACGGCGCGCATGTTGGCGGCCATCTGGCGGCGGATCTGGTCGCGTTCTTCGGCGGGGAAGAAGTCGAGGATGCGCCCGATGGCGGAGTAGGCGGTGGTGGTGTGCAGTGTGGTGAGGACAAGGTGGCCGGTGTCGGCGGCGGCGAGGGCGGCCATGAAGGATTGGCTGTCGCGCATTTCGCCGATCATGATGACGTCGGGGTCTTGGCGCATGACGTGGGTCAAGGCGCGTTCAAAACCGAGGGTGTCGAGGCCGACTTCGCGTTGTTCGATGATGCACTGTTTGTCCTCGAAGACGAATTCGATGGGGTCTTCGAGGGTGATGACGTGGCATTTTTCGGTGAGGTTGATGTGTTCGAGCATGGCGGCCATGGTGCTGGATTTGCCGCAGCCGGTGGCACCGGAGACGAGGATGATGCCGTTTTCGGCATTGGCAATGGTGCCGAGATGTTCGGGAAGATTCAAGTCCGCAAAGGACGGGATGTGAGCCTTGACGTAGCGCATGGCGATGCAAAGCTCGCCCCGCTGGCAAAAGACGTTGACGCGGTAGCGACCGAGGTTGGGGATGAAGTAAGAAAAATCCACCTCCTTGTCGCGTTCGAGTCGCACTTCCAAATGACGAGGGAGGATGTGGCGAACGATTTCATCCACTTGGTCGCCGGAGGGCGGGTCGACTTGGACAAGGAACAGCTCGCTGGAGACGCGAATGCAGGGGCTGTGAGCGACCTTGATGTGAATGTCAGATGCGTTGTGGTCGAGGGCGAACTTCAGGAGGCTGTGGAGATATTCCATGCCTCAGCGGAAGATGGAGATGCAGGCGGCGCTGGCGCCGGCAAGGGGAAGGTCGAGTTGGGAGAAGGCGCGTTTGGGCAGGTCGAGAAAAAGGAGCGTGATCTTGTAACCGTGTTCGACCGCGCAACGAGTGCACTCGACAACCACCGCACGACAGGTGATTTTTTGCGGGATACGCAGTTCGACGCCGACTTCGGTCCATTCGGGAACAGCGCGGTCCGAAATGAACGTGATGCCTTTGTGGTTGAGATAGAAAGCGCTGTCCAAGACGGCAGATTTGCGCGGGTGTTTGCGTTGCAGTTCTGCATCGAAGACACCTGAGATATCTCGCTTGGTAGCAGCCATGATTGTTTCCGTGAACCTGTTGGCACCTTAACATCATGGCACCTTGCTGTCAAATAACCACGTAGGAGCCTCCAAGATCGGGGGAATGATATTTGCCTCCACGGTTCGGATGGGTCGTGATATGAGAGTGGCAATGAAGATAGCAGTCCTGTTGTCCGGCGGCGTGGACAGTTCGGTGGCGATGCGCCTGTTGCAGCAGGCAGGCCACCGGGAAGTGACCGCGTTCTACCTGAAAGTCTGGCTGGAGGACGAACTCTCGCAACTCGGCAACTGTCCGTGGGAGGAGGATCTCCAGTTTGCGCGTGCGGCGTGCGAGCAAGCGGGCGTGCCGCTACGCGTCGTATCGTTGCAGGCGGAGTACTTCGAACGCGTCGTGGAATACACGCTGGCGGAGCTGCGCGCGGGCAGGACACCGTCGCCGGACATCTTCTGCAACCAGCAGATCAAGTTCGGCGCGTTCTTTGACCGCGTGAACGAGCCGTTCGACAAAGTGGCGTCGGGCCACTACGCGCAGGTGCGCGAGGACGGCGGCGTGTTCAAGCTGTTCCGCGCACCGGACCCGGTGAAAGACCAGACCTACTTTCTGTCACGACTGAACCAACGACAGCTTGCGCACATCCTGTTCCCCGTCGGCCATCTCAGGAAGGCCGACGTCCGGCGGCTGGCACAGGAGTTCGACGTGCCGAACAAACAGCGGCCGGATTCGCAGGGAATCTGTTTCCTCGGCAAGATCCCGTACAACGAGTTCATCCGCCACTACCTCGGCGAGAAACCCGGCGACATCGTTGAGGCGGGTACCCGCCGTGTGTTAGGTCAGCACAAAGGTTATTGGTTCCACACCATCGGCCAGCGCAGCGGTCTCGGCCTGAGCGGCGGTCCGTGGTACGTCGTTGGCAAGGACACGGCGGCCAACGTCATCACGATCTCGCACCAGGAACAGCGCGAACTGCAGGAGCGCGCCGGGTTCCGCGCCGTCGAGCCGAACTGGATTCACCGGCCCGTGGCCGACGGCGAGGAGAACCTGACCTGCAAGATCCGTCACGGCCCGAACTTCATCCCGTGCCAAGTGAAATATCGCGCCGACGGCGCGCAGGACGTGACGTTGAGCAAACCCGATCCCGGCGTCGCGCCAGGTCAGTTCTGCGTGTTCTACCAAGGCGAAGAATGCCTCGGCAGCGGTCGGATCGAGTTGTGATTACGGCTTCCGGTCGAAGAACGGGCTTTTGCCGGTGATGCTGAGCGGGAGGCCAAGCGCCTGTTTGACCTTCTCCCCGAACATCTTCAAATCGAGCGCGGCGCGGCCAATCGAATACATCAACCGGTTGTCCACGTGATGCTGCGCGGCGACCGCGGCAGCCGAGCATGTCGCGATGCCGAGGTCCATCGAATTGAACGCACAGACGCCGCCTCTCTGTTCCAATTCCTCGCACGTCAGCTTGCCGCAGTAGCCGCAGTTCAGGCCCGCTGGGTTTGATTCGACACCGATGACAAGGATGGCGGGCGAGTTCTCGATGTTGCCCGCGTCGCGCGCAAGGCCGGGCCGGTTCTCTATTGCGGAGATCTCTCGCATCTTGGCAATGAGTTTCTGCTTGGTCGGCTCGTCGTCAATCGCCAACACGCGGATGTTGTCAATGCCGCGCCCCTTCGGCGCGGTGCGCGCCGCCGCCGCCATCAACGCGACGACTTGCAGCGCGGCTTGTTTTTCGAGTTCGGCTGAGGTCTTCATGGTTCCTCCGTTCAGGGTTTGCGAATGAAATGCGGCATCTGCGCCGTGATTTCCGCGACGATTTCCATCAGCCCGGCGTACTGGCCGTCGCGGTGCCACGGGCATTGGTAGACGAGTTTGTGGACGCCATTCTTTTCGGTGGTGTAAACGTTCACGCGCGACGCGCGGAGCGCCGCATCGTTCATCGCGAGAATGACGCCGTCGGTGTCGCAGACAGAGACCATCCCGGGAAACGAATGAACCCAGGCATGAAGTGGATTGATGTCGGTCATTTAAGCCCGTAACTATACCGGTTTCGCCAATCTGAGACAAACGAAAATCCTTTGACCGTGTGCGCAACAAGGCGCATAAACGACAGTCGAGGAGAAAACCACCGAAAGGCAATCACACCTTGAACACAAACATCACCCGCCGCGACTTCATTCGCATCGGCACCGTCGGCGTAACGGCGGTCGGCGCGCTCCAGACGTTGAGTGGAAACAAAGCACTCGCGGCCAATGCTGCAGCGACAACACCTGCGCTGCATCCCTTCCTCACGCCGGCAAAGGACTTCCGCGACGTCTCGCGCGGCACTCCAACGCCCGATAAACTCAGGGGGGCGGCACAAGCCGAGGCGCGGCTCACACCGGAGACCTGGCGGCTGGAGATCACGGCGGACCCCTTCGTGGAGGAACCGCACACCAAGGCGCCCGCCACCGTCGAACGGCCACTGACGCTGGCCGATGGCTCAGCGATGGATTTGCCCGCGCTCATGGAATTGGGCCGCAAGCATGAGGTGAACTGCCTCCACGTCATGCAATGTCTGAACATCGAAACGCCGCTGGGCCAGGGCTTGTGGACTGGCGTGCCGTTGCGCGCGGTGCTGCGGCTCTGCGGCCGGATGAACAACGTGCGCCGCATCTACTTCTGGGGCTTTCACAACAACGACCCGAAGCAGATCTTCCAGTCCTCTGTGAGCTACACGCAGGCGATGGAGACGCGGCCGGGCGATCCGCCGGTGTTCCTCGCCTACCGGCTCAACGGCGAACCTGTTCCCCCCGAGCGCGGTGGCCCGGTGCGCATGATCGTGCCGTGGTCGCATGGCTACAAATCCATCAAGTGGCTCCAGCACATCTTCGTCACCAACGACCCTCGGGCCAACGACACCTACGCCAGTGGCAACAACGATCTCGACTCGTACCTGAAGACCGCCGCGTATGTGGACAAAGGGCCGGAGAAGATCAAAGCGGGCGACCCGGTCGTCCTCGCCGGGCAAGTTGTCAGCGGGCCATCGGGCGTGAAGCGCGTCGAGTATTGGGTCCGGCGGATCAAAGGCAGCCACGGGCCGCTCGCCGATGACGCGCCAGAATTGCTGCGCGGCCCGTGGGTGGAGTGCGAACTGCAAGCGCCGCCGGACTGGCCCAGCGTGCTGCCCCCCGGCCTGTCGCCCAAAAATGTGCTGGGTTTTGACAAAACCACGGGCCGCCCGCTCGCGTGGCCGTTGCGTTACAGCCGGGTCGCGTATGCCGTGACGATTCGCGGCTTGACGCCCGGCACGTATGAAGTGCGCGCCCGCGCCGTGGACCTGAACGACTTTGCCCAACCCGAACCGCGCCCCGTGCAGAAGACCGGCAAGAACGCGCTCCAAGTGCGCCGTGTCGAGATCGTCTAACCCGCCACCGCCATGAACAAAATCATCAACCGAATCATCGTGAGCACCGTGGCGCTCGTCACCATCATCTGGTTACCGTTGGGTGCTGCGGAGCGGGCGCAGCCGGCCCGCCCGAACATCGTCCTTTTGATGGGCGATGACCATGGGTGGGATGAGACGGGCTACAACGGCCACCCGTATCTCAAGACGCCGGTGCTCGATGAGATGGCCCGCACCGGGCTGCGGCTTGATCGGTTCTATGCGGGTGGCTCCAGTTGTTCCCCGACACGGGCGACCGTGATCACCGGCCGCCATCACAATCGCTGCGGAACCTTTGACCCGGGCTGGTCACTGCGTCCGGAGGAGATTGGCATCGCGCAACTTCTGCGACAGGCTGGTTACGCGACCGGGCATTTCGGCAAATGGCATCTCGGCCCGGTCAAGGCCGCATCGCCGACCAATCCGGGCGCGATGGGCTTTGACACTTGGCTTTCGCACGACAATTTCTTCGAACTGAACCCGTTCCTTTCGCGAAACGGCGCGCCGCCGGAGCAGTTCAAAGGCGAAAGCTCCGAGATCATCGTGCGCGAGGCGATTCGCTTCATCGCCCAGGCAAAACAGGCGGGCCACCCCTTCTTTGTTGTGATCTGGTTCGGTTCGCCTCACGAGCCGTACAGCGGCTTGGAGAAGGACCTCGCGCTCTACGACCACTTACCGCCGGACTTCGGCAACCGGCAGGTGCGCCTGACCTCCAACGAGACCGGCTTGCCGGTGCAGCGACTTCAGCGCGAAGTCTTGCGCGAACGTTTTGCGGAGATCACAGCGATGGACCGC
>Ga0163200_1000518_pt1 | contig 16643 bp, 13 predicted proteins | sample PL_2010_200m_FD_113535 | JGI IMG/M metagenome (GOLD analysis project Ga0163200, IMG submission 113535) | Freshwater microbial communities from Powell Lake, British Columbia, Canada to study Microbial Dark Matter (Phase II) - PL_2010_200m | ecosystem: Environmental > Aquatic > Freshwater > Lake ... | reverse complement strand
GGGCGGGATTTTCCGCCAGCCTGTCCGCCAGCTTTTTGGCGGAAGGCGGATCAGCCTACGGCTGAGAACCCGCCTTCTTGATTGTGCCGAGGATGGGACTCTCCGCCAAAGGCGGATGGGCCTTCGGCCCAGAACCCATTCAATCATCGTGCCGAGGGCGGGATTTGAACCCGCACGCCCTTTGCAGGACACAGGATTTTAAGTCCTGTGCGTCTACCAATTCCGCCACCCCGGCGTTTCGATTGCTGATTGTAGAGTGTAGATTGTAGAATGAATGATATCGTAGCCAGGGCTAAGTTAAGGAAGTTTGGGAGGGAAGGCAAGGAGACCTATGGAAAACACCGATCGATCGTTGAGACTCAGAGAGCTCGGATTCAAACTAGCCGGCGAACACCAGCATTTTGGCTTTTGGACTAGAATCCGATCCGCCTCGCCGCCTTCTCGGGGGGCCTCATCAATTCGCGGATTGCGTCGAAGATTCCGTGTATCTGTCTGTCATGCGATTCGTACTTGTTCTCCAGCTCGGCAAGCTTTTGTGCGAGGTCTTTATGCGCTGCCAAGACCTCTCGAAGCCGGACAAATGCCCTCATGATCGCTATGTTCATCTGAATCGCTCTTTTGCTTCTTAGCACTGAAGAAAGCATGGCGACACCCTGCTCCGTGAAGGCGTACGGTGGATACTTCAAGTGACGACCTTTTTCTAAGGTCACAAATTGTGACCTTAGACCCAGCACATGGGAAGTCACAGACCGCGATTCTGTGGAGGTCAGTCTGAACATGAAATCCCCTGGGAACCTTGTGAGGTTTCGCCTCACCGCTTGTATCAGGACCTTCGGGGCGACGCCGTAGAGATCCGCAAGGTCCCTGCTCAACAATACCTTTTGACCCCGGATCAGGAGAATGCGCTTGTCAATGATGGAGGCTGCAACAACAATTCGCTTGGACATGAGAAACTCCCCGCCAATCTGATAAAGGAATCCGAACTCCTATTGAGGCCTAATAAGGGGAATCCAGAAATCAGACACAATGAATTTGAATTGGCGGAATGCTTCGATTACACAGAGAGGACTTGGGAGTGTCAAGGACAGAGGAAATCATATCTGTTCTCTGACATCTATCGATTGATCATTGCCGCTTGACCACTCTGCCTTCGGTCGCCCTTTCCAGATCCAGAGTACGAAGTCTAATGTGGGAGGCGTCCCTCCAACCTCTCTTAGTCTCGTTGCGTTTTGTCCCCGATGATACTGACTATGCATCGCCACTTGAACTAGGGCCTGCGTTGTGGTCACAATGAACGTCGGGTCTTTGAACCATGGGATGAAAAGCTTTTCTTCCAGTTTCGATTCAGGAAGATCGGCCAGGAATTTCGCCAACTCCCGATGTGTCTCGATTGCATTCTGCTTGACAGTCTGGATCGGAACTGAATCGCCAAATCGGGAAATAAAGCTTCGGACATCTGCCTTCTCTCCTCGCAACAGCTGGAGGTATGCGTACTGCGTAGAGTGAAAATGACGGAAGCGCTTTGAGATGTCCTCCTGGTCAAGGGCACCCGGGCAGGCTTCAACAGCCTTCCACAACTCAGCATCTGCCCATTCCTGGTGACCAAAGAGATCCTGGATGAATGATTTCATAGGATGTCCCTCGAAGTGTTGGAGCCTGCGTGATAGGCATGTCTTTCTGAAAGTGAGTGGGACGAATCACCGCATCCTTGTTCGTTTTACCTGACAGCGAACTGTCAGACAATTCTCACTTTTATAGTGTGGTCAACGCGGACAAGGTCGTCGAAAAGAGAATCCTTGTATTCTTTATCGACATCGGCGATTGCATAGCCGATGAGTTCATTGGTACGGAGATACTGCGACAGCACGTTGACATTGTTCTTGGCGAAGATGCCATTGATTTGCGAGAGGACGCCGGGGACGTTTCGATGGACGTGCAGCAGCCTGTGCGTTTGCGAGTCGTCCGCTTTGGGAAGGTTTATCCGGGGGAAATTTACACTCGTGAAGGTGCTGCCGCTGTGCACATAGTCCAGAAGTTTGTTTGAAACAAAGTCCGCTATGTTCTCCTGGGCCTCCTCTGTACTTCCCCCGATATGCGGCGTGAGCAGGACATTCGGCAGTCCCTGCAACGGAGAGGAAAAAGGTTCTTTGCCGTCTCTTGGTTCATCCGGGAACACGTCGACCGCGGCGCCGGCCACTTTACCGCCCTTGAGATGACGGGCCAGGGCTTCAATGTCCACGATGTGCCCCCGGCTGAGGTTCAGCAGGATTACGCCATCAGTCATCAGCCTGAGCCGCCCCTCATCAATGAGATTCTTGTTGGAGGGATTTCCATCGACGTGGATGGTGACGATATCCGCGATATGCAACAGCTCATCAAGCGAGGCGACCTTTGTCGCATTACCGATTGTCAGCTTATCGACGACGTCATAGTAATATACGTCCATCCCCATCCCTTCGGCTAACGTTGACACCTGCGAGCCGATATTCCCATAGCCGATAATCCCAAGTTTTTTCCCCCGCACTTCTCTTGCATCCTCGGTCGATTTGTCCCAGACGCCTTTGTGTGCCTGGACGACCTTGTCGTGAAGCCGCCGGATGAGGAAAACGATCTCAGCGATAACCAATTCAGCGACGCTACGAGTGTTGCTGTAGGGGGCGTTGAATACCGCGACTCCGTTCAGAGATGAGGCGTCAAGATCGACTTGGTTGGTTCCTATGCAATACGCTCCGATGGCCTGGAGGTGTTTCGCCTTTTCAAGAACACGTACCGTAATCTGCGTCCGGGACCGGATACCGAGGACGCAAACTCCGTCGAGCGCTGCGATGAGATCGTGCTCATCGAGGCCTTTCTTTTCCGTAACGACATCCATCCCACAAGCCTTCAATCTTGCGACTGCTGCAGGGTGGATGTTTTCCAGCAATAGAGTCTTCATAGCTTTAGAAAGGGGAGATTGCGACGCGGGCCTGGCCCAAACCGCCAGTTGCGGTGAGACGTCTGGTGAGCAAAAAAAATGGCCCTCTATGAGAGCCATTCATACTCCACGCATCAGTTCACTTTTTGCTGTTCACTGCTTGTATCAGCCCTGTCACAGCTCTCGAGGCGCCGGGCGGATTCGAACCGCCGCATAAAGGTTTTGCAGACCTCTCCCTTACCACTTGGGTACGGCGCCGGAATAATTGCCAATTGATAATTGTGAACGGCCAATTGTCAATTGATCGTTATTCATTGACCATTGACAATTATGCCTTCTCTCGAACAAAAAAAAGACCCCGTTGCCTGGTGGGAGTTTGGGGCAACGGGGCAATATCATAGAGGAAGTGATTCCGACATTCAGAGTGCTTGACAACTGATTGCCGGATGTCCCTTCCCCCTCATCGGGGAGTGGGACAGAGCGGGAAACGGGACTCGAACCCGCGACATCAACCTTGGCAAGGTTGCGCTCTACCAACTGAGCTATTCCCGCAATCGGTGATCAAAATATAGCAAAATCCTTCCCTCGAGGCAAGAAATTTATTTCTGTCACCGTGCGGGCCCCTTCCTCATGGGGCACTGAAAATATAGACTCCTGCAATCAGAAAGTCAAGCGCGAAGTTACAGCGAGTTCTTCTTTGATCTACACGATTTGTACCACACTTATGCTTTTCGGCGAAGCAGGTCACTGTACGAGCCCCCGACAATCGACCTCGGATCGACGCGGAATTCCTTCCGCAGGAACTGCATCAGTGCACGTGCCTGTTTCTTGCCCCGATTCACGACAACTTCGAATTCGATGAAGGTGCCCAAGCGTTCAACGCTATCTATGTGTATGCGAGCATTTTGGTAGAGAAAAAGGGTTCTCTTCTTCCGAACCACAACAAAAACACCGAAAAGTACCCGGAAGAGATCTCTTGCCGAGCGCGGCTCAGTTAGCGGCACAATGCGGTAATCTGAGTAGCGGCTCGTTTTGGCGTTTGCCCGCTTATAGTAGATCAGTTCGAACTCTTCTCCGTCAATCTCCCGAAGCTTCAGCCTGCCAGATCTCACGTTGAAATACGTGTCCACTTGCCGCAACGTTCCTTGGTGAACAGCCCCGATGGCACGCGCAATGCGATTTCCCCTCGAAAGGGAATCATAGGGAGATTTTAGCTCAAGGTTTTTCGGCATGCTGGCAGGGCGCGTCAGTTGGGGATTCCACATTCGGAGGAGGGGCATATTCCGCAATCTCGCAGCATTTGCGGATTTCTGCCATTGCGCGACACACGCAAGGCAGCCTCAGCGGGTGATTTCCAGGATCTTGTACTTCAGTTCTCCGGCCGGTACTCGAATAGACACCACATCTCCCTTCACTTTCCCCATCAGTCCCTTACCGAACGGCGAAGTGACGGAAATCTTGTTCTTCTCGAAATCTGCTTCTTCCTGCGATACTAGGCGATACTCGCTCGTTTCTCCGTTCTTCAAGTCCTCAAGTGTCACCACCGAAAGGATGTAGATCTTATCGTTAGGAAGCTGGGAGCTTTCGATAATGCGGGCATGCATCAGGGTCTCTGCAAGCTTCGCAATGCGTAGCTCCAGATGCTGCTGCGCCTCTTTCGCCGCGTCGTACTCAGCGTTCTCGCTGAGATCTCCGTACGCTCGTGCCTCCGCGATCTTCTGAGCGACGTCTTTCCGGCCGTTGATCTTCAATTCCCGGAGCTCCGCTTCAAGCTCAACGAACCGCTCTCGCGTCAAATACACAGTGCCGTTGTTCGTCTCTCCCATGGATTCTCCCCTTCAGAGTTGGTGCCCTTTATACAATCTCGACTCTACAAGACAAAAAGAAAAGCCATCATCTCTTTGAGAGATGGTGGCTCCGCTTGCTTCGTCAGCAAGCTATTACAAAAATCAGTGAGACGCAAGATAAAAAGTACTGCGAATGATCTTTCCTGGACATCAACATGCCGCCCTACGCACGCCCTACCAGAATGAGGTGGCCAAGCTTGTCCCTCTTCGCCTTCAGATAATGCTCGTTGAAGAAGTTCGAGTTGATTTCCAGCGGAATCCGCTCTACAATCTTCAACCCATATCCGTTCAGGCCCACGACCTTTTTCGGATTGTTCGTCATCAGCCGCATCTTCCCGACACCGAGGTCCCGAAGGATCTGTGCCCCGATGCCGTAGTCTCTGAGATCGGGCCGGAACCCCAGCTCCTCGTTCGCCTCGACCGTGTCGAGCCCCTCATCCTGAAGTTTGTACGCCTTGATCTTGTTCATCAATCCGATCCCTCTTCCCTCCTGCCGCATGTACAGCACGACCCCTTTTCCCTCCTTCTCCACGAGCTGCATCGCCGAGACAAGCTGTTCATTGCAGTCACAGCGCAACGAACCAAACACATCACCTGTAAGACACTCGGAATGCACCCTCACCAGCGTTGGTGCATCAGGAGTGATATCGCCTTTGACGAGCGCGATGTGCTCCTTGTTGTCCGTTTCGCTCTTATAGAGATAGAGCTGGAAGTCTCCGTGCCTCGAGGGAAGTTTGGTCGACACGACCCGGTGAACCAGTTTCTCCCGTTGCATCCGGAATTCAATCAGTCCCCTCACGGAAATCACCTTCATTCCGAATCTCCGCGCCAGCTGCAGAAGCTGGGGGACTCGAGCCATCGAGCCATCTTCGTTGAGAATTTCACACAGCACTGCGGCAGGGTTCAATCCCGCAAGCCGGCACAGATCGACTGCGGCTTCGGTGTGCCCGGCCCGCCGAAGGACTCCCCCTTCAGACGCTTTGAGCGGGAAAATGTGACCCGGCCTCCCAAGGTCAATCGCTTTCGTCTTCGGATCAGCCAATGCGCGGACGGTTGCGGCCCGATCGCCCGCAGAAACGCCCGTGGTCGTCCCGTGAAGGTAATCGACAGAGACAGTAAATGGAGTCTCGTGTAATGACGTATTCGACTCAACCATTGCCTCCAGACCAAGCTCTTTCGCCCGTGCAGCGGCGATAGGCACACACACAACACCCCGGCCTTCTCTCGTGAGAAAGTTGATCACTTCTGGCGAAGCCTTTTCAGCGGCGACGATGAAATCCCCTTCGTTTTCACGGTCTTCGTCGTCAACGACGATGATCGTATTCCCCTCCCGCACATCCTCGATCGCCGCTTCGATGGTGTCGAACTCAGACTTCAAAACAACGTCCATACGTGACTCCTCACACACTCAACCTACTTCGTCTTTTCCTCGGGCTTAGCATCCTTCAACACTGACCCCACAGAGCCACGATCGACTTTCACCTTCACATTATCAGCGATCTGCACAAGAACGGTTTTGTCCTCGATTCCGATGACGGTTCCGTAGATCCCACCAGCCGTGAGAATCTTGTCCCCCTTCTCCAGCGCATCAAGCATCTTCTGACGCTCCTTTTGCTTCTTCTGCTGGGGGCGTATGATCATGAAGTAGAAGATGACGAAGATCAGTCCAAACAGGATGATCGTTTGTATCATGCCTCCGCCGTCTTGTGCAGCCTGTGCGAGAATTGGATAGTGTAGCAAGTGGCCCTCCGTGGATACTTATGAGATGGGATGATTGGAGATTAGAGTTTCAAGTTGTGAGTTTAGAGTTCCAGGTTCCGGGTTTGAAGTTTCAAGTTGTTAGGCTTTTCTGTTCTAATTACTAATTACTGTTTACCGTTTACCATCTATTCACGTTGCTACTACCTGATCTTCCGATCGAAGTTGGTTGACCATCTTCCTCCGCCATTCCCCGAACCGGTGTTCCTTGATTGCAGTTCTGGTTTCTCGCATCAGCCAGAGATAGAACGAAAGATTGTGAATTGTCGCCAATTGCAGCCCCAGAATCTCCTTTACGTGAAACAGATGGCACAGATACGCCCGGCTGAAATTGCTGCACGTATAACACGAGCAATCAGGATCGGGAGGAGAAAAATCTGTTTTGAACTTCGCGTTCCGTAAGTTGATTGAACCCGTCCGGCCGAATATGTTGGCATTCCGACCATTGCGCGTCGGTAACACGCAATCAAACATATCCACTCCCCTGGCAACGGCTTCAATCAGGTTGATCGGGGTGCCAACTCCCATCAAATACCGGGGCTTGTCGACGGGCAAGAGAGCTTCGCAAACCTCGACTATCGCATACATCACTTCGGCCGGTTCCCCGACAGCCAGGCCGCCGATTGCGTAGCCATCAAAACCGATCTTCACCATATCACGCGCACTGTTCTGGCGGACCTCAGGAAAGATGCTTCCCTGCACAATGCCGAAGAGTGCCTGGGAGTGCCCGTAGAGCTCTTTTCCCGCATCGAAAGCGCTCTTGCACCTGTCCGCCCAGCGAAGGGTCAGAGCGTTGGATCGTCTGGCATACTCAAGATCGCTTGGATAAGGGGCGCATTCGTCAAGCACCATCATGATGTCCGAGCCAAGCTGCCTTTGAATCTGCACAACCGATTCCGGCGTGAACAGGTGAGCGGATCCGTCGAGATGAGACTTGAACGTGACCCCCTCTTCATCGATCTTCCTCAGCTCATTCAGGCTGAAGACCTGATACCCGCCGCTGTCCGTGAGGATCGGCTTGTTCCATCCGATGAACCGATGCAACCCGCCCGCCGCCTGTATAATATCAGTGCCGGGACGAAGGTACAGATGGTACGTGTTTCCGAGAATAATCTGGGCGCCGACTTCTATCAGCTCCCGTTGCTCGATTGCCTTTACACTTCCCTGCGTGCCTACGGGCATGAAAGCGGGGGTTTCAATGAAACCGTGAGCCGTCTCCAGCACGCCGGCCCTTGCCTTCCCATCCGATGTCAGCAGTTCAAACTTCAAATGACCTCAAGCTAACCATCATTGTCGATCGGCTCCGCACAAGAACAAAAAACCGCCGGCTTGAGACACTCGCGGCGGATTTGGCTTTTGCCACTGTCAATATACTTAGAAAAGGATCACGTGTCAACTCTTGGAACCCTCCTGGTCTGCACCTTCCGGGCGATGGACCAACCAAGCGATTGCGATATAGAGAAGAGCGCCTCCTGTATCGGCGAGGAGGTCGTAAAAGTCCGCATCACGTCCAGGAACGAACGTCTGGTGGTATTCGTCCAGCAGACCATACACAACGCTGAAGATGAAAGCGCCAAGGAAGGAGCTATTCCGCAACATCAGGAAGCTTGTCTGATTGTAGAATGCGCGTCTTGCCAGCCAGCAAAGGACGAAGTAGATGATAGCATGGACAACTTTGTCCGAGCCCGGAGGCAGCTTGAAGTTGAGTTGGGAACTGGGAATAGCAGAGAGAAAATAGATAATGACCACCCATAACAGGGGGGGCAATTGGTATTTCATCAGGCTCTTCAATTGCCCTCGACTCTCCTGATGGCAGCCGGAAGCTGATCGATCAAGTCTTGTGCAATCACACTGCGTTCGCCGTACACTTCCTTCGCGATGTCACCTGATAAACCATGGAGAAACACTCCCGAGCACGCCGCCCATTCTTCTGACACTCCCTGAGCCCAGAGGGATGCGATGATCCCCGTCAGGACATCTCCGGAACCTACGGTTGCCATCCCGGGGTTGCCAGTCGAGTTCAGATAGACAATGCCGTCAGATACCCCGATGGCAGTCGGTCCGCCTTTCAGGACGATTGTCGCATGACAGCGTTCAGCGCCCCTCTTCGCCATCTCTATCCTGTTGGTTTCAATGTCCTTCGCGGTCACGTTGATGAGTTTTGAAAACTCACCCGCGTGAGGCGTCAGAATGAACCTGCTCTTCAGGCGACTGAATCTTGTCAACCCGATTTCCCCGACTGCACGCAACCCGTCAGCGTCTAGAACGACTTTTCCGGAGTACGTCTGCAGGATTGTTTCAAGAACCTTTTGAGTTTCAGGATTCGCTGAAAGTCCCGGGCCAATCGCCACGATATCGGCCCATTTGAGGCTCTCCTCTATCGCTTCAAGGGCGCTCAGTGCAATCGTCCCTTCATTGGTCGACGGCAACGGCTTGACGATCGCTTCCGAAAGCCGACGCGCCAGGATTGGATAGACCGCTTCCGGTGTCCCGAGCATCACTGCTCCTGCGCCAGCACGCAACGCAGCCTGCACACAAAGGTACGCCGCTCCTGTGTAGCCCCTCGAACCGGCGAGAACGAACACCTTCCCCACAGAGTACTTATGCGCTGTTGATGAGCGCTGTGGCAACGAACGACGAACATCATCAGGTTCGAGGAGAAAGGTCTTGAGAAGCTTCGAACCGCTGACGACCATCGGGATCCCGATGTCCACGACTGTCACATGTCCGACGCAATCCTGTCCTTGATTGCAGAGCAGTCCGGTTTTCTTCAACCCGAACGTGACCGTGTCCGCCGCTTTGACGGCGATGTTCACCATGACGCCTGTCGTTCCATCAATCCCGGACGGGATGTCGACTGCAATGACCGGCAACCCCTGTCCATTGATCCACTCAATCGCTCCGGCATACGGCTGTGCCACCGCACCCCTGAATCCGGTCCCGAACATTGCATCGATTATTACATCCGGCTTGCGGAGTTTCCGAAGAGCGGCTTGGGAGTAGGACTTGACGACGAGCGCGTGAGAACCGTGGCGGTGAAGCTGATCGAGAATCTGATAATTGGACCGTGCATCCCCTTCGAGTTGCCGTGCCGAGGCCATCATGACAACAGTGACGTTCGCACCGACATTCAGCAAGTGGCGGGCCGCTACAAACCCATCCCCGCCGTTGTTACCCTTGCCGCACAAGATGAGGACGCGCTTGCCATCAAGAGGGCCGAAGCGCCGTTGTGCGATCTCCGAGACCCCTCGGCCTGCGTTTTCCATCAGCAGCAGGCCCGGGATGCCGTACTTGCGGATCGTGGATTCGTCGCACTTCCGCATTTCTTTCGCTGAAACGATAGTCCGCATTGATCGATCGTCAGATCTTGAAGAAGCCCCTCGTGATCTCAACAACGAGCGAGGGGTAGATCCCGAGAGCCAAAACAAGTGCCGCGGCAACGACGACGGCGACCATCGCCGCAAGCGGAACCGGCTTGTCGATATCCGCCTCGCCATCGCGGAAGTACATCAGAACGACGAGTCTGAGATAGTAGTAAACGGATATGAGACTGGTCATAACGCCGATAATGGCAAGCCAGGTGAGGTTGGCTTTTACCGCAGCGAGGAACACATAGTACTTTCCAAAGAAACCTGCGAAGGGAGGTATACCCGCCAGCGAGAACATGAATATCGACATCAATAATGCCACAGCTGGTCGGCGCTCACCGAGACCAGCGTAGTCATCGAACGACAGCTTCTTGTCATCCTGCTGTTCGATCCACGAGACGACACCAAATGCACCGATGTTCATGAACGAGTACACAAGGAGATAGAACAGGATTCCTATTTCACCCTCGCTGTTGGCCGCGGCAATGCCGCTGAGCATGTAACCTGCGTGGGCAACGCTCGAATACGCAAGCATACGTTTCACGCTGCTCTGGGCAACAGCCGTAACGTTGCCTATGATCATCGAGGCCGCAGCGATAACGGCGATGACCTGACTCAAGCTTGTCCCCGCGATTTCAAACATCCGGACAAAAACAAGCAGGAAGGTTGCGAATGCAGCCGCTTTGGCAGCAGTCGACATGAAAGCCGTCACAGTCGTCGGAGCCCCCTCGTAGACATCAGGCGCCCACATATGGAACGGCACAGCGGCGACCTTAAATGAGAAAGCAACGATGAGCATCCCGCATCCGATAACGAAAAGAGGATTGTGGGACATTTCAGGAATTGCCGCTTTTATCTGAAGCAGGTCGGTTGTGCCGGAAGCACCGTAGATCAGCGCAATGCCATAAAGCAGAAACCCGGTGGCAAACGCTCCGAGCAGAAAATACTTGAGCGCCGCTTCGTTCGCTCGCTCCTTCTTCCTCATAAATCCCGCTAGTACATACAATGGCACAGACATCAGTTCGATACCGAGAAATATCGTAATCAGGTTCAGCGCACCGGCCATAAGCATCATGCCCGTGGTGGCAAAGATGATGAGTACGTAAAACTCACCCCGATGGTATTCCATCCGCTCGAGGTACCCGCGTGAAAGCACGATCGTGAGGAGAGCGGAACTCAGGAAGATCAGGTTGCAATATCCAGCGAAGCCCCCCTGGAAAAGCATTCCCCCAAACACCGGGACGCCTCCCCCGAGATGCAAAAAGGAGAGGACGAGGGATACCGCTACACCGAGGAGACTCATCCAGTAAGACGAAACCGGCTTATCCTTCCCCATCCCCTCGACGATAAGCGTCAGCAGCCCGAACGTGACAAGGGCGATCAGCGGTGAACTGTTGTAGAAATCATCGAACGTTATACCCATAGCGCTATCAGAATTGGAAGAGTAACAAGTTCACAACAAACAGTATTTCAGGATGCACTCGGCTCAGAAGACCCGACTGACCAAGATACTCAAGAAGAGAAAAGAAAGCCAACTCGCCCAGCCTGGCCTATTCCTGTGCCGGAAAACCACTCCAGAAGCGCAGTCGAAAACACCGACTTTGCCACGAAGTCACCAAGCCACGAAGGAAAAGATTTGAATTCTTTTAGTTCTTGTGGTGTTTTGTGTCTTCTGCGCCAGAGGCGCATGAGCCTTTGGCTCAGTGTCTTGGTGGCAGGACTTGTCGCCCGTGTTTCTAGAATAGCAGCAACCAGACAACGATAAAAATCGGTATCAAAATCGGAACGCTGTATTTGACGACGTAGCCAAAGAACGTCGGGCAATGAACGCCTGATTGTTCGGCGATCGATTTCACCATGAAATTTGGGCCATTGCCGATGTACGTCATTGCGCCGAAGAAGACAGCTCCAAGTGAAATCGATTGCACAAACCTCCACGAATCTCCGGTTATCGCCGCAGCTCCAGGATGAGCCGGGTTCAGAAGCCCCAGGGATTCTGGCGGAACAGATCCCAGGATCGCCTGCATGTGCAGTGCATTTTCGACGCTGTAGCCATGAAGCCCGAATGATGCGCTCAGAAAACTCAGATACGTTGGAGCGTTATCAAGAACACTCGAGAGAGCACCGGTACACCAAAAAAATTGTGCCGGGGTTTCGATTCCAAGCGAGCTGGCATTCATCTCCAGCCAGTCGAGGGCCGGAATCATTGTAGCGAAGATGCCCAGGAAAAGAATTGCCACTTCTCTCAGCGGAACGAAGTTGAATTCGTTCTTCTTGTGCACCTCGTGCCTTGTCGTGAAATAGGAGCCCATTGCTGCACTCCACATCAGGACTTCACGGAGCATGAGCGGTCTCTGCACGAAAACCGCAGCAATGATGATCACGAGGAACCAGACGTTGTGCAACCCGGAAAAAGTCACTGTCTCCGGCTGGATGGCTTCCGATTGCGTCTTCCGGGACACCTGCTTGAAATAGTATCTGTCCAGGGCAAAGAACAGGAGCAGCAGCAATCCAAGAACCAGTAGCCAGGCGAACCACGCCTTCGTCACGACCCAGAAGAAGGGCACTCCCTTCAGATAACCCAGGAAGAGCGGTGGATCTCCTATTGGCGTCACCGCACCGCCGATGTTGCTGACGATGAAAATGAAAAACACAACGTGGTAGCCCTTCACGCGATACTTGTTGCTTCTCAAGTACGGCCGGATCAGGAGCATTGATGCTCCGGTCGTCCCAATCAGGTTTGAGAGAAGGGCACCTGCGCCCAGGAGCACCACGTTTTCCCAGGGGGCCGCCTTACCTCGCAAGTTGAAATGAATCCCTCCCGCCACGACAAACAACGACCCGATGAGGGAAATAAAGCTGACATATTCGTACAGGCTCAGCACGAGGCGTGAGACATTCCCGAGAACCAGGACGTAGTATGCAACAACAATCACACTCAATGACGCGGCGACAGTCGGATAATGGTGCTCCCACCACCGTTTGTCGATGAACGGTGCGACGGCTATTGCCAAAAGGAAAAGAACAAAAGGAGCACCAAGCCAAACCGGCACGACGGAGACTTGTGCAGCCTCCAACAGATGCTCGAAGTAGTTAAAAAAAAGAAAAGCAGCCGCAGCCATTGCCACTACGCTTGCAATCTGCTTGCTTCGAGGATCAGTCATGAAATGCCAGATTGTGTACCTCCTGGTTAATGACCAGATGGACCGTTGGTCACCGGGAGTTCTGCAGTGCGAATCTGTCCGCCCGAGCGCACAAATTCCAGGCCTTGGACCAGCTGCTTTGCCACCGGTCCGGATTTGCTCAGAAACGTCTGGGGATATACTCCTATCCAAACAATGAACACGAGGATGGCGGAGAGCGAAACCACTTCTTTCATGTTGAGATCACTCAAGGTGTGGCCGCCGTACAATCCACCTTCGCGCACTGGTCCAAAAATCACCCGCTGATAAGCCCAAAGGAGATACACCGCAGCGAGTATGACACCCGAGGCAGCGAACGTCGCATAGGCGTAGGTCCCAAGGAACATCGATTTGAAACTGCCAAGGAGGATGAGGAACTCTCCGACAAATCCATTCAACCCGGGCAAACCGATCGACGAGAGCGAGACGATCATGAAGATCGTTGAGAATACTGGCATCACTTTGGCGACTCCGCCAAAATCAGCAATCATCCGGGTGTGTGCGCGGTCATAGAGCATGCCGACGATCAAGAAGAGTGCTCCGGTTGACAATCCGTGGTTAATCATCTGAATCACTGCGCCCTGGATCCCCTCCTCTGTCATGGAGAAGATACCAAGAACGACAAAACCGAGATGAGAGACCGACGAATAGGCAACGAGTTTCTTCAGATCGGTCTGAACCATCGCCACCAATGCACCATAGATGATGCCGATGACTGCAAGAATGCCCAGGAGGGGCACAAACGTGAATGCCGCGTGCGGGAACAACGGCAGAGAAAACCGGATCAAACCGTACGTCCCCATTTTGAGCAGCACGCCCGCCAGCAGTACACTTCCAGCCGTCGGTGCTTGGACGTGTGCATCCGGCAACCATGTGTGGAACGGGAACAAGGGCACCTTAATTGCGAAACTGAGCGTGAAGGCAAGGAACATCCACGTCTGCAGCGTCAGGGCCATCCGCGGCGCAACGCCATAGAGCTGTAAGAGGTTTGTCGTGAAGTAACCTCCGGGCAACGTTGAGGCATAGACGCCCAATGCGATAATCGCGACAAGCATCAGGAGACTTCCGAACAGGGTGAACAGGAAAAACTTCACAGCAGCATACACCCGATCCTTGCCTCCCCAGATTCCAATGATAAAATACATTGGTATCAACATTGCTTCCCAGAAGATGTAGAAGAGGAACAGGTCAAGCGACGCGAATACTCCAACCATGCCGATTTCGAGGAGGAGGATCATCATCGTGTACTCGCGTATCCTCTTGTGAATTGAGTTCCAGGTTCCCAAAAGGGCAAGAGGAGTGAGGAACGTCGTCAGGACGATCAGAAGAAGCGAAATCCCATCGATGCCGACGAAGTAGCTGATGTTCAGCCCCGCGATCCAGACTGCATACTCCCTGAATTGGAAGCCAGGTGCAGCCGCGTCAAATCTGAAGTAGAGGAACAGGGAGAAAGCGAACGTGGCGACGGTCGTCAGAAAGCCAACGAGCTTGATCAGCTGGCTCTTTTCGCTGTTCACGAAGAACAACGCGACAACGCCCACCAGCGGAAAGAAGATCGTAATTGTCAGAATGTGTTGAGAAATCATGGAGTGTTCTTAGCCGGCTAGTCTATTTTAGTATCAACCACATCAGTATGAGGAAGATGCCGCCAACGAAAACTGTGGCGTACTGTTGTGCAATGCCTGTCTGGACGCGTCGGATTCCCTGGGCGACTGTCGCGATGAGTCTTGCTGAGCCATCGACGATGCCATCGATGACCACAACGTCAATTCCTTTCCACAGGAATCCCTCGGAAACCTTCACTGTCGGAGTCACGATAGCAGCATCATACACTTCGTCGACGTAGTACTTGTTGAGAAGAACTTTGTACGCTGTCGCAAACTTCGTTTTCCATCGTTCCGCGATGTCGGTTCTTCGGAGATAGATCGCCCGCGCCGCATAGATGCCTGCGGCCGCGACGCCCACCGAGAGAACCATCAACAGGTATTCCGTAATCTCAACGGGATGGGAACTCATCCTCAACTTGTCGTAAGCAGGTGCGAAGATCGGTTCGAGCCAGTGTTCAAGGGCATTCCCCCCGAAAAGGCTCTCAGGAACACCGAGGAACCCGCCCACGATGGAGAGAAAAGCCAGAACGATGAGAGGAATGGTCATGGTTTTTGGAGCTTCATGAGGATGCACATCCGCTCCATATCGCTTCTCCCCCTCGAACGTCAGGCTCACCAGACGAAACATGTAGAACGCCGTCAGCGCTGCCCCGATCACGCCAATGGCCCACAGGACGACCGACCCGTGCTCGCTACTAAAAGCCTTCCAGAGGATTTCATCTTTGCTGAAGAATCCAGCGAACGGCGGGATACCCGCGATTGCAATCGCCCCGATGAGGAACGTCTTGTAGGTCGTGGGCATATGGTGCTTGAGACTGCCCATCTTCTGGATATCCTGCTCCCCATGCATGGCATGAATCACTGCACCCGAGCCGAGGAAGAGCAGGGCTTTGAAAAAGGCATGAGTCAACACGTGAAAAATGCCAGCCGAAAACGCAGCGACGCCCATAGCAAGGAACATATAACCGAGCTGGCTGACGGTCGAGTAGGCGAGGACCTTCTTGATGTCATTCTGGACGAGGCCGATAGTCGCGGCCATGAGTGCGGTCAACGCCCCGACAACAGCCATCACCTGCAGAGCTTCCGGAGCAAGTGCGTACAGAACCGAGCATCGGGCCACCATATAGACGCCAGCCGTGACCATCGTCGCAGCGTGAATCAGTGCGCTCACGGGGGTCGGGCCGGCCATCGCGTCCGGCAGCCAGACGAATAGCGGAATCTGAGCCGACTTGCCGGTTGCACCAAGGAAGAGGAGCAATCCGATCCACAGCATCGCGTTGTTGCCTTCACTGAGAGCTGCGGCCCTGGCGAAGACTGAGTCAAAGTTGAGACTTCCGAAGTGAACGAAGATCAGAAACATTGCGAGCAGAAATCCGAAATCGCCGATCCGATTGACCACAAACGCCTTCTTCGCCGCGTCGCCCGTCATCGCGGTACCCGGTTTGTATCCACCGGTTTCAAACTTGCGGTCGTGCCAGAATCCAATCAGGAGATAGGAACAGAGTCCCACTCCCTCCCAGCCAAGGAACATCAGCAGGAAATTGTCGGCTAGGACCAGATTCAGCATCGCAAAGATGAAGAGGTTCAGGTAGGCAAAGAATCGCCAGTACCCCGGATCTCCATGCATATACCCGATCGAGTAGACGTGAATGAGGAACCCCACTCCCGTCACGATCAGGGTCATCAAAACAGAGAGCTGGTCGATCTGATAGGCTACAGGAACCGAAAACGAAGAGGATGACCCTGTGAATGCGGAGATCCACATGAACAACTCAACCACGTGTTTTCGCTCCTCGGGGTGAAGTCCCAGCATCGTCGCGAACAGGCTTGCGGCAAGCAGAAAAGACAAACCCACCGAGCCGCTGCCTATGATGCCGAGGAGTTTTTCGTTCTTCACTCTCGAACCAAACAATCCGAGGAAGAGGAAACCCAGAAGAGGAAACAGCACAATCAGAGGAGTGTAGGAG
>Ga0163200_1000517_pt1 | contig 16654 bp, 17 predicted proteins | sample PL_2010_200m_FD_113535 | JGI IMG/M metagenome (GOLD analysis project Ga0163200, IMG submission 113535) | Freshwater microbial communities from Powell Lake, British Columbia, Canada to study Microbial Dark Matter (Phase II) - PL_2010_200m | ecosystem: Environmental > Aquatic > Freshwater > Lake ... | reverse complement strand
GGAACGGCAGGGCAATCCGTGGGGCATGCCGCCCGAAAACCGCATGGCCTGGGCGGAAGGGCTGAACGTGCGCGAGCTGGCTCCCTGTCAGGAAACGGACGTGCTGTTCTTCACCGGCTGCGCGGCGGCTTTCGACGAGCGCAATAAGAAAGTGGCGCGCGCCTTCGTTAAAATCATGCAAAAGGCTGGCGTGGACTTCGCCGTGCTGGGCTTCGACGAAACTTGCTGCGGCGAGACCGCCCGGCGCATGGGGCACGAGTACATCTTCCAGGAATTTGCCAAGCAGAACATCGAGACCTTTGGCAAGGTCAAGTTCGAGCGCATCGTCACCGCCTGCCCGCATTGCTTCAATACGCTCAAGAACGAGTATCCGCAGATGGGCGGGAATTATGAAGTCCTGCACTACAGCGAGCTGCTCGATGAATTGGTCAAGGCGGGTAAGTTACAGTTGGCAGTGGGAAGTGGGCAGTTGGCAGTGGGTAGCGGGGAGTCCGCCTTGAGAGAAGGTGAAGAGCCATCCACTGTCCACCGTTCACTGTCCACTGTCACATATCACGACTCTTGTTATCTCGGCCGCTACAACGACATCTACGCCGAGCCGCGCATCCTGCTCGATAAGGCGGGTGTTAACCGCGTAGAGATGGCCCGCAAGGGCGAGAACTCCTTCTGCTGCGGCGGTGGGGGCGGCGGGATGTGGCTGGAGACGGATGCCAACACGCGCATCAATCACCGCCGTCTCAAGGACGCGCTGGACGTCAAGGCCGAAGTCGTTGCGACCGCCTGTCCGTACTGCCTGCTGATGTTCGACGACGCCATCCGCTCGAAGGGCATCGGCGAACAGGTCAAGGTGATGGATATTGCCGAGGTGCTGGCCGCGCAGATGGAGGTCTAAGCTTTGGAGTGCGGAAGCTTGCTTCCGCTCCTGCCAGATGTGGAAGCCATGCTCGACCAGTTCGAGAACTGCGGCGCGTGCCAGATGTGTATGGATGCCTACCCGATCTGCGCGGTGACCTACCCGCGCCAGGTCGAGGGCCGCTACCGCCGCGAGGACGCGGCCGCCTGGCTGGCCTCCTGCGCGGGCTGCGGCATGTGCAAGCAGTCCTGCCCGCAGCATTTGCCGTTGAGTATCATTTTTACGCACGTGAAGCAGAAACTGGCAGAGACGCTGGAGTCCGCGCCGTGAGAAGGTTATTGACAGAGGTGCTATGCTGTCATGCATAACAAAGTATTGAATCCAAAATGCGCTCCCTGTGCTATACTTAAATTATGAACGGTAAATTCCAAATCAATACTTGTCCAACCTGTGGCAGTGACCAAATTCGGCGCGAAGTGCGCGATATTGTCCGAAAATATAAGGGGGTAACTTACACCGTTCCAGAGGTGGAGTTTTACGATTGCCCCGATTGCGGCGAGAAAGTTTATGACCGCGAAGCAATGCTGAAAATCGAATTCTATTCTCCCGCCTACCACAAAGCCGAAGCATTGGTTGAAGCCTGAAGGCAAATAATCGGGGCTGGCGCGACAAGAGCCGTCGAACGATTTAGGTTTAATGTGGAGGCGCAGTGAACCAGAGCCTCGACTTTCTCGCTTTCCGCCACATCAATCCTTAACCGTTGGGCGTCAAAAAAGTTGAGCTACTTTCGAAAAAAACGAGGAAGCTATGGGACCGACCAATCTTGATCTCAAACGGGAACAGCACGCCTCCATGGCGCGACCACGGTATGAGTACTCCTTGGCGGCCCGCTTCTTTTTTCTAGCCATGGACTTGGTGACAAGCCGGAAAACTACGCTGGCTAAAACGAAACTTCTCGAAATGCTGGCCAGCATTCCATATCAAGCGTGGGAAACTCGTCAATATGGACGGATGACGCAGGGCTATCGCAACCTGGCGGTGGTGCAACAAGCGCGCCAGATCGTCACTTGGGGACGGGAAGCGCAAGATAACGAATATTGGCATCTTCTGGTGATTCAAGAGAAGATGAAAGCCGATGGGCTGCCGGATCCCTGGTATCTGGTCCCGCCCATTCCGTGGCTGATAGTCTGGTCGTATAGGGTGCTTGCGGGGCTGTTGGCGCTGGTCAATCTACGCCGTGCGTTTCTGTTCAATGCCGAATTTGAAGATCACGCCGAGCACATATACGCGCAATTTGTGGCGGAACATCCGGAATGGGAAACGCAGCCCGTCCACAATGCGTTGGTGAAAGAGTATAGTAGTGATGTCAGTGTTTGGGCAGATGTCTTTCGGCGGATTGGGCTGGATGAAAGAGACCACCGCAATCGGAGCTTTGCCTACTCTGGCAAAGCGGAATGCGTGGTTCAGTATGAGGGGATGCCGGAGACAGATTCGCCAACCCCAGTCGGTCAATCTGGTGGCGCATCTTGGTAGGCCGAGTTGGTTCCGAAGCCTGGAAGTTGAATCATTGGACAGACGCCCAACAACCGCTTGCACACCGACCGCTGCGCTTCGCTCGCGAAAGGTGGGCGTGCAGAGCCAACGCAACGTTGTCTCAGGCGAGTCTTCAAGTCAGACTTCGCTTGCGGCGGGTGAAGCGGAACGTTGGCAGCGCAATCAAAAACCTCCCGCAGACTTTGCGCCTGCGGGAGGTCCGCTTTCCAGCCTATCTCAACCTCCCCGCCAATAATCTCCGCCACATCCAGCACCTATGCTGCCTCAAGGCGCGCGCATACCCACGAGCGAAGCGAGGTCGGCTTCACCCAGATGTTGGGCGGCATAAGGTCAACGATCAAGCGATTCGCTGAATCACAGTTTCTTGGGCGCCTACTCTCTCTCGATGAGAACTGAATCCGCATGATTGAAAAACCATACTGCAAGACCGGTAGCATCTTGTCTCTCTTACGGCGTCTCTCCAAGCACCAGCTTATACTTGAAAACCCCGCCTACGTATTCGACCATCCCGTTTAAGACATCACCCTTGTAACTGACCACGCCGCTGGCGGTTTCCTTCGGGCTACCGGAGGTAAATGTCACCGTCTGCTGGGTAAAATCCGCCTGACCGTTGGTATACCAGGTGTCCGTCTCCGAGCTGCAGGTCCCAATTTCCCGGTGCGGTGCAGTAAAGAGCAACTGGGCTGCGCCGTTGAGTCCGATGCTGAGCGAGACTTTGCTCTGCGCAACGCACTCCGTCGCCGGCGAAGCCACCTTCAGCGTGACCCACCCGGTGGCCTCGATCCATTTCGGGTAATCGCTGACCGTGAAATTGCCGCTGGCTTTGCTCCCAGAGCTCCTGGATTCGCAGCTTGCCGTGTAATCCCCCGGCTGGCTCACGCTGAACGTCAGGGTGCCAGTCTGTGTCACTGTCTTGCTGTCCTTATCAGGGACTATGTCGCCAATTAGCATCGTCGCGCCGTCTGGCGTGACGTAATAGCAGGTGATCATTTCGGGAGTGGCATACTGGGTCCAGCCGGCATCGTATATGACCTCCAGCGTAAAGCTGCCGCTGCCAGAGGGCGGGTTCACCGCCACACTTGTCACAAAGGAACTACTCCTGGAATCGGAATCGCCGGATCCAGGCAAATTGCACGCCAGCGCGGCCCCTATCAGCGCCAGAACAAGGAGAAACCAACGAGTGTGCATGACGACCTCCTGATGGATTTTCCTGGAGTGTTTATTCTCAAGAAGGACAGAATAGAGTAGCAAAATCACGACAACAACCAACCAGTCGCCTTTCTGGGGGCCGAGGTTCTGTCAAAGGACGGGCATCCAATTCAATGATTCAGGTCCAAGGCATTCCCTTGAGTCGATCCTGGTATAAGAGATTATACAAGAAAAAAGGTCGGAGGAGTCAATCTTGGAAGGGTACGATGATAAGGATTTCATCGGACTTTTCGCGGCCGGTTTTTCCTGGCAACGCTTCGCCGCTGATGATAACAGTGCAATCAAAAACCTCCCGCAGACTTTGCGCCTGCGGGAGGTTTGCCTTCCGTCTATTTCAACCTCCCCGCCACAATCTCCGCCACATCCAACACTTTAACTTGCCCGCCGTCGGCCTTGGCGGCATCGGTCAGCATCACCATGCAGAAGGGGCAGCCCACCGCCAGCGCCCCCGCGCCGGCGGCCTTGGTCTCTGCAGATTGGTTCCTGGCAAAGGTGGTGGAGGTGCTGCAAAATTGGGCGTAAGAGATGCGAGAATAAAGGGTAGAGAATAGTAAAATAGTGGTGTTCGCCGCAAAGACGAATTTCTTTTCTCGACTCTCGAATCTCTATTATTTGGAGCATAACATGGAACAATATGATGTCGTCGTCATCGGCGCGGGGCTGGGCGGATACGTGTGCGCCATTCGCGCCGCGCAACTCGGGCAGAAGACCGCCATTGTGGACAAGCAGTGGCTGGGTGGCGTCTGCCTCAAGCAGGTATTTTGACTCTTTCAGCCAGCCACAGGTTGACCAGCGTTTCGGTCGTCACCCCTCTTGCCTTCGCCGCGCGCCCGATCACTTCTGCCAGTTCTGGCACAAGCGCCACGACGAAAGCCTCTTCGCGGAGGTCAATGTCGAATGTCACATCTTGCATCTCGTCATCGTAATCCGCAGTGCTGTGAGTGTCCCAGAATTCGACGATCTCATCGATGCTGACGGAAGGATCAGGCATCGGGTCGCGAGTTAGTTTATTTTTTCCCATAATGTTTGCGCTCCTTGCTATCCATGTCACGGGCGCTGATGATCAAGGCTTCGTGTCCAGCTTTGTGGATAAAAAAGATGGTCAGATAGCGCCCTGAATCTGTTTGCCCGTAAGCGACATACAGGTGTTCGCCCTCATGTGATTGGCCTTTTCCTACGAGTCGGATACGAGGCGCGCCCATGAGAATTTGTCGCATTTCTTCAGGATAAATGCCATGCTTTGCTTCGATTTTTACAACGTACTGGCGAAGCCAGATGATACGAGTGATTTTCACTCTATTGCTCCTGCCGAATGTTGACTCTGACTTAATTTTATCATGTTTGTTGCATCAAAACTCGGTTCTACCTGTTTACGTGTATACTTGATACCCTCACACCAAGGAGTTCCTATGAGCACTTACGACCTCATCGTCATCGGCGCGGGGCCGGGCGGATACGTGTGCGCCATCCGCGCCGCGCAGCTTGGACAGAAGGTCGCCATCGTTGACAGGCAGTGGCTGGGCGGCGTGTGCCTAAACGTGGGCTGCATCCCGTCCAAGTCTTTGCTGAAGAACGCCGAAGTGGCGCACACCCTGCGCGAGCGCGGCAAGGAGTTCGGCTTTTCGTTCGAGAACCTGAAACTCGATTTTCCGGCGGCGGTCAAACGCTCGCGGCAGGTATCCAACCGACTGGTCAAGGGCGTCGAGTTCTTGATGAAGAAGAACGGGATCACGGTCTATATGGGGACGGCGAAGCTTTCCGCCCCTCAACTTGTTACCGTTACCGACAAGGACGGCAAGCTGGCGCAGCTCGCCGCCAAGAACATCATCGTCGCCACAGGCGCAAGCGCCATGGTTCCCAGCGCGTGGAAAGTGGACGGCGAGAAGGTTGTCACCTACCTGGAAGCCATCACCCAGGAGAAGCTGCCCAAGTCAGTCATCATCATCGGCTCCGGCGCGATCGGTGTGGAATTCGCCACCGTGTGGAATTCCTACGGCGTGGACGTGACGGTGGTCGAGATGCTGCCGCGCCTGGTGCCGCTGGAAGATGAGGAAGTCAGCGCCGAGCTGGAGAAGGCCTTCAAGAAGCGCGGCATCAAGTCCCTGACCGGGCACAAGGTCGAGGCAGTGGAGGCGACAGCGGATGGCGTCCAGGTAACGGTATCGGCGAATGGCAGCGCTTCGACTTCGGGCTTCGACAAGCTCAGCCCTCCGCTCAACGCGAAAGAAACCAGAGTCCTCGAAGCGGAGCAGGCGCTGATCGCGATTGGCTTCCGCCCAAACTCCAAAGGGCTGGGATTGGAAGAAATCGGCGTCGAGATCTCCGAGCGCGGCTTCATCGTCATTGACGAGCGCATGGCGACCAACGTGCCGGGCATCTGGGCCATCGGCGACGTGACCGGCAAGCTGATGCTGGCGCATGTCGGCTCGGCGATGGGCATTGTCTGCGCCGAGAACATCGCTGATGTCGAGACGGTCACGCTGGATTACGAGATGATGCCGCGCGCCACATACTGCCAGCCGCAGATCGCCTCCTTTGGGCTGACCGAGGCGCAAGCCAGGGAGCGCGGCCACACGGTCAAGATCGGACGTTTCCCTTTCCAGGCCAACGGCAAGGCGCTTGGGTTGGGCGATTACGCAGGCTGGGTGAAGCTGGTTGTGGATGAAAAATACGGAGAGATTCTCGGCGCGCACATGATCGGCCCCGAAGTAACCGAGCTGCTGCCCGAGCTGACCCTGGCGCGCAGCATGGAACTGGCCCCGGCCGAGATCGCCCGCAACGTCCATGCCCATCCGACGCTCTCCGAGTCGCTGATGGAAGCGGCGCACGCGGCAGAGGGGAGCGCGATACACATTTAGTGAGCAGTGATCAGTTTTATGTACTTTCGCCACGAAGGAGGCCCTATGCCCAACCTCGCCATCCAAACCCAATCATTGACCAAAAACTACGGCCCCGTGCACGTCAGCGGGACGGGCGGCTGGAAGCTGCCTGCCTGGATGACAATGGGCTGGCGGCTGTCGCTGGGAAAGAAAAAGTGAGAGTCTGCTCAATGGCCGCAAGGCGTATTCTCTCCATGTCAGGGCTGACCAACCCCGAGTTCCTGGACGAGGCGGCACAACTGGGCGCGGAGCTGGTCAAGGCGCAAGGGCAAGCTGCGTGATGATTGGGCTTTCTGATATCCACGCCGCCGCGGCGCGCATCCGGCCTTACGCCCACCGCACGCCGGTGCTGACCTGCGCCAGCCTCGACGCCATGACTGGAGCGCGCCTCTTCCTGAAATGCGAGAACTTTCAGAAGGTGGGGGCATTCAAGTTTCGCGGCGCGTGCAACGCCGTCTTTTCGCTGACGGAAGAGGAAGCGCGGTGCGGCGTTGTGACCCACTCCTCGGGCAATCATGCCCAGGCGCTGGCGCTGGCAGCGCGCCTGCGCGGCATCCGTGCTTACATCGTCATGCCGTCCAACGCGCCGACGATCAAAAAAGCAGCGGTAGCCGGTTATGGCGGCGAGATCACCTTCTGCGAGCCGACCCTGGAAGCGCGCGAGACGACCACGAACCGTATCATCGCCGCGACCGGCGCGACCCTCGTCCACCCATACAACGACCCGCTGGTCATCGCTGGCCAGGGGACGGCCGCGCTCGAACTGCTGGAGGAAGTCCCCGATCTGGACATGGTCATGACGCCCGTCGGCGGCGGCGGACTGTTGAGCGGCACAGCCATCGCCGCTAAAGCCGTCAGTCCGCATATCCGCGTGGTGGCGGCCGAGCCGGAAATGGCGGACGACGCGTTTCGTTCGCTGGCAGCCGGGCGCATCCTCCCCTCCGTCAATCCCAAGACCATCGCCGACGGTCTGCTGACCTCGCTGGGCGAATTGACTTTCCCCATCATCCAGCAGCATATCGAGCAGATCATCACGGTGAGTGAGGAGTTTATTATACTGGCTATGCGCAGTGTATGGGAGCGCGCCAAGATCATCATCGAACCCTCCGCGGCGGTGCCGGTCGGCGCGCTGCTGGAGAAGGAGGCCGATTTTTCCGGCCTGCGCATCGGCGTCATCCTTTCCGGCGGCAACGTTGACCTGGAGCGGCTGCCGTGGCTGAAATAAAAGTGCCAGGAACCCGTTTTCGTAACTACTCAGCCGGGGTGTCATTCTGCCTGCACCGTGCGCAGGCACGTGTGAGCCGCCGATGCTTTTCCGGCGGCGAAGAATCTCCCCCTACTAGCTAGAAGACCCTTCGGTCGCACACCGTCCTGCGTTCGGTGCAGGGAAAACCGCTCCCTCAGGGTGACATGCCTGAGAAGTTACGGAAATTCGTGAATATTCGATGCAAAAAATTGGTGCAATTTCCATTTTTCTGTTGTTGGGCGTGATTGGTTTATGACGATAAAGAGGCTCGAGAAACGTGGCAAGCTCCAAGAAGAAACAGACTGAAATAAGCGTCCGAAACGGGGACAGGGGTACGGTCAAGACCGCCCGCGAGGTGCTCTCCGGCAAGAGCAAGAAAAACTGGCTGGCGCGCCTGCTACCATTTCTCGGGCCGGCGTTCATCGCCAGCGTGGCCTATGTGGACCCGGGCAACTTCGCCACCAACATCCAGGGCGGCGCGCAGTTCGGCTACGAGCTGCTGTGGGTCATCCTGGGCAGCAATCTGATGGCCATGCTGCTGCAATCTCTCTCGGCGAAATTAGGCATCGCCACCGGCAAGAACCTGGCCGAGCACTGCCGCAGCCAATTCCCGGTTTGGGTCGTCTGGACGATGTGGGTCATCTCGGAGCTGGTCGCCATGGCCACCGACCTGGCTGAGTTCCTGGGCGCGGCGCTGGGCATGAACCTGCTCTTTGGGATACCGCTTTGGCTTGCCGGCATCCTGACCGCCATCGCCACCTTCCTGATCCTTGGCCTGGAACGCTACGGCTTCCGGCCCATCGAGGCGGTCATCACTACGCTCCTGGCTGTGGTGGCTGGCAGCTATATCGTGGAGACTATCTTCGCCCGCCCGGATTGGGGCGTGGTCGCCTATCACACCTTCGTCCCGCATTTCTCCGGCGCGGAAAGTGTCCTGCTGGCAACCGGCATCCTGGGCGCGACGGTCATGCCGCACGCCATCTTCCTGCACTCCGCGCTCATGCAAGATCGCATTGTGACCAAGAAACCGAAGCAGCAAAAACGCCTGTTCCGCTTCGAGCTGGTTGACGTGGCGATTGCCATGGGCGTAGCCAGCGCCGTTAACGCCGCCATGCTCATTATGGCCGCCTCCACTTTCTTCCAGCATGGAATGACCTCCGTTGCAACCATCGAGCAGGCCCACCGCACGCTCGAACCGCTGTTGGGCAGCGCGGCCTCCTGGGTGTTCGCCATCTCGCTGCTGGCAGCCGGCCTGTCGTCATCGTCGGTCGGCACCATGGCGGGACAGGTCATCATGCAGGGCTTCCTGCACCGCCACATCCCGCCCTGGCTGCGCCGCCTGGTGACGATGGTGCCGTCGCTAATCGTCATCGCGGCCGGCTTCGAGCCGACGCGCACGCTGGTGCTCAGCCAGGTGGTGCTAAGTTTCGGGCTGCCGTTCGCCATCATCCCGCTGATCTTGTTCACGCGGCGGCGCGACCTGATGGGCGCGCTGGTCAACAAGAAAATAACCACCATATTGGCCAGTCTCGTTGCAGCCCTGATCATCTTCCTGAACGTCTACCTGCTGGTTCAGGTTTTCACCGGGAGTTAGCCTATGTTCAACCACATCCTCCTTCCCCTGGATGGCTCGAAGCTGGCCGAAGCCGCGCTGCCGCCGGCCGCCTCGCTCGCCCAAACCCTCGGCGCGCCGGTGACGCTGCTGCACCTCATCGAGAAAGACGCCCCGCAAGCGATCCACGGCAACCGCCACCTGACGAAAGCGGACGAGGCCGAGGCTTACCTGCAAGCCATCGCGCGGACAGCCTTCCCAAAAGGGACAAAAGTCGAATGGCACGTACACACGACCGAGGTCGAGAACGTCGCCGCCAGCATCGTCCAACACGCCGAAGAACTCAACCCCGACTTGATCGCGCTATGCTCCCACGGGCGCAGCGGGATGCGCGACTATCTCTTTGGCAACATCGCCCAACAGGTGATCGGTCAAAGCGACGTGCCTGTTTTATTGATAAAGCCAACGACGGCGCAATTGCAGACATTCCAAATCCGGAAGATATTCCTCCCGCTCGACGATGAATCCATCCATGACGAAAGCCTGTCTGTGGCAAAGCCCCTCGCCAAAGCGTACCGGGCCGGCCTCTACCTGCTGACCGTCATCCCGACCCTCGGCACGCTCTCGAACGGAAAAGCCGCCGCCGGGACGCTTCTCCCGGCCACCGCCGCCGCCTATCTGGATATAAAAGAGGAAAACGCCAAAGAGCATCTACAAGAGCACCTGGACGAGTTGACCCAATCCGGCCTCGAGGCCGAGGCTGAAGTTGCGCGCGGCGACCCGGCCGCGACCATCAGCGAAGTCGCCGAGCGCGTGGATGCCGACCTGATGATTCTCAGTACGCACCGCCGGGCCGGGGCGGCCGCCTTCTGGGCGCGCAGCGTCGCGCCGAATGTGGCGCGGCGGATGAAGGCGCCGCTGTTGTTGATACCATTAAAGTAAAACGTAATGCGTAAAACGTAAAGGTCGGAGCAGGCTTATGCCGCTCCGACCTTCTTACGAATCACGTTTTACGTTTCACGTTTTACGGACGCGCCCAGTGTCCACCGCGCTGCAACCCCGTTCCAACCGGAATGCCAGTGCCTCCGCAGGCGCCCTGGCCAGCACCCATCCCCTGGCCGTAGCCGCCCTGCCCGAAGGCGTGCGAGAGCATCCAATCGGCCTGCGCCTGGGTGATGACGCCATCCGCAAGGGCGGCCGCCAGCGCCTGGCTGCGCGCCGTCTGCATCAAAGCCGGGATTTCGTCCACGGCGATGCCCTGCGCGAGGGCGATCTGGTAGAAGGTCTCGCCACTTGCCAGGCGGGTTTCCAGGTCAGCCGCCGGAATGCCGAGCGCCTCGGCCATCGCACTGAGCATGTACTCGTGCAGCGGGCCTGCCTGGCCCTGTGACATCATCGCGCCATATCCCGCGCCGGGGGTTGTGGGCTGCGGCCCCTGCGCATACGCGACGCCGGCAAAGGCCAGTCCGGCCACGGCAGCCAGTACGAGGGCAATTAATACGGTTTTCTTCATGACAATACTCCTTGGTTGAATTTCAGGATTTGTTCCTGATGACTGCCCAAAGGATACCCCAGCCATGTAAAGGTAGTGTGAAGAAAAGGGAAAGATTGTCAAAAGAAAGTGACTGCTCAGGCTTGTCACTCTGATAGGGGTGAACATGAGACGTTATCCGCAATAAGATTTCTGCATCGAATTACCCGAATTGAACGGATTTTTCGAGCAATTCGTGAAAATTTGATGCAAAAAACAAGGAGTCGGTCTATCACGGATAAAGTCTATGCTATAATAGCACAAGATTTGGCATATCTTGTGCTACTTGAAGGAGAACAAAATGCTACAAGCCATCCAATCCACCGATTTGCGGCGGCGCGTGCGAGATGTACTGGAACGCGTCCGCTCGAAACGCGAGACTTTCATCGTCAAGAACTACAACACCCCACAAGCCGTTATCCTCCCCTATGAAGAGTACGAGATATACCAGACCTGGCAGGCCGCACAGCAGAAACGCGCTGCCTGGATGGGCGAACTGCGCCGCATTGCCGAACAGGTCAGCGAGTACGCGGCGCTATCCGATAAGGATGCCCAAGAATTGATAGACGAAGCATCGAAGCATTAATCATCGCCATGCGCATTGTCATTGACCCAAACCTGCTGGTCAGTTATCTGCTCACCCACCGCGGACCGATCGCGCAGATCATTGACGTCCATCTCGCCCACGAAGATTTCACCCTCCTGATCTGTACACAACTGCTCGAAGAACTTGACCGCGTTCTTCAATACGCCAGGTTCCAGCGTTACTTCGATAACGAGACCCGCCTGCGCTTTGTCGCTCTGATCGCCGCGCAGAGCGAACTGGTGGACGTGCCCGACGAGGCGCCGCGCATTGTCCGCGACCCGAAGGATGATTATCTGATCGCGTGCTCGCTGGCAGGCAACGCGGATTTTCTCGTCAGCGGGGATAAAGATGTGCTGGAATTGAAAGCAGTGGGAAAGATTCAGATTGTTTCCGCGGGACAATTGTTGGCTCTCTGGGATTCTCCGTGATCTGTAGGATTGCACGGATTTCACGGAAAATACCTAAAAAAATGGTGCATAAATTCGACTATAATCACTCCACCCACTACCTACCAATCCTTACCCACAAGGGGATTCCCATGACCGACGGACATTGCTTCATCAGTTACTCAGTTGCAGACGCGCTGGACTTTGCCACCAAATTTGCGGATGAACTACAGGGCAGACATCCGTTCATCAAGGTTTGGTTTGATAAACGCGAACTGGATCCATCAATCGTAGATTGGGACGATCAACTTGCATTGGCTATCAGTAGTTGCAAGTGTCTCATTTTTGTAATGACGGTGGACAGCACAGCCAAAGGTTCGACTTGCAAAGAGGAATGGTCCTGGGCGCTGAAATACAAGAAGCCTGTCATCTGCTTGATGAAAGACAAAAAGGCTGAAATCCAATTTCGCCTGAACAATCGCCAATACATTGATTTCTCTTCCAATTTTGAATCTGGCATTGCGCAATTACGAACAGCAATTGGTCGTTTGGATGAGCCGGAGGGATTGCTCGACGAACTTAACCGTCGTTTATCAGATGCAAACCGAGATTTGCAACGCGCAACGCAAGAAGACCAGCCGCGCATCCAGGCCGAGATCGCAGAGTTGACCGAGCAGATCAAACGTCAGGAAGAGATCGTCAAAAATCCCAAAGCAGCGGAAGCAAAGACCGAGCAAAACATCCAGAGCGGACTCGAGCGCGAGCGCCAGCCTGTAGAGCCGATAGCGGGCAAGACAAAGACCAAATTCATCAATCCGCCGCCAGGCATCGCGCCGACGTATTTCCAGGATCGCTATTTCGATGAACAGGAGATCGTAAAATTCCTCAATAACGACGCGCAGCGCCTGTTGACCATCGTGGGACGCGCGGGCGTGGGAAAAACCGCCATGGTCTGCCGCATGCTCAAAGGTCTGGAAAGAGGCGAACTTCCCGATGATCTCGGCGAGATGAAAGTGGACGGGATCGTCTATTTGAGCGAGACGGGCAGTCACAGGGTCAACTTTGCGAACGTCTTCGCGGATCTGAGCAAACTCCTGCCGAAGGAGACCGCCGAGTCGCTGGAGGGAATCTATAAAAACCCGCAGACATCCACAGGCGATAAAATGCGCGCGCTGTTGGATGCCTTCCCCGGCGGGCGCGTGATCCTGCTGTTGGATAACTTCGAGAACCTGGTTGACGACGTAAGCCTGAGCCTGCGCGACAGCGAATTGAGCGACGCGCTGAACGCCCTGCTGTGCGGACAGCACCATGCCGTGAAAGCGGTCATCACCACGCGCATCGCGCCGCGCGACCTGGCGCTTTGCGAGCCAGGCAGGCAACATACCCTGAGCCTTGATGAGGGACTCGAATCGCCTTACGCAGAAAACGTCCTGCGTGAAATGGACGCGGACGGGCGCGTGGGACTCAAGGCCGCACCCGATGCCCTGTTGAACAAAGCCCGCGAAAAGACGCGCGGCTACCCGCGTGCGCTGGAAGCGCTGTACGCCATCCTTTCGGTTGACCGTTACACCACGCTCGCAGAACTGCTCGAGATCAAACTGCCCGATGAAGTGGTGCATGCACTCGTAGGTCAAGCTTTTAGCCGCCTCGACCCAACTGCTCAAAAAGTGATGCAAGCCCTGGCTGTATATAAAAGCCCCGTCAGCTCGGCGGCGATTGACTACCTATTACAACCACAAATGCCCAGCATTGACAGCGTGCCGATACTTAATCGTCTTGTAAGTATGCATTTCGCACGCCGCGATGGAGGTAAGTATTACTTACATACTGCTGATAAAGATTATGCTTTCAACATAATCCCTGAGGGCGAAAAGACCCTTGAAAAGCAAGAAGATGATACTGGCAAGACCAAAGAACAATTAGACCGTGAAAAACTAATGCGGCAATTAAAGTTACTTGCTCGCAAACCGCGCACAGACTTCACGCGCTACGGTTTGCTTGATCACGCCGCGGATTATTTCGCCCAAGCCCGCAAGCCGCGCGCCGAATGGAAAAAACTGGACGATCTTGCCGCGCAATTGGCGGAATTTGACCTGCGTTGTGCCGCGGGCGATTACGATACCGCCGCAAGTGTGTTACTTGAAGTTGATTTTGATTACCTTTTTCTGTGGGGACATTACAAACTAATGATAACTTTACACGAAATGCTGCAAGGGAAAGTTGTCGATTCAAATTTACGTATTTGGAATTTGGGAAACCTCGCATCAGCATATGCTTTTCTTGGGCAGGTTCAAAAAGCGATTGGGTATCATAAGCAAGCACTTGAAGCAGCTCGCGAATTTAAAAATCGCTACTCGGAAGGACGAATTCTCGGCAATCTAGGAAATCGCTACGGTGATTTAGGCGATGCGCGCAAAGCCACGGAATATTATGAACAGGCGTTGGTTATTGCCCGCGAGATTAGCGACAAAAAAAACGAAGGGAGTATGCTCAGCAATCTGGGGACCGCTTACACCACTTTGGGTAATGCGCACAAAGCCATCGAAATCCTTGAACAAGCATTGGTTATCCACCGCGAGATTAGCGACCGTAGTGTTGAATCTATTACCCTTGATAATATTGGGCTTGCTTTTTTGGATTTGGAAAATTATCAAAAAGCAAACGGAACTTTTCAGAAGACAATTCAAATTGCAGATGAAATACCTTATCCATATATTCAAAACTATGGCAGAGAAGGGTTGGCAGAGGCTTATCTTTTCCAAAGTGATTTGGTCAATGCCCGCGCCACCATCGAAGCCGCGCTTCAATATGATGTGCCTATGAACAATCACAATGTAACTGCCTTGCACGGAATCATTGCTCTGCGTCAAGGGGAAAGGGAAACCGCGCAAGAGGCTTTTACCAAGTCCATCGCGCAGGCGGATGAAATCCTTGCCAAAACGCCCGATTATTACGATGCGCTGGATGCAAAGGGGTTGGCGTTGTGCGGGTTGGCTCTCACCAAAGACCTGACAGGTCTCACGGAGAGTCGTCCCGACGGTAAGACTCGCGGTGGAGACCTGTCAGGTCTGGTTGAACAAGCCATCGAAACCTTCCGCGCCGCGCGCAAAATCGCTCCGCACGCGGGGGTGGTCAAGCGCGTGCTGCGGTTGTTCGATGAACTGGTCAAATGCGATGAGGAGGGGGTGTTGGCGGAGGTCCGCAAGGCGGCGGAGGGTGTGAGGTACAATAGGAAAGAACCTCGGAGGTAAATATGGCAAGACACTATAACGGCAGTCAAAGGACCATCACGGCCACCGAATTGCGGCGCAACTTTAGCGTGGTCGTGCGCAGGCTTCGCCAGAAGAGCGAGCACACGGTCATCGAGAGCAGCGGCGCGCCCGTCGCAGTCATTCTCTCCATGGCGGAGTACGATAAACTCATCGCGCTCGAACGAAAGCGCGCGAGCATTGCCGCGTTCAAGGATTTCTCACGAAACCTCGGCAAGGAAGTGGAACGTCTCGGATTAACGGAAGAGGAATTGCTGGAGGATTTGGAAAAAACCAAGAGGGAGGTCTTTGAAGAACGCTATGGCAAGCTCAAGCGATAAGCCGCGCATATTTACCGACGCAAATATTTTATTTGCAGGCAGTTCCTTTCCACGCTGGTCTTACGAGGTACTGCAACACGCGCTGGCTGGGGATTGCGAACTTGTGCTTTGTCCGCTGGTGATCGATTCGGCGCGGCGGCATTTGCAAAAACGCTTTCCCGAACACGTTCAACGGTTTGAGATTTTTTTAGAAAAAGCGGAATATGAATTGATCGCTGATCCCGCTCCCGCAGAAATTGATGCAAATGCAAACCTCGTTCGCGATCTCAGCGACGTTGGCGTGGCGCTTGCCGCCATCGCCGCAAAAGTGGATTATCTGGTCAGCGAAGACAAGGACTTGACGTCCAACGATGAGACCACCGCTGAGTTACATCGTCATCAAAAGGTTATGATCGCGGGAACGTTCCTGCGCGAAGTGATGGGCTGGTCGAGCGAAAGATTGGAATCCATACGCCATCGAAAATGGGACGATTTGGAAACATTGGAAGCGAGTGAGGAGTAATCAAAAAATGGGGTGGCGATTTACAAACCTGACATGCGATGCACTGAGCTTGTCGAAGTGTCTCACCCGCGCCTGGCGGACCCAGACGGATCGCCTCCACTGATCACTGCCTGCACCGTGCCGCAGGCACAGGTGAACACTGAAAACTGATCACTGATTACTGTTCACTGAAAACTGATCACTGCCCCTCCCCCACCATTAACTTGATCCTCTCCCACGGCTTCAGACTCTCGTCATCCGCCAAAATCCCCTTCAACTCATACATCTCATCCCGCATGGCCGCGGCTTTCTCGAATTCCAGATTCTTGGCCGCGGCTTTCATTTCCTTTTCCAATTCACTGATCACGCGCTGCAACTCGTTGCGCGAAGTGGCTGCCTCGCCGCGCTTGGTCTTGTATTCGCCCTTCATCTCGGCCACCGCCTTGACCGAGAACGAATCGGTCAGGTCGCGTATCGCCTTGTGGATGCTGACCGGCGTGATGCCGTGTTCCTGGTTGAATTTGACCTGCTTGGCGCGCCTCCGGTTGGTCTCGTCTATGGCGCGCTTCATCGAGTCGGTCACGCGGTCGGCGTACATGATGACCCGTCCGTCCACGTGGCGGGCGGCGCGGCCGGTGGTCTGGATGAGCGCCGTGCCCGAGCGCAGGAAGCCTTCCTTGTCCGCGTCCAGAATCGCCACCAGGGAAACTTCGGGCAGGTCGAGGCCCTCGCGCAGCAAGTTGATGCCCACCACCACGTCGAACACGCCCAGGCGCAGGTCGCGCAGG
>Ga0163200_1000516_pt1 | contig 16686 bp, 14 predicted proteins | sample PL_2010_200m_FD_113535 | JGI IMG/M metagenome (GOLD analysis project Ga0163200, IMG submission 113535) | Freshwater microbial communities from Powell Lake, British Columbia, Canada to study Microbial Dark Matter (Phase II) - PL_2010_200m | ecosystem: Environmental > Aquatic > Freshwater > Lake ... | reverse complement strand
GACGGACTCACCCTTGAGGTCGAAATTCAATTCGACGATGCCGCTCTCAAGAGCCTTAACCGTGATGGCTTTACCTTCGTAAATCATCAACTGATCTCCACGGTATGGAAGCTGAACGTTACGTGTCGCACGTCATCGGTCCGAAGACCGCCACCGTTACCGGTGAAACGACACCCACCGACACGATAAACCGGGCTGACGGCATTTGCGTGGCAAACGCTCGATTCATACGCCCGTTTGATTTGGGTGAGCACACCTTCTTTGAAAAGCACCGGAATGTCAATCGACAGGCCAAGCCGCGAAGACGCTTCACCCGGTCCAAGACCAATAAGCCTAGCCAAGACCAGGCCCTCGCGCGGCCACCAGGCACAGCTTTTATTGCATGGAAGGTCATTCATGCAGCTGATCGCCAGCCACATCGTTGATAAACCACGGCCTTCACGCACCGTCACAACTGTCTGGGCACCTTGTACACTCGGCGCTGTTATCCAAATTTAGTACAGCTGCGCCAGTTCGCAGCCGCGCTTCAGGAGTTATGCATGTCCGCCCCCATTGCCCGCGTCGATACAGGCCCGGACCCGTACAAATGGCTGGAAAACCGCGACGCACCCGAGGTGCTGGAATACCTGAGGGCAGAGAACGCCTATCTGGAAGAACAGCTGGCTGACCAAGCTCAACTGCGTGAATCGCTGTTTCAAGAGATTAAAGGCCGTATCCGTGAGACCGACCTTTCGCTGCCGTCGCCCTGGGGCCCTTGGCTGTATTACCAGCGCACCACGGCGGGTGATGAGTACCCGCGTCATTACCGATGCACACGGCCGGCAGATGGCTCATTCACCGTCGATGAAAATCAGGAGCAATTGCTGCTTGATCCCAACGAACTGGCCGCAGGTGGCTTCCTCTCGCTAGGTGCGTTCAGTGTCAGCCAAGATCACTGCAAACTGGCCTACAGCCTCGATACTCAGGGCGACGAGATCTATCAACTGTTCGTCAAGGATCTAAGCACAGGCGAAGTGACCGCCCTGCCCTTTGATGACTGTGACGGCAGCATGACCTGGGCCAACGATAGCTGCACCTTGTTCTTCGGCGAGCTGGACGACACCCATCGCCCCCATAAGATCTACCGCCACCGGCTGGGCGACAAGGAGCGCACGGAGGTCTACCACGATCCGGACGGGCGCTATTTCGTGCACTGCTACCGGACCAGCTCCGAACGCCAACTGGTGATCCTTTCGAACAGCAAGACAACCAGCGAAGCCTGGGTGCTGTCAGCGGATGAGCCCGAGGGAAACTGGATTTGTCTTGCTCCGCGCCAAGACGACCACGAGTACTACCCCGACCACGGCCTTCTCGATGACGAGTGGAGTTGGTTGATACGCAGCAACCAGGCTGGCATCAATTTCGCGCTGTATCAGGCTCCGGAGTGCACGCCACAGCGCGAGCACTGGAACGAGCTGATCGGCCACAGCGACTCGGTAATGCTGGAAGACATCAGCCTGAACGCCAGCGCGGTCACCCTGAGCCTGCGCGAGGCCGGGCTTCCTATCATCGAAGTTCGCCCATCAACCGGGGCGCCCTACCGGTTGCAACTGCCGGATGCAGCCTACAGCCTCCATGTACACAACACGCTTGAATTCGATAGCCCGGTTATCCGGCTGCGCTACGAAGCACTGAACCGCCCGGCTCAGATTCGCCAGCTGAACCTCTCCGACGGTAAGCAGGAGGTCCTCAAGGAGACTCCGGTCGAAGGCCCCTTTGACGCCGATGCCTATGAGAGCCGACGTATCTGGGCAACAGCCGACGATCGCACTCAGGTGCCGATCAGCCTGGTCGGTCGTCGAGAGCAATTCGGCAAACCCGCGCCCCTGTATCTTTATGGATACGGCGCCTACGGCCACAGCCTCGATCCCTGGTTTTCCCATGCCCGACTGTCACTGCTAGATCGCGGCTTTATCTTCGCCATTGCCCATGTCCGAGGCGGTGGCGACCTTGGTGAGGCCTGGTACCGGGCCGGCAAGCTGGAGCACAAGCCGAACACCTTCAGCGATTTCATTGCCTGCGCCGAGAAACTGATAACCGACGGCTACACCGAACCGGCTCGACTCGCCGTCAGCGGCGGGAGCGCCGGAGGGTTGTTAATCGGCGCGGTGCTGAACTTGCGACCTGAGCTGTTCGGCGCCGCAATTGCCGAAGTGCCCTTCGTCGACGTGCTGAACACCATGCTCAATGCGGATCTGCCACTGACGGTGACCGAGTACGACGAATGGGGCGACCCGAATCAGCCCGAGGTGCATGCGCGCATCAAGGCCTATGCGCCCTATGAAAACGTACGCAGCCAGCCTTACCCGGCGATCCTTGCGGTAGCTGGTTACAACGACAGCCGCGTGCAGTACTGGGAAGCTGCCAAATGGGTCGCCAAGCTGCGCGCCCAAAAGACTGACGCCAACCTACTGCTACTGAAAACCGAATTCGGTGCCGGACACGGCGGCATGAGCGGTCGTTATCAGGCGTTGAAGGACGTGGCGCTGGAATATGCCTTTGTGCTCAAGGTGTTCCAGATGGCGACTCGCTAAGGACAGCTGCTGTCAGGGGCGCGCTGCGGACGTATCCTGTGCTGGCTTCGGCGGTGCATGTTTGCCGACTTGCGGTCGGAACGGGGCATGCTCGTCGGGGTCACTTATCACACCACTGTTGCGGAGTGATACCCATGACCAGGACACCCTCAAATCAGGCTTCACAAAACGTGCATGGCTGGGAACGCGCCGCGTCGATCGCCGGCGGGCTGTACTTCCTAGGCAAGGGCCTCGGGCGCGGCGGCTTGGGCGGTCTCCTGCAGCTGGCGATGGGCGGCATGGCCCTGGCACGGGGCGTGACCGGCCACTGCGAAGCCAAACGCGTGCTTTGCGACGTCAATGAGCAGGCCAAAATGGCCGAAGGCAACTCTCGAAGCATGCCGTTGGAGCGCAGTGAAGCCGAAAACGAACGCCTGAAAGCTAACGCTCAGGCGGCCACCGGAACTGCCACCGTTACTGGAAACGACTCGTTGAGTAATCCGCCGGCCGGCGTCTGAGCTAGACGGCAGCGCAGCGATGGCGGGCGCAAATCCGGTCTTTAGAGGCGCGCCATTGCGGCGAAAGCGGATTTCCAGCCAGTAAAAAAGCAAAAGTTTCGCCTCGAGGCGGGCCTCCTTCAAAATCAAGCGCGGCACCGACCCTGGCTCGGGCCTCGCGCAGGGTCAAGATCAATGGTGATCGCTGCCTCAGTCTCTCGGTACGACGATCAGACCGGCGCGCTCGCCTGTCGCAATGTCAGCCAGCGGAAACAGTATCCGCGCGCCCTGCTCCTCTACTACCCAGCGAACGCCGCCGTCATCTTCGGCGAGCAAGGTACCGAGCGGCAGCGGAGTGAAATTCTCGATATCCGCCGGCAGCTGCAGAACGAACTTCTCACTGCGCTTGACGATCTCGCGCGCCAACCGAAACTCCCGCAAGGGTCGTAGCGCCGGGTTTGGCTGGGCAGGCTCTCGTGCCTCGATCCAGTGTCGTGCGGCCTGGAGAAACTCATCGAGGCAATCAGGCCAGGCGCCGCCGGGCGCTTCCGCCATTTCCAGAGTAAAGGCCTCAGCACCGTGGCGAGTCGCGGTGTGAGCACTGAAGGTCCCGGAGGGTTTTTCCTGCAACAGCAGCGCATCGACCGCGGCGTGCCGAAGCCGCATCAGACTTTCAGACGACGTCTGCCGACCATCCATCCAAGGGCAGACGGCGAACTGCGGCAGCACCGATGCACGCATGGCCGAATGCAGGTCGTAATGCCAGCGCCGACGGCCAGGCTCTTGGAAGAACGCTGCAACCCACTCCTCCAGCTGCGCCGCGCGGCGCGTCTCGTCGCCAGGCTCGCTCGCCGTGTGCTTGCCACAAAAAAGCCGGTTCAGATCCTGGCCTAAACGACGCACGCCCTGCCGCATGGCGGGCGGGTTGCAGAAGAGCAACAACAGCCGCGCGCCGGGGAGGATCTCGTTGCGCGCGATCGCCCGTATCAAGCGATCCAATAGCTCAATCGGAATGACTTCACAGCCATGCACGCCCGCCGACAGCACCAGATCAAGCCCCGAATCCTGACCGCGCACGGGAGTGACCTCTAAGGCACCCTCTCCCAACCATCGCAGCTGAGCACCGCCGTCAGTGAACTGGACGCTCTCAGCCGGCACCTGACCGGAAACCGTCAGCGCCAACAGCCGACCCAGCGTCGGCATTTCGGAGCCGTCAGTGGTCGTGGTTACAGTCTGGACCATGAACGTGATCATCCTCGCCGGACTCAACCGGCTCCATCTCAAGCTCGAGGCTGACCAAGTTGGTCGCCAGCGGACGCAGCAGCAGATTGGCGTACTCGGTGTCGCCGTCCTCCACGTCGACGCCGATCATCAGCTGGTTGTTGCCGACTTGCTGGATCCAGACCTCCCGACCCTGCCACATCACGGCAAAACGGGTGCACGACGTCTCAAGCTGGGTGCCGTCTACGTCCTCAAGGATCAATTGCAGGCTGTCGCTCATACTCAGAACTCTCGATAAGAAAAAGAGGCAGGACACATCACTACCCTGCCGGTTTCAAAGACTATGCCTCAGGCCTGGCTCAGTTTTGCCGCAGCACGCTCAAAACGGGCCAGCCCTTCAACGATATCGGCCTCTTCGATGATCAAGCTAGGGGCCAGGCGGATCACATCGGGGCCGGCCTGCAGAATCATCAAGGCTTCACGCTCAGCCGCATCGAAGATCTCCCGCGCGCGGCCTTTCCATGCATCATCAAGTACACAGCCAATCAGCATGCCCATTCCGCGGACCTGGCTGAACAGCCCGTGACGCTGACCGATCTCCAGCAGCCCGCGCTTGAATCGCTCGTGCCGTTCCTTCACGCCGTCCAGCACCTCCGGCGTATTGACGATGTCGACCACCGCCTCGGCCACGGCGCACGCCAGCGGGTTGCCGCCGTAGGTGGTGCCATGAGTACCCACACTGAAATGCGCAGCGATCTCATCCGTGGTCAGCATCAAACCAATCGGAAAGCCGCCGCCAAGGCTCTTGGCATTGGTCAGAATGTCCGGCGTTACACCGTAGTTCATGTAGGCATACAGCTCGCCGGTACGGCCCATGCCGGTTTGGACTTCGTCGAAGATCAGCAGCGCGTTGTGCTGGTCACATAGTTTGCGAGCGCCTTCCAGGTAAGCCTGATCAGCGGGCAGAACACCACTTTCACCCTGGATCGGCTCTAGCACCACGGCACAGGTCTTGTCCGAAATCATCGCGGCGAGCGCATCGAGATCGTTATAGGGGACGTGGCTGATACCCTGTATTTTCGGCCCGAAGCCGTCGGAGTACTTGGGTTGACCGCCCACCGTCACGGTGAACAAGGTCCGGCCGTGGAAGCTGTTAACTGCGGAGATAATCTCGTATTTCTCCGGCCCGTGGTTGTCATGCGCGAAGCGGCGCGCCAATTTGAAAGCCGCCTCGTTGGCCTCGGCGCCCGAGTTGCAGAAAAAAGCTCGATCAGCAAAGGTCGCAGCAGTGAGCTTTTTTGCCAGACGCAACGCCGGCTCATTGGTGAAGATGTTGGAGATGTGCCAGAGCTTGCCAGCCTGTTCGGTCAGCGCTGCTACCAGCGCCGGATGGGCGTGACCGAGCACATTGACAGCAATGCCACCGGTAAAGTCGATCAGCTCTCGCCCGCTCTGATCCCAGACTCGTGAACCCTGGCCACGCACGGGAATGAAAGCGGCGGGTGCGAAAGTGGGAACAATGACCTGGTCGAAATCAGCGCGTTCTACCGGGGTGTGCGGGGCGGACATCAGGACTCTCCTGGGAGGCGACACGAATAGGAAATAAAACGCCCCGCCGTAGCGGGGCGTTGCATGCGCAGTTTAAACGCAGGCCCGCCAGCAATGGGCGGCCCGGCGAAAATTCTCTTCAGGATACGACCGAATGTTGCTGGTCGAGCTCAATGGCCCGCTCCAAGGTTTCTAGCAGGGCCTTGCGTGCCTTCAGCTTGGTGTTCTTGTGCGCGGTCATGTTGATCTTCTTCAACTGAGCCGCCGCCGCCTTGGCGGCATCCATGAGCTCAGCAGCAGGGACAATCTTGTCGAGGAAACCCGCCTCGACTGCAGCCTGCGGATTGAAGATCTCACCGTTGATCACCGATCGCTGGAAAGCAGGCTTGGTCAAACGGTCCCGAGCTAGTTCGATACCCGAATGGTGCATGGTCATGCCGATCTGAACTTCATTGAGACCGATGTTGAACGCGCCTTCGACACCAATGCGGTAATCGGACGAGAGCAGCAGAAAGGCGCCTTTGGCAATCGCATGGCCCGGACAGGCCGCAACGATCGGGAAAGGATGAGCCAGCATTCGCAGCGTGAACTTCGAGCCCGTGGTCACCAACGCAATGGCGTTTTCCGGCCCTGAGGTCATCACCTTGAGATCATAGCCACCGGACAGAATGCCCGGCTGCCCCGTGAGGATCACCACGGCACGGTCCTGCTCAGCGCGATCGAATGCCGCATTGAGCGCGTCGAACATGGCCGGAGACAGTGCGTTGACCTTGCCGTTATTCAGCGTCAGCGTGGCGATGCCGTCTTCGAGTTCGTAGGAAACCAGATCACTCATGACGAATATTCCTTGTTAAAAGTTCGCAGACGTTACCCAGCAGAACCCAAGAGGTAAAGCATCGTGACTGACCGACAGGTCATGGTTTGCGTCCGGCGCTCGACAGGCGTCGGAAGGAAAGCGAAGAGGCCTAGCCCTCGACCGGCTCCGGCTCGAGCTCAAGGACGGCAAGCAGTTCGGGATGCAGGATCGTCTGCAATTGGGGATCAGCAATGAACAGGCCGTAGGACCCATCCGGTATCCCACTGCTGATCCTGTAGGGGGTTCCGTCGGCATCGACCGTCAACTGAGACAGATCCAGATAACGAGGTTCACAAGGCAACTTGTTAGCGCCGCGTAGGACGACCACCTTTGGCCTAAGATGCAAGTGTGCGTGTTTCTCCAGCACCAACCCCACCTCTCCAGTGTGCAGTTCCACCAATGTACCGACTGGAAACACGCCGAGCCAGCGAATGAATTCATGTACCAGTGCCTCATCGAACTGCTGGCCGGCGCTGCTGCGCAACACGTCGTACGCCGTCTGGATCGGGCGTGCGTCGTCATAGGCACGGTGGCTGGTTATCGCGTCAAAGGCGTCGACTATGGTGATCACCCGGGTCGTGAACGGGATCTGGTAATGGTCGAGCCCTTGCGGATAGCCCTTTCCATCCAGCCGCTCATGATGGCCGTGCGCCGCGTGAATCGCAGCGGCAGGAATGTCTTCCTGGCTACACAGGGCTTGATAGCCAAACGTCGGGTGCAGCTTGATGTGCAGGAATTCTTCCTCGGTCAGCTTGCCCGGCTTGTTTAGGATCGCCGGGTCGATCTTCATCTTGCCTACGTCATGCAGCAGCCCGGCGATGCCCAGTAGCTCTATCTTATCGTCGGCCAACCCGAGGTGCGTTCCGAACCCCATTGCTAGGATGGACACAGACAGGCAGTGCAGACTTGTATAGAGATCCTGAGACTTCAGACGCGTCAACCAGAGCATGGCGCTTTCATTACGTAGCATGCTCTCGAGGTTTCGCTTCACCAATGCCTGACAGGCCTTGGTATCGATAGCCCGACCCTGCTGGACGTCCAGTAGAACCTGATCCAGAACCAGGGTACTGCTGAGATAAGCCTCGCGCGCTTCCTGTACCTCTAGGGAGAGGGGAATGCGGGCCATCTTGCGCGTCACGCGCAGCGGCGTCGCCGAAGGCACAATCATCTGCCCCTGATCGATCAGCACGCGACGAGTATCGTCGACGAACACGTAATCACAGCGTTCGCGCACCGCCTGGATATGCTCCAGCTTAAGCAGGGGGAAACCTTGAAAGAGAAAGTCTGTCTGCCGCCACGGGCGATCCAGCTCGCAGATATACATCCCGAGCTCCAAGTGGCTGACGTGCAGACGACGCTTGGTGGCGATCTCTACCACCTCCGGCCGTTTACGCTTTGTTTTGAATAACTTCATCAAAGCCTTTCCTGGCTCTCAATATTCACCACGCAAGATTGCGCACAGGCACAGCATTTCTTTGTAGTTCGAACCCTAGAGCAACGATAGGTTCATTGCCACGCGCGCCTATCGGGATTTCCAACAAGCCCTTAAGCGCATGAAAAAACTAAAAAACTTTTTGCCATCTGCATGCTCTTCCGCTACATTAGCGCGCCTCGAAGGACATCGCGTCCTTCGAGACCCGGTGAGGTGTCCGAGCGGTTGAAGGAGCACGCCTGGAAAGTGTGTATACGAGAAATCGTATCGTGGGTTCGAATCCCACCCTCACCGCCAGATCAAACGACAAAGCCCCGTTTAGCGGGGCTTTGTCGTTTCTGCCGTAGGCCATTCCAAGAATGGCGTCGCATTAAGCTCGAATGCTAGGCATATGCCCTACCAGTTATTCAAGGATAGGCGCAGCGTCGCGGTTCCTCCGCCACTATTGATGTTTCGATTCCACCCGCATGGGCAACTGCAAAGGTGTGAACGTTTCCAATCGAGCCATCAGGCCATTGGATTTAGCGATGCAGCGTTAAAAGACACCGAGCGACTTGGGACTGGCCATGGTGCAAAAACCTCGTCCCGAGCATGGACCTCGCATAAAAGGGCATAGCTAAAGCTAGACCCGCCGCCCGGGGTTCGAAACAAAGCGCTCTAGCAAAAGGCTCAGCTGGCGAAGAAATTCGACTGCAGCCCGCTTGCAAGCGAAGCACTACGCCAAGTCGCGGGCTTCGGCAAATCACCAAGACATTCCGTGGCCCACATATTGCTTTGTTTACGCTGAAGCTTAGACCAGGACTCGCCAAGCTAGCGTCCGCTCTGGAACAGCTAAGTTGCTCCGCCAGAACAACCAGAAAAATCAAAAGGCCGCCATCATGTTTAAGCACAAAAAGGTCAGGCAGGCTACGATGATCCTGTTCGCCACCGCGGTAATTCTGATCCTACCGAACCTCACTCGACTGATCAGCTAAGACTGCAAGAATGAGGGAACCAATGAAAAACCTGTACCGACTGTTGATTGCGTTGATGGCAACGGTAACGACCACTGCAGCCATTGCTGCCCAGGTCGATCAGTCTGCCGCGTTGAAAGCCTTGCTGCGCACCAACACCGTCTTGATCGACGTGCGCACCGAACTGGAGTTCGCCGAAGGTGCCCTACCCGGTGCAACACGTATCGAGACAGAGAATCTTGCCGAGCGCATCACCGCGATTGCCCCGGACAAAGATGCTCCCGTAGTGCTCTACTGCCGTAGCGGCCGCCGAGCGTCAGCCGCGCAGGAGCTGCTTCAGGAGCTGGGCTATAGCCAAGTGATCAACGCTGGCGGGTATCAGGATCTGAACGGGCTCGTGCCGCTTCGCTGAGCGCGCGCGCCCTCACCGCGCCCCATCCTCGTTTCGCCTACCCCCTATCGTGGGAACTAATGCGCTGCAGTGGCTACTGAAAAAGGAGCCACTGCTTAAGCGCTTGGTCGCGCATACCGGGAGGAAACCACTTGATGAATTGGGATGTGGTGTTGGACGAAGGCCTTTGGATCAACATCGCCGTAATTGCCGGCATCACGATTGCCAGCTATCTCATCCTGCAGACCATCCTGCGGATCATCACCAACCGCCTTCGCAAGATGGCGAAAGGTTCGAGAAGCGGCTTCGTTGGCATCGCCGCGGAAATGCTAAGTCGCACCAGCCACATACTGCTGATAGCCCTGTCGCTGCTGATTGCGCTGAAGGTCGTTGAACTGCCAGAGCGCTGGGAAACAGCGATGTCACATGGCTGGTTCATCGCGCTCGCGTTCCAGATTGCACTGTGGATGGATACGGCCGTTCGCCTGTGGATGGAAAGTCTGACTCACGACGGCAAAGCTCGAAACCCGGTCACCACGACCATCATCGGGATCATGATCCGGATTGTGATCTGGACGATGATGCTGCTCTCGATCCTGGCGAACCTGGGAGTCGACATCACGGCGATGGTCGCCAGTCTTGGCGTAGGCGGTATTGCCATTGCCCTTGCGGTACAGACGCTGCTCAGCGATATATTTGCCTCGCTGTCGATCGGCGTGGACAAGCCTTTCGAGATCGGCGATTTCGTCGTCTTTAGCGGAGTCGCGGGAAATATCGAGCACATCGGGCTAAAGACGACGCGGATTCGCGCCCTCAGCGGCGAACAGATCGTCTGTGCCAATGCCGATCTGCTCAAGCAGATCCTGCATAACTACAAGCGCATGAACACGCGCCGGATCGTGTTCAAGTTCGGCATCACCTACAACACGCCATCGGAAAAGGTGCGCGAAGTATCGGCGATGATGAAACGGATCATCGACGGTGTGGAAAATGCCAACTTCGACCGGGCGCATTTCCTTGCCTTCGATGACAGCCAGCTGACGTTCGAAGTCGTGTACATCATGCAGGTCTCGGACTACAACGCCTACATGGACGCCCAGCAAGAGATCAATCTGCAGCTGCTCGACGGCATCCGTGAGATGGGTGTGCAATTTGCCTTCCCGACCCGCAGTGTCGAGTTCATCGGCGGCAGTTTTCCAGAGCTGACTGTGGCTGGGGTTCCGAAGGAAAAACCGGCCGCCAACCAAGAGCCAGAACGCTCACTGACAAACGGCTGACAGTCGGTAGCGGCGACAAGCCGAGAGCTGATCGCCGCCGACCGCTCAACTCATCGGACGCATTTGCTTGTGAGTTTCGATCAGCTGCGGCACTACGCCCGGATCAGCCAAGGTCGAAATATCCCCCAGTGCGTCGTGTTCGTCTGTGGCGATCTTGCGCAGGATGCGGCGCATGATCTTGCCTGAACGCGTCTTGGGTAAGCCCGGCGCCCATTGGATGACATCGGGCACCGCAATCGGCCCAATTTCCTTACGGACCCACTGTTGTAATTCCTGGCGCAACTGATCCGAAGCCTCCTCTCCCGCCACCAGCGTCACGTACACATAGATCCCCTGCCCCTTGAGCGGATGCGGCACGCCAACCACCGCCGCCTCCGCCACTTTGCGGTGGGCGACCATCGCGCTTTCGATTTCAGCGGTGCCCATGCGATGTCCGGAGACGTTCAGCACATCATCGACCCGCCCGGTAATCCAGTAGTAGCCGTCCTCATCGCGGCGGGCACCATCGCCAGTGAAATACATGCCGCGAAAGGTCTTGAAGTAGGTGTCGACGAAGCGATCGTGGTCTCGATAGATGCTGCGCATCTGCCCAGGCCAGGAATCAAGGATGACCAGATTGCCCTCGGTCGCCCCTTCGAGCAGGTTGCCAAGATTGTCCACCAGGCCGGGCACTACGCCGAAGAAGGGGCGCGTTGCGGAGCCTGGCTTCAGCGCGGTCGCGCCTGGCAGCGGACTGATCAGAATGCCGCCCGTCTCGGTTTGCCACCAGGTGTCGACAATCGGGCAACGCGATTTACCGACCGTCTCGTGATACCAATGCCAGGCCTCAGGGTTTATCGGTTCCCCCACAGTACCGAGCAAGCGCAGACTCGACCCATCAGCCCCCTCCATCGCAGCCGGGCCTTCGGCCATCATCGAACGAATCGCAGTCGGCGCGGTGTAGAGGATATTTACCTGATGCTTGTCGATGATCTTGGCGATCCGCGTGACATCCGGATAGTTGGGTACACCCTCATAGATCAGGGTGGTGGCGCCATTGGCCAGTGGACCGTAGATGATGTAACTGTGCCCGGTGATCCAACCGACGTCGGCGGTACACCAATAGACCTCACCAGGGCGGTAATCGAATACCCGCTCGTGGGTCAGGGCGGCGTAGAGCAAATAACCACCAGAGGTATGCAGCACGCCCTTTGGCTTACCGGTGGAGCCCGAGGTGTACAGGATGAACAGGGGTTCTTCCGCGCCCATTTCCTTCGGCGCACAAACATCCCCAGCCACGCGCATCAGGTCCTCGTACCAGATGTCGCGATGCGGGTGCCAGCGGATGTCGCCGCCAGTGCGCCGCACCACAATGATCTTCTGCACGCAGTGCGTCTGCGGGTTGGTCAACGCCTCATCCACGTTGGCCTTCAGCGGCACCTTTTTCCCACCACGGAGCCCTTCATCGGCCGTGATCACTACTTTGGAATTGCCGTCGATAATCCTTCCGGCTAGGGCTTCCGGCGAGAAACCACCAAAGACCACCGAGTGGATGGCGCCGATGCGCGCGCAAGCCAGCATCGCCACGGCCACCTCCGGAACCATCGGCATATAGAGGGTGACCACGTCGCCCCGATGCACGTCCTGTCCGCGCAATGCGTTGGCAAACTTGCTCACCTCGTGATGCAGCTCGCGGTAAGTGATTTCCCGGTGATCTGCCGGATCGTCGCCCTCCCAGATGATCGCGATCTCATCGCCCCGAGTGTCGAGGTGGCGGTCCAGGCAATTGGCTGAAACGTTCAGCGTGCCGTCGGCGAACCATTTGATATCGACATGGTGGTCGTCAAAGGACGTTTGTTTGACTCGGGTAAACGGCTTGATCCAGTCGATCCGCTCGGCCTGCTCGCGCCAGAACCCGTCAGGATTGACCACCGACTGTTGATACATGGCTTTGTAAGTGGCTTCATCGGTCAGCGAACGGGCCGCCACCTCCGGGCTCACGGGATACAGGGACGCAGCGCTCATGGGCATTACCTCACTCGTCGGTCTCGTTATCTTTCGAATAACCCCTGTCCTACAGGCGAACCCTACGAATCGAACCAAGCGCCTGTCAGACATCACTATCGAGCTATGCGGGGCTACAGCGTTCCGCCGGCCAATGCTTCTGGCCTCTACTGAGCATAGACCGTTACAGGATCAGGTACTTTCCTCGCCGACGTTGTCATAACACTATCGAGATCACCGTTCGCCAAGCCGGACCCGCCTGCCTATGTCAACGCCTTCCAACGCCGTCTTCCGCCTGGCCAAAAGAATTTCCGAAAGCATCGCCTTTTATCCCATTCTGATTGCGGCGTTCTACGCCATCCTGGCGGTCACCATGCTCGCTTTCGAGACGACATCCATGGCCTCCTCGCTACAACACCATTTACCGTCCGGGTTGACCGACCCGGATAACGCCCGCGACATTCTCAGCACTCTGATTACCAGCATCGTCTCGCTGACCGTATTCAGCTTTTCGATGGTGATGGTCGTGCTTAACGGTGCAGCGGCTCGCCTGACTCCACGGGTGCTTCCAGGGTTGATCAGTGACACGCGCAACCGAGTCATTCTCGGCATTTACCTGGGCAGCGTCCTGTACTACTTGCTGCTGATCAGCACCATCAACAAGAACCAACCAACCGACATCCCATCGGTCGGCGTTTTACTCGCGCTGCTGACGGGCATCCTCAACTTGGCGATGTTCGTGGTGTTCATTCGCTCGGTGTCACAGTCGATTCAGGTCGACTGGGTACTGAGCCAGCTGTACAGCGGTGCTTACGCCAACCTTGAAAAGCGCAAGCAACGCCTGGCAGCGGGCAAAACCATGCCGGATGATACAAATTGGTGGTGTCTTCCAGCGTCACGCCCCGGTTACCTGCGAGCGGTTAACGAGCGGCGGCTGGGCGAGATGCTGAGCAAGCGCAACCTGTTAGCGGTAGTTCAGGTTGAGCCAGGCTTCTTTCTGGTTGAAGGCCATCCACTGATTCGCTTCAGTGAGCCCTTGAGCGACGAGGACAGAGCGGTGGCAGTCGACTGCTTCGACTTCCAGAACAACGAGTTCGCCAGCGCTAACGTGTCTTATGGCATGCGCCAGATAGCAGAGATCGCCGTAAAGGCAATCAGCCCAGCGATCAACGATCCCGGCACCGCGATGCGGGCTATCAACCTGATCGGCGTGTTGCTGCAACGGATTGGTGGTGTGCCGCCGTTCGACGTCGGCTGTTTCGACCATGGGCAACCGCGCCTCTTCTCCCCGCAACTGGCCATGCAACGCATGTTGGAAACCGTGATCGCGCCCATCCGGGTTTATGCCAGTCATGACCCGCTGGTGATGATCACGTTGCTGCAATGCATGAAGAACGCGCTGCACGACAGCCCAAGCGACGAACAGGTCCAGGCGATTCATGACGAGATCCGGGCATTACGCGACCAGGCAGACGCCAAGGTCGAGAATTGGCGGGACCGTCATGCCGTCAACGACGCCATCCAGCGACTGTTAAAGCTCGACGGACGCAAGCATCCATGCGTGCAATTGCTCCCAATCGACTGCAAGGAGCCGACCGTGTGCTGATTTGCAGAGATCGACGACAATACTGAGCGAATCGCGCCGTTATCAGGCAAGGTTTGCGAGCTCTGTCTGAGCCCCCGCTCCGATTGATCTAAGGCGAATCGATCAGCTGCGTTAAGCCGGCTTTCACAGCCGTCGATGTTCATGAGTACCGCAGCTGCGCTCGTTTGATGATGCATGGAGCAAACGACAGCGCATTCGGCAACCGATACGATGCACATTGGCCTTCCAGCGCCATGTTGAAGGCTCTGTGCCTCGCCCTGGCAGAGCAGGTTTTTTTTGTCCTCACCAAACCAGCCTTGGCGATACGGTCATTGTCGATCCGCCACGGCTCAGTCATCCTCGCGCTCGTTGGCCGTCCCGTAACAGGTGTTGTGATGAACGAGCAGAATGAGAACAGCTTGCCCCTTCATGGCCTTAAGGTCATAGAAATGGGCCAGCTGATCGCCGGCCCCTTCGCCAGCAAGATGCTCGGCGAGTTCGGCGCCGAGGTGATCAAGATCGAGCCGCCGGGTGTTGGCGACCCGCTGCGCAAATGGCGCAAACTCAAGGACGGGACGTCACTCTGGTGGCACGTCCAATCGCGCAACAAACAGTCCCTGACGCTGGATCTGAAAGCCGCCGAAGCCCAGGAGATCGTCCGTCAGCTAGTCGCCGAAGCCGATGTGGTAGTGGAGAACTTCCGCCCTGGCACCCTCGAAGAGTGGGGCCTGGGCTGGGATGAATTGTCCGCACTCAATCCGCGCCTGATCATGCTACGCATCTCCGGCTACGGCCAAACCGGCCCCTACCGTGACCTGCCCGGCTTTGGGGTCATTGGCGAAGCCATGGGCGGCCTTCGCCATCTAACCGGGTATCCGGGCCAACCGCCCGTGCGCGTGGGCGTGAGCATTGGCGACTCGCTTTCATCGCTGTATGGGGTGATTGGCGTGCTACTCGCCCTGCAGGAGCGCAACCGCAGCGGCAAGGGGCAGGAAATCGACGTAGCACTCTATGAATCGGTGTTCGGCATGATGGAAAGCCTGGTGCCGGAATACGACGCCTTCGGCTATGTCCGCGAGCCGGCCGGTAGCGCTCTGCCCGGCATCACGCCATCCAACTCCTATCTGTGCAAGGACGGCGCATACGTCCTGATTGCCGGCAACGGCGACAGCATCTACAAGCGCCTGATGAACCTGATCGGCCGTCAGGACCTGGCCGACGAACCGCGCTTTGCCCATAACGACGGCCGCGCCCAGTATGCCGCACTCATCGACGCGGCCATCGGCGAATGGACGATTAGACACAGCCGTGCAGAAGTGATTGAGGCGCTCAAGGAAGCGCACGTTCCGGCCGGCTATCCCTACACCGCTGCTGATATCGTCAAAGACCCGCACTACCTGGCGCGGCAAATGATCGAACAGGTCCAGACCTTCGCCGGCCCGCTGAAAGTCCCGGGCATCCTCCCCAAACTCAGCCGCACCCCCGGCCGCATCGGCACCGGCGGCCCGCAACTGGGGAAACACACCGATGACGTCCTGGCTGGACTTGGGCTAAGTGACAAACAGGTTCAGGGGCTGCGCGCGCGGGGAATCATCTGAGTTCGCCCTTAGCCATGGTGCGTGCCTCCTGCAGCAGCAGCTGGTGGCGCGGCTGCCGGGGGCCCGGCCATAACAAAGCTCGACGCCCGCAGACATTAACGTCGGACCACAGCTACCTGCGACGACTACCTTGGCTACTCCTCTTCGTTCACCCGATCCCGCAACTCCTTGCCTGGCTTGAAATGCGGCACGAACTTGCCGTCGAGCGGGACGGATTGGCCGGTTTTCGGATTTCGGCCGACGCGCGGGGCGCGGTAATGGAGGGAAAAGCTGCCGAAGCCGCGGATTTCGATGCGGTCGCCGGTGGCCAGGGCCTGGGCCATCTGTTCGAGCATGGTCTTGATGGCCAGCTCAACATCCTTGGACGAAAGAAGGCCTTGTTGGGTGACGATACGTTCGATCAACTCCGACTTGGTCATGGTTTTCCCTTCGTTTTCAAGCGGCTAGATCAATTAGGTTGCGCTCGTTTGTAGCATGTTGTTCAGAGTTTGAACAGCCTGAACGTTTAGGTCAGGTTTTTGAATGTAGTGCAGGGTTGGGACGTTTAGCTTTTGGCTCGCGGTAGGGTGAAGCGCGATTCACCCTACCCTTCCGCCAGCGGTACGAGTCGCTCCGGGGGGCGACGGGTTTCATTCGCGCGGCACAACCCAGCCGAAAACCGGGCAACTACCGTAGATACCGTCTTCCCCATTACCGAGCAAGGGCCAGTTGAGGGTCGAAACGCTGGTCCGATTTAAGTACCCCATAGGCGATGTGCAGCAGCTTGCGCATCGCTGCACAGACGATTTGTTTT
>Ga0163200_1000514_pt1 | contig 16694 bp, 14 predicted proteins | sample PL_2010_200m_FD_113535 | JGI IMG/M metagenome (GOLD analysis project Ga0163200, IMG submission 113535) | Freshwater microbial communities from Powell Lake, British Columbia, Canada to study Microbial Dark Matter (Phase II) - PL_2010_200m | ecosystem: Environmental > Aquatic > Freshwater > Lake ... | reverse complement strand
GGGCTGGCGCAAACAGGGCTGCGGGTGGGGGGATAGGTCGTTCTTCCAAGGTCAGCAATGCAATCAGTCGTGCCCAGGGGCACGGAAAGCTAGGGCCTCGGCAGATTCAGAGTAAAGCGAAAGAGTATGCCAGCCAGTATCCCACCGCGCGGCTTCGTGAGATGCAGGATGCGGTGAGTGAGGCGCAAGGTTCTGGCAGTTCCTCTGAAGAGAGCGCCGACCTGCAAGCTGAGCAACAAGTCCTCACTTTTGCAGTTATGCGGCGGGAATATCCAGAAGACTTCAAGCGTTTTCTTTTCTTGCCAGAAAATGAAGTAAGATTGGTGCTGACTAAATGGGCTGAGGGTACTGGCCGAGGGCCGGACGGCAAGTGGCTGCCAGGTGGGGGCGGCACCTACCAGAGCCCTTTACCGGGGGGGTCAAAGTGGGGTAGGGCAGCCGGCGTAACGGTAGCAAATGCATCTGCTGCTGCAGGCAAGCCAAGCCGAGAGAAGATCGGGGACATTAGCTATGCGGGAAATCCGAGCGGAAAGAACCCGGAGATATATCGCGTAGAGGATGCGTCAACTTTCGCAGCAGATTACAGGGTCGCCCTTGTAGGGATTACAAGCGAGACAAGAGGCATGATCGTAGCTTCCAACGGTGAAAGCGCCAGTCACTCAGGAATACTGAGGGGAGGGAAACTGCCTGGTGACCTGGATTCTTATGCACATCTTTATATCGGTCAAAGTCTCATAGGGCCAGATCCAACCGCGGGAACAATAACCGCAAATACATCTTTTGGCGGCGTTGCTGTCAGGAACGCCGAAGATGAGGGCACGGCCATTTTTAATATTTTGGGCGCAATACAAACGCTTTCAGACGCCGGCCTACCAGAAGGAACGCCGATACGCATCTCGACCATGTATGTCCCAGCAATCAATACAGACAGCCATAAACTCCTGGAGATCACCGACCTGAGGAAGTGGATCTCGGCGCTGATCCTGAGAGATGGCCTGGAAAAAGCAGGCTACGAGGGAGTAGAGCGCGATGATCATGGGCGCTGGCAATATGGGGGTGGATCTGCCAGGGAAATAGCCGGGAAACTACGGAGCGGCGGCTTCACTTCGAAGGTCCTGGGGAGGGCCGGGGATCCTCCGCAAAAAGGTTACATGGTCTCACGTTATCCGCAGCAAGGCAAGACGTTCCCTGGTAAGACCAGCCGGAATCAGCTCACTGCAGCGGTGCGTCAATTCAAAGCCGCAAACGCCGGTTTGCTGAAGCTGGATAATCACTATCTGGGAGGCTGGTTCAGCAGCGACCATAACTGGTTCGCCCTGGACGTGTCGGTCTGGGAAGGTGACAAGCAAGCAGCAATGGAAATGGGATCTAGCAACAACCAGGAAGCGGTCTACGATATCGCCAACGGCGTCGACGTACCGACGGGAGGCAGCGGCATGGGTAAGGCACTTCAGAAGCGTGGCACTGCAGTCTTCGCCAGTGTCAAGGATCTTGACGACGCTACGATCGACGAGTTTGTCGACGCCCTGATGGGGGAGCAGCCAGGGCTTGGCAAGGCCGAGCTCCAGAAGCATTGTGGTGTGTGCCAGGAAGATGACGAATACTACCAGGCGCCGATCGCACGGGCAGCCACCCTGGACTTTCCGAACGACAACCATGCCAACGAGGTAGAAATCGTTGCTATGGCACCTGATGGGATAGAACCGCACCCGGCTTTGTGGAAGCCAGAGGGCGGAGAAAAAGAAGTGCTCAAAGAGCGAATGGGGGGAGCCCAGTACCCCAGAGAAGAAGCTGCTTATCTGCTCGATCGGTCGTTGCACTTCTTTATGGTACCAGTGGCTTACGTCGCCGAAGTCAACGACGAACAAGGTGCCGCCGTGTTCTACGTGATGGGGAATGAGCCGGCCACTGACATCAGCCAGTATGATCCTGCCTGGGTCGAACGGGCTGCTGTTTTGGATTACATCATGCAGCAGACCGACCGGCACGCCGGCAACTTCTTCACCCATCCAGACGATGTAAAGCGCATCATCCTGATAGATAACGGGTTGGGGTTCCCTGCGACTGACTTGTACTTCCGGTCTCCGTTTGTCGATGCGATGAAAGGCATGACACTCAGTGATGAGAGCAGGAAGGCCATCCAGCACTGCCTACGGGATGTGGCCACCTGGACAGACATCGGGGATCTACTTGGATCTGAAGCCTGCGACCTGGCACATGGCCGAGCTGAAGAGCTGTTAGAGAGCGGCGTCATTCCTGGTGATGCGAAGACCAAGAACGAGAACACTGGGATCGACTCCAGTGGAAATATCACCGATGCGGGCAGTGCGCTGAGCCCCAAGGCTAAGAAGATCAAGAAGGTACGGGGTGCCGGCGTCGGGAAAATTCAAAAGAAGGATGTACCTAAAGAGGAGCCTAAAACATGAGTACCATACAATTGATCTTGTTTGTCCTGGCGGCCAGTTTCTTTGCCCTGGACTTCTTCCGCGTTCCGTCGCCGAGAGTTTCCTGGACGCCGGGCGGATTTTGCTGCCTGACTATTGCACTGTTCCTGCTCTAAGGAAACGAATGCGCTTAGTCGAGCGCCGCCGTCTAATTAAGAAAACGAGGATTGCAGCCGAGAAGAAGATCACCCAACTGGTGGTCGACCAGCTACAGTCCCGTTTTCGTTCCCTGAAGCGCGAGCTACGGAAAGGTAACTTTCGCAAACGGATGCGGAAGTTTACAAAGGCTGATCCACTGCCAGGCGCCATTCAGCCAGGCAACACCGGCTGGAATGACTGGATAGACGTCTTCACGGAAGAGTTGATCCTGGCGCTGATGGATGGGGCGGACAAGGTTGGATCCATCGAAAACGTAATCTGGATGAGCAGGGGATATCCCCAGTTTATTGTTGATCTGCAGATGGTCATTGACCGTTACCAGGCACGCACGGGCAGGCAGATCAAGAACATTGCGGAAGCCACCCGCGACAATACCCTGCAGGCTATCAGCGACTGGTTCAACACGGATGCTGGTCTGCCTACGCTCATTGAGAACTTGGAAGAATACTTCGACGAGCCCAGGGCGACGCTGATCGCCACAACCGAGATGGGATACGTCGCTTCAGAAGTGGCTGACGAGCAGATGGGGGAGTACGGGATTACTAAATTCATTTGGGACTCGTTTGATGACTGGCTAACTTGTGAGCAATGTTCCGAGCTTGATGGGCAGGTGTTTGATCGGGGCGAGCCAATGCCACCGGAAGCAAGTCACCCGAATTGTATTTTGCCGGGGAATGAAGTCGTTGCTCCCGATATTCTAGCCGCAACCAAGTCTTTCTATACTGGACCTGTCGTTGAATTTAGAACGGCAAACGGGAGCAGGTTGTCCGTTACCGAGAATCACCCTATATTGACCACGCGGGGATGGATGCGTGCGAAGCTCCTGTGCAAAGGTGACCAGATAGTCAGAGCAACAGACATCCAGCGGATAGTGCAAACCATCAATCCAAATTATAATCAAGTGCCAACCGCTATCGAGAAGGTATTTGCTTCGCTCAAAGAATCTTTTGGCACGGTTTCCACTACTGTGAAAGCTGCCCCCAAACAATTCCACGGCGATGGAAGTTTCGATGGCTATGTCGAGATTGTATATTCCAACCGCCTTCTGTTGGGTGATTGCCAGCCCACGCTTGCGCAGCCAGCCGGCCAGGATATTTTCGGCAGCAGGGGCTCTGGCAGGATCGAAGCACCGTTCTACGCCGAGCGCATGAATAGTTTTTTCTTCAATGCTCCGCATCCTTCCACTGGCAGCTTTGTGGGCAGCCTTGACTTGTTCTGCTCTTTGCCAGGCGCTCATGCGTTTCCACTTAATGGTTTCGGCTTCGGATTGGGATCTTCGTTGTATCCCTTCCTCTCGCAAGATTCTCCCGATAACTTCCCGATCGACCCCAAGCTCGCCCGCCAGTTTGTTCTCAGATTCTCCAGCTTGGTAGCGTCTGACCAGATTGTTTCTATTCGGCATTATGATTTTAGCGGCCATGTCTACGACCTCCAATGTCGTAATTATGAATTATACACCATCGACAATCTTATCGTAAAGAACTGTCGCTGCGGCGTTTTGTTCGCCGATGAGAATGGCCTGGAGCTGGCTGCCAGGGCACCTATGCAAAAGGGCGGCTGGGAAGATGTTGAGCGGGATGAGAAGGGCAGGTGGGCTGGTGGGGATGGTGAGGGACGGGTTGGACCAGGAAGAATTGGCCTGGGCAGAGAGAATAAAGTGCTTGGGCGCGTGGAGGGAAGGTACACGGTTGACGAGATCCACGATGCCAGCCACATGGTTGAAAAGTACAACACGGTCTTCGTTGGCCTGAAGGACCCAGTCAAAGGCATGATAATTGCCAGCGAAGCCAATATCGAGCACGCCAGGATGCTGGCAATCGCTGACGTGGCTGCCAATGTGGATTATGGCTGCCGTTTCATCGACCAAGTCACTGACGGGCAAAAAGGGTATTCATGTGATCTCAGTTTCGCCGGGTTCGTGGAGCCAGATATTACGGGAAGCAGTAGGTGGTCTGAAGAATCTGCCTATAACAATGTCTTCAGGGCGGCTGGGTATCTTCTTGACGCTGGGCTGCCATCGACCACCCAGCTCGAAATTACTGGTTTTAACCAGCCGAGAATCAACACCACCTTCCACAAATTCGTGGAAGTAACCGACCTGAAAAAGTGGCTAACAAAGTGGGCTGAGGACGTGGAGCGTGACGAGAAAGGGCGCTGGGTGGAAGGTGGGGGAGCAGCCGGGGGAGCGGCCAGTGAAGCTCGTAGTGCGACTGCCAGTCGGTACGCTGCGGATGCCAAGAGTGAGCCGGGGATAACCAGCAGCCTGCAGGGAATAGCTGCTGCTTCAGGCGGACAGATGTCTGGCCTGGAAAACAAACTGAAAAGCGAAGAGTCGATGGAGCGCAAGATCCTGGCAGAGGCTGAAGAGAAGGGGATTACTCCACTGGAGGCTGAGGCCAGGATTACGGACGGGATCCGCTATACCATGCTTTTTGAAAGCGGCTCTTTTGGTACCAGCGTCCAGGATACCGAGGCGGCGCTAAGAGCTGCTGGCTACGAACGGTACGATCACAAGTATATAAATTACTTTGACAGCCAGGGCCCTTACCGGGGGGTCAACACTGTCTGGAAAAGCACCTCGACGGGCTCGATTTTTGAGTTACAATTCCATACATCCGAATCGCTGCAGATCAAAGAGACCAACCATCTGATATATGCGGCTTTCAGGGAGTCTACTGATGAGGTCGAACAGGCAAAGATGTACTCAGATATGGTTGGAAACTATAACGGCTTTCTAATGCCAGCCGGAGCAGGAGGTTTGAATTGAGATACTACGGGATTTATGACACTAATCCAAAGAGTCCCACCTACGATCAAATCCTGACCGTTGCCAGGATCCAGGAGCCGCCCTTGCCGCTTATCTCTCAGAGATGGGTCAAGGCGACCAAGACCTGGGTCAAAGACGATGATGTCATTTTCAAAGCATCCGGGCTCCTGGACGGGGACGGCTATCACGAAATCAGCCTGGCGCGAGCAATTCAATTTGGCGTGAAAACATAATCTCTTTTGTGATAGAATAAGCATACAAGTTTTGAGCAGTCCGCTGAACGTGAGCGGCAACCATCCGAGACGAGCGCCGGTGTCTAAACGACACCGGTTTTTTGTTTGTAAAGGTGACAAGTGCGTGCCGATCTCAGTCGAATTTACGGTGACCAAGAAGGCGTGGCTAGAGAATCCAAAGAAGCGCTGGCAAGCGGGGCTCGAAGGCGCCGGCCTTGCATGGCGCCAGAACCTGCAGCGATCACACTACGGCTCCACGGGTTCGACCTGGTCCACCTACGCTCGCACAGGCACCCTGGCCGACAAAAGCAACTTCATCTTCCCCAAGGGCGAAGGTGTGGAAGTAGACTTCATCAGCACTTTTTACCTTGCGTACCTGTTGCGCGGCACGGGCGTCCACGGACCTACCGGCCAGCCAATTCGACCGGGGCACGTGATGGCCTGGAATAATACAGGAAATGTCAGCCTGCTTAATCCGAATATGTCTCCACGGGCTGCAGGGCATGGATCCAGGAACGTGCCGACCATGATCTTTTCAATGACCAGCCAGGGCTCGATATGGGAAGGCAAGCTCGAAGCGCTGATCGATGAAGTTGTCAAAGGTTGTGTAAAAGGAATTGTCGACTATGAAGCAAGCGACTGAAATTAAAGACCAGGTTCTTTTTATTCCGATCCAGAAGGTTGACATGGTCAAGCGGGAAGTCTGGGGGCGTGGCGCCCATGAGATTTTGGACGGTGCCGACGAAATCATGGACTATGCATCCTCGAAGCCGTTATTCCAGAAGTGGAGCGAGGACGCATACCGTCGCTCTGGGGGGAAAAGCAAAGGCAATCTCCGTGCGATGCACAAAACGATTGCTGCAGGAAAACTAATCGACATCAACTTCAACGACCAGGATAAAGCCATCGACATCGGTGCCTTCGTAGCCGATGACGAAGAGTGGGGCAAGGTCATGCAAGGTGTCTATACCGGCTTCTCAGTCGGCGGCAGCTACGCAAAGCGATGGTTTGATCCAGGCGGTGGCATCCGTTACACTGCCAAGCCCAGCGAAATCAGTCTGGTGGACGCGCCATGTATTCAGACGGCTGTCTTCCAGCTTATCAAGGAAGATGGTACCACCGAGCTCCGCAAGTTTGCAGGTGCTACGGTGGAAAAGATAGCTGCTCCTGTTGCGCCTGGGGGAGCTGACGTAATTGCTTCCGGGGAAAGCGAAGCAAGAGTTCTAATCGGAGAGCAAGGTGACGACCAGGCTGCTGCTAATATTTCAGCCAGCCACGGCATTGAACCTGCCGGCGTAAAAAGTACGACTGACCCGGCTAACCCTCCTGGGTGGCTGGATGAGTTTCAGGCGGTAGTGCGTGAGTTTAGCGCCGGTGTCGACAAGCTCGACCAGGTCAGGAAGGCTGAGACGGCTGACCGTGACCAGGTGCTGAATGAACTTACAGCACGCGGTACGCGTGTCGGGATAGCCCGGCGCGAAGGCGAACCGATGACCCCGCCTGCTGTGGCTCCGCAAGATCCCGCTGCCTATGCGGACCCAGCGAACTGGCAGTACCCCTGCTTTTCAAAAATCGCAGGCGAGACTGCAGTCGATCAATTCAACAAGGGCAGCTCCAGGTCGAAATACAACCCTCGCGAGTGGAATGTTCTGGGACGCCGGATTGCGTCCATCGTCTCGAAATCCGCTGGCACAACGTATGTCTTCTCCGCCGAGGAGAAGCTAATCAATAAAAAAAAGGAAGGTACGAAAATGGAAATCAAACTTGCCAAAGGCACCGACGTTGGCTCCCTCCTGGCGGATGTCAAGGCTGCCATGAACGGGGCTGTCGAGGCCATTCAATCGGATCCACAGAAGGCACAAGACCTGCTGATGCAGGCGTTGTCCGCCGTCGATGTGGCCACCGATGTTGCCAAGCCGGCCACCCTGGAAGAGAACCCTCACGGGCCGACCGACGATGCCAAAGTGGATACGATGAAGGCTGCAGCCCCCACCCCTGGTGCCGGGCCTGACAAGCCGCAGACGCCCTCCACTTCCAGCACGCCGCAGACCCCGCAGGCTTCGACCACAGGCGAATCCGAGTACGAACAATGCCAGAAGCAGATCCTGGAATTGACCGGGTTGGTCAAGGCTCTTGCACAGAGTCTGAAAAAGGACGAGTCCCCCGTCGCCGTCGAAGCTGTGCCAGCCACTCACGCTGCGCCAGTGGAAATTAAAGCGCCGGAAGAGAAGCTAGTCGCCAAGAACCTGCCCGCCGGTGACCTCCAGGCCATTGTCGGGAACGGAAGCGATGATAGCGATCTGGCGAAGATGCTGACCTCCGATCCGATCACTGGTCTGAAAAAGGCCATTGAGAAGACCGGCAAGACACCAGCCCAGCTTCAGAACGCAGCCCAAGAGCTGTTCATCAAAGCCCTGGTTGACGACGGGCGCATCAGTGTCCGCAGCCACCAGATCTACAATCCGCCCCTGTAACCCAGAAGACGGACTCTCATCTGTAACCTATTGATCTAAGAAAAGGAAACGCTACCATGATTATCCCAGATCTCGCCAACCTCGAAGCACTCACAATGGGATCTCAACTCCCTGGTGAGCTGCAGAAAACTTTGACCTCCGCCTCCGGGTTCGTCGGTATCAACCTCGAATCCAAAGCGGCCTTGCTCCTGCCATTCTTCGCCGGCCTGCGCAACCGTGTTTCGGTTGACAAGCCAGCCATCGGCGCCACGACCGCTCAGTGGCGGATGCAGATTGGCTTCGGAGCTTATGCCTTTGCCACCAACCAGGGAGCAGCCGAAGCTGCCGTCGGTGCGAACACCACACCGCTGGCCGTGACCGTCGCTGCAAACTACCGCTACCAGCCGGTACGCGGTGACCCGACCTTCCAGGCGGTGGTGCAATCCCAGGGCTACGATGACGCCCTTGCCATCGAAACTTCCATCGCCCTGAGCACGCTCATCAAACACGATGAACTGAACGTTCTGTCAGGCAACTCCGTTGCCCTGACCCCGCCCGTCCCTGTTGGGTCGCCCTCCACCGCCACTGCAGTCAACACCTTTGCGGCTGGCAACTGGCACTTCAAAGTGACGGCCATCACCCAGCAAGGCGCCATCGCCAACGCTGTAGCAAACAGCACTTTGGGCGAAAGCCTGCCAAGTGCTTCGATCACCGTCGTCGTTCCTGGTGGCGACTGCGACTTCTTGGACGTGAGCTGGCCGGTTGTGCCTGGAGCAGTGGGCTACAAGGTCTACTGCGAAGATACCGCCACCTCCGGTGCTTGGTATCTGGTGCCCGTCACCAGTCTGCGCTACAAGACTGGTAACCTGACTGCCTTCGGAACGGCGATCGTTGTACCGACTGGTCAGACTTACGTCACGGTCAATCATATCCAGATCATCGCCGTCGGCGTCAACACGGCGCCGGTTCCGCCCGTCGCCGATGTGTCCGCCAATGCCCTGATCTTTGACGGAATCATCAACTGGTGCGAGAAGCCGACTATGTATGGTCAGGCTCTGGGCACCAAGATCGGCATCGACCAAGACGGCGCCTACCTGACCGCTGCAGGTACTGGCATTGCCGAGATCGACTCGATCCTGCAGTCGCTCTGGAAAGTATGGCACACCAGCCCATCGCTGATGGTTGCCAGCTCCGCCACCGTCACCCACATCGGCAACATCCTCGCCAGCATGAACACTGGCGCGATGTGGCACTTCAACTTCAATCAGCAAGAGCAGGGCAACATTGTTGGTGGCCTGTATATCGGCGGATACACCAACAAGTTTGCCAGCTCGATGGCCGGCCAGCAACAGAACATCGACCTGTGGGCTCACCCCTACATGGAAGATGGGAAAATCCTGTTCCTCTCCGAGAACATCCCCTACGCCTACGCCCGCAAAGGCAAGGCTTTTGCTTTGGACGTGCAGGTCCCCTACACCTACTTCGAGCTTGGACGTGCGCAAGTCAGCTTCCCCTTCACCGTCTTTGACATTCAGACGCTGAAGTGCTACCACCCTCTTGCCCAGGCTTCCATCTCCGGCATCCGGGTTGTGTAACTTTAGGTTCTCGCAGCCGTGACCTCCGCGGCCGCTTGACCGTCTCTCCTTTGCCCTGGTGGTGTGCCCACGCCACCAGGGCTGTGGAAAGGAATTTCCAATGATTAAATTCGAAGACGTAAAAAAGCTCGGACCTGATGATCTGATCCAGTTTGATGGGTCACCCAAGACATGGGCTGTCACGTCGGTGAGGGTCATGCCAAGCGACCACTGCCTGGTCACTCTCTATGATCCTGCCAATCTTAACGACGGGACTTACTTCACCGAGAAGCAACTTGGTATCACCAATTGGGTCAAAAAGGCCTCGAAACAGGCAGTTGAGGCGTTCTTGGTTGAAAGTAGCTCACCCATTCAGCCGACACCTGCAAAAATGCCCGTAGGACGTTCTGAGAAGAAAACCGTCCCGGCGAAAAAGATCCCCGTAAAGAAGGAAACCAAAAAGGGATAAGCCGTGGCAACTGGTGACGGGCGCTATCTCACTCTTGCAGAGCTGAAGGGGTGGGGTCTGGACATCGACCCCAGTACCAATCTGCCAAACGACTCAGAGATGGGCAAGGCTATTGCCCGAGCTGAGGCACAATGGGAGCAGCTCTGCGGCTGTCGCTTCGACCAGCAGACTTATATCCTGGTCGCTCCGTCCATTGTCTTCGTGGATAGTAACGGATGGATGCGGCTGACCGCTCTCGAAGGCGGGCCGGTCACTGCCGTCACTGCCGTCAAGACCATGAACGTGTTTTTTGGTGAGAGTGTCTGGACAGACATCACCTGGGACGCCACAAATGGGATCCTGCTGCCAGCTGCAACAACCCCCCCCCGACCCAATTCATGGGATGTGCTCATCAAACCAACTCCCCCGCTGATGTGTGCTTCTGTTGGACAGCTCTATGCCAAGTGGACTTACACCGCCGGCTATGTCACCACCCCGGATGCGCTGAAGGCGCATATCGCACGGTTGGCCTGGTGGGTGTGGAAGTTGACCAGGGAAGCCCCGCTGGGGATCGTCAAGAACCCGCTGCTGGGACTTGTCGACATTCCGCTTTCCATCCCGCCTGACATTAAAGCCGACTCTATATTTTGGTCGAGGGGTGGGTCGTGAGCGATCCAACCCTGTTGCCAGGAAATCAGTTACTCCCTGCCGGTATCAGCACCCTGGTGGATATTGCCAGGCGCCTGGCTGAGCTGCAGATGACTATCACTGTCCCTGGGATGGATCGCCCTGGCGTTATACATGCCGAGCCCTTCCACCCCAGCACAACGTCCAGTGCCTTGTGCCCGTTCTTTGTGAACGAGATAAAACAAGGCATCAGTGACATCGGAGCTGCAGGGAGCAATCCCCCTTCTGGGACTGGGCAGCAAGCACGCGACTCCCAGTTTGACATGCTCTTGTGTGTGGAGCGAAGAGAAGGACACGCAGATCTGAAGTGGGGAATCTGGGACACGGCTCTCTGGGTGGATACGGTCTACGCCACCTTTGCCATGCACCTGAAGCTGTCCCACCCGACCACTTTTGCCGTCGATATACCCAGCGTCGTTGACGCTAAGATCAAAGCCTGGAAGATGCGCGATATCGAAATGAACGATGTCACTTACCTGGCTATAGAATTTTCCCTTACTGTGCGTGAGCGTTACGCCCAGCCGATGAAAGGATAAGGTGTACCATGCCTGTATCAATTATTAACCCCCTGACCAGTGCTCTGAAGAGAGTACAAGCATTTAAGGAAACCGTCTGGGGTACAAAGGGTTATGCAACGGCGGCCTGGATGGGAGTGGATCCGAATCCGGCCATCAAGCCGTACTACAAACCTAACCTGTTCGTGGAGCAGAGGGGCAGTCTGCAAAATAACTTCTACGCTGCAATTGTCAAATCTGGTGGCGAGCTTACCATGAAAGGATTTGCCACCTACGAAGACCTGCCTATCATTCTGGAGTCTGCGCTTGGCATGGTTGCCCCCAGTGCCGGCCCTCCGTATCTCAGAACCTATGTGGCTCCCACTACCGCCGTCTTCGTACCACAATCGTACACCATCGAATATGGGTACAACAACGGATCCATCTTTGCTCACGGTGCCATCTTCAACAAAGTGAAGATCTCAGCCGAAGCAGAAAAATGGTGGGATTTGGACTTCTCAGGCTTTTTCAAATCCCTGAGCTTCCCAACCCTGGCGCCCATTGCCAGCTCCACTTTCGCCACGCCGATCCAGATCACCACTTCCACAGAACATGGGCTGGTAACCGGGGACACTGTCTTTATCGAAGGGCACCTGCTCAACACAAATGCCAATGGCACCTGGCCGGTAGTGCGGATTGATGATTATATCTTCACCATCACAGGAGCTGTCGGTACAATTATTGGTGCGGCCACCGGTACGACCAGCAAGGCCATCACCAAGAGCATCGCCGATCGGACTGTCGAAGCCATCCTTATGGGTACAACCGCATGTGCCATTGATCCGAAGGGCACTGTGATGGGCACCACCGATCTGCCAGGCACGCTGCTGAAGTTTGACCTGGACATCGAAACGGGTATCAAACCCCAGTACACTGGCGGCCAGCTCTATCCGACCATTTACACCTTTGAGCGCATGAAGCCGGTCTTGACGTTGGACCTGCTTTACAACAGTTATGTGCGCGCCCTGGTTCAGACAAACTTCTTTGGCAATACCGGGGTAGCCGTCCAGCTCAAAAGCACCAGCGCAGCCAAGATCGCCGAGATCGACTTTGTCGGTGTCCTGGCTGATGACATCAGCTTCTATCCAGACAAGAATGGCGCCCAGTACATCACGGTCAAGCTCGAAGGCCAGTACGATGCTGCCACCCTGGTCAACGACATGAAGATCCTCGTCACCAATGCTATCCTGGCGCTCCCGTAGAAAAGGTGGTCTATTGTGAAGTATATCCATGTACTGACCGATCATTATTATCAAGGGTTGCCAATTGGCGACCTGGATGATAAAGACCTCAACGATGAGCAGAAAATCCTGCTTGCCGCAGCGGTCAAGATGAGCGTCTATGCTCCGCTTAAAGAGGCTGGAAAGAAAGTAAAGGGAGAGCAGCATCAAGGCGAAGCTGAAAACCAGTAAGCACAAACCGAATAGGAGAGACAAGATGTCGGAAACTGAAGAAGTTAAACAAAGGGCAATAGAGGTTACTTTGTCTGATGGCAAAACGAAGATCTTTGTGCATGAGCCCCAGGTAAGTGACCTCCCCTTTTATCTCAGTGCCGTGCCTGCCATGCCGGTGTTATTCCGTGCGCTACGCAGCGCCGGGAATAAAGACGGCGCCAACATCATCGGGCTGATGAGCGAATTATCTGACGCGACAATGGCAAGTGTATACCCGTTGCTTTCTTCAATGACGGGCACGACTATCGATGGCTTCAAGAAACTTTCTGTCTGGGATGGCATTGCCATTCTTAATGCCTTTGTGGAGTTGCTGCCAAAAAACCCGATCCGTCCGGTAGAGACCTTGGAAAGTACGCCCAAGGCTTGAGCGACGATCTACCGGACTGGGCATATACAATTTTCTTGAGGCGCCTGCTCTGGAGCAATTACGGAGTGAGTTTGCCAGTGGAAATCGAGGATATTCAAAAGATCATATCCTTCGAAATTGCCCTGGCAAGGCGCCCAAGAAGGAAGTAAAACGATGGGCGACGAGAGTGTTTTTGACGTTGTAGGTCGAATGTTATTTGACAGCTCCCAGGCTGACGCCGCTCTGGAGAAAACGAGCGGCGCCCTGGACGGCCTTGCCAAAAACACTCTGCCGGCGACAGGGGCTGCCACCAGTAGCCTGGACGGGCAGATGAAGAGTCTGACCACGTCCTTGGTCGGCAGCGTGATTGGATTCACGTCTCTGGTTGGGGCGGGGATGGCCGCCTATAAATTAATGGGGGATATAGTCAGTTCAGCGGCAGAGGCTGAGACAGCTGAGGTTTTACTGGCGCAGTCATTACTGTCCACTGGACGGGGAGCCGAGATAAGCTCCGCCCAGATTGGTATGTTTGCCGACGCCCTGATGAAAACCACCAACTTTGACGACGAATCAATCAAGGCGGCTTTTACGGCCATCAATAAGTTTGAAAGTTTGCCGACCGACAAAATGGAGGCGGTCGTCACCCTTGCCGCGGATATGTCGGCTGCCTTCGGCGGGGATTTATCCAGCAACGCTACCCAGATCGCACGGGTACTGGAGACCGGCGTCATCCCGCGCACCTGGGCTTTCAGCACAGCGCTGAAGGCGCAGATACGGGAGCAGATTGCGGCTGGAGATTCAGGGGGCGCCCTGGTCTTGATAATGGATGAGCTGACTCGAAGATATGGCGGGACGGCTATTGCCTTAATGGGCACGTATGCCGGGCAGACAAAAGCGGTTGGTACAGCATGGGGCGAAGTGAAAGAAGCCCTTGGTGCATCCTCGATTGCGTTAATGGAAAATTCTGGGCTGCTGCCAAAGATTTCCAATGCGCTTTATACCGTCGCCGACAAGACCAATGCAGTTACGCAGGCACAAAAGGCGGGAGTTGATATAGTCCATAATTATATGCTAGGGCTAACATGGGTAAATGGTCATTTGGTGACACATGAGGAATTGTTGAAAGTAGTCGAACTTGCGCAGGCTGGATACTCGACCAATGTGGAAGTAACGAATGAAAGTATAGCGAAGCTCACTAACAACTTATCGGCTAATAAGGGAAGTCTGGAGGCTTTACGAGGGACATCGCTTGAAGGGGGGTCGGCTTGGGATGTTTACACTGCCGCGATTATATATGACCAGGCGGAGCTTGATCGACTCTACCAAACCCTACCGCCCACTGATAAAGCATTAAGTGACATGAACGAACGACTTTCTACGGTGGTAGCAACCACAGATACTGCTACTGTTTCTTATGACATGTTCGGGTTAGCGATAGTCGACACGAACAGTGCGATGCAGCAAGCGGGGCAGGAATACGCCAGTATTATCAGTTTTGCAAAGCAATATGAAACCGGGGTGACGAATATAGAAACGGCTTCGGATAACCTTTCCATAGCACAACAAGAACTGCTGGCGCTTATCAAAGCAAAGTGGCCCGAAGGCAGTGCAGAAATCAAAAACGCCCGCGAGAAAGTGGAAGAGATGAGCGGGGCTCTTGGAGTCGCAGAGAAAGCCGCTCAGGATGCCACAAACGAAATGATAGCGGGGTTTCTGCAGGCACAACTGACGGCTGATGGCGCATTCACCGAAGATGATATTAGAAAAGTCTTGGACTATCGACTTGCCGTTGGGTTACTCACTGACGAAGCCTACGCAGCCGCCCTTGAATCGTTGCATATCGCCCAGAATCTGGCGAGCATTCCAAAGCTGACTGAAGCCGCGATCAATATCACCACAAACCATTATGACAATTACTACACCGACGCCCCGAGAACGACACAACGTCTGGGGGATCCTGCCCAGTGGATGGGGGCCGGCGGCCCGATTGAACCTAATTCCTATTTGTGGAACGAGAGCGCATCCAGCACTCCAGAAGTGTTCGTGTCTGGGGGTGGTTACATCCTTACCAAGCAGGATGCGATGGCGGCGCTGGGGGGATCCGGAGGGGGTGGAAATAATATTACTTTCAATATTGACGGGTCGAAGAGTCCGATGGAAGTGGCTCGTGAGATTGCCCAACTGCTCAGACTGAACGGTATTCAGACGTTGTAAGGAGTCCTTATGCCTGCCTCTTTTCCTGGTGCAATAAAAACATTTACAACCAAAGCAGACGGCGATGTCATCCTGGCTGCTCATGTAGGCGACCTACAGGCTGAGGTCACGGCCATCGAGACCGCTGTTGGGATATATCCAGGAACTGCCGGCGCCGGGAATGTGCAAAGTCTTGCTGGCAACAAGGTGCTGGTGGATGCCGATTATCCGATCCAGTCTTATTCACCGACTGCGGCCAGAGACGTGACCTTGCCGGCCCTGGCTACCACAAATCACCTTTTTTATATTCTCAACAGGAGCGCAACTTTCACGCTCACAATCAAGACCCCCGCTGCGGCGGTATTGTGTTACATACCGCCCCTGGGAACGCAGATACTTTTATCAGACGGATCCAACCAGTGGGCCACAGTCGGCGCCACATGGTCTTAATAGGAGAATAATATGACTATTCACTCAGCAGATGTAGCAGCAGGCGGAGGAATTTTAGCTACCCAGTATAATAGTTTACGAGCAGACATTGTAATGACGACGGGTAAGCATAAGTGCTTTCTGTCTTGGGTAGATGTATCCACTATAAGCATCGGCATTGGCGGACTGATTATCAACGGGGTGGCGTATGACCGTGCCGCTGCTTTTAACGTGACATTTGCGAATCTCGATACCGGCGCGGAGGCCGCCGGGAAGGATTACTTTGTCCATGCCGTGCCTGGGGCAGTGCCTGGTCAATTCGACGCCATCATTTCGCTCAGCGCTACCGCCCCGACCGGATATGCCAATTTCCGACTCATCGGCTGGTTCCACAACAATGTAGGAAGCGCCATCTTGCGGTATTCCATCGGTAGCGCACGCAGCGATGCGGATGTAGACTATCCAGAGAAAGGCCCCAAGCCAGGGATGCTTCAATTCCCCGGTTCAAGCTGGATGATCGATATTTACATCGCCAGTGACTCTGGCGGAACGGGCAAGGCTGTCCACGCTGGCAACGCCGCAGCATCAGCCTACAACGCCACGCCGTGGGTCTCAGGAACATATTTTCAGCAGTACAAGGCTTGTATGAACGCAGGTAAACGGCTGTGCTCGAACGAGGAGTGGAGCATGGCTGTGTTTGGGACGCCTCCAGGAGCGAACAATAACGACAACTGCTGGACCGCGGCAGCCAATGCCGGCAGCCACGCCACCGGGACTTTGCCGAATTGCGTGTCCACATTAGGCTGCTACGACATGGTCGGAAATGTTCTTGAGCGTGTTGCGACCTGGTCAATGGTCACCGACGTGGCGGCTGATCAAAACGGCTGGGCGTACACAAACGAAGCCGGAACCTGGACCAACGAGAGTGAAGGCGGAGAGGCCTACACCGCATT
>Ga0163200_1000511_pt1 | contig 16762 bp, 12 predicted proteins | sample PL_2010_200m_FD_113535 | JGI IMG/M metagenome (GOLD analysis project Ga0163200, IMG submission 113535) | Freshwater microbial communities from Powell Lake, British Columbia, Canada to study Microbial Dark Matter (Phase II) - PL_2010_200m | ecosystem: Environmental > Aquatic > Freshwater > Lake ... | reverse complement strand
GGCTATTATACCGTAACGTATGGGATTGGTCAAAGCACGTTTTGTACTTTTTTCTCGCCTTCAGGCTGCTCATAAGGAATGAGCAGGAAGAAGGTGCTTCCCCTGCCCAACTGGCTTTCCAGCCAGACCTTCCCGCAGTGGCGTTCGGCAATCGAGCGAACGATGGCCAGTCCCAACCCGCTGCCGCGCTGCTGGCGCGCCTCGCGCTGCACGCCGCGGTAGAACTTTTCGAACAGGCGCGGCTGATCCAGGGGCGAGATGCCGATGCCGGTATCCTGTACCTCGAACAGCAGACCATCCGGGCGCTCCTTCAGGGTTATCCTGACCCGGCCTCCCTTGGGCGTATATTTGACCGCGTTTTCCGCCAGGTTGAACAAAGCCTGCTGCAACAACGTCCGGTCGGCCTGGATCGGGCGCGGCGCTCTCTCTTGCGCCTCGACGCCGAGCGAGATGTTCTTCTGGCTCGCCTGTGACTGGAGCGCAACGACGACCGCCTCGACCACCTCCATCGCCTGCACCTCGTCAACCTGCAAGCCGACTCCTGCCTCGATGCGTCCCAGGTCGAGCAGGTGATTGACCATGCGCGCCATATTTTCTACCCCCACGATAATTTTATGAACATACCCTTTTTGCTCCTCGTTCAATTCGCCAGTCATATCCAGCATGGAGGCGTAGCCGCGCATCAGGGTCAACGGCGAGCGCAGGTCGTGGCTGACGGTGGAAACGAAATCGGACTTGAGCGCGTCCAGTTCCTTGAAATGGGTAATGTCCCGCAGGACGCACACCCGCCCGACCGGACGCCCGTCGGCGATCACGGAGGAGGCGGTGGCGTAATAGACGTTGCCATCCGGCAGCTTTACCTCGGCGGATTGCTTGTCCGTTTCGAAGATCTGCAGCAGGTTGACAAGCTCCCGCTGCGCGATGACGCGCTCGGTAGGCTGACCCTCCGCCGGGCCGACCTGTCCGCCCAGCGCCTGCTTGGCGGCCGGATTCGCCAGCAGCAGGCGATTCTGCTGGTCGGTAACCAGCACCGGGTCCGGCGTGGAAGCGAGGATGGCCGCCAGGCGCTGCCGTCCCACCTCGGCGCTGCGGAAGAGACGGGCGTTGGCAGCCGCCAGAGCGGCCTGTCCAGCCAGTGTTGAGATGAAGCGCACCTCTTCCTCAGAAAACTGGCGCGGCTGATCGTAGGCGGCCCACAGCACGCCGTAATAGCGGTTCTCGTGGCGCAACGCCACCGCCACCAGCGAGGCGGGGTGCGGGCGGCCAGGCGGCAGATCCAGGCCGCGCACACGCGTCAGGTTGGTCAACACCAGGCGCTCCTGTTTTTGGGTCAGGTTCAGAATCTGGTCGTCCAGGTAGGCGTAGCTGTCCTTGGCCGGGCCAAGCGCCAGGCGCAACGGCATCTCTTCTTGCGGCTGGAGGCTGGCAGGATTCAACACCACCCGGACGGCGCTGGCGCCCGTGGCCAGCACGGCCTGCAGGACCGGCTGGCTGGCATCCTTCATATCCAGGCTGGAGGCCACCCCCTGGCTGACGAGGAGAAGCTGGGCCAGCTCGTCAAGGCGGGCGCGCAGGCTGACGCGCATCTGTTCGAAGGCGCGTCGCAGTTGTCCGACCTCGTCCACGCCCTCCACTTGCAGCGAGTGGTCGAGCTGACCCTGGGCGATGCGCGTCGCCTCGCTGGCCAGGTTCTGCAAGGATGCCGTGACCACGCGCAGGCTCAGGCGCAGGGCAAGCAGGGCGATCAGCGCCAGGACGAGCAGCATGACCGAGAGCGGCGCGGCGATGTTCAACGCCAATTGCTGCGCCTCCTCGGCCGGCACGATCAACACCACAGCCCAGGAATGGCCGACTGTCGGCTGGTAATACACCAGGTCACGCGTGCCTCCGGGCGCGGGGACATCGTAGAACAGCGGAACATCTCCCTGTTGGCCCAGGTAGCCGGTCATGAGCAGCTCCCGGCTGGGATGGTACAGGATGCGCCCCTGCTCGTCGAGCAGGATGCCCTTGCCCTGGAGACTGTCCATGCCGCGCAAGCTGTTGATCAGCGGCTGGATCAAGGGATTATCGGACAGGTCGCTGCGGCCGAGCAGGATGCGCTGCGCCTGGCCGCTGCCATCCAGAATGGCGGCCATGAAAGAGACGCGCGCCGCCTCGCCCTGCGCGTCGGCCGGGATCGTATAGGTCTGGAGCGGCACGCCGCGCCCGGCCATTTCGACGCCGAGAGTTTCATCTTGCGTCAGGTTCAGGGCCGCGGCATCCTCGGGCGGATAAGCCGCCAACGGATTCCCATTGGCATCCAGGATGAAAAGCTGGCTGAAAAAAGGCACGACCGGCATCTGCTGTCCCAGCAGTTCGCTCAACTGTTCGCCGGATTCGGTCAACATGCGCGGGTCGCTTGCCAGTTGAGCGGCCAGGTTCTGTCCCGTCTCAAGGAAGAACGGCACGCTCTCGGCCGCCACCTGGGCCGTGCTGGCCATCCGGTCCTCCAGCATCCGCCGCGCCGACCGGCCGGCCACGATCCAGTCACCGACCAGCATGGAAACCAGCAGCAAGACAACGAACGCGCCGCTGCCGAACAGGAAGCGCGTCTCCAGATTCCTTTCCGCGGGGGAAGGCCGGAGCGCTTCCTTTTGACCCCACGCCGAAGAGACCGCTGCGGCGATAACCTGGGCAAAAATGCCGGCGATCAACAATTCGCCGCCGGCCGCCAGCGCCGCCGGGCTGACGTTCGTCAGGGCGTAATCCAGGCGGGCCGCCAGCACGCCGGAAATCGAGAAGAACGCCCCGAAGACAAACACCAGCGCGTAGACCGGGATCAGGCACACGGCCACGGCCAGCGGCTGGCGCATGGCGCGATACAACGGCGTGCGGTAACGCTGGCGCACCGCAACGCCGAACAAAACCGCCAGCATAGCCGGCTCGAGCAGGCTGAAAAGGTTGTGCGTATCCCACAGGCCGCGCGCCAGCCCAACCAGCAGCCCCAGACCGGCGGCGCTGACCGGTCCCATGAAGCCGCCTGCCAGCATCCACGGCAGCGCAGAGAACAACATCAGCGCCGGGCTGTGCGGGGCTTCGGGAATGCCCGGCACGGGCAGGGCCGCGCCGGACGACAATCGCACCCCCAGGAACAGGCTGGTCAACGGGACAAGTACAACCAGCAAAATATATAGCAGGAGGCGCCTCTCGCGGCTTACCTGGTACTGCCGCCAATGGATCAAGGCGGCAATGATAATCCCCAGCAGGAAAACCCAGCCCAGCCAGCCCGTCAGGGAGGTGAGTGGTTCGAGATAGGGAGAAATATCAAGAAGGGAAAGCAGGGGGGTCATGGAGGAAACAAGCCCGTGACGTTAATGATACACTCTCCTGTTACATTGAAACAGGCCGCGATGTTATCTCTTTAACGCCAATTGCTGAGTTTGAGCGGATAGCCCAATTCTTGAATTTGTTTGTAGTGAACCACATTACCGGTGATCAATGTCAAGTTTCGGAGAGTATATCGGTATCCAGCAGTGTTTTATCCACTCGAGGCCTCATCCAAGCGCAGCCGGGTGGTCTCGCGCCCCAGCATGGCTTGCGACACGAGCTGATCTACCATTTCCGGCTCATCGGCGAACATGCCCAGGAATGGATCAACTTTTGCCAAACGATCCAGATAGGCGCGCAGGGCATCGAGCAAGATATCGCTTTCGGATTTCCGGGCTTTCCGGGCAACACCCTTGAGAAGTTGGTAAGTTGCTTTGGGAAGCGAGAATTGAAGGGAAACGTTTTCGCTCATGTGGACCTCCTTTTCAGAGGCTATCAACAGCATTATACAACAAAACCATTTCCTGCCTTCCGCGGCGATGGCCTCACCTTTGACAACTCCATTCGAGCACAGTTATATGGCGTAATGAGACAAGCATGTCCCTTTTTCTGGCGCGGGCAAAGGTCGCTCGAAAAGTTCATAGCCATTCTATCGTTTCCTGCGTCCCCCTCGAAAGGTCCGCAAAGACGCCGCGCCGGGCGGGGGGCAACATGCCCGCCAGCACGTACATTGCCTCGGCCGTCATCTTCGCCAGCTCGGAACGGTCACCCCGCCCAAGTCCGGGTTTGAAGTGGAATGGGCGTCCGAAAATCAGGCTCACGCCCGGCTCTTTCCAACGGTGGCTGAAAGGCAGCGCCGGCAGGCCCCTCGTCCCGTCCACGGAGATGGGCAGCAGCGGCGCGCCGGTTTGGGCGGCCAGGTAAGCCATGCCTTCCTTGGCTTCCAGCAGCGCCGGGCGGCGCGTCCCCTCCGGCGCGATCCACAGGATCTCGCCCGCCTCCAGCACCTGGCGGCAGGCGCGCAGGGCGCGCCGGTCCACCTCGCCGCGCTGCACCGAGATGACGTTCCACAGGCGCGGGAAAATCCCAACGATAGGGTAATCGTAGGCCTCTACCTTTGCCAGCGGCACGATGTTGCGCGGCGCGGCGTGCATGATCAGGATCGGGTCAATGAAGGCGATGTGATTGCTATAAAGGATCAGCGGCCCGCTGGCGGGGATATTTTCCACGCCCTCGATCTTATCCACTTTGACAATCGCCGCCACCAGGATGCGCATCAGAACGCGCAGGAAGCGGCGCATCGGCTCGTAACGGGCGTGATGGTAGCCAACTGCGCTACCATGATGGTAGGCCAATGATTTTTCACTCATCTCTCGCCTCTACATACGAATAAACTCCTCGATATTCAGGAGGTAATTGGCGCGCTAACGTTTCCATGATGAGACGCGTGGACTCCCGCAGCGCGCTTGGACGATTGGCAGGTTCCGGCAAAACGAACGCTTTGCCCACCCTCATCGTGACCTGCGTCCGGCGCAGCCGCAGCATATTCCCATACAGGCGGGCGTTCTGCGTTCCGGTGATCGTGACCGGTACGAGCGAAACCTCGGCTTTCAACGCCAGGAAAGCCGCGCCTTCTGTACCCTCTTCCAGCGCGCCGCTCAGGCTTTCGCGTCCCTCCGGGGCCACGCCGACGAATTTGCCGGCTTGCAGGCCCTCCAGCGCGGCGTGGATCGCCCTCCGATCCGGCTGTCCGCGATGCACCCAGATGACCCCATAAGCGTGCATGAGCGCGCCGAGCACAGGAAAGTTGTACAGCTCGATCTTTGCCAGGGCTTCCGGGAAAACAGGCAAGAACGCTATCATGATAAGTGCATCCGCGTCGCCGAGGTGATTCATCACGACCAACGCCGGGCCGTTCTTGGGGAAATTCTCCAGGCCGGATACTTCCGTGCGCGTAAAGCAAAAGACCAGGAAGCGCACCAGTCCCCTCAGCAGCCGGCGCGCCAGCCGCCGCGCCGGGGTCAGGGCCGGCAAACGGGTCAGCTCGGGCCGCCAGACTTCACTAACCGGCTTGGGCGGGAGGGATGGCGCTATCGGCATAAACGCCTCGGTATTCCTCCGGTAACAGACCGGCGATGTGCGACATCACCAGGTCGGTATTGCGCTGGCGGGATTCGCGCCGCTCGGCCCCTTTCCCCTCCACGGGCGGCAGGCGGATCGGCTTGCCGATGCGCATCTCCAGCCGCGGGCGCTGGCCTTTGGAGGCCCTTTTCCAAAAGTCGTCGGTTGTGCCGAGGATGCCGACCGGGACGACCGGCACGCCCGTCTCTTCGACGATATACGCCACGCCGGGCTTGGCGCGCCTCATGCCCGGCGCGTGCGAGCGCCCCCCCTCCGGTGCGATCAGCAGGGGCTTGCCAGATCGGATAGCGGAAAGCACCGTATCCAGCAGTTGACGGTCGTACTCGCCGCGGTGAACGGGGATGCCTCCGTAGAGGCGCACCAGCACGTTCTGGCCGGGCCTGTGCCAGATATCCACCGCGCCCATCGATTCGAGCATCTCAGGCCAGAACGAGAGCATAAAGGGCGGGTCGAAGAGCGAAACGTGGTTCATGACTGCCACGTAGGGCTGGCCGTAAGGGATGTTTTCCTTGCCGATTATCTTGACCGGCGCAAGGACATGGAAAATGGCACGCAACGCGCCCTTGAGGACAGGCCGAACCAGCACCCGCCACAACGCCACGCGATAGGGTTTCACTTGCATAACGCCTCCACTTTGGTCGCCAATAGCGCGACCACTTTGGCAAAAACTTCATCGGCAGTCAAATGATCGGAATCGATAACAACGGCATCCTCTGCGGCCCTCAGCGGGGCGTGAGTACGATTGGAATCGATCTCGTCGCGTTTACGCACCCCGGCCAGGATTTCTTTGTATTCAACTTTTCCGCCACGCGCGATGATCTCGTCGTAACGCCGCCGGGCGCGCTGTTCGGCCGAGGCGTCCAGGTAGATTTTCAAATCCGCTTCGGGCAGGACGACCGTGCCGATATCGCGTCCGACCATGACGACGCGGCCGCGCAGTCCGATGCGCCGCTGCTGGGAAGCCAGCGCCTGGCGCACGCCGCGGTAGGTCGAAACCTGCGAAACGTTGGCATCCACCTCCGGGCGGCGCGTCTCCCAGGTCACGTCCAGGCCGTCAGCCAGCACGTCACAGGCGCGGCCATCCGCTTTGGAGGGCGGGCGCACGTCAATCTGCACCTGGTTGGAAAGGGCGGTGATGGCAGCCTCATCGTCCATGCCCAGGCCGCGCTGGAGAGCCAGCCAGGTCACGGCGCGGTACATGACGCCGGTATCGAAAAACAAATATCCCAGGGCCGCGGCCAGCCGGTGTCCGAGGGTGGATTTGCCCGAAGCCGCCGGGCCGTCTATGGCGATGATGGAGGGTTTAGGCATTTTCGATTTACGATTGGCGATTGACGATTGCGAGATTCGTGCTTCGTGTTCCGTGTTTCGTGTTTCGTGCTTCGTGCTTCGTGTTCCGTGTTTCGTGCTTCGTGTTTCGTAACGATCTATCGAATCTCACCTTACGTTTTACCCTTCGGCAAGCTCAAGGCAGGATGTTTCACGTTTTACGGGGTTAAACCGCTCTCGAAAAATAGATCATTTCGCGCCCACAGCACGATGCTTTCCGTCTGCCGGGGCATCTGGCGATAGACGAACCAGCGCAGCCACTCTGCGGGCAAGGCCTCATCCCAGGCCGGGGGCTGGTACCAGACGAAATCCTCGCCGCGGTAGTCAGCGCTCAGGTTCAACTCCACGCCCTGGGGAGTGATGACCAGCTCCGGGGAGTCGGTTGGCGAGAGCGCGTCCGCCTCTTTAACCTCCCAATCGCGCAGCAGCCAGCGCAAGGAGGGCGAATCCAGGCCGACGACCGTCACCGGCAGGGACTCGACGTGTCCCTTGTTCCAGTCGGAGAGATCATCCAGGGTTTTCTGTAACAGGTCGGCTTGGACCGTTTGGGGTGCAAACGACCAAAGCTCAGCGGTGAGCGTCTGGCGCAACTCAGCCGCCCCCGCTGCCGCGCCGAGGGTGAACGCAACAAAGAATGCCGCGCCGCCCCAGGCCGCGCCCAGGCGCGCAACGTCTGGAGACCAGCCCATGCCGATCAGGGTCAGGCTCAACCCCAGGATGAGCAGCGCGCCCAACGCCACCAGCAGGCGCGTCTGCGCCACCTGAAGGACAAATGTCCCCCCAGCCACAGCGGCCAGGTTCAGCCAGACGAAGACCAGGATGGCGATCGTCAAGGCCGTCACACCGGCCAGCTCCCAGCCACTGACGCCCTCCATTTTGGTATAGCGGCTGAGTTCGAGCGCGGCCAGCGTCCAGAGCGGAAGGAACGCCCAGGCCAGGTCAGCGACCTGACGCGCCGGGTAGGCCAACGCCAGGAGCAGGGCGACAGCTGCAAATAAGCTCAAGCCAATGACCAGGTGGTCTTTGCGCAGGAGGCCGCGCACGAGCGCGATGAGGCCAAAGATGAGCGCCATCAATTGGTAGGCGGCCAGCGCGGTGAGCAGGTGCGTGACGCGCACGCCGGAAAGCGTCCACCAGCCCTTGAGATAGGCCAAGAGAGAGGCGACGAAGGCGCTCAATCCGTTGGGCGCAAGGAGGAAGAGGCTGCCGGCGAGGAGGAGGGTGGCGAGGAGGTAGATGAAAGATGAAGGATGAAAGATGAAGGATGAAGGATGAAAGATGAAAGATGAAAACGATTGACGATTTACGATTGACCCTTCGGCTGCGCTCACCTGTGCCTGCGGCACTGGCGCAGGCAGGGCAGGCGATTTACGATTTTCGATTGGCGATTGGTTTTCACCAGGTTGTTGTTGGTCATCGGTCTTCACTTGCTTGGAGATAAATGCCTGCCAGATGGCTGCGCACAAGCCGAGGATGAGCAATCCCATCCAGACTGCCGGGCCGGAGAGTAGCGCCAATCCGCCGAAGATACCGGCCAGCGGATAGCGGCGTTCACGCCCCATCGCCCAGGCCAGGACGAGGAACGAGATGGCCAGGATGGAACTGCCAGCCGTGCGCGAGAGGGACAGCAGGCCAGGCTCAACAGCCAACGCAAAGGCCAGGATGAGCGCGGCGAGGCAGCCGAGGCGGTCACGGAAGAAGAATGGCGTCAATACCAGCACACTGCCAGCCAGAGCGGGCCAAAAGCGCGCCAGGAAGCTGCTCGCGCCAAAAACGAAAAACAGGATCGAGGTCAGCAACACGTAGGCGGGATTTGGCCCGACACTTGCACCTGCTGCAAGTGCAGGTGTAACCGGATGCGCGCCGCGCGCGAGCTGCAACGCCTGGAAGGCCCAATCCGCCTCGAAGTCCGAGAGCGGCAGCGCGCCGAGGTGCAGGAAGCGCAGGGTCAGCGCCAGGGCAAAGGCGAGGGCGTAAAGGGTATGTTCGAGGGTGAGACGACGGGATGTCATGGGGTTATTTTAACATGAACCTACAAAAACTTTTCCACCTGGTTCAAATGGGCGAGGGCTATTTGGCAGCCTTTTTTAGCCATTTTTCAATCTCGCTCAAGACTGTTTCCAAATCATCCATCGGTTTTCCAGTCAGAGTTGAGGCAGTTACATTACCATACTCGTTGTGAAAATGATGTGGGAAAGTCGAAATGTTCGGATAGTGAGGAGCATTGTCCCAACGTAAAAGGGGCTGGTTGAGAAAGAACTGGAACGCATAATCCAATATATTCGGTTCTTCGTGAAGCCAGATTTGCATGTGGTATCCCCCTACAAGACGACAACGGAGCTTAACTTCCAGGTTACCGGTTGAAGTCTCATCGAAATCAATTACGCGGACATCCTTCATCAAAGGGTGCCCGCGTAAGAATTGCAGCAGAGCATCAATGGAGCTGGGCATGAAGTAATTCCTGGTAGGTCTGGCTCCAATCACTCAACATCCGACGCGCTGAACGCCAAGCCAGCCAGTCATCTTCTTCGGCTGGAGTGGCGCGTCCTTTCAATCGGGCAGTGAAGGAATCGAAGTCAGTCGAATACTTTCCTTCAAAGTGGCGGATCCGACGGCGATAGTGATTGATTTTCCCCCGCACAGTTGTGCATGCCATTTCCCAGAACGCTTCTTCCAGAGAGGAATATCGCCGGGTAGCGACCATCGCCCCAGCTACATTGCTCAATATGTTTGCAGGTGAAACGGACATGAGGTTTCTCTCCTTGTTCGGCTTAAGTCTAACACAAACCTCTCTATTATGGCACTTCGTAAATCGTCACATTGCCATTTTGATAGACGGGCTGTAGGAAACGCTGGAACTTGGCCTCGCTGACGCGGTAGGCGACGCGTTCCAGCGCGCCGACGTAAACGTAGCGGACCTGGTACTGGCTCAAGATGGCCTGGGCTGTGTTCCAGTCGCTGGTTTCGTACAGGCGCTGGATATCGTCCATGCGCGTGCCCTGTTCGGTGTAACCGCCGCGCCACTGGCCCTCGTGCATGGGCCAGCCCAGCACGGTGGGCAGACCGGTGTAAGTCGAAATATGGGCATAGTCGGAGTAACTGGCGTCCGGCGCGGTGGCCTCGACGATGACGCCGTAGGGCGCAGTTTGCAGCCAGCGTATAGCTTCCGTGTCCGCCGGGTATTCGCGATCGAGATGCGCGGCGCCGTCCAGAGTCCAGCCGAAGGGCGGATGGAAGTCGTTGGTTTTGGTCAGCAGGCTGAGGGTCGGGTAAGTGAGCGCCGCGAAGAGCAGAAGCGCCAGCCCGATGCTGTACAATCCGTTCCACAGGCGGCGCAGATCCGTCAACAGCAGCGCGACGCCAAAAGCGGCTGCCAGACTCCACAGCGACCAAGCCTGGTAGTAGAACTTGAAGATGGTGTTCATGCGCCAGCCGAACTGGTCACGCAGATAGACGAATTCGGGGGCGAGGACGAGGAGGGAGGCGAGGAGGATGAGGAGAAGGATGAAGGATGAAGGATGAGGGCTAAAGGATGAAGGATGAAAGATGAAAGATGAAGACGATTGGCGATTTTCGATTGACCCTTCGGCTGCGCTCACCTGTGCCTGCGGCACTGGCGCAGGCAGGGCAGGCGATTTACGATTTGCGATTGATGATTGATGATTTTCGAGTGACGAGTGATGAGTAACGAGTGATGATTGATCGTCCGTTGTTGAGCGTTGGGCGTTGGACTTTGCCAGAAATGCAAGTGTCGCCGCGAGCAAGGCCAAGAGGGTCAACAAGCTGCCGATATGGGTTAGACGCTTGTGGTTCGCGCTGAGGAAAAAGTCACGCACAGTGATCGTGCCCTGGGATTGGAGGAACGAGATGGCGAAGTCGGGGAGGCGCAGCTCGGCGAACCAGCCCATCGCCCAGGAAAAGAGCCACAGGAAAAATACAAGGCCAAGCGCCAGGCCGATTCCCCAGAGCCAGTTGGCCGGGCGTCTCTCTCCCCGCCAAAAGTAGAAAAGCAAGGCAAAGATCGGCAGGAGCAGCGCGCCAAACATGACCCACAGGTGTAAACCGCGCGTCGGGTAAACCAGGTTGGGCAGGATGCCGCCAGCCTGGGAGGAAAAGCTGGTATAGAACGGCAAATAGAGCAAGATGGCCAGCACGCCCAGAGGCAGGCCGAGGGCGAAGAAATCCTCCAGTCGCTGCCAGCTCCAGCCATGTTCACTAACGCGCGCCAGCACGTAAGCGCCCAACACCAGAGCGGTGTAAGCCAGGATATCCCAGGTGTTGAGGAAGGCCAGTCCACCCAAGATAACCGCTGTGACGAAGAATCCGCTGCGACTGATGGGCAGGCGCAGGCCGAAGAGATTCGTCTCACCGCGCCAACCGCCCAGGAAGAGATTCAGCGCGGCGGCGACCGCCAGCAGGCCAAAGGGCATGGCCAGCACATGCGGATGCAAGTCGCCCAGCAGATAGGAGAAGAAGGGAAATTCGTCAATGATCTCGCGCCAGACGCCAGCCAGATCGTAATCCTGTAACACACGCGAGGCGCGCCACCACCACAAGTAACGATCCGGGATCCAGCTAAGAGGCTGCGCGGGCGGCATGGACAGGTCTTTGATGCCCAGCCAGGTCCAGAAGTTGCGGGCTGCGAGTTGCGGGTTAGAAGGCCAGAAGAGGCCGCGTTGGTGGAGAATTTCGAGAAAGCCTTCGAGGTTGGAGACGAGGAGGAGGAATAAGGGGCCGAGGAAAGGCGTAACGGGTGACGGGTGACGAGTGACGAGTGACGTTTGAGGTTGAACGTGATCCGTGATACGTGATGCGTGGAACGTGGAACGCCCAGCCAGAAGATTGTAAAGTATTCCATACGCCCCCACTGCGCTCAAGGCGAACAGCAGCGCAAGCATCAGGTTGAAAGCCACGCTGCCCAGCACGCCGGTCAAACGGGCCAGCATGGCCGTCATCACGTAGCCGAAGTAATAGTACGAAATGGCGTAACCGGAAAGCCAGGGATCGCTCGGCGGGAAGCTCGGCGAGCGCAGGATTGCATTGATGAAAGCCAGTTCCATCGGCTTTTCGGTGCCGACGATCTCCGGGTTGGCAGCTCGGACGATTGCCAGGAATGCAAAGGCTAGCAGGAACAAAAACTCAAGCGTGAAGATCAAACGAAGGTTGGATTTGAGCCAGGTGACGAGTGACGGGTGACGTGTGACAAGTGGCGGGTGACGAGTGTCGAGTGGCGGGTGACGAGTGACGAGTGAGGGTTGATTGTCGAAGGTTTGTTGGTCGCGGGATGTTCTCCAAAACGCCCAGGCGCTCAAGCCAGCCAGGATCAGCAAGGCCAGGATCAAGCCGCCGAGGTTGTTCGGCGCAATGCCCAGCGAAGCCAACAGCCAGAAGATGTAGCCCCACAGCAGCAATCCCAACGCCCGCGACAGGCTGTAGCCGCGGTCGGCCAGGGCCGGGAAGAGGCGATAGGCCAGCGGGAAGGTCAACCAACCGAGAAAAGAGACGGCGAGATACCAGGACAAGAAAGCAAGCATAGGAGATTAATCCAATACCTTCATCATGCGCTGATAACCGCGTTCTCCACAACGCTGCTGCACGCGGGAGTAAGTGACCGTTTCCACGATGCGGTAGCCCAAACGCAGGTAGAGCTGGCGCGCGGCGTCATTATGCAGCGCCACGGTCAGGGAGCACTTTCTCAAGCCATGCCCGGCCGCCTGTTCCTCCGCAAACGCCAGCAGGCGCGTGCCGATCCCCTGTCCCTGGAATTGGGGCAAAACAGCCAGATCGCTAATGTAGTATTCATCCTTTTCAGCCTCGCGGCCGCCAGCCAGCGGCAAGAGGCGGAAGAAGAGGCGCAGCACCTCACCAACGCCCATGATTCCAAGCAAAGGCCTCGCCGTGAGGAGATCCAAGCGGGTCATGATCTTCGCAGGATGGGACAGCAACAGCCCGGCAACGTTTCCGCCTTTCTCGGCCAGAAAAGCATGTTCGTAGCTGAAGCGGTGTTTCCCGGCGACAAATAACCGCTCCAACACCTCCAGCGTTTTGGCCGGGCTGCCGTTTCCAAAGGTGTATTCACCGAAGCGGCCCAACGCCATGTGTATCAGCCTTGCGGCGGAATTGGCATCTTCCGGGCGAGCGGGGCGGATGATCAACTCATGTTCCATTTTGGCCTCTATAAGGATGTTGGTAAGACGAACTGACCATCTGGACCAGGCTCGAACTCCAGGACTTCGACCACAGCCTCCAGATCGAGCGGCCCGTAAACGTGGGGGAACAGCTCCTCCGGCCGGTCCGCGCCCGGCTCCCAGCGGACATCGGGCCTGAGTCGGCGCGGGTCAACCACCAGCAGCACCAGTCCACGCGCACCGGCGAAGAGCGCGTTGGCGACACGCAGCACCTGGTCACGCGTCGAGCAGTGGATGAAGCCATCGCTCGCCAGCGTATCAGCGGCGTAGCTGCCCGAGTTTTTCGCGGCAAGCCAGGAGGTCCGGGAGGTGACGTGGAGGATGTAAGACATGTTGGCTTCCAAGTCCGTTACGGGTTACGAGTTACGGGTTACGTAGTACGTACTACGTAGTACGTAATTCAAGGCAACACCTCATAAACTACCGTCTCCCCATCACGGTAGACTTCCTGCCACAGCTTACCGTTGTAGGCCTCGTATTTTAGCAGACCTTCGCCGGGATATTCGGCGCGTTCCAACTTCCCGACGACGATGTAGTGGACATTATATTTCTTCAAGAAGGCCTGCGCCGCATTCGGATCAGTGGTGAAGTAGAAGGCGTTGATCTCGGCGACGCGATTCCAGACCTGGTCAGCCATCAGGGCGCGCTGCTGGCGCTGGTGCCAGTTCCAGCCGACCACGCCCGGCAGGCCGGTGTAGATGGTGAAGCGCGAGCACCAGCGGTATTCGGTGCAGTTGGTCTCCACGATGACCGGCGAACCCTGCACGTTCTCCTGCATCCAGCGAATAGCGCGGTAATCTTCGCTCAAATCTATGCTTCCGCCGAAATCGAAATAGTGGGCGTAAGCGATGTAAGTCATGCTGTCGAGGGTGTGCGGCGCATCGGGATTCATGCGGTCGCGGACCTTGGCCATGCCGGCGATCAAGAAGTAAAGCGATGCGAATGTAACCAGGATGACAGCCGTCACGTTCCAGGCGGAGCGCCAGCGAGGCAGCCATTTCGGAATTTCGGAGAGCAGCCAGCCCAAAGCGGCCGCGGCGCTGATCCCAAGCATGACCCAGGCCTGTAGGTAGAACTTGAAGACAGTGTTCATGCGCCCCACGTCGCCGCGCAGGACGACGATCTCGACCACCATCGTCAGCAGCAGGCTGGTGCCGATCATGAAAAGCACTAGGCGCTTGCCATCCGGCATCCCCGCCCGGAAGATCAGCACCGCTGCCCAGACCGCCAGCGGCAAGGCCAGCCACAGAATGGTGACTCCCTTCCAGGGGACGTTCTGGCTGGGACTCATGACCCAAATCTGCTGGATGACCAATGCCATAAGAATAAGTATCGGCGCGGCAAAGATGAGGTCGCGATAAGGACGCAGCTTCTGCAAGGCAGAGACGGGCGTCGCGGCCAGCCACTGGCGCGTCTCCCAAGTCATCCAGGAAACGATGAAGAACAGGAACACGCCCCAGTGGACGAGGTAGGAGGAGATGTTCGCGCGGCTTCCTGTCCAGGCTTCGACTGAGTTATAAGACTGCGCGAACCAGTGCGTGAAGGGCTGATAGAGCAGCATGGACAGTCCCACCAGCGCAACGACCGCGCCAGCCGCCAGGATGAGGCGTTTGTTCCAATCCGGCAGCGGCAGGCGGATGCGCGCCGCGTCAGCGTAACGCCAGAGCGCATAGACCAGGACAATAGCGGCCAGGGTCAGGTAGGTGTAATAGTCCCAGGTGTTGGTCGGCTTGAGCGCGCCGATGACCAGTCCGCCAAGGAAAAGCCCCAAAATGGCATCGAGTCGGCTCTTCCATTTGCCTTTTGCCAGCAGCACCGAGAGCGCCCAGGCAATCGCTAAGATCGTCAGGGAGAAAGCGATCATGTGGGCATGCAGGTCGGACCACAAGAACGTAAAAGCAGGGAACTCTGTGATCGGATCGCCAGAGGTACCGGGCAAGGCACGGCTGGGCGTCATCATCCACTCGCGGTTCGAGAGAGGGAAGACCGGGCCGCTCAAGGACAAGAAGAAGCCTTTTATCGTCCACCAGATGCGGGCAAGGAGGTTGGCCTTGTCAACGGGTATCACTCCCGGCGCAATGATGCAGTCGTGGACGTTGTAATCTCCAAGCTGCGCGCTGGGGGCCGCCAGGCACATGAAGCCGCGGTAGAACAGGCGCACCGTGCCGAGGTTGCCGAGCAGGGTCAGCGCGGCTGCGGCGGCTATTGCAGGGATGAAAGATGAAAGATGAAAGATGAATTTTTCCATCTTCCCGCCTTCATCTTTCATCTTTCCCCTTTCATCTTTGGCTGAGAGGTTCCACACCACCGAGAACGCGCCCAGCGCCAGGCAGGCGTAGAGCGTGGGCAGGATGAAATTGTACGCAATCGAAGGAACGATGCCCAGCAGCTTGACCGGCGTGCCGACGATCACGTAACCGAAGTAGTAATAGTTGATGTAACCGCCTGCAAACCAGGGATCATACGGCGGGAAAGAGGTGCTTTTCAGAACGGCGTTGAAATAGGAGAAATCCATCGGACGCTCGCCGCCGTCCGGGTCGTGCCAGAGGTCGGGGTTGCCGAGGCGGATGAGCAAATCCAGCAAGAAGAAGGACAGGAAAACGAGTTCCACCATCAGGAAATACTTCCAGCGCTGGCGGAACTCCTGCTTCAGCTCCGCGCGTTGACGCCAGGCCTGCCACCCGCCCATCAGCGCCACCAACCCCAGGGCGGCCGCGATGGTCGCCTTGCTGTACGTGAGGCCAAGCGAGCCGCCCATCCAGGCGAACCAGGCCCACAGCAGCAGACCGACGACGCGCGCCAGCGGGTAGCCCCTGTCGCTCAAGCCCGGCAAAGCCGCACGGACAATGGGATAGGCCAGCAATCCCAATACGAAAATGGTGAGGTACCACAGCACCAGCCCGATGACTGGATAGCGATTCTGCAAATCTTGATAACTGAACAACTCCGACCAGGTGCCGCCTGCCTGCTCGGTCGCCAGGCGCTCGGAGGATAACATCAGGTCTTTGTAAGTGCTGGCCTGCTTGGGCGTCAGATGGACGACGTGGCTCAAGTCCACCGCGCCGAGGAGGGTGGCAACCTGGGCAGGATCGTAATCGGCGCGCTTTTGGAAGATGAAAACTTTGACGTGGTCGTAAATGGTAAAGGCCTCTTCGGCGTACTGGTCGTTGACCTTCAACGGGCCGAGGCTGGGATAGGAGGTAAAGGTTTTCACCAAGTCGAACCCCAGGCGTCCCTGGAACATGCCCGGTTCAGCCTGGTTGTAGCAGCGGATGATATCCATCTGCGGCGGGCAGCCGAGCAGTTCGCGGTAATAGGCGCTGGTCAGCGGGTAACGCTCCGGCAGGCGGACAGTTTGAGCGAACTGATGATTGGATGGGATGAAGATGTAATCTGCCTGGTCGAGCGTGGTCTGGAAGCGCGCCAGCTTATCGGCGTTGTCGTCCCAGTAGATCTCCAGGTTCAGGCTGCCGTTGTAGATGCCGCCGAAACCGTCGTAATTGCCCAGGCGGAAGGGCAAGCCCAGGTCCCATTCGGTCTCGTTAGCCGGCGCGGTTCCACTCAAGACCAGCGCGCCGCTGTCCGTTGACAGGCGCAGGAAGTAGGTCTGCCCCTTCGTTACCAGGATGGGACGGTCGAGCGTCAGGGTGTACGCATCGCCGCGCAAGTCCTTCTGCGGAGCGAAATCCGCCGTGAGCGCGGCGCTGCCGAGAACCTGCTCCGGCTGCGGCTCCGGCGCGGAAGCGAAGGCCAGGCTAAAGGTCTGGGAAGTGGTCGGGGTGATCACATCCACGGCG
>Ga0163200_1000507_pt1 | contig 16926 bp, 13 predicted proteins | sample PL_2010_200m_FD_113535 | JGI IMG/M metagenome (GOLD analysis project Ga0163200, IMG submission 113535) | Freshwater microbial communities from Powell Lake, British Columbia, Canada to study Microbial Dark Matter (Phase II) - PL_2010_200m | ecosystem: Environmental > Aquatic > Freshwater > Lake ... | reverse complement strand
TTCAGCCCGGACGGCCGGCAGTTGGCCAGCGGCGCCGACGACGCCACGCTGAAGCTGTGGGACGCCGCCAGCGGCAAAGAACTGCGCACCCTGTCGGGCCATCGCGGGAGCGTGTGGGCCTGCGCGTTCAGCCCGGACGGCCGGCAGTTGGCCAGCGGCGCCGCCGACGACACGCTGAAACTGTGGGACGCCGCCAGCGGCAAAGAACTCGGCTCCTGGAAAGTGGGCTGGAAGATTTACGGCCTCGCCTTCCATCCACAGCAACCCCACCTGATCGTCTGTGCCTTGGCCAATGGCACCCTCGCCCTGCTCGACACATCAACGAAGTAAATCCATGAACACATTACTTGCCGTTATTACCCTGATCGCAGCCGGGAAGTTTTCCTATCCGCCAAAGATGGACGGCGCGCGCGTCGAGACCTACAAAACCATCGGCGACACGAAGCTCAACCTCTACATCTTCGCGCCGTCCGCCGCGACCAAGGCGCCTGCCATCGTTTTCTTCTTCGGCGGCGGCTGGACGGGCGGCTCGCCGCAACAGTTTGAGGTGCAATGCCGGCATCTCGCCTCGCGCGGCATGGTCGCCATCAGCGCCGACTACCGCGTCGCCTCGCGGCAACAGGCGAAACCGATTCAATGCGTCGCCGATGCGCGTTCGGCCATCCGCTGGGTCCGCGCCAATGCCGCCAAGCTCGGCGTTGATCCGAACCGGATCGCCGCCGGCGGCGGCTCGGCGGGCGGACACCTCGCGGCCTGCACAGCGTTCATCAGCGAGTTCGACGAGCCGGGCGAGGACAAGGCGGTCAGCGCGACGCCAAACGCGCTGGTGTTGTTCAACCCGGCATTGGTGTTGGCGCCGCTGGACGATTTGAAGCTCGAAGGGTTTGGCACCCGAGTACCCGAAGAGCGTCTCGGAACAAAACCGGAACATATTTCGCCCGCCCACCACGTCAAGCCCGGCGGGCCGCCGGCGATCATTTTCCACGGGCGCGCCGACACGACGGTGCCGTTTGTGACGGCGGAGGCGTTTGCCGCGAAGATGAAGGCGGCGGGCAACCGTTGCGAGTTGAACGGTTACGAGGGCCAACCCCACGGCTTCTTCAACCGTGACCCGTGGCAGAACAAGACGCTCATGGAAGCGGACAAGTTCCTCGTGTCGCTCGGCTGGATTCGGTCAAGATAAACTTGTCTTTGAGCCACAGGCCGTCTAGCTCGTGTTATTCACGAACATTTCGTAGGGGCGCACTGCGTGAGCCCCGCGGCTGCCTCCCGTTGCGGTTGACGAACTGGGCGCACGCAGTGCGCCCTTTCATGTCAGGCAGTCTCCGGCAAGAAGGTTGGCATGCTGATGCCTCGGAACGGCTGCCACGGGCCGCGCACCTGGCTGAAATGCAATTCGCAGTTGCGCGCGCCGCGCGCATAGAGGTCACAAACCATCTCCGAACATTCCACGGGGACCAGAAACAACGGCTGCCGGCCGCGGTGGCGGTCGAGTTCGCGGAGCAACAAGGCCAGCGCGGTGGCCGCGTCCCGCGCGACACAGGGACCGACCATGTTGAGACCGGAATGCGCCGAGGAAACGATCCAGCCCGCGAGGCCGCCAGAGTTGCCGGGCATCACCGCTGTGTGCCAGAACCCCGCGCGGTTCTCGATGAAGTGGCGGTAGTCCTTGTCGCGACAAATGCCAGCGACTTCCATTTCCAGCGCCATCATTGCGGCGACATCGTCGAGCGTGGCGTCCCGCACACGTGCCGACTCGGCCGGCAGGTTTTTCATCCCGTCGCCGGGAACTGCGAGCCACATGTCCTGATAAACGCAGCGCGGCACGAATCCCGCCCGCGTGTAGAGCGAGAAGGAATCAAGATTGAGCGCGCTGGACACCAGCCGCACCGGCTTGCGCTCGCGGTCGGCGAAGTCCGTGATGAAACGCAGCAGCATTGACGCGACGCCCTGTCCCGCGCAATCCGGGTGCGTGTTCATGATGCCGAGCGAGACGTGCGTCGGGCGCGGATGGTAGAAGCACGAACCCATCAGCCGTCCGGTGGCCGGGTCTTCCGCCACGACGCAACAGCCGGGGTCGAGCGCCTCATAAACATCGGCGAAGACTGTCGTCGCCAAAGGCCCGTGAGCGAACACCGGCGGCCGGCCGTGTCGTTGATACCAGTGGTTCGTCGAGACGTAGATCAGTTCGGCCACTGCCGGACGGTCGGCGTCGGTCATGGCACGCAAGCGAAGGTGTGGCGCGGACAATGGGATCTCCTTTCAGTGTGCGTTCCTGAGTTTGTCGTCGTAGAAATACATGCTGACATCCCTAGTGCCGGGCGGGTAGTTCGAGTCGCCGTATCTCCAGAGCAATTGAAAATCACCGGGGCCGCGCTGATGGCCGAAGACGACCTTCACGCAATTGTGGCTGAGCGGTGAGTGTCGCATAACATGTATTGTGCTGGCCCACGTTTCGGCGGCAACTCAGCCGCGATGACGCAAACTGATGCAATGACGATCAGTGGGAGTGCTTTCATGGAACCGATTCCATTGGGCGATACACCCACAGGTAGCGGCGGTCGTAGATGGCCGCTTCTTTCACGCCGTCGCCGTCCCAGTCCACGATCTTCGTCGCGAAGCCGTATCCGAGGTCGTCGGCGCGCGCGCGCGGAGGCAACTCGTGTTCGGGCTGGCGCGAGTTGGGCGGCGGCGCGAACTCCAGCGTGATGTCGCCCTCGCCGTCCATGCCCCACGGCCAGCCGCCGTCGGTGTAAATGATGTAGTCCTTCGCGGGCTTGCCGGTGCGTGGAATCGAAAACGGCTTGATGGGACCGTTGCGGTGAAACACGCGCCCCTCGCACGCCTTCGGGCAGCCGAGCGGCCAGCGCCGCGGTGACGGCCGTTGCCAAAGTTCTTTGCCGTCACGGTCGTAGAGAACCAACGGCCCGTCGGGAGCGTTATAGATGGCGACTTGGAATTCAGAGTCATCGCGGAAGCGGCCCATTGCGCTGCCCTGCACATGCGGGCCGGGCCGAACGAACAGTGTGCGTCCGCCGCGCTCGACGAGATAAGCCTTGTTGGAACCGGCAAACGCGAGCATCAGTTTGCCCGAAGCCAGCCGAAGCACATCGGCATAGTCCACGTGTTCTTTTCCCGGATCGAGTTTCGCCGGATCAATCGCGTCAACCATCCACGCAATTTTGCCGGACGGTTTCACGGCGCAGTAGCCGATGAGGAATTCGTTGCCTTTGTCGGCGTCGAGGTCGAGCGCGAGGATGTGATGGCCTGCGCCCGGAATTGCGACGGGTCCCCAAACTGGTTTGAGCTTCGCGTCGAGCGCGATGAGCGGCTCACCGTAGCGCCACTGGCCGTAGCCGCCCTCGCCGTTCTTGACCACGACCGCCGCTTCGCCGGGCGCAACCCGCTCGCCGAGCACCTGCACGATGTAGAAATTGTCCTCGGGCATCTCGGCCTCCGCGCGCACACGGCCGGTCATGCCGTCGAGCAGATACACTTTGCGGCCGTCGGCCAGCGCGACCTCCACGCGTCCGTCGCCGTCCACGTCGCCGACGGCCACACACGATTCATACGCGTGGCTGGTGTAAGGCCGGTCGGTCGGGTTCGGCGTGCCCCAAGTCCACAAGCGCGTGCCATCCTGTCGAAATGCCGTCAGGCAGGTTGACTTCGGCAGTGCCGGTTTCACCTGCGGCAGACCCGAATACAATCGCGCACCAAATACCGCCGGCCCTTGATACGCGAGCACCTCGGGCCGGCCGTCGCGGTCAAGGTCGGCAAAGAAAAGCTCCGCGCCTCCAAACGCGGCGATGGAGAGTTCCAGAACCAGCTTCAGGCAAATCGCAGCACTCATGGCAGCAACTCCTTTTTCGCTGCGTCTGCGATCCGATCCACCTCGCGGAGAAAGTCCGGCGGCAGTTCCGGATCGCGCTGGGTGGTGACAATCTCGCGCCACGCGGCATCAGCTTTGCGGAGAAGCTTCTCGTCCTCCTCGCCGGGGCGGAGCGCCGTGGCGCTGCGGTAGGTGCGGTCGAAGTATTTCGTGTCCCACAGCACGTCCTTGAAATGCTCGGCGGTGTGGTCGGTGTCGAGGTAGGAGGTCGCCTCGGCGAACTCCATCATGTTGATCGTGTCCACGGCAAGCGTGTCGTCGTTGATCGCAGCGCCTTTGCTGAACATGTGCATTGCGCGGTTCAAGTCGAGGTCGAGCATTGCCTGCGCGGGCGAGAAGACCGCGCCGTTGTCGAGCAGGCCGAGCGGCAGCGGATGACTGACCGTGCTGCCGAACGCCATCTGGCGGAAACATTTCAACCACGCCGCCTGGATGCCGGGCGACTTGGCTTCGATGTAGCCCGGCTCGACGTTCAACACGAGGCCGTAGCGGTAGCGGAACAGTTGATGCAGCAACACGTCGGTGAGGATGGCCGCCGGGGTCGCATAGCAGATCTGTGTCGTGCGCATGTCCATCTCGCCGGCGATGGACGTGGCGAAGTAGAAAATGTCCGGGTCAATCAGCGAACACGCGGTGATGCCGCCGAGGATTTCCGCCGTGGCGACCACTGCGCTGCCGGCCGGCGTGACGGGCGCGGTGCCACCGAGGATCGTCATCGGGCAGAAGTTGACGGGGAACTTGTATTTCAGCGCCTCCTCCAACACCTCGCAGGAGCGCGCGTCAATCTTCAATGGCGACGTGGTGCAGTAGGCGGCAACGAAAATCGGCGGCTGCGTGCGCAATTGGTGTTCGTCACCGCCGGTGACAAGCTTCGCCATCTCGGCGAGGTACTTCACCTCGGCGGCACAACTGGTGCCGACCCAGCCGGGCTTTTTCGTGTGGCGCAACAGCAGCCGGGCCGACTCAATGATCTCGATGCGCGGGTCCACGTCGCCGCAGATGAACGGCGCGCAGACGGCCCGGACGCACTCCAGCCCGTTGCCAAGCCGTATCATGTCAATCTGGTCTTGCCGGGTCGGCTTGCGGAATTGGCCGGTTGGAAAATCGTAGATTGTCGGCGTCGCGAAACCGTAATCGCAGATGAACTCCTCCGGCACCGCCACGTCGTCCTGCGGCAGTTCGCGGCAGAACGGATACCAAAGCGATGAGCGCACCATGCGATAGCGGTCGCGTTGCGCGGCGATCTGCTTCTCGACCAACTCCGGCTTGAACCACGCGCGATGTTCACCGAAGTCCACGCGGCAGCCGGCGTCGGCCAGTGCTCGCAACAAGAATTCGCCGCGGATGCGCAGGCCGGTGCGTTCGAGCACAGCCAGCGCGCTCCGATGAATGCGTTCCATCCCGCCGGCGTCCAGCGCTTTCAGAAGCCCTTTGAGCACGGCGTCAGCCTTTCGGTTCTTCGCGATACCAGACCAGTTCGACGCTCGCGCCGTCGGGCGTCTGGAAGAAACCCGCGACAGCGAAGCCCGCGTCGAAAGGTTCGAGCAAGACCTTCATGCCTTTGCCCAACTCTTTGATCTGCTCGATGCTGTCCACGCGAAAACCCACGTGCGGCGCATCGTGCAGCGGACCGGTGACGGGACTGTCCGGCTCGAAGCGCAACCATTCGACGCGGAACGGATGCTTGTGGGCGTCGGTGATCCAGACGCGCGTTGCGGGCACGAACTGGTCGCCGGGCTTTTTCTCGGTTGTTGGAATGCCAATGTGATCGAATGTCATGGTGCTCCTTTTTGTTGGATTTCTTTCATCTTCACCGGCCGTTTCTGCTGCCATGACAGGTCGGCGGCGAAAATCACCTCATGCGTGCGCACAGCATCGGCCAGCCCCGTCAACGGCATCTCCTCGCCGCGCGCGATCGCCTCGAAAAAGCGGTCGAACTCCACCTGATACGGATGATCGCTCACGTCGCCGGAATCCACCGGTTTGTAGGGGAGCTTCGTCCAACGGCTGCTGTCATGACCCGCGACGAGGTTCGAGTGAAACTTGTCGTCGAGCAGCGCGCCTTCGCTGCCGACCAGATGCGTGTGGAAATAATACGGCTGGAAACAATCCAGCACCGACGCGGCCTTGCCGACCTTGCCGTCCTTGAACTTGAGCAACGTCACGGTCGTCGAGGGAAACTCGTAGGGCGCGAACACGGGATTCGCCGACGCGGTGCTATAGGCGCACACCTCGTCCACCTCGCCGTCGAGGCACAGCAGCAAAGCGTCCATTGCGTGACAGCCGGCCAGCAGCAAGCTGCTGACGCCGTCCTCGGCCGTGCGATACCACTTGAAGCCCGGATACCACGGACCGATGCCGTGGAAGTAATCCACCTCGCCGTAGTGCAGCCGGCCGAGTTTCCCTTCGTCGAGAAGCGACTTGATCGTGCGAAACTGCTCCGAGTACCGCATCTCAAAACAGACGCATAACCTCACGCCCGCTGCCCGCACGGCCCGTTCGACGTCACGCAAGTCGCTGAGGCTTTGCGCCAGCGGCTTCTCGGCGATGATGTGTTTGCCGGCGCACGCCGCGGCGATGATTTGCTCTTTGTGGTGGCGGTGGTAGCTGCAGATCGAGACCGCGTGCAGGTCCGGCTCCGCGAGCATGGCAGCGTAGTCGCTGTAGGTCTGGATGGGACAGCCGTGTTTCGCCGACAGCTCCGCCGCATCCAGCTTTCGTGACGAACAGACTTTGGTGACCTGGCCGAGCGACCCGGCGTTGATGGCGGCGATGTGCGCGCCCGCCGCCCAACCGTAACCCACGATTCCGACATTGAACTGTTTCATAAGCCTCCGGTTTTCAACGTGTAGCTGTAGAGGTGCGAGCCGTGAAGAAAGTAGATGCGCCCGTCAAGATAATCGCCGCCGCCGCCGATGGGCACGGGCGACTGTGCGAGCATGACGATCTCGAACGTTTTCGGGTTGAGGCGCGCGATGCCCTTTACGAAGAGGATGAAGAAGCCACCCTTGCCGTCGGTCACGAAGATGCGCGGCCCCTGCTGCGAAGTCGTGGGGCCGAACTTCGCGCTCGTGTCTTGCTCGTGGATGACTTTGCGCTTGGTGGCATCGAACACGAAGAAACGTTTCTGGTCGGCGAAACCGAAAACCAATCCCTCCGGCCCGGCGCAGAGGTCGGTGTAGCCTTGCGCGCCGGGGAAGACGGCTGCGTGCCACTCCACCTTTTTCGTTGCCATGTCCATGATGTATAACTCGGCCTCATTCGCTTTCCTTTCGCCACCGGTACCGGCGGCTGTGGTCGTTCCGCCGAGCAGCTTGCCGCCGGGCAGTGGCGCGAGGCTCATCGTCGAATGCTGCGGAATGATGTCGGTGTGTTCGAGCAGCGTGCGCGTGCGCGTCTCACGGTCCCAGAACAGCAGCCCGCCGCCGGTGTAGCCGTAGCCGGGCGTGCCGGCCAGCACGAGCGTCCTGCCGTCGGGATGCGCCAGCAGGTCGTGCGGCCGGTTGATCGTGGGCGCACACTCGGTCAGCCAGAGCGGGTTGCAATTCTTCCGGTCCTTCACCGAATTCACCCACGGCCGCGCCGGGTCCCATTCCAGCAGGAAACCGTGGCTGTAGCCACCGACGAAGAACCGGTCACCCCGACGCGCCACGGTGTTGAACTGGCCGTAAGCCTCGCGATTGACGCACTCGTCCTTGCGCGGATCGAACCTGAAGAACCGCATTGGGAACGCCGTGCCGCCGCAGATCGTGCCGTCCGGCGCCGCCGCGACTCCCATGATGTGCGCGCCCTCGCTCTTGTAGTCGAAACTGAATGCCTTGGTCTGTTTGGTCTTCGGGTCCACAACGGCAAACTTCCGGTCCACCAGGCTGTAGGCCGCGATGCGCTTGCCGTCGGGGAACGTGCCGTGAAACAAACCTTGGCTGCCCGTGATGATGGACTTGGGCCGCGGCTTGTCGTGTTTGCCGATGGCCGTGACCTTGCCTTTGTGGAGCATGAGCCAGTTGTCGCTCTTCCCGGTGACGGGGTCTCCGTAAACCTTGCCGTCCCGGTCGCGATACACCGTGCTGTAGCCGTGGACCCGTTGTTCCTCCGGCACCAGGGGCGTTGCCGTTCCCGACTGCGGGTCGAACGCGATGATCTGCCCGCGCGTCGAGCCGATGCCAAAGTAAATCCAGCCTGCGTCATCCGCCGCCACCGAGCGCGGATACTGCGCCCAGTTCTGCTTGTAGAGATGGCCGTGGTCCTTGAACTCGCGCGTCTTCGGGTCGAACGACACCAGCCCGCTGTTCGGATACGTGGCCGACCAGATGACGCCGCGGTCGTCCTCGGTCATGCTCATCGCCATCTGCGGCTTGGTCTTCTGGCAGAATGTGAACGCGCGCGTGGCCGGGTCGAACTCGACGAAGCGGCTGTTGAAATGCGTGTAAAACTTGTTGCCGCCCGACAGGAGGGACGCAAACGGATGATCGCCCGGCGGGAACGGCAGCGGATGCTCCTCCGCCTTGCCCGCCTCGACATCAACCAACAGCAGCTCGTAGCCGCCGCGATAGTCGTTCAGCCACGACAACACGACATTGCGCCCGTTGCCGTCCACCGTCGCCACCGTGCCGCGATGATTGCTGATTGGCGTGGCCACCCCGTGGTCGCTGAACCCGTTGCCAAGGTCTTTCGTCGCGGCGCGAGGCGTCTTCGCGGCAAGAAGGAATAGAAAGAGGATGGCGAAAATGTGCCGTGTCTTGTTGTTTGTCACCACATTCATCGGGTTCTCCAAGCGCGCGGAGATTACACCGGCTCACCGCCCATGAGCAACCACGAAGAAGCACCGCTTACCGAAACAAAAACCTGTTTGTATTAAAATGAGAAACTGCAGATAATCAAAAATATTAACAGCCGGAGCACTGATCTGGAATTCAAACCGAATATTGCCGATGTGGTAAAACGCTTCAGGGAATACTGGGATTTCAGGGAACCCCTTGAGCGGCCCGTTGTCAACATAGCCGTACCGTCAAAGCACGAGCGACGGGACATATATTTCGGGTCGGACTTTAACAAGACCCTTGATTACTGGGTCAAAGTCTTTGATGAAAGAAAAGACCTCATGGACGATTGCATCCCGAATACCAGCACGTTTTTTTATTTCGGGCATGCGTTTATGCCCTCCCTTGCCGGCGCGCCGCTGCGCGTAAGCGAAAATTCGACATGGTCGGAACCGATACTCGACAGCCTTGAGCATACTGAGGATATCAGGCTCGACTGGGAGTCGGAGAACTGGAAACGTTTCAGGGAATTTTATGATTTTTTTAGCGACAGGTCTGCCGGAAGATTTGCTGTTCCGCAGCATCTTGCAAAATCGCCGGGCGAGCTTATGTGCAGCCTGAGAGACCCGCAAAAACTGATATATGATTTCTTCGATACGCCCGACCTCGTGAAAGAATTCGGCGAAAAATGCGCTGATCTCTCGATAGAATACAGCAGAAGAATCCTGACAGACGTGCCGCTTACCGCCATCGACGGAGGCCACGTGTATTGCTGGGCCAACTGGGTGCCTGGGGATGCTGCATGTTTTTCGGAAGATTACACGGCCAACTGGTCGCCGCAAATCTACAACGAATTTATCAAGCCGCTTGACCGGAGATTCATATCCTCCTTCAGTATATCAAATATGGAATGGCACAGCGGAAACAATCATATTTTCCCCTGCTTTCCCAAAGTCAGCGCCGTGGAGTTCAACCTTGACCCAGTGCACGACAGCATAAAGGAGGCGTTCAAGTACCTTCTCCCGTACAAGGGCGAAATACGGCTTCAGATACCCTGCGAAAAGCATGAGGTCAGGAGTGTCATTGAGACATTCGGTATAAAGGGAATAATGATCACTACATCCTGCGACAGCGTAAAGGAGGGCAACCGCCTCCTCGATGACATCAGTAAATGGAGTGACCAGTACAAAAAACAAAACAAAGAACCTTTTCATGTCGGCGGTGTTTAGAATGCTGGTGGATGAACACACTCGTTCACATCGCATTCCTGCTAGGCGTCTCGGCCCTCGCCGCAGCACCGGTGGCGACCAACACGGTCAGTGTTGCCAACACTGCCGGCATCCAGCAGGCCGTGGACTCGTTACCGGAAACCGGCGGCACGGTCAACCTTCCGCCGGGCGAATACCCGATCCGCCAGTCCATCCGTCTGCGCAGCAACGTGACGCTTCAGGGCGCCGGGCCAAACACGATCTTGCGGAAGAAGAAACACGCCGAAACCAAACTGGCCGCTGCCGCCCAAGCAAGAAGCCGGGAGGTGCAGGTTGTCAGCGCAACCGGCTTCGCCGAGGGCGATCAAGTGGCGATCCGCGATAAGGATGCGATGGGCTGGAACGTCGCGCAGGCGGTCATCACCCGGGTGGAAGGAAACCGATTGCTGCTGGATCGTCCCCTGCCACGAACCTACGACGCGGCCAAGATGGGATTTGTGATCCATGTTTTCCCCGCGATTACCGCCGAGCGGGCGTCGGGAATCGTCGTCAAGGATCTGGCCATCCGCGACGATGCCGTGCGGGACCTCAGCATGTTCGGGCCGCTCGACAACCCGCGCGCCAAATGGCTCCCGATCCTGCCGTTCCACGTCGCGGCCATTCATTTCAATGCCGTCTCGGATTCGCGGGTGGAAGGGTGCTCCGTGACCGGCTGGCTCAGCGACGGAATCAGCGTGCAAGGCGGCTCGGTCAAGGGGCCGAGCGCCAGCAACGTCACCGTCACCGGCTGCGTGGTCGAAAAGTGCGGCGGCAAAGGACTGCACCCCGGCGGGGGGTTGCACGACAGCGTGTTCACCCGCAACGTCTCCCGCGGCAACGGCGACGACGGCCTGTACTTTTGTGCGGGTGTGCATCGAGTAACCGTCAGCGAAAACCAGTTGATCGGCAACAAGGCCAACGGCATCGGCGGCCTCGGCGATTCCGGCGACAAGTTCAACACCGTCACCAACAACATCATCTCCGGCAACGGCCAGCACGGCATCCAGATGTGCGACGGCGACAGCAATACGGTCGTGGACAACACCGTGCTGAACAATTCGCAATCGGCGCCGTGTCAATACAGCGGCATCTCGCTCCGGGCCACGTCGAAGAGCACCGTGAAGGGCAACCGCTGCGTTGACGACCAGAAGACCAAGACCCAGGCGCACGGCATTGAGGAACTGGCCGGCTGCCGCGAGAACACCATCACCGGCAACGACTGCCACGGCAACGCGCAAGCCGATTTGCTCTTGGCGGCGAACCAGACGGCCGCGTTGAAAGACCCGGCGCTGCCACCGCCGGCGCCAGTGCAGACGATGAACGATTTCACCGACCCCACCTACGGCGCGCGTGTCCGGCAGATTGTCAATCCCACCGGCGACGAGCACAACCTCTACCACTACCGCTCCGTGTTCAACGCGGACAACTCGCGCCTGCTGGCTATCGAGACGCCCAAAGGTTCCAAAGATTACGTCGTCACACTCTACGACGGTGATGGGAAGTTCTTGAAACGATTGTTTACCGTGCCCAAGTATGATTGGCGCGTAGCTTGGGACCGGCGTGACCCGAAGTTGTTTTACACGTTAAAAGGCTCGACAGTCTATCGTTACGACGTGGAGGCGAACAAGACCACGGCACTGAAGACATTTGAAAACCCTTCGGTCGCATCGCCGAGCGGGCTGTCTCTCAATCAGAAGGGTGACCGCTTACTCCTGCGGATGGCTGATAAATCCGTCCGCACCTACCGGCTGCCTGCGCTCGACGATGAACGGATTTGCCGGATCGAAATTCCCGACGACCGATATGCGAACTGGGACAAGCTGCGGTTCACCGGCCACAAGGACTACTTCGCGCTGGAGTTGATACAGAAACAGCCGTTGCCTCCGGGCGCGCGTTTCCAGCCGCCGTATCTGCGCATCTATGACGCGCTCGACGGCAAAGTGTTTCACACGCTCGAAGGCGTGAGCGTCGGACATAATGATTTCTCGTCCGACGGCAAGATCGCCTACCGGGAAAGCTATCAGCGCAGCGACGAAATCAAGATTCGCGTGGTGAACCTCGACGGCACGGACAACCGCGTCGTGTTCACCGCGCCGCGCGAGAAGCTCCGCTTTGTGCGGAGTTGCCACATCACCTGGCCGGCGGGCGTGCGCGAGTGGTTTCTGTTGAGTTTCTTCCCGCAGACCGGCCACCTGCCATCGAGCTACGAGCCTTGGCTGGATGAGATCGTGCAAGTCTTCGCCGACGGACGGCACAAGGTGCTGGCGCGCACGGGCACGACGTGCGGCGCCAACTTCTGGGCGCAACCACAGCAATCGGCCAGCATCGACGGCACGCGCGTCCTCTTCGACAGCAACGGCACTTGCACTGTGGGCCGGATCGGCTACAAGAGTTCCGGAACGATTGACCTGTGCATTCTCTATCTCAAATAATCGTCGTGCTGGGTACAGCCTCGGTGCTTCTCGCCGATGAACCGATTGAGATTGGCACGCGACCACAGCTTTTCGTTGACGATTATCTCGTGGATAATCGTTTCGCCGTCAAAAAGTCGGCGACGGAAATGGTGCTGCGAACATTTCATACGCCGGCGAAACACGGCCAAACCGCCGTGCTCATTGATCCCGACGTTGTTCCTTCCCAACATGCCTTCCGGTTTGATCCACCGACAAAACGTTTCCGGCTTTGGTATCAGGCCCAGATTCCGCTTGCGGTTGACGCGAAGGAAAAGGGCGCGCTCGTGGCGCATCGCCACATTCGCTATGCAGAATCCAAGGACGGCATCCACTGGACGTTGCCCGGCCTCGGCCTCTACGAGTTTCGTGGCAAGAAGAATAACAACATCTGTTTCATCCGGCCGGGGCAGTTCACCGATCCGCGATTGCTCCGCACGCCCGGCTCCGGGGTTTCGAGCATGCGTTTCCTCAACGAGGCCGACATGCCGGAAGCGGACCGGCGCGGTTACAAATATCTGATGACCTACACGCTGCGCGGAGGCGGCAAAGAAGAGGATGACAAAACGCAGGTGTTCCTGATCGGCAGCCACGATGGAATCCATTGGGACCGCGAGCATCAGATGTCCATTCTGACAGGCGCCATCAGCGACGGCTGGTTCGGAATCATTTACGACCCCGACCGAAAGAAATACATCAGTTATTGCCGGCCGCGCGATCGCTACGAAGGCGGGCCTTACAAATCGCCCGGCGATGCAGATTTCCTCCCCGTGGACAGCAAACACAGCGTCTATGCCGGCGTGGTGCGGCGCATCGGCAGGATGGAGCGCGATGCGTTGTGGACGCAGGAAGAGAACTGGTCGCGCACGGTCTTTCTGCCCGACAATGTGGACCAAGAGAACGGCATCACCTCGCACATGAGCATGAAGGCAAAGGTGTATGGCGGCGTCTATTTCGGTTTTCTCATTCCCTACATTCCGAAAGACCTGCTGTGGACCGAGCTGGTGTTCGGTCGCGACGGCAAGTCGTTTGAGCGCACGCATCAGCCGTTCATCGCCACCGGCGCGGCGGGCGCGTGGGACAGCGGGCAGGCGTGGGTGACGCCGGATTGGGTTGAGGTCGGTGATGAATGGTGGATCACGTATCACGGCGCGAACTCCGGACCGAATACGCCGATCCCAAAGGATACGACATGGGGCATCGGGCTGGCGAAGATTCGGAAGGAAGGTTTCGTGTCGCTCTCCACGCCCGACGTCGGCGGTGTGATCATCACCAAACTGCTGAAGTGGCCGGGCGGCGACCTGCTCGTCAATTGCGACGCGTCGCACGGCGAGATGCGGGTGCGGGTTTCAAACAAAGGCCGGCATGCGTTTGACGGATTCAACTACGCGGACTGCACTCCGTTCACCGGAAATAGTGTTGCGCACAAGGTGGCGTGGAAAGGCCATTCGCTCGACACATTGAAAGGAGAGGACATCCGGCTGGAGTTCTATTTCTCGAAGCAGGCCGATCTATATTCCTTCCGCGCGGCAACACCGCCATGACTGCTGCCTTGCTCAGCCGCCGGCAATTCTTGGGCCGTGCTGCGCTCGGCGTCGGCGCGGTGGCGTTGTTGAGCCGTCGGACGGCCAACGCGCGGCCGGCACCCGACTTCGGCATCATGCTCAACGATGACGGTGGTTTTTCCTTCACGGACCTCGATCCCAAGCGATCGGACACGGCGTTGCGCGCGATGATTCGTTCGCTCGAAGGCACCGCAGTCAAGACGCTGATCTATCAAGTGGCGGCAGGCTCGGAAACGATGCTCTATCCGACCAAGGTGGGGAGTGTCTGGGGCTGGCGCAAGGCGCCCGGCGAGAGCGAGCCACCCTGGAACAAGAAGATGCCGATTCTCCGCGCTGCGGCGGCCAACGGCCTGGACGCCGGGCGCACCGCCGGCGAAGAGGCCAAAGCAATGGGACTGCGCTTCATGCCCGGCTACCGGATGAACGATGCTCATTTTGCGAGCAAGCCCTTCGACCACCCCGCGACCGGGCGGTTCTGGATCGAGAATCACGACCGTTTCAGGATCGGTCAGGCGCCCTCCGAGCGGACGTCGTTCATTGCGAACCTCCTTGACTACACTCATGCCGAGGTGCGGGCGTATCGGCTGGCGCTTGTCCACGAGATCATTGATCGCTACGCCGATATCATGGACGGCCTGCAATTGGACTTCATGCGGCAGCCGTTTCTCTTTCCCCCCGGCACCGGCGAGGGGCGGCAGGATTTGATGACGGAGTTCGTGGCGCAGGTTCGGGCGAAGCTGGACGAAGCGGAACAACGCCAAGGCCGCTTCCTTGCTCTCAGTGTGCGAGTTCCACCCACCCTGCGGGCGTCACGGTGGGCTGGCCTGGATGTCAACGCCTGGCTTCATCGCCGCTTGGTCAACATGCTGGTGCTTTCGCCTTCCATGACGCTCGCGCACGACATGCCGGTGGACGAGTTCGTGGCGCTCGCCAAGCCAGCGGGAGCAAAAGTCTTTGCGGCAGTGTGTCGCCGCACGCCGTTCACCTGGCCTTTCACCACCGCGCCGTCCGCCGACAGCTATCGGCGCAGCCCCAGCCGGACGGTAACAGCCGCGCAGGTGCGGGGCGCCGCGCTGAATCACCTGTTCATGGGAGCCGATGGGTTCGAGTTGTATAACTTCAACCTCCCGCCCGCGCCGTTCACGCTGGATGCCATTGCGGCCTTGGCCAAACCGCGGAATGGGGACAGGGTTTATGCCATCACCCAAGCGTATGCTTCGGACCGCGAGGATGCTTTCGGATACCACAAACAGATTCCTGTATCGCTTTCACCGGCCTCGTCCGTCGAGTTGACGATGATCGTCGGCGAAAGCCTTGCCGACCGCGATCTGCGGGGCAAAACACACATCGCTCTTCGATTCGGCCTGCACGGTCTGGGCAAACAGCAGCCGGACATCGCCATTGAGATCAATGACCGCCAGATCTACGACGGCCCGATCCACAAAATCGCCACGCCGGTGTCTGGCCGCGAGTCGCGACCGAGCAAGCACAACCCGCCGCGCGTCGAGACGTATTTGCAAGTGAGCCTGACGGACGGACGCGTCTTCCGCGCGGGCCGTAACAAAGTGACGCTGCGTCTCCAGTTGTCGAACGCTCGCGCCACGATTCAGGTTGTTGAAGTGCAACTCGCCGTGCGCGATCCACTCAACTGACGACCTGCTTCGGCAATTCAGCGACGCACTTCTTCATGTAAGCGATGCTTTCGCGGGCCAGCCGCTCCGGGGTTGGCGCGTAGTCGAAGATTTCAACCGAGACCCATCCGCGATAGTCAATTTCACGCAGCGCCTTGAATATCGGGACGAAATCAACCTTCCCGAAGCCCGGCCCTTGGGAGTTGGCGTCGTTGGCGTGGAAATGGTGCAGCAACGAGCGGTGTTTGCGAATGAGGTCGGGAATCGGCGTCGGCTCGGTGGACATGGCCCGACAGTCCAGATGCAACCGGCAGCGCGGCGAATCCACCAAGCCGGCCAACTCCACGCCGTGCGCCGCCGTCGTCATGAACGTGGTCGTCTGCGGTGAGAGCGGCTCCAGCGCCATCGTCACTTTGGCGGCTTCCAACGCCGGCATCGCCATGCGCAGCGTGTCGGCGGCGTATTTCATGGCGTCGGCGTGGGAGACGCCGGGCAGCAGGTTGCGCTGCTGCGGCGAGCCGAGGACCATCACCTTGCCGCCGAGGTCGGCGCAGAACCGGGCGAGTTCGCCAAAATAGTCAGCCGTCTTGCGCCGGACATCGCGTTCCGGCGAAGTCAGGTAATAGCCTTCGGTCTTGGCCAACAGCCAGTGAAGCCCGATGACTTCGAGACGGTTGGTCTTCGCCAGCCGGCGGATTTCGGCGCGTTGGGCGGGAGTGATGTCACGAACGTTATTGGCAAAGGTGAACGGCGCGAGTTCCATTCCTTGGTAGCCGCACTCGGCGGCGAACGCGAACGCCCGGTCGTGCGGCCAGTCTTTGAACGTCTCGTTGCAAATGGCGAATTTCCACCGGCCACGTTCGGTCGCCGCAAACGACCCCGCTCCGAGCGGGGCCAGCGCCGAGCCGAGCGCCGTGCCGATGGCATTCTTCAAAAAGTCGCGCCGTGATTGTGGGAACATGATGGCGGAGCATACACCGGCCCTGCGCCCGGTCAACGCGAGATTTTCCCTGCCTGTTGAAACCGGACTTCCTCTCACCTGTCGCAAGCTCGTTCAAACCACTGTTGGCTTTTCCCAATGGTTGCCGTAATGTGTACGAGAAACGTCGGCGGGAGTATGAAACACAAATTCTCCAATGATTGTCGCCCATGGCACATGTTCTGGTTACTGCCAGCCTTGGTGCTTCTTGCGGGATGTCAATGCTTTGAACGGTGCGTGGCATATTGCATCGGGGAGGCACAATTCCCTCCTGTCACGTACAGCGGGACATTCACAGGACGCGCTGAGAAAGGCGAATTGTTTTCCGAAGAGGGCGAGGCGTTCGCGGTAACCGTGCTTAGGGTCGAGACAAGAAGCAGACTGAAAAAACATGGCGGGGGCTTC
>Ga0163200_1000504_pt1 | contig 16983 bp, 10 predicted proteins | sample PL_2010_200m_FD_113535 | JGI IMG/M metagenome (GOLD analysis project Ga0163200, IMG submission 113535) | Freshwater microbial communities from Powell Lake, British Columbia, Canada to study Microbial Dark Matter (Phase II) - PL_2010_200m | ecosystem: Environmental > Aquatic > Freshwater > Lake ... | reverse complement strand
CGGTTTCCCTCGTCGGACACTCGTCTCAGGCTGATCTCCGCATGGTCGCTGCAGCCCTTCTCCATGCCCTCCCATCACGGCCTCGTGCCGCCCCTCCACGGGCTTCCTCCGAGATATCCCCTCCGACCTCTGCCGGCGACGAGGTCCATCTCAGGTCCCCTTCTATATCGAGAGAAGGGGTCAATTAATATATGATTTTAGAACCTTCCTTAGACGAGTTTCTATAGAATCACAAATCCATCAACTCAAGGCCCTCATCTATGGGGAGAATGTTGCCTTTTTTGCCTCGCGGGGGGAATGAATAAAAAGCATAACGATACGAAACCAAAGAAACTAAAAGTTCTCCTTGTGAGCGAGGCGCCCCTGATACCTTCGGGAGACAGTCTGCCTTGACACGAATCGAGGCCAAAGGATATATTTGCGTATATTGGGGAATTGTATTTTCACATGAGCGCGCCAAAGGAAGTCCTCCGCCTGGTCGAACAGTTTGAAAGAAACCTCGACTCCTACAAATCCGGCCGCTATAACGAGGCCCAGCTCCGCAAGGAATTCCTCGATCCTTTCTTCAAGGCACTCGGCTGGGATATGGATAATGCCGCGGGTCTGGCCGAGGCCTATAAAGATGTTGTTCACGAGGATGCTATCCGGATCGGAGGGGCGGTCAAGGCCCCCGATTACTGCTTCCGGATAGGCGGAACGCGTAAGTTTTTCCTTGAGGCTAAGAAGCCGAGCGTCGCCGTCGGCCAGGAGACTTCGGCCGCCTACCAGCTCCGCCGCTATGCCTGGAGCGCCAAGCTCCCGCTCAGCATTCTGAGCGATTTCGAGGAATTCGTCGTTTACGACTGCCGGATCAAGCCGAATAAGCCAGACTCTGCGGCTACGGCCCGTGTTTTCATATGCGGCTTTAGGGATTTTCCGGAGAAATGGGATTGGATCGCTTCGATATTCTCCAAGGACGCCGTCCTCAAAGGCTCCTTCGATAAGTACGCCGAGACCAACAAGGCCAAGCGGGGCACGGCGGGAGTGGACGACGATTTCTTGGCCACAATCGAACACTGGCGGAGCGAGTTGGCAAGGAACCTCGCTCTGAGAAATTCGGGACTTTCTCAGAGGGAACTCAATTTTGCCGTTCAGCGCATTATCGACCGGATCATTTTCCTCAGAATCTGCGAGGATCGGGGGATCGAATTGTACGGCCGGCTTCTCGCCCTGACGAACGGGCCGAATATCTACGGGCGACTTTGCGAGGTTTTTGAGGATGCCGATGCCAAGTACAACTCCGGACTCTTCCATTTCAAGTCCGAAAAGGAACGTCACGAATCCCCCGACGGAATCACCCTCGGACTCAAAGTGGACGATAAATTGCTCGAGGGGCTTCTAAAGGGCCTCTACTATCCCGAAAGTCCTTATGAATTCACGGTTATCCCCTCCGATATTCTCGGCCAGGTTTACGAGCAGTTTCTTGGCAAAGTCATCAGGCTCACTGAAGGCCATCATGCCGTGGTCGAGGATAAGCCTGAGGTAAAGAAGGCGGGCGGAGTCTATTACACTCCCACCTACATCGTGGATTATATCGTCAAGCAGACGGTTGGAAAGCTCGTCGAAGGGAAAACCTCAAAACAAATTGCCAAGCTCTGCATTTTGGATCCGGCCTGCGGCTCAGGTTCGTTCCTCATCAACGCCTATCAGTTTCTTCTTGATTGGCACCGTGATTGGTACATTGCCCATGATCCCGGAAAATGGGCTAAAAGCCGCGATCCGGTCCTCGTTCAGACAACGACCGGTTGGAAATTGACGATTCCCGAACGTAAAAAGATCCTCCTCGACAAAATCTACGGCGTGGACATCGACCCGCAGGCCGTCGAAGTCACGAAGCTCTCTCTTCTCATGAAAGTCCTTGAAGGCGAAAATGAGCAAACGATCCAGCCATTCCTGAGGCTATTCCATCAACGTGCCCTCCCGGATCTGGGCGATAATATAAAATGCGGGAATAGCCTGATCGGACCGGATTTTTATCAGCAACCGAATCTTTTAGCGATGAGCGATGATGAGAAGTTTCGCATCAACGTTTTCGACTGGGATACCGAATTCCCGGAGATCATGAAATCCGGCGGCTTTGATGTGGTTATGGGAAATCCGCCGTATATTAGGCAAGAATCCCTCTCTGATTTTAAAGGATATTTTGCACAGGACTATGAAGCTTATGACGGAGTAGCCGATATCTACGCATACTTTATGGAAAAGGGCGTCAAACTGCTGAATAATAGCGGGCTATTTAGCATAATCGTATCAAGCAGCTTCCTTCGGGCTGCCTATGCTAAACCACTTCGCCGGACGCTGAAGAAATACGCTGCTGTATTACGCATCGTAGATTTCGGCGGCTTGCCCATATTTGCCAATGCCAAGGATACTTATGTTTGCATTCCTCTTTTTGTTAAAAGTACAAAGCAAATAAGGGTTGAGATATCCAGAGTTAGCTCGCTGGAGATACGTAATCTAGATGAACACGTCTCCGCCAATCATTTTACGATACCGCACGAACGCCTTTCTCCAGAAGCATGGTCTCTTAAATCCGATGAGGAAGCCGCAGTCTTCGCTAAGGTATTAAAGGCAGGTATTCCGCTTGGCGAGTATGTCGAACGCAAATTGTTCTATGGGTTAAAGACCGGTTTGAACGAAGCCTTTGAAATTACGGGAGCCCAGCGAGCCGCTCTGATAAAGGCCTCGCCCGCAAGCAAGGCGCTTATAAAGCCGTTTCTAGGGGGGCAGGATATCCGTCGCTTCCTGATCAACGATGAAGGCCGCTACCTCATCGTCATTCCTTGCGGATGGACGCGGCGCGAGATTGCCAGAACGAAAAAAGGTTCCGCTCCCTTTTCCGAGCGCGAAGCGTGGAACTGGTTCAGCGGAGAATATAAGAACATTGCTGAGCACCTTGCTCCGTTCGCAGATGCTCTACGGAAGCGACAAGACCAAGGCGACTACTGGTGGGAACTTCGTCCATGTGACTACTATGAGTATTTCGATTCGCCGAAGATTATATTCCCTGACATCTGTAAGGGCCCGCGTTTCTTCCTCGACCGCTCTGGTATTTACCTCGCAAACACGGCCTATTGTCTTGGCATAGATGATCCTTACCTGCTTGGCATACTAAATAGCCGGCTGTTCTGGTTCGCCATCAGCAATATCAGCATTCCTTTCGGCATTCGTGCTGGTCAATACCGCTACCGGCTCATTTACCAATATATGGAGAAAGTTCCGATCCACGTTATAGATTATTCTAACTCCGTCGAAGTCGCACTTCATGATCGACTAGTCGTTTTGGCCAATCAAATGCAAAGGATGTACGAACAACTTCATGAAGTTCTGCCTCCATACGAAAAAGAATTTATTCAACGTCGAATCGATGCTTCCGACAAGGAAATCGATCATATGGTTTATCAGCTTTATAAACTTACCAGAGAAGAAATCAAGATTATTGATATGGGGATAATGGGTAATTAACCGCAATACTAATTGAGCCCAGGCAATGGAAAAGGTCCTTTTTTACGTCGGGGAAAAACCATATGCTGTATGGGGACGGGATATCGCCGAAAAAAATGGTCAGTTTTTAAAGAATTATGACACTCGGCAATTCGAATACTTGGCAAAAGTACATATGGCTCAAGTTGACACGGAGAACGCTCAACAGGCGGCGACTGCATTGCGAACTGCATATGGACTTGCCCAGGAAGCTCTATTTTCGATAATCGGCGCAGCATTACAGGCTCCTAAGTGCGTTTTCGGCTGGCTTTATCGCTATAGAGAGCCTGATATCGAATTAGTGATACGGGGAATAGAGGGCTCTGCAAAAATTCCTAATTTGTTACGAGGAGCCCTCACATGGCAATCTCTGTCAAACGAAATACATAAGGGCCTCGTGCTTCCGGATAGGGCAAAAGAAAAGGAAATTAAATCTAGGTTCGCTATCTTTTGGGATTACATTTCGGCCGAATTTATGGATAAGAAACTGAGGAATGAGTACAATTGTGCCAAGCATGGCTTAAGGCTTCAGCCTGGGGGCTTTCGAATCGGGCTTGGCATTCAAGCAAAACCGAATGTGCCGATTCCAATCGATAAGTTGAATTGGACTCAGAAGAGTCGTTTTGGCTCAACTACTCTGAGCTTAGAGAAAATAAGCCAGAATAAAGATCTTGTGGATTACTCTGTAAGGGAAGATTCGCGAAATTGGGATATTGATTCTTTAACCGGACGCATTCAGTTAATCGCCATGTCGATTAATAACGTGATATCGTTTTTGCGCACTATAAATGGTCAAAAACATACATGCCAACAATATTCCTGGCCCGAAGATCTAGCCTATTTTGATTTGGTCTGGGAATCTGATTGCGATATCAATTCGTTATCGGTCGACGCGAGAGTTACAGAGAATGATATTTATCCAACAAAAGCGACAGAAGTAATGAAAGCATATAATAGGAAGCCCCAGTCCTGCAAAGAATCTCGATAATCGTCGATTTTTAAAAAACTGATCTGAAATTAGGATGATGCCCGATCCTTGGTGGGGAGCGAGGCCGTCTCGTCCGGGCCCTTTGTCCAGCCCACGCCAGGGAATTTTGAGAATGTCCCTCAGTCCTTCGAAGGCGAGCCCCTAAGAGCTCTATTGTTGCGGTGGCTCTTCGCCGATGACGGGGAGCAGAAGCTGGTTGGTCTTGGAGCGGACCTCGCCGACCGACGTGACGTAGATGGCCGGCTCGTCCACGACCGGGCACTTGTTCTCGCAGATGCCGCAGCCGATGCAGAGCACGTTATCGACGACGGGCGCTTTCTGGGTCGCCGTCGTCCCGTCAAAGAGCTTCGTTTCGACCATGACGAACTTGATCGCCTTGGGCGAGGTCGGGCAGTGCTCCTCGCAAACAATGCACGGCCTCCCCAGCGCGTAGGGGATGCAGCGGTCCTTCTTGATCCAGACCGAGCCGATCTTGATCTTTGTCTTCTCCTCAATCTTCAATTCCTTGATCGCCCCGGTCGGGCAGACCTGGGTGCAGAGCGAGCAGTAGTATTCGCAGTAGCCTATCTTCGGGACCAGCATGGGCGTCCAGATCCCCTCGGGCCCGGCCTCCGAGAGCGCCGGTTGAAGGGCGTTGGTCGGACAGGCTTTCATGCACTCGCCGCACTTGACGCATTTCTGGAGGAACGTCTCCTCGGGGAGGGCCCCCGGCGGACGGATGAGCTTCAGGTCGGACCGCTTCCGGGCCGGGGTTATCCGGAAGAACGGGGCCGCGATCACCCCGAGCGCCGTCGTCAGGATAAGCTTCCGCCGCGAGAGGTTGATCGTTGCGAGCTTCTCCGGCTTCGCTTTCGCCGGGAACGTGATCGCCGCCGTTGGGCAGATGGCCGCGCAGGTCTCGCAGTAAACGCATTCCGCGCTCCGCCACTTCTCGTTCGGATACGGCACGGCTTGCGTTTCGCAGTGCGTCGTGCACAGCCCGCACTTGATGCACTTCTCTTCGTCGATCCGGAGCTTGAAGACGTTCAAACGAGAGAAGACTCCGAGCAGCGCCCCGAGCGGGCAGATATACCGGCACCAGAACCGCTCCTTCCAGGCGTTGAGGGCGACGATCCCGGCGAAGATCAGCATGATCAGGAATCCCTGCCGGAAGGTGTCGTTGAGCATCATGTTGTCCATGAACTGGGAGAATGCCTGGGCGACGGAGTTCACGTGGAGGCCGTAGAGAAGCCCGACGAACCCCGAAGCGATGTGGGTCAAGCCGGGAAAGATGCCTATGGCGAACGAACGGTAGAGGAAGCTCAGCGGATCGAGGACCCCCGTGACGTCCAGCGTAAATACGGCGCTCACCAGGACGAAAACGAGGACCGCGTATTTCCAGGAGACGCTCGCCTTCTCCTCCTTCTTCGGCCGGAGGAACTTCGCCTTCTTGAAGATGAAAGAGAAAAACTGGTGGACTGTCCCCAGCGGACAGACCCAGCCGCAGACGACCCGCCCCAGGACAAGCGTCAGGAGGACCGTCACTCCCGCCAGCGCGAACGAAGCGAAAAACGTTCGGGAGGCGAAGAACGTCGTCAGGGCGATGAGCGGGTCGAAGTGAAAGAACCGCTCCACCGTCCGTCCGATATAATCCTGCCCCGTGTAGTGGCTCACGGCGAAGAGATACACGAATAGGCCGAAAAACCCCGCCTGCGTCGCGATGCGAAGGACCTGAAGGACCCGGTATTTCCTAGACTGTTCTCTTTTCAATGCGCAGCTTCTCCAGTTCGAACTTGCCGAGCCCCCGCTCCTGGGCCAGGCGCAGGTAAAGCAGCTCCTGCGGCTTGATGTCGAAGAACGTGGCCCCCAGCGTGTCCACGGCCACCGCGTCCACCCCGGCGATTACCGTCTTCGTGAGCTGGGTGTCGGAGGGGCGGCCGCCCTGCGGGCCGTTCCGGATGAGGATCCGGTAGGCGTCGAGGACCGTCAACGACGGCTTGAAGAACGCCTGGAGGTCGACGATGCTTTGGTCGAGCTTCTGGTGGAGCTGGTTTCGGGCCCCGCCGATCGCCCCCAGCCAGTTCTTCATCGACAGCGTCAGCCGGCACAGGCTGTGAACCTTGGCGATGGGGACGTTGATGATCTTGTCGGCCTCCAGAAAGTCCTGAAAAACTTCCCATTCCTTGAGCCACTCTCCCTTGAGCGGGACCTTCTTCAACCGGTGCTCGTCGGTGAACAGCACCTTCCCTCCGGCCTGCTTCGCGGCGTCCTGGATCCCCGACCGGATGTAACAGCGCTTGGCCTGGTTCGTCGTGTTGTCCATGACGACCACGTCCTTGGCCCCGGCGTCGAGGCTCATCTCAACGAGCGCCCGGACGACCTCGGGGTTCGTGCAAGCGGCCATCTCCGGCACCCGGTCCCAGCCGATGTTCGGCTTGATGATGACTTTGTCGCCCCTGGAAACGAACTTCTTCATCCCCCCGAGCGCCGCCACCGCCGCCCGGGTGATAGCCGCCGGGTCCTCGCCCTGGACCTGGGCCAGGTCCGGACCCGCCGTCTGGCCTCCGACGAAGGCCGGTCCGATCTTAAGATACAGGCCCGCCAGCGCCGCGCCCTTCATAAAGTCGCGCCTGTTCATCGCTTCATCCTTTCCCTAACGAACGAATATACTCCATGATGCCGTCATAAACGCCCTTGACGATGGAGGCCCGGTAGGACGGGGTCTTGAGCCTGGCCTCCTCCTGGGCGTTGCTGAGGTGCGAGATCTCGACCAGGATGGAAGGCATGTTCCCTCCGATCAGGACCCAGAAGGGCCCTCCCTTGACGCCCAGGCTGTTCATGGCGCCGTATGGTTTACCGGATAGAGATTGCAGCAGATTTTTGTTGACCTTTTCAGCCAGGTCCCGGGATTCCTGGAACTTGCTGTTCTGAACGATCTTCTGGATGATGTCCTTCATTTGGGAGATGTTCTTCTCGGACGTGGCGTTCTCCCTGGCCGCGATCTCGTTCACAGCCTGGTCGGGGCTGAAGTTCAGGTAGAAGGTTTCGATCCCCGTCCTTTTCCGGTTCCGGCTGGCGTTGGCGTGGATGGAAATGAAGATGTCCGCCCGCTTCTGGTTGGCGATCACGGTCCGGTCTTCGAGGGGAACGAAGATGTCCGACTCCCGCGTCAGGATGACGTTGAAGCCGTTCTTCTCGACGAGCGTCTTCTTCAGGGCCAGAGCGACGTCCAGGGTGACGTCCTTTTCCCGGCTTCCGCTCTTTCCCAGACACCCCGGGTCCGTCCCGCCATGGCCGGGGTCGAGGACGATCGTCTTGACCCCAAGTCCAAGCTGCCGGATCATGGTGTATCCCGATGCCAGGGGATCGGGCGGTTGGACGGGGGCGTCCTTGGGAGGCGGCCCGGCTTCCGCGGCCGGCGCTTTCCTGGGGTAGATGTCGATGACCACACGGAACGGGTCGAAGATATGGTAGACCCGGAAAGACTCCACGTTGGTGAAATCGACGTCGGCCGTCACCCGGACCGTCGAAGGAACCTTCTGGGCGATCCGGATCTGGCTCAGGTAATCGGTCCTGATCGGGTACCCCTGGCCCTCGAGGATGGGGTTGAGTTTGGCCTGGAGGACATCGACGTAAATCCGGCCCGGGCCGGCGAGCTCGCCGAAGTTGTATTCCCGGAGCTTGCCGATGTCGAGGACGATGCGGGTGAAGTTGGGATGGGTGTGGTAGCGCAGGTTGATGATCTCGGCCCGCTGGTCCTGTCCTGCGAAGAAAGGCGCCGCGGCAAGAAGCAGGAACAGGCCGGCGATAAGAATGGATCTTTTCATCCTTCATATTATACATAAGAGAGAGACGGGTTTCGAGTTTTCCATTTAGTGTGGGCTGGGTTCACAGCTTGGACGGACGCATTTCTTTTCGTGTGAGAAGAAATTCTAGGCTCGGGGCGCGCCCTCCGTCGGCCGCGGCCTGTCCCGGCGAGCCAGGCCGCTTCGACTCCGGGTTCCGCTCTCCTCTCCCTCCGGTCGAGGACCCGTGCCCGCTCCGCCCTGCGACGACCTCCTCCGGGCATCGCCCCTGCGCCATTGCCCTAATCACACGAAAAAAAATGCGTCCCGGCCTTCGAAGGCCGCATCGGCCCCAGCCCATTCCAAACGTAAGAAAACCCAAAAATGTAAAATATTAAGATTGCAGGTTTGCTCCCCTTGTTTTTTAGGCGCCGAATTTTTTCAGTTTCAGCGCGTGGGCGAGCATGAGCGGCATGGCGTATAGGGACGGAAAGCGTCCCAGCATGCCGCGCGAGCACTCGATCTCCGTCAAGGCCTTGACGCCGTCCGGCTGGGCGTTCGGCGACACGAGCACGAAGGGATTGGGGTGCCAGGAATGACCGTGGAGCAGGGCCGGTGTCGAATGGTCGGATGTTATGACCAGGACGTCGGGCTTGAGCGCGAACAGGCGCGGGATAAAGCGGTCGATCTCTTCGATGGCCGCGACCTTTTTCTCGAAATTCCCGTCTTCGCCGGCCGCGTCCGTCCGCTTGAAGTGGACATAGAAGAAATCGTGGTTCTTGTATTCTCGTTCGAGCGTGTCGAAGAGGTCAGGGGTCTCGGCGCCGACGTCGAGCACGTCCATGCCCAGGAGCTTAGCCAGCCCCTTGTACATCGGGTAGTTGGCGACAGCCGCGGGCCTGAGCTTATAGAGATCGGCCATGTGCGGGATGGAGGGGAACTTGGAGAAGCCGCGGAGGAGGGCCGTGTTGGCCGCGGGCTCGTTCTTGAGGAGCGCCGTCAGCTCATCCAGAAACCGGTTGACGACGACGGCCGTCCGCCCGGCCTCGGGCTTGAGCGCGGCGGCTTGGACACGGGGCTTGCCGTCCTTCTGGGGGTCGGCGTCGGAGAGGACGTCCGAAAGCCCCTCGGCCCGGAACCGGGCCACGAAACGATGTTCTTTTCCCGGGGTGAGGGTGATCAGAACGCCCTCCTGCTTGGGCAACTTGGCGTTGATCATGGTGCACAGACGTTCGTTCTCCGTCGTCGGGATGCGCCCCGCCCTGCGGTCGACGACCAGCCCGCGCTGGAGCATCGCGAAGTTGCCTCGGGCGACGACGTCGTTCCGCCCAACCTCGACCCCGGAGCCCAAGGCTTCCAGGATGCCGCGGCCGAGCTGATACCGGAGCGGGTCGTAGCCGAAGAGCGCCAAGTGGGCCGGTCCCGAGCCGGGCGTGATGCCCATGAACACGGGGTCCGTCACTCCGCAGGCGCCGCGGCGGGCGGCCTCGTCCAGGTTGGGTTTTCGGGCCGCCTCAAGCTCCGTTCGGCCGCCGACCGGCAGGCCGCCGAGCCCATCGCACACCAGGAGCACGATCTTCGAATCCGTTGTGTATGCCAGTTCCCTGGCGATGTCTTCCCAGTTCATAATACACTTAATATAGAAGCTTGCGGGTGTCCTGTCAATTTGGCGGGAATCCCGGTCGCTATGAGCGTTTTCCGATGGCTGTCCCGTCCAAGCCCCCAACCCGCACAAAATGGAAGAGAACCCATTTTTGTTAAGATTGTAGGTTTGACCCCAACTGTGATTGAAAGCCTTTGGACCCTCTGCTAGAATCAAGGCATGTCCAAGGTCCTTATCCTCGATTTCGGTTCGCAATACACCCAGCTCATCGCCCGAAAGGTCCGCGAGATGGGGGTCTATTCCGAGATTGTCCCGTTCGATACTCCCGTCGCCCGGATAAAAAAAGAAGCCCCGGGCGCCCTCATCCTTTCCGGGGGCCCCCGGAGCGTCTATGAAAAGGGCGCCCCTCTGCCGTCGCCCGGGATCTTCGAGCTCGGCCTCCCGGTCCTGGGCATCTGCTACGGGCTTCAGCTCATGGCCCATCTCCTCGGAGGCAAGGTTGTTCCCTCGGGCAAACGCGAGTACGGCTTCGCCTCCCTCAAGATCCTCGACCGAAAGGGCCTCCTGGCCGGCGTCAGGGACAAACGGCAGGTCTGGATGAGCCATGGAGACAAATCCGAGAGGGTTCCGCCGGGTTTCCGAGTCACGGCGAGCACGGCCAATACCCGCGTCACGGCCGTCGAGGACAGGGAGAGGCGCTTCTGCGGCGTCCAGTTCCACCCCGAAGTCATCCATACGCGCGAAGGGAAGAAGGTCCTCGCCAATTTTCTCTTTCGGGTCGCGGGACTCGAGGCCGACTGGAACATGGCCTCGTTCATCGAGCATAAGGTCGCCGAGGTCCGCGCCGCCGTCGGCCGGGGCCGGGTCGTCTGCGGCTTGAGCGGCGGCGTCGACTCGCTCGTGACCTCGCTCATCATCCATCAAGCGATCGGAGACCGCCTGACCTGCATCTTCGTCGACAACGGCCTCCTGCGCAAGGGCCAATACCATGAGCTCATGGAGAATTTCCGGCGCAAGTTCTCCCTGAACGTAAAGGGCATCGATGCCTCGGCGGAATTCCTGGAGAAGCTCCGCGGCGTCATTGCGCCCGAGAAAAAGAGGAAGGCGATCGGCGGCCTGTTCATCGAGATCTTCGAGCGCGAGGCGAAAAAGCTCGGCGGGGCGGATTTTCTCGCCCAGGGGACGATCTATCCCGATGTCATCGAATCGAATCCGGTCATGGGACCATCCTCGGTGATCAAGTCCCACCACAACGTCGGCGGGCTTCCGAAAGGCCTCAGGTTCAAGCTCATCGAGCCTCTCCGAGAACTCTTCAAGGACGAGGTCCGGACCCTGGCCCTCGAGCTTGGCGTGGACAAGGATTTCATCACCCAGCATCCCTTCCCCGGGCCCGGCCTGGCCGTGCGCATCGTGGGAGAGGTCGACAGGGAGGGTCTCGACATCCTGCGCGAGGCCGACGACATTCTGCTCCACGAGGTCCGGCGGGCCGGCCTCTACCACAAGCTCTGGCAGGCCTTCGCCGTGCTCCTCCCCGTCCGTTCTGTGGGCGTCATGGGCGACCAGCGGACCTACCAGCGTGTCGTCGTCCTTCGTCTTGTCCAGAGCACTGACGGCATGACCGCCAACTGGTACCCCGTGCCGGCGCCCCTCCTGGCCAGGATCTCCACCCGTATCGTGAACGAGGTCCGGGGCGTCAACCGGGTGGTCTTGGACGTCACCACCAAGCCGCCCGGAACGATCGAGTGGGAATGAACATGTCGTTCATCCACCTGCACAACCACTCCGAGTACAGCATCCTCGACGGCTGCCTCAGGATCCAGGACCTCGTCAACGCCGCCTACGACCACAATATGCCGGCCGTGGCCCTCACCGACCACGGCAACATCTTCGGGGCCGTCCAATTCTTCAAGGCGGCCAAGGCCAAGGGGATCAAGCCCATCTTCGGTTGCGAAGTCTATGTGGCGCCCGGCAGCCGTTCCGACAGGGGTTCCAACCCGAACGAGGAGACTCATCACTACCACCTGATCCTGCTCATCAAGAACGAGAAGGGCTACCGGAACCTGTGCAAGCTCCTGACCCAAGCTTACCTCGAGGGCTTCTACTACAGGCCGCGCATCGACAAGGAGCTCCTGGCCGGGCACACCGCCGGGCTGATCGGGCTGTCGAGCTGCCTCAAGGGCGAGATCAACTTCCTCCTGGCCCGCGGTCGGGACGAGCGGGCCGAAGAGGCTGCCAGGACCTATGCCGCACTCTTTGCCAAGGGCGACTTCTACCTCGAGCTTCAGGACCACGGCCTCGAGCCGCAAAAGGAGATCAACCCGAAGATCGTCGCCCTGGCCCGAAAGCTCGGCCTGCCGCTTGTGGCGACCAACGACGTCCATTTCCTCCGGCGGGAGGATGTGGAGACCCAGGACGTCCTGCTCTGCATCCAGACCAACCGGAAGGTCAGCGAGACGGACCGTCTGCGATTCACCGGCGACCAGTTCTACTTCAAGTCCGGGGACGAGATGGCCGAGCTCTTCAAGGACACGCCCGATGCGATCGAAAACACGGTCCACATTGCCGCCGCCTGCGATTTCACCTTTCCCTCAGGCCGCTTTCTCCCCGTCTTCCAGCCGCCCAACGGCAAGTCGCTGAGCGAATACTTCGAGGAGGTCGCCCGCGAGGGATTCCGGGAGCGGATGGCCGAGGTCCGGGCGAAGAAGACGGCCAACGGCGAGTTCAGCCACTCCCGAGAAGAATACGAGGAAAGGCTCGCGAGAGAGATCCGGCTCATCAAGGAGATGGGCTTCGAGGGCTACTTCCTCATCGTTTGGGACCTTATCAAGAGCGCCCGGGAGAAGGGCATCCCTGTCGGCCCGGGCCGCGGCTCGGCGGCCGGGAGCATGGTCGCCCACAGCATGGGCATCACCGAGCTCGACCCCATCGAGTACGACCTCCTGTTCGAGCGCTTCCTCAACCCTGAGCGCATCAGCCTGCCCGATATCGATATCGACTTCTGCGGCCGGCGCCGGCAGGAAATGATCGAATATGTCACGAAGAAATACGGCCAGGAGAACGTCAGCCAGATCATCACCTTCGGGACGATGGCCGCCCGGGCCGCCATCCGGGACGTGGGCCGCGTCCTCGAGGTCCCGCTCCCCGAGGTGGACCGGATCGCCAAGCTCATCCCGGCCTTCGGGCCGGACGCCACCCTAGAAGCGGCTGTCCAGAAGGTCCCGGAGCTCAAGGAACTGCGCGAGAAGAACGCCAAAGTCGCCCAGCTCATCTCCATCGCCCAGAAGCTCGAGGGCCATGTCCGCCATCCTTCGATCCATGCCGCGGGCGTCGTCATCGCCCCGAAACCGCTGGTGGAATTCGTCCCCCTCTACCAGTCGGTCAAGGGGGAGATCACGACTCAGTTCGAGATGGGCGACATCGACTATATCGGCCTCCTCAAGATGGACCTGTTGGGCCTCCGCAACCTGACCGTCATCTACGACGCCCTCGACCTCATCCGGAAGGACACGGGGGAGCGACTGAACATCCACAATATTCCCCTGGACGACCTGCGGACGTTCGAGTTGTTCCAGGCCGGCAACACCGACGGCGTCTTCCAGTTCGAGAGCCCGGGGATGAAGGACCTCCTGCGGAGATTCCGGCCCGAGGTCTTCAGGGACCTTATCGCCTTGAATGCCCTCTACCGGCCCGGGCCCCTCAAGAGCGGCATGACCGACGAGTTCATCCATCGCAAGAACAATCCCGAGAGGATGGCCTACGAGTTGCCCGAGCTCGAGCCCGTCCTGAAGGAGACGCGGGGGATCATCGTCTACCAGGAACAGGTCATGCGCATCGCCGTCCTGCTGGCCGGCTTCTCCCTGGCCGAAGCCGATATCCTGCGCAAGGCTATGGGCAAGAAGGTCAAGGACATCATGAAGGCCCAGAAGCAGCGCTTCATCCAGGGCGCGAAGAAGAACGGCGTCGCCCAGAGCAAAGCGACCAAGGTCTTCGACCAGATCGCCCAGTTCGCCGAATACGGCTTCAATAAGTCCCACAGCGCCGCCTACGCCTACCTGGCGTACCAGACGGCCTATCTCAAGGCCCATTACTCCCGGCACTTCCTGGCCGCCCTTATCACATCCGAGGCCGAGCGAGGAACGACGCCGCAGGTCGTTAAGTACATCACCGAGTGCCATGAAATGGGCCTCAAGGTCCTGCCGCCCGACATCAACAAGAGCGACTATCCCTTCACCGTGGAGGGAGAGAACATCCGCTTCGGGCTCTCGGCGGTCAAGAACGTCGGCGAGGCGGCCATCGGCGAACTGCTGGCCCTCCGCGGGAAACTCGGGGCATTCAGATCGCCGTTCGATCTATACCAGGACACGGATTCGAAGATCGTCAACCGGAAGGCCTTGGAGAGCCTGATCAAGGCCGGCGTCTTCGACTCCCTGGGCTGGAGGCGCTCCCAGTGCTTCCACATGCTGGACCGGATGATCGAGTACGGCCACGAGGTCCAGAAGGCCGAAGCCCAGAAGCAGAACCTCCTCTTCGGAGGAAGCGTCCTTGAACCGCCCGAGGTCCCGCCCGAGGTCCGCGAAATGCGGGAGTGGGACGAGTCGCTCCTTCTCTCTTACGAGATGGACGCCCTGGGCTTTTATATTACGGGCCATCCTCTGGCCCGGTTCAAGGGCTTCCTCAACAAGCTCATCTCCCACGACATCGGTGACCTCGACGAGAATAAGGACTTTGACAAGGATGTTCGGGTCGTCGGCATCATCACCGTGATCAAGCCGCTCAAGACGAAGAAGGACGAACGAATGGCCACGTTCCTCCTTGAGGACATGACCGGCCGGATCGACGTCGTGGCCTTTCCCGAAGCCTATGGCAAGTCCGGCGCTTACCTGAGGGAGGGCCGGCTCGTCTGGGTCAAGGGCAAGTTCGGCGGCGAAGGGGAAAGCCGCCGGATCAGTCTCAATCTGATGATGCCCCTCACCGAGGCCCTGGAGAAACTGGCCAAGCGGATGATCATCCGGATCTTCCTCCCCGGTCTCGAGGACTCCGTCCTGGACGCGCTCAGGTCCGTCCTCGACAAATACGAAGGGAAGTGTCCGGTCGTCTTTGAGCTCGAGACGCCGCACGCCTACCGGATGTTGACCCAGTCGGCCGAGGTCCACGGCGTGACACCGACCGAGGAACTGAAAAAGCGCATCGAGGACCTTCTCGGCGAGGACTCGGTCCACATCGAGTATTGAGCGCGGGCCTTAACTTCAACCTCGGTTACATTATCGAACGCTTATCCAACGAGGAGAATCGGATCTATACGGCCCATCTCAGGTGTTGTGAACTGCCGGCGGCCCCGCGCCGATCGGGACGGTCTTCCGGGCATTATTGCGTTCTCCCGGCTTTTTATGATAAAGAATACCGGAAGGGAGAAACCCCATGGAAGAATCCACAGCCGGCATGAAAAAACCATCTCTCCTGAGCACCAAGAAAGAGCTCATGGAAGCCTATCAAAACGCGGTTAAGCAACTCGAAGAAAAAAGCAAGGCCGAGCTTCGACCCCAAGCGATCGTCGAGGCGAAGAAAAAGACCGAAACCCTCCAGAAAGCGGATGAACTCTCTCTCGACGCCGTCGCCGGAGCGTCCGCGTCCTTGAAAACGGAAACCAACAAACTCTTGGCCGCGTTGGTCGAACGCCTGGAAACCGAAATCCGAAAATACGGGACTCTCCAGGAGGCCGTGGAAGCCAAGAAAGCCGAACTCGCCGAGGTCTACGAAATCGAAAAATCGGCCTTCACCTTGGCCGCCCTGATCGAATCCCAACGGCAAAAACGCCAAGAATTCGAGGACCTGGTTTCCCGGGAGAAGGAACGTCTGATGGCCGAAATCCAGGAGACGCGGGCGGAATGGGACGAGGAGGTCAAAACGCGCGAAGCGGCGCTCAAGGAAAAGGCGCTCGCCGAGCAGAAAGCGCGCGACCGGGAACGGGAAGAATATCTCTACCAATTCAAGCGCGATCAGAAACTCGAAAAAGACAAATATGAAGATCTCCGAAGCAAGATCGAGAAGGAACTCGCGGCCAAGAAAGAAACCGTCGAAAAAGAATTGTCCCAGAGGGAAGCCCTTATCGCCGAAAAGGAAGCCGAGTCGGCCGCTCTCCGGGAGAAAGTCGCCCGGATCCCCCAGGACCTGGACGCGTCCGCGGCTAAAGCCTGGAAAGAGGCCGGAGAAAATCATCGGGTTCAACTGAAAAACCGGGAAGAGATTCTTTCCCGGGAGGCCGAGGGCGAACGAAACGTTCTCAATACCCGAATCGCCCTTTTGGAAATAGTGACGGCCGAACAGAACGGGAAAATCAAGGAACTTTCCGAAAAGCTGGATTCGGCCTATCAGAAAGTCCAGGACGTCGCCCTGAAAACGATCGAAGGGGCTTCCCAGTCCAAGTCCTATGTGGACCTCCAGCGCATCTTCAGCGAGAAAACCCCGAAATCCGGTTCGGATAAGGAAAAATGATTCTCGATCTGTCGGCTCTGGAGAAGGCGATCGCAAGCCTCCGCCGGGCCGTCGTCCGGTCGGCCCAAGCGCCCGAAGACACCGAGATCCGCGACGCCGTCATCCAGCGATTTGAATACACTTACGAACTGTGCTGGAAAATGCTCAAACGCAGGATCGAACTCGATTCGCCGAATCCGGCCGCCGTCGACGCTATGTCCTTCAAGGATCTGCTGCGGGACGGGGCCGAACGGGGCTTGATCGAAGACGTCGAGAAGTGGATGATTTATCGGGACCAGCGGAACATCACCGCCCATACCTACGACGAACAAAAAGCGGCTTCCGTCCATCGGACGGCCGTCGGTTTTGTGGACGATGCCGAGGATCTTTTTCTTCGATTGAAAAACCGGAACGGATGATCGATCTGACGCCTGAACAAATTCAAACGGTCCGGCGGATCCTCTCCCTCTACGTTCCGAAGCTCGAAGTTCGGATTTTCGGGTCGAGAGTCGATGGCCGGGCCAAGCCGCACTCCGACTTGGATCTGGCGTTCATGACCGATACGCCGCTGTCGCCCCGGACGGCGGCTCTTCTCCGCGATGCCTTTTCCGAATCCGACCTTCCGTTCAAAGTCG
>Ga0163200_1000503_pt1 | contig 16994 bp, 17 predicted proteins | sample PL_2010_200m_FD_113535 | JGI IMG/M metagenome (GOLD analysis project Ga0163200, IMG submission 113535) | Freshwater microbial communities from Powell Lake, British Columbia, Canada to study Microbial Dark Matter (Phase II) - PL_2010_200m | ecosystem: Environmental > Aquatic > Freshwater > Lake ... | reverse complement strand
TCATTGCGAGGCGGTTTTTGCCGAAGCAATCCCCTGCATATAGCCTGGAGATTGCTTCGACCGGCAAAGAGCGCCGGTCTCGCAATGACATGATGAGAGAAAGCGCGACTTTAAGAAAGTCCTGCACGAAATGCCCCGTTGACTTGCGGGGCGTTGTCGTCTATATTTCGCCCAACCCATAAACTGAACACTGATGACTGATTACTGGAACGCCCATGCCCCCTCCCCGCGCCATCTACCTGCTCTCCCCCAAAGACCTCTCCCCCGAAACCATCGCGGTCGCCTTCGCCAAGACCTCGCGCTCGCCGGAATCCTTCCGCGAGATCGCGGCCGGATTGAGCGACGAATCCAGCGCGGAATTCCATGAGAAATGGGTGGTCGGCTATGGTCACGCCTCGGTGGCCGAACACGCCGTGCTGCACCTGGCCATCGAGAACGTCTCCCGGCTGGCGGTGGAGAGCATCGAATCCAACCGGCTGGCATCTTACACCGAAAAGTCCACACGCTACCAAAAATGGGGCCAGGAAGATTTCTACATCCCGCCTGAACTGGACGGCCATCCGCTGCGGGAAAACTACATCCAAACCTGCCGCCTGCTCTTCGATACCTATACCCAATCTCTAGCGCCGGTGCGGGAGTTGATCGCGCGCCAGTTCCCTCCTCGCCCCAGCGAGACGGAAGAAGCCTACGAGCGGCGTATCCGCTCGCAATACGTGGACGCGTGCCGCTTCCTGCTGCCCGCCGCCTCGCTGGCCAACCTGGGCATGACCGCCAACGCCCGCGTGCTGGAGAACGCCATCCGCAAGATGGGCGCGCATCCGCTGGCTGAGGTGAGACAAATTGGCAAGGAGATCAAGCGCGTCGCGCAGGCTGAAGTCCCGACGCTGGTCAAATACGCCGAACCCGCCGCGTACCTGGTCGAGACAGGGAAAGAATTTCACCACAGAGAACACGGAGTGCACGGAGAAAATAATAAAAAAATCTCTGTGGACTCTGCCGTCTCGCACCGGCGTGCCGCCGGTGTTCGCGGCACGAACGGTGTGAACTCTGTGGTGAATGATTGGTGTAAATTGATCCACTACGACCCCGACGGCGAGACGAAAGTGCTGGCCGCGGCGCTGTACCGCTTTGGCGGCATGACTTTCGCCCAGGCATTGCAGACGGTGCGTTCCGCGCCCGAGCCTGAGCGCGTTCAATTGGCCGAATCCCTGCTGGGACGCTTATCCCGCTACGACGCCCCCCTGCGCGAGCTAGAACACACCTCCTACACTTTCGACTTGCTGCTCGACCAGGGCGCGTATGCCGAATTCAAGCGACACCGCATGATGAGCCAGACTCCGCAGGCGCTGACCGCCCGGCTCGGGTACGCGTTACCGCGCCGGATCGCCGCAGCAGGTTTCGAGATCCCGTACCGCGCCGCCATGCAGGCCGCCGCGCAGATGTACAAAAAAATGGCAGACTGGAATCCGCACGTCGCCGCGTACATCGTCCCCAATGGTTTCAACCGCCGGGTGCTGTTCACGCTGAATTTGCGCGAGGCATTTGCTTTTTGCCAGTTGCGCGCCGCCGCGAATGCACACTTCTCGATCCGCCGCGTGGCGCTGCGCGTAGCAGAGGAAATCCACCGTGTCCACCCATTGTTCGCAAAATATATCAAGCTGCCAGAGGGCGAAACCTGGCAGAGCCTTGAGGCGGAATATTTTGCCGCCTGCGCCTGAGACCGGTGAAAATCAGCCACGAATTCCACGAATTGGCGCGAAATTTTCTAACTTTTTCGTGAAATTCGCGCCATTCGTGGCAGGGATAAAACTACCACTCAAGAGGGAGACTGCCCAAACTTGAATAAGACCTCAATCAAATCTAAACAAAATCTGAATATTTTTCCAGTATAGTGTGATCAAGAAATCCCTTTGGAGGCGCCATGTCCGCACAGACGATACCGATGACCGAAAACAACGCCCAGGGCCGCCGGGGGAAAATAATTGCTGCTCTGGCTCTGGGCCTGATCATATTACTAGGGGCATTCCTGCGTTTTTACCAGTTGGGCGCTTACAGCATCGGCAACATCTATTACGCCGCGACGGTCAAGAGCATGTTGACCTCATGGCACAACTTCTTCTTCGCCGCCTTCGAGCCGGGCGGCTCGGTGAGTGTGGACAAGCCGCCGCTCGGCTTCTGGGTTCAGGCGCTCTCGGCTTACTTCCTGGGCGTGAACGGCTTCGCCCTGGCGCTGCCCAATGCGCTCGCTGGGGTTCTTTCCATTCCGCTGCTGTATTCGATGGTCAAGAAGCAATTCAGAGTCTGGGCTGCGCTGGTCGCCGCCCTGGTGCTGGCGGTCGTGCCGGTGGCCGTCTCGACCGAGCGCAACAACACCATTGACGGATTGCTGGTTTTCGTGCTGCTCCTGGCTGTCTGGGCGGTCTGGCGCAGCGTGGTGGGCGGCAAATTCCGCTATTTGTTGCTGGGCGCGTTCATCGTCGGGCTGGGATTCAACATCAAGATGCTGCAAGCGTACATGATCCTGCCGGCCATCTACGCCCTGTATCTCTTCGGCGCAAAACACGCCTGGTGGAAGCGCATCCTCCACCTGGTCGTCGCCAGCCTCCTGCTGCTGATCGTTTCGCTTTCCTGGGCTGCCATCGTGGACCTGACGCCGGTCGAGTCCCGTCCCTACGTGGGCAGCAGCACGGACAACACCGAGATGGAATTGATCGTCGGACACAATGGACTCAGCCGGATCTTTGCCCGGGCCGGGCGCGGACCCGGTAACGCGCCTGACGATCGGCCGGCTGGCGCGGGGTACGCGCAGCCCAACCTGCCTGTCAGGCCTCCTCTCCAATACAACAGTGGGCAACCAGGACAATATCCAGCCCCCTATTCCCAACCGGGACAAGTTCCATTGGGTCAGCCGCCCTTGCCTCCCGCCGTTGGCGGACAACCCGGACAAGTTATTGACCAGCCACAGGCTTATCCGGCCGGCAATCAGCCCAACGCAGGCCCTGGCCGTTCCGCCGAGGTCGGCGATGCAGGCATACTGCGCCTGTTCACCGAGCCGCTGGTGACCGAGGCTTCATGGATGCTGCCGCTGGCCCTGTTGGGCATCGCGCTTATCCTGATCGTGCTGGGCTGGAAATGGCCGTTGAGCGAAAAACACCTGGCGGTCGTGCTGTGGGCAGGATGGCTGCTGCCTGTCGCGCTGTACTTCACGTTCACGACCGGCTTGTTCCACGCCTATTACCTGATTATGCTCGGCCCGCCGCTGGCCGCGCTGGTCGGGGCCACGGCCTGGGCTTTGGGACGCGTGCTGCAGAACCGGCGTTGGCTGGGCTGGGCAGTGACTTTCTTCCTCAGCGGGCTGACCCTCGCCTTCGAGATTTTCACGTTGAAGAATTACCCGCAGTATGCCAAAACGGTAACAGCCTTCAGCCTCATCTTCTGGCTGGCGGGGATCGTACTGCTGGCCTCCCGTAAGAACGTCGGGACGATGTGGCGCGCCAACGGATGGATGCGCAAGCTTGCCCTGGGATTGGTTATCCTCAGCCTGATCGTCTCCCCGCTGACCTGGTCGGGCCTGACCACGTTCAGCAAGTCGGCGGACGTTGCCCTGCCGAAGGCCGGGCCAAGCGACGGCAATCAACCCCAAAATTGGTCTGCAGGTTTCCTGACGCCCGTTCAACAAAAGATCCTTGCGTACGTGGAAGCCAATACCCCCGCGGAAGGCTACTTGCTGGCAACGCCCAACGCACGCGAGGCCTCCCCTTACATCCTGGAAACCGGCCGCCCGGTGCTGACCTTCGGCGGCTTCATGGGCAGCGACAATATCATTGACGCGGACGGCGTGGCGCAGATGGTGGCAGACGGGGAGTTGCGCTTCATCCTGGATACCGGCGAGCTGTCCAACGCCAAGCCGGAGATCGCGGCCTGGGTCAGGCAGAACTGCACAGTGGCGCGCGTTCCAGGCCTGGGGCAGCGTCCCGCCGCGCAAGGTCCCGGCAGCGCGCAGGTTCCCGGCGTCCAACAACAGAACCTCACCCTCTTCGACTGCGGCGGTTGAGCACAGCGCGGGCGCCAAGGTTGATTGATGAGGTTCTAAAAAGGGTAAAATACAAATACAGTGAAAACGATCCTGGTGGTAGACGATAAAGCCAGTGTGCGCACCCTGCTGCGCGATTACCTGACCGAGGAAGGCTATCGCGTGGTCAGCGCGGCGAACGGACGCGAGGCCCTCTTTGCCGCCCGGCAGGAAAAACCCGACCTGATCCTGCTCGACATCATGATGCCAGAAATGGACGGCTATGAGTTCGTGCGTACCTATCGCAAAGAAAAGGACACGCCCATCATCTTGCTGACCGCAAAACTGGAAGAAACCGACAAGGTGCTCGGCCTGGAGCTGGGCGCGGACGATTACGTCACCAAGCCGTTCGGGATGCGTGAACTCGTCGCACGCATCCGCGCCGTCCTGCGCCGCGCCGGACAGGAGGTCCCGCCTGCGCCGCTGCTGCAGGCGGCGGACGTCACCCTGGACAGGGAGGAGCACATCGTCGAAGTGCGCGGCCAACCTGTCCACCTGACCCCATCGGAGTTCGACCTGCTGGCCGCGCTGATGGCCGCGCCCGGCCGCGTCTTCTCCCGTTCCGACCTGCTTATCAAATTGCAGGGTACCACCTTCGAAAACGTGGAGCGCACGGTAGACGTGCACATCCGCAACCTGCGGACCAAGATCGAGCCTGATCCATCCAATCCGCGTACCATCGAAACGGTATTCGGCGTCGGCTATCGTTTTCGCTCCGAGTAACCTGTCATTGCGAGGGCGGTGCTTTTCCGCCCGAAGCAATCCCCAACCCGCAGGGTGCTTCGCGAAGAGCGGGGACTTTCTCCTCGTCGGAACGGGGATTGCTTCCCTTCGACCGGCTCACCTGTGCCTGCGCACGGTGCAGGCAGGGCAGGCGTCGGGCTTCGCCCTCCTTGCAATGACACTCACCAACCTATGAAACTTACCCTCAAACTCACGCTTGCCTTCTTGCTGGTCAGCCTGATCGCGATTGGGCTGGCGGCTGCTTTCGTCTGGGGAGTAACCTCGCTCGAATTCAATCGCTACCTGCAAGACCAGCGGCAAAACGCTTTCGCGGCGGCGGCCAAGGCTCATTACGAGGCCAACAATACCTGGGAGGGCGTCGGCCTGGCCTTGCGCCGGCAAGGGCTGCTGCCACCACCAGCGCAGCCAGGCGGGCAGGCGCAACAGCCTCCGCCTTTTGCGCTGGTGGACCAAAATCGCGTCGTCATCATTCCCAGCGGGCTTTACCTTCTCGGAGCGCGAGTTCCAAAATCCGCGCTGGATAGCGGAATTTCGATAGAAGTGAACGGTCAAGTCGTCGGGACCGTGCTGTCAACCGGCCAACCCCCGACGCGGAATCCGGTCGAAGAGAAATACGTAGCCCAAATCAACCAGGCTCTGTTGATCGCCGCTGCGGGGGGCATCCTCATCGCATTGATCCTGGGTCTGCTCCTGGCGCGCACATTGACGCGCCCGGTGCGCGAGCTGACGGCTGCCACACGCGCCATGTCCAAAGGCGAACTCGAACAGCAACTGCCGGTGCGCTCGCGCGACGAGTTGGGCGAATTGACCACGGCCTTCAATCAAATGAGCGCCAACCTGACGCGTTCCAACCAGTCCCGCCGCCAGATGACCGCCGACATCGCTCACGATCTACGCACCCCGCTGACCGTCCTGGCTGGCTATCTCGAATCGCTGCGGGATGGCGTGCTCAAACCAACGCGGGAGCGGTTCGACGTGATGCACCAGGAAGCGCAGCATTTGCAGCATCTGGTGGATGATCTGCGCACGCTCAGCCTGGCAGATGCGGGCGAGCTATCGCTGAACCGACAGCCCGTCCCTCCACAAGAGTTGCTGGAGCGGTTAGCCCTTACCTACAAACATATCGCCGAGCAGAGGAATTTGACTTTGCAGGTTCGAGTCGCGCCGGATTTACCTGAAATCCAGGTTGACGTGGAGCGGATGATGCAAGTGCTGGAGAATTTGGTCAGCAATGCGCTGCGTTACACCCCCATTGGCGGCGCGATCACGCTCTCAGCCAGACGTGACCAGGAATCCGTGCTGATGAAGGTCACGGACACAGGCGCGGGCATTGATCCGAAAGACCTGCCGCACATCTTCGACCGTTTCTACCGCTCTGACCAATCCCGCCAAGAGACCGAGGGCGAATCGGGCCTCGGGCTGGCCATCGCCAAGTCCATCATCGAGGCGCACGGGGGAAAGATCACTGCCGAGAGCGAACTCGGAGGCGGAAGCACGTTCACGATCAGGCTGCCGGTTGGTTGACCGCCCCCTAAAAACCCAAACGCTATTCCTCACTGTCATCAAGCGTCAGCAAGCGCACATCTTCTAAATCAACACTGCGGCCGGCTGCGCGCTTGGAGGCAATCAAATCCTGACGCGATACAACGTAAAAGGATTGTTCCTGGTATTGCATTGTTTCCCGCCTTTCCCAGGCCGACTTAAAATCAATTCCAGGCGTAGAAGTCTGCACGTCAATTCGCACGCGATCTTGAAAGATGGTAATTTCGTGCGCCACTAATTCCTTCGCAGAGATCATGGTTGCCGTCCCAAAGTTGACTGCTACCAAAGCATCCAGAAGATGCTGGGCATTCTCTTGGGTGGCCTCAATCAAAATATCGAGGTCGAATGTGGCGCGCGGCACGCCGTGCACGACAGCTGCAACTCCCCCAATGACCAGGTACTTGACATCATGCTTTTGAAAGGACGCAAATACGCCCTTTAACAGGTTTAGCATCCTTCTTCACCAGAATCTTCGGATTGGCTGCTAATGCTAATTCAGTAAATTCATTCAGGATTTCTGCCCGTTCCGCCACAGAAAGGGAACGGAACCAGCGTGTCTTTGCTTCGATCGTTTCCGCACTGCGGTCGTGAATGATCTTTTTTTTCATAGGGTTTTCCACCGGAGTGACTTTTGGATTGTATCACGCCTTGAGGTCTATTCGTGAAATTCCTCCACCTGGTACACCAACACTTCCAGATGCTTACGCCGCCAGAGGTCGGGCGACGCGCCCATCTTCAGACAAAGATGGGATAAGAACTCATCCTTATCCGCCACCTTTTCCCAGACTTGCGGCAGGAAAGTCGCACGCCGGAAGCCATCCCGCAGGATGACGCCGTCCACGCCGGGACGCAGCTTGCAGAGCAGATCGTCGGCGGTGGTGTATTCGAGCGGCTCCGGCAGGGTCAGGCGCGAGACCTCGATCTCGATCTGCTCAAGCTCGCGCGCCTCCACCGGCGGGAAGCGATAATCCTGCAAGGCGGCCGCGACGGCGTGCTCGCGCACATCTTCCACCAGGGATTGGTAAGGCTCCAGCGCGCCGATGCAGCCGCGCAGCTCGCCGCGCACGGTCAGGGTGACGAAGGATGCGCCTTCGGCGCGCAATACCGGCGTCAGCGCGGACGGATCGAGAGGCGGCAAAGGCTGGCCGCGCACGCCAGATTCGAGCGCCTGGCGGGCCAGCTTCAAGAGAATCTGCTTTTCTTCGGGGGTGAGTTTCTCACTCATCAGCTACCTCCTGGCTTCATCATACCTGCGGGAGGGTGTAGCGTCAAGCCATTTTGCTGCGTCCAACGTCAGAGACATTGGACTCCATAGTCAGTACTTCACGAATTGCTGTGCTGGATTGCCAAATCCAGCGCTTTTATGGCGGATTTGCCAATCCGCCATAGCGTTTCGTGAACTACTGATAGTAGCAAGAATCCCCCCATCCCAAGAGGGTAAAAATTCCCTGCCAGGGGCGTAAGAGAGACAGGCAACCACCTATAGAAAAGGCTTGCTATTCGGAGGTAAATTAGGGTACTATTGCTGTGGATATGGAAATTCCGCTTCCCCCTCCGCCCCCACCCGAAAGGATTCGCCCGCAGGAACGGATCCGCACCGGGCGCATCTTGCAGACCACGCTCAGCGTCGCCATCTTATTGGCGACCCTGTTCACCGGCTTCTCGCCGAAGATGCTGACGGGCGGCCTGGGCGAACGATTCAACCTGCTGCTCACCCCCCAGGCAGCCGCCAACCCGGCCCTCCCCACACCCGAGCAGACGCAACGCATCGGCATTGTCGCCGGACACTGGGGATACGATTCGGGTTCCGTCTGCGCGAACGAAATAACCGAGCAGAAGGTCAACTGGGATATTGCCAACCTGGTCCAACAAAAACTGACTGCCCTGGGCTTACAGGTGGATTTGTTGCAGGAATTCGACCCGCGCTTGGACGGGTACCAGGCTGCCGCGTTGATCTCCATCCACAACGACTCGTGCACCTACGTCAACGACCAGGCGACCGGTTTCAAAGTCGCGGCAAGCACCTACAGCCGGGATGAAAACCTGACCAACCGCCTGACCGCCTGCCTGATTGACCACTACCAGCGCGCCACGGGGCTGCCTCTCCACACCGGAAGCATTACAGTCAACATGCAAGAGTATCATGCCTTCCGGGATATTGACCCGCGCACCACCGCCGCCATCATCGAGACCGGTTTCCTCTACCTTGATTACAACATCCTGACCCAGCACCCTGACCTGATCGCCAACGGCATCGTCGCCGGGATCAAGTGCTATCTCAATATCGAGAGCATCGAACCCACGCCCCTGTCCACCCCCATCCCATGAACCGCGACCCCACCTCCGCACGCCAGGCGATCCAGAACGCCGAGCTGGAGCTGCAACGCGGTCACCGCCAGGCCGCCCGCCGCTGGGCCGAGTTCGCCGCAGCGGCCGCCCCAGAGTTGGAGGCGCCCTGGCTGATCCTGGCGGCATTGGCGAGTCCGCGCGCCAGCGTAGCCTATCTGAAACATGCGCTGACGGTCAACCCGCAAAGCGGACGCGCCCGCCAGGGGATGCGCTGGGCAGTCCAACGGCTGAGGCAGGAGGAAGTCAAACGCTCACAGCTGGGCGGCGCGAAGCCAGCTATGGAGGCAGTTGAAACTGCGCCAACAAGTTCGCAAAGTCGGCCCTTCGACAGGCTCAGGGCAAGCCCTGCGCCGACTAGTTCCCGGCCTGCGAAGGCAGGCTTCGCGCACTCGTTACAGCGATTTCCCTGGCCTGGCCGCCAGGGCAGGCAATCGCCGGATGCCGGGACGCAGGCCGAGGGTCCGGTACGGAGCGGGCCGCTCCAGATCGGACGTGCAGAGGATTCCGCTGAAGTCCGGAGTCAGCCTCCTGTCATCCAGGGGAAAAACCTGGAAGCGCGGCGGCGCTCGTTCCTACCGTTGCTGCTCGTCCTGGCTTGCGTCGTCATTGCCTGGGCTGCCTGGCCGGGGAGTGCCTCGCCGGCGCTGGCGTTCATCCGGCAGAGCGTCTCCGTGCCGCAAGCCACGCCCACCCTGGCCGGCGCGGCGGCGGAGGTGCTCAAGCCGACCTACACGCCCACCTTTACCCCTACCTTCACGCCCACGCCGACCGCATCGCCGACGCCGACAGCCACTGAAACGCCCACACCCACGCCGACCTTCACACCCACCTCAACCCCGCTGCCGACCGATACACCGTTGCCGACCCCCACCTACGAAGAACCGCCGACGCCTATCCCCCCGCCCGGCGGTGACGGCGAACGCTGGATTGACGTGGACCTTTCGCAGCAGCGCGTCTACGCCTACGAGGGCAGCGTGGTGGTGAACAGCTTCATCGTCTCGACCGGCACCTGGCAGCACCCAACCCTCACCGGGCAGTATCACATTTATATAAAGTTACTCTATGCCAACATGTCCGGCCCCGGTTATTACCTGCCGAACGTGCCGTACACGATGTATTTCTACAAGGGTTACGCCCTGCACGGCACATATTGGCACCACAACTTCGGCACGCCGATGAGCCACGGCTGCGTCAACTTGAGCATTCCCGACGCAGAGTGGCTGTATAATTTTGCCTCGGTTGGGACATTGGTGAATGTACATTATTAGAATTAACAGACCTCACAGGTTTTGAAAACCTGTGAGGTCTTGTGGAATAAAAATGACCAATTTCAGTATTTCCAGACGCGACTTCTTGAAATTGGCCGGCGCGGGGCTGCTGGGCCTGTTCCTGCCGCAGCTCGACCTCGAACCAGCCCTGGCCCAGTTCGTCCCAGACCAGCAGGGCCGCGTCACCACCGCCATACTCAACATCTACGACACGCCAGCCCTCACCGGCCAGGTCGTCAGGGCCTATTGGCGCGACATCGTCATCCCGATCACTGGCATCGTCATCAGCGAGGATGAGACGGCATACAACCGCGTCTGGTACAAGGTCGGCGAGGACGGTTACGCCTACTCCGGCGCGGTCCAGCCGGTGCGGACGCTGCTCAACCAACCGGCCAGCATCTTGCCGCAAGAAGGCGCGCTGGCCGAGGTGACCGTCCCCTACACCGACGCCCGCTGGGACGCCGGGAAGGATAAGGAGTTCGCTTACCGTTTCTATTACGAGACCACGCATTGGGCCGTCGGGCTGGTACAGGGTGCAGACGGCAATCCCTGGTACAAGGTGTACGACGACAAATGGAAGTTCCATTATTACGCCCAGGCGGAGCACCTGCGCATCATCCCGAACGAGGAACTGACTCCGCTCTCGCCGGATTTTCCCGGCCAGCTCAAGCGCGTCGAGGTGCGCCTGAGCGAGCAAGTCGCCATCGCCTACGAAGACCAGAATCCCGTCTTCATGGCGCGCATCGCCTCGGGCGGACGCTTCCGCAACGGCACGTATTCCACGCCGGTGGGCCACCACATGACCTACCACAAGCGTCCCTTCCGGCACATGGCCGCCGGCGACCTGGCTTCCAACGGCTTCGACCTGCCCGGCGTGCCCTGGGTCTCTTACATCACCGAGAGCGGCGTCGCCCTGCATGGCACGTACTGGCACAACGACTTCGGCCGCCCGCGCAGCCACGGCTGCATCAACCTGACCTCCCAGGCGGCCAAGTGGCTCTACCGCTGGACCCAGCCGGTCGTCCCACCCAACGAGCAAATGGTCTACGAAAAGTACGGCACGGGAGTGGATGTCGTTGAATAGGGACGGCGCGATCTCCCGGCGCGATTTTCTCAAACTGGGCGCGGCGGGGCTAATCGGACTCCTGGGCCTGGGACTAAACCCTGACGCTTCGACTACGCTCAGCGCGGGCACTTCGACTGCGCTCACTACGACTTCGCTCAGTGCGGGCAGTGCAAGCCTGGCGCGGGCCGCCGGTACGATGCAGGGGCGCGTCGCCTATAACAGCGTCACGCTCTACGACGCGCCGTCCAAGAGCGGCAGCAGGCTCGGCGCGTTCCGGCGCGACTCGGTGCTGGAGATCAGCGAGCAGGTGACCGGCGGCAAGCTGACGGATTACAACCGCGCCTGGTACCGCATCGGCGAGCAGGGTTACGTCTACTCCGGCGGCATCCAGCCGGTCGAGACCCGCCTCAACGAGGTCGTCACAGACCTGCCCGCAGCGGGAACGGTCGGCGAGATCAGCGTCCCGTATTCGGAATCCTGGTGGGCGATCAACCGCACCCCCTTCCCCGGCGCGCGCCTGTATTACGCTACGGCGCACTGGATCAAGGATATCGCCGTGGATAAGCGCGATGGCAGCCTGTGGTACCGCGCTTACGATCACCTCTATTCCGCGTACTATTACATCCGCCCTTACAACGTGCGCATCCTGCCCGCCGACGAGCTGACCCCGCTCTCGCCGGACGTGCCGCCGGAAGACAAGTACATCGAGGTGCGCCTGGACGAGCAGAGTGTGGTGGCTTACGAGGGCGAGAGGCAGGTCTTCCGGGCGCGCGCCTCCACCGGCAAGAACGAGTTCGGCACGCCCACCGGCTGGTTCAAAACCTTCCACAAGCGTCCCACCGCCCACATGGTCGGAGGCGAGAGCGACGCAGCCGCCTACGACCTGAGCGGCGTGCCGTGGGATTGCTACATCACCGAAAATGCAGTTGCAATTCACGGCACCTTCTGGCATAATGATTACGGGACGCCGCACAGCCACGGCTGCATCAACCTTTCGCCGCAGGCCGCCAAGTGGCTCTACCGCTGGACGCTGCCGGCCGTTCCGCCTGACCAACGTCTCGTTTACGAACCAGGTTCAGGTACCGACGTACAAGTAATCGAACAAACCCCAAAAAGGAGGCTGAATGAACCCCGCTTTTTCATGGTCTAGTTATTTGCTCAAGCGCCAGGTTTTTGCCCTGGCCGGTAAGCTGCGCTTCTACAATCCCAACGACGAATTGGTGCTTTACGTCGAGCAGAAAATGTTCCGCCTGCGCGAAGACATCCGCGTCTTCGGCGACGAGAGCAAGACGCAAGAGCTTCTCTTGATCCAGGCGCGCAACATCATCGACTTCTCGGCGGCCTACGACGTGATCGAGGCGGCCAGCGGCCAGAAGGTCGGCGCGCTGCGGCGCAAGGGCCTGAGATCCATGTTCCGCGACGAGTGGGAAGTGCTGGACGCTGGAGACCAGCCCGTCGGGATGTTGTTCGAGGACAGCATCGGACAGGCGCTGCTGCGCCGCTTCCTGCTCGGCTCGTTCCTGCCGCAGAATTACGACATCACCATCGGCGACGAGCGCGTGGCCGACCTGCGCCAGAAATTCAACCTCTTCGGCTACCAGATGATCCTGGACTTCAGCATGGATACCGCAAACAAGCTGGATCGCCGCCTCGGCATCGCCGCCGGCGTCTTGCTGGCGATCATCGAAGGAAAGCAGAGAAGTTAATCCATGCCGCGCCAACCTCTTTTCACTGGTTTAGTAGTGGATGAAAATGACCGCCCGGTCGGGACAGCCTACGTGGGAGAAGACCCCTGCTACGTGGTGGACGACGCTGGATTCCGCCGCCATATCCTGTCCGAGCGAGTAGATCGCCAGGTGCTGGAGATGATGCGCCAGCAGATCAGCGGCCACGAAGACCTGCTCAGCGAACAGACCGCCAAGATGCTCGGCACGGACGACATCTTCTCGAAGGCCATGATCGAGAAACAACTCAAGGATATTGACCAGCAGTTCGAAAACGTCTTGAAAACAGGCATCCCCGAAGATGGTCGCGCCTATATGGGCATGGTGGGTTTCCGGGTCGTGATCAACCTCCACGGGGAGGTGGTGCGGGTGGATCAGCCAACCGTAGCGGATGATGGGGGCGGGGAATAAGGTTATACACAAACAGCCCTGCAAGTTCGCCGCAGGGCTGTCAATATTTTCGTGGGGGCTTTTCACTACTCCAGAAAGTCTTCTATTTCTTCGAGAATCTGGCGCAAAACAGGCGGGTCCGCGGGAACAAGCCGGTCTGTTTCGCCAATATGCTTGTGGTGCGGATACGTCACAATTTCAGGATGTGGTTCTTCTAGCCGGCTGACGCGAACATTAGCGCGCAGGCTGCGCTCAAGGTTGGCAAAATAGTCGTCAATCTTCACGCCGAAGCAATCTCGCGCTGCATGAATTGGCGAACGGGCAATGAAGTCAGGTAAAGGTGATAAAGACCGGCCCACATCAACAAGTCATCATCATCGCCTAATTCACCGCCCTGGAAACGGCGATAGAATTCGATGGTCGAATACCCATATTTCTTCTCGAAAGAATGCAATCGCTCGCTGAGTTGTTCGAAAGTAAGATGTTGCGGCTCGAACATAAGCATCTCCTTTGATGTTTGTATTATACTCGAACACATCCTATGCTCGCCCGGAAGTGCAATCATCCTTTTCCTGCGTCTCGCAGCCGGGTTCAGGCTATAATACAGGAAGCAAATATCGGCTTTCGTGGGAGGCACCTATGCTCATCGTCATTAGCGACCTTCACCTGGTAGATGGCACCTGCGGCACGCCCATCTCTGCCAGCGCGTTCCGGCTCTTCGCCGCCCGGCTGAACGAGTTGGCTTTCAACGCCTCCTGGCGGGCAGACAAGCGCTACCGCCCCATGGAAGGCATTGACATCCTGCTGCTGGGCGACATCCTCGACCCGCTACACTCCACGCTGTGGCTGGATAAGAACGTAGGCGAGCCGGGTCACGTCCGCCCGTGGACGGACATCCACGCCCCGGAGTATGCGGCCAAAGTCCAGGCCATCACCCGGGCTATTCTCACATACAACGCCGAGGCCATTGGAATCCTACGATCCATCGCCGAGGGACAGTTCGTCCGCCTGCCGCCCGCCAACCGTCGCGGCCGCGCTGCGCTGGATGCCAGAGAACAGATGACGGTTCCCGTCCGCATCCATTACATGGTCGGCAATCACGACTGGTACTACCACATCCCCGGTCCGGCCTTCGACCAGATCCGCCAGGAGATCATCCAGGCATTGGGTCTGGCGAATCCGAAATCGCTTTTTCCTCACGAAGTCAAAGATTCGGAAACGCTCCAGCGATTGTTCGCCAGTTACAAGGTTTTCGCCCAACACGGCGACCTGTACGACTCATTCAACTATTGCATGGATAAAGGCCGGGACGCCGCCACGTTGGGGGATGCTTTCTCCGTGGAGGTGCTCAACCGTTTCCCGGTCGAGGCGCAGCAACACCTGGGAGGAGAGCTGCCGCCCGGCATCATCGAGGGCCTGCGCGAGCTGGTGAACGTCCGCCCGACGTTGGCCACGCCGTTGTGGATCAGCGGCCAGTTGCGGCAGAACAACGTCAGCCTGGCCGACCAGAAGAAGATCAAGAAAGTCTGGGACGACCTAAGCGATGAGTTCCTGTCCCTGCCGTTCGTGCGCGCAGCCGATAAGAAGTTCAAACTCGACGTGGTGGACGGCTTGAAATTGATCGTCAAGCTGACCGACCGCTTTTCGTTCAAGGATATTGATGAATTGGTTGTCTGGATCCGCAAGCAGTTCTGGTCCGGAGAGATCACCTTTGCCAAACACGCCCTGAAAGAACATGCTTTTCTCAACCGCACAGCCCAATTCATCGTCTACGGCCACACGCACCACCACGAGATCGTCCCGCTGGATTCCATCCCAGCCCTGCCGCGCCCGACCAACCAGATGTACCTGAACTCAGGCACCTGGCATACCTACTACGACCTGGCCGTCTTCAAACCCGAAGAACAGAAGTTCATCCCTTACCAGGTGCTCTCCTATCTCTCGTTCTTCAAAGAAGACGAACGCGAAGGCCGCCGCTTCGAGACCTGGTCGGGAGCGTTCTCGGATTGATATGCCCGAATACATCTACCTCATCCACCCCTACCACGACAGATTCTTCACCGATCCCACGCCGGAAGAAGATGCCGCCATGGAAGCACACTTCCAATACCTCGAAAAAGCCGCCGCAGATGACATCCTCCGCCTGGCAGGGCCATGTCTGGATGAGTCTTTCGGCCTGGTCGTCTTCTGCGCCGAAAACGATGCCGCCGCGCAAGCCTTCATGCTCAACGACCCCTCGGTCAAAGCTAATGTCATGATGGCCGAACTGCACCCCTTCCGCGCCTCGCTCACCGGTCACTGATAACTGCTCACTGCCCACTGAACACTGCCCACTGCTCACTGATGACTGTCTACCCTCTCCACTCCCTACGCGCCGTTGCGCTCCGGACCCAGGGCCTGCACGCCGCCAACGGAGCCGAGTCTCAGCCGACGCGGGATACCATCTGGAAAATCGTCAACCAGATCGGCTGCGTGCAGATTGACACCATCAGCGTCGTCGCCCGCAGCCATTACCTCGTCCCGTGGAGCCGCCTGGGGAATTACGATCCGGCTGATTTCGACGCCCTGTGCTCCTCGCTGGATCGGCGTCTCTTCGAGGGCTGGCAGCACGCCGCCTGCATCATCCCGCTGACGGAATACCGCTGCCAGATGCCGCACCAGCGCAACCTGCGCGAGCATCCCTCCAACTGGTACGCGCGCTGGCTGGAAGAAACCCACCATGCCGAAATGCTGCCCCTCGTGCTGGAACGAATCCAGCGTGAGGGCGCGCTCAAAGTAAGCGACTTCGAGCGCGGCGATCACCCCGCCGGCGCGTGGTGGAACTGGCGGCCGGCCAAAGTGGCATTGGAATATCTGTATGCTTTCGGTGATCTATTGGTCGCCGGGCGGGACAAATTCCAGCGCATCTACGATCTGACCGAGCGCGTCCTGCCAGAGTGGGTGTACACGACCGAGCCGACGCCCGAAGAGCGCGACCGGTTCTGGATCGAGCGCGGGGCGAAGGCGCTGGGCGTCAGCACGGCGCGGCAGGCTGGCGACTACACCTGGATGAAAGTGACCAAATCCAGGCCGATTGTGGAAGCGCTGGTCAAGGATGGCACACTGGTTCCGATCAGCGGCAACCTCGCGGACGGCAAAACCGCCGACCTGCTCGTTCACCGTGACAATCTCTCGCTGCTCCAGCAAGCCGCGGATGGCTCGCTGCGAGCCGAGCGCACCACGTTCCTCAGCCCGTTCGACAGCCTGTGGTGGGCAACGCGCCGCGACGAGATGCTGTGGGGCTTTCACCAGTCACTGGAAGCCTATGTGCCTGCGCCCAAACGCGTCTACGGCTACTTCTGCCTGCCCATCCTGCACAAGGATCGGCTGGTCGGCCGCTTCGATCCCAAACTCGAACGACAGAACGGCACGCTGCGCCTGAAAGCCCTGTACCTGGAGCCGGGCATCAAGCCGGACGAAGAGCTGGTCGCAGGTGTTGCCGACTCCATGCGCGATTTCCTGGCCTTTCACGATGCCAAAGAACTGGTCATCGAGCGCAGCCAACCGGAAGAATTTGGCAGGAAGCTGCTGGCCGCGCTTTCCTGAAACGCTTGCAGCGGAGGCAGGATTGTTGTATAGTATTCGCAGCAGGAAGGATGCTGCGCCGCATAAAGCCCCAAGCGTTTGGGGTTTTATACGGACTGCCCATAAGCCGTTATGCGATCCGCTAACACGCGAGTTGAACTAAGCGCTTCGCGCAGGGGGGGAGTTTTCCCCATAAAGGTCTTGTAAAGCTGTATAGATTGCTTTCAATCAGGTTATATTTCCTGTATCGGATCCTATTTCCATACAGGAGGTAT
>Ga0163200_1000502_pt1 | contig 17015 bp, 9 predicted proteins | sample PL_2010_200m_FD_113535 | JGI IMG/M metagenome (GOLD analysis project Ga0163200, IMG submission 113535) | Freshwater microbial communities from Powell Lake, British Columbia, Canada to study Microbial Dark Matter (Phase II) - PL_2010_200m | ecosystem: Environmental > Aquatic > Freshwater > Lake ... | reverse complement strand
GATGGCTTTGTCGGCGAAGAGCGCGTCAGGGCCGCGATCATCCGTCGGCAACGGCCCGAACTCGTTGGCCCATGCGTATTGCGCCGGGTTCTCGCAGACGAGGTTGCGGTAGGGCGAGTGATGCTTGTCCCAATACTCCGGGTCCTCGGCCTGCTGGCGCGCGCGTTCCTCCGGCGTGACCCACGCGAGCTTCACGCCTTTCGGCGTCTTTTCCGGCATCGGTTCGCCCGGCTTGAAGCCGCGATTCCATGCGTGATGAATCTTGCCGAACTGCTGCACCGTGTAGCCGTGCGCCGCGAAGAACTCCGGCAGCGTCTGCTGGCCGTCTTTGAGCATGAGCCACGTGTCGTTGTCGAGCACGCCGGTCGTGGTCGGGTAACAGCCCGACAGCACCGAACTGCGCGTCGGGTTGCAGAGCGGGAACTGGCAGTAGGCCCGCTCGAACCGCACCCCCCGGCGCGCGAGCCGGTCGAGGTTCGGCGTCTTCGCCACGGGATCGCCGTAGCAGCCGACCCGGCAGTCGAGGTCGTCGGAAATGATGAACAAGACGTTGGGTTTGTTGTCGGCGGCAAATAAGCACGCCGCAGCGAGAAAGATGGCAGATATCAGTTTCATGGTTTCATTTCGACGGTCAACCACCGGCACAAGTTCAATAACAGTTTATCCGCCACGGGATCGGTGCCGAGATGTTCGGTGAGGTTGAGCGTGGACAGAATCAGCCGGCCCTGACCGTGCGGCAACACGGTCAGATCGGTGCCATGCCAGACTTCTGTCGGACCGGTGTAGTCCTTGGTGTGGCCCCACGAAACGCAACCGGCAATCGGCGTGCCGGGCAAGCCGAGCAGCGTGAATTGCGGCACGACATTCTGGTAAACCTGCCCTATGAAACCGCCTACCGGCAGCCCGTCGAAGACGGCGTGCGGCCGGACGTAGTGGTTGACGGGAATCCACATGCCTCTGGCTTGTTGGCGATTGGGCGCAAACGGGAACGCGCCTGTCGTGACGAGTTGATTGGTGGCCGTCGGCACTTGGAGCCAGATCGCGGTGCCGCCCTGCTGGACGTGGCGCAGAAGCGCGGCGAGTTTCTTCAGGCCCGGTTCGCCGCGCGGTTCGAGCGCCACAATCACCGGCCATTCGGGAGCGCTCTCTGCCTCCAGTTGTCGCGCAGCCACGCCGAGCCGCTCAAAGAACGGCACGAGTTTGTTCTGCGGGTCGAAGACCGTCACGGCCTTGAAACCGGGCACAAGCTGTTCGCGACCGACGACGAAGATGTTGTGATGATTCTCCGCCAACGTCCGGTTGCCCTGCAACAGCCGGGCATGGATGGTTTGCGAGCCGCGCAGGTTTTCGGTCAGCAGCGGTTCGTCCAGCAACGAATTGATTCCCTTGCCAACTTTCACCGGCCGGCGGATTTGCCACGACGCGCCGTCGAGCGTCACGACCAGCTCGGCTTTTGCGGCGGGGCCTTCGTTCACGGCGGTGACAGCCACACGCGCGCCTTTCTCGGCATACACGTTCTGAGGCGTGACGCGCACGGCGAGATAAAGCGGCTGGTTCGCCTCCTTGACGGACTGGTAGAGGCGCTTCGGCTCGCGCCAGATGTCCAGCACGCCCGCGCCCAACACCCAGTCGCCATCGGTGAATGCGTGCAGGCAATAGCCGCTCAGTCGCGGGTTGAGCCGCATCGCTTCGATTTGTAGCTTGTTGCCGTCGGCCTGGATTTGCTGCGATGCCTGACACAGCGCCGACGCGTCCGGGAACAGTTCGCGCAACCGGTGCGCGTCCATCACGCGCTCCAACGACGCCAGCAATCGCTCGTGAAAACGATAATCGGGCGTGAGCGGATTGCCTTCGCGCCGGTAGCGCGCGACGTTGCGCGGCAGGTCGGGAAACCCGCCATAACCGGCTTCGGAGATCCATGCCGGCGCCGCGTTTGTGCCAACGTTGGCGATCCGCCGCAAGTCTCTGTCGTTGACCGGCGCGCGCAGATAGATGTGATAGTCCTCGAAAAGTTGCGGCGTGGTGCTGCCGGGCAGGTAGAGATGCGGACCGCGCGCGAAGGTCAACCCGTCAAATACGGCGCCTGCGTTGTGGGGTCCCGGCTGTCCGCCATACGACGCGCTGTCCCCGCCCGATTCGTCAATCACCAGCCGCGTCGGGTCGAGCCGCCGCGCGGCCAGCGAGACCTTGTGCCGCAGCCGATAGAGCGCGGGACGGATGACTTCGTTGCCGGTTTCCCACAGGATCACCGAGGGATGATTGCGGTCGCGCCGGACCATTGCCGCCATCTCTCCCATCCATCGCCGCTCCAACTGCGGCGTCAGCGCCGGCCACTGCTTCATGCACTCGATTGGCGGCGCGCCGGTCAGCAACACGCCCATCTCGTCCGCGATGTCGAGCGTCATCGGCACCGGCGGCATGCGCCACGGGCGGAGCAGATTGAAGCCGGCGTCCTTGGCCATCTTGATTTCCTTGCGCACGATCTCCGGGTTCTTTGGATGCGCGAGCGTCGAGGGATACTGGCCTTCCCAGAAACCGCCCTTGAGGAAGATCGGCTTGCCATTCAGAGAAAACCGCCCATCGCGCACCGTGAACTCGCGCATCCCAAACCGGACGCTGTGCTCGTCCCACGTCGCGCCAAGAACGACGCGCGCCACGTAGAGATGTGGCGATTCCGGTGACCAAAGCTGCGCGCGCGGAATCGCCAGCTCGAACTCACGTTCCGCCCCGCCCGGCGGCACGGCGAGCGACACGCGCCGTTGCGCCACGATCTGTTCCGGCTCCTTGGCCGGCGCAATCAACACCGCCAACTCCACCTTCGCCGGCTGCAACGTAATGTTTTCCACCGCTACATGAACGCGCGTCCTGCTTCGCGCCACATCTGGCTCGACGAATACAGCGCGCGTGAAAACCGGATGACTCGCCACCAACCGCACCGATTGCCAGATGCCGCCCACATACCCGCCGCGCCAGTGCGGCGCTTCATCGCGCAGCAGGAAATCCACGCGCTCCGAGCGGATTGCCGGCCCGACGACGCGCACGGTCAGCACGTTCTCGCATCCGTAAACGAGCTGGTCGGTCAGATCGAACTCAAACGGTGTGTAGCCGCCCTCGTGGTCGCCCACCGGTTGTCCGTTCAGCCAGACTTCGCTGAAGTAGTTGGCCGCGTCGAATTGCAAGCGGACCGCGCGCCCTTTCCAGTCGGCCGGGGCGTTGAACCGCCGCTGATACCACGCCACGCCTTCGTAATCGCTTTCGATTTCCTCCCAGCAACCAGGCACCTGAATCGTCCGCGGCGGCTGCGCCTCCAACGTGCCGGCCTTCCACCACTCCTTGCTGCGCCCTTCGTTGGCCCGGTCGAACACAATCCGCCACTCGCCGTCGAGCGAGATCGTCCGTCGCAACGCCGGCGCAGCCGCAAGACACTGTCCGCAAAGCAGCGCAAGACACGTAAGCGGGAAGGCGAACCGCAGTTTCATGGCTGGAGTTGTACCAGAATCCAACCCCGTGACCAAGTTCCGGTAATGTTCCGGTTGCTCAGGGTTGTTGGAGGCTTGCCTTGCCGGTGGGGTTGTGACAAGCTGCGCGCAACATCATGAAACGCTACCTCATTGCCCTCACACTTGTTACGTTGTTGCCACTCACCGTGCCCGCCGCCAAGGCACCGGCTCGGGCCAGGACACCAAGTCCCTCGTTGAAGCCGGTCGAGGATGTTGCCGGTCTGCCGCGCGTGTTGCTCATCGGCGATTCCATCTCGATGGGCTACACCGTGCCAGTCCGCGAACTTCTCAAGGGCGTGGCCAACGTCCACCGCATCCCGACCAATGGCGGCGCGACCACCAACGGTCTCGCCAACTTCAACGCCTGGCTCGGCACCGGCCATTGGGACGTAATCCATTTCAACTGGGGCCTCCACGACCTGAAGTACCTCGACGAAAAGAACAAGCTCGTCACGCCCGACCAAGGCAAACAGGTCGCCCCGTTGCCGGTCTATGAGAAGAACCTTCGCGAACTCGTCGCTCGCCTGAAAAAGACCGGCGCGAAACTGATCTGGTGCTCGACCACCCCGGTCCCCGACGGCTCCGCCGGCCGCGTCAAGAATACCGAGCTTGAATATGCGAACCGCAGGAACATGAACATGGATCACATTATCGAAGCAATCCGGAAGATCCACGCCCATAGCGCCACGTTGGCGATAGGTGCGTCATGAGCGTTTGTCTGATGTTGAGACCCCCAAGTCCGGCCAGAATCGAAATTCCTCTTTTGAATTCTTCGGAGAACACGACTATGACAATGTCAATAAGGCAAACACACCTTGTCCATGCACTGAGACACCTCTTGTGGTTTATCCGGTCAAGGCTCGTATCAGTTGGCCTTCTTCACTTATTGTGTGTCCTATTCATTGGATGCGCGACGACCGAAGACACCGTTCTGCAACTCGAAAAGAGCGGTAACATTCGACAGCTGGAACGCCTCAGGCATAGAAACGAATACGAAATACGAATAGCTGCCGAGAAAGCAGCGGGCCGGTTGTTACAAAGGGTTGTGAACGAAAGAAAGATACGCCAATTCGAAGTGATATATTATGAACGCACGGTTGACGCGCCGTGGAAAATGCCCAGCTTTTCAAGCTCAGGCCCCTCTTGGACGGCAAGTCCTGAATCATACAAGAAGATTGCACAATCCATCTTGGAGGCAGGTCTTTGGACCACAGATGCAAATGGGCTGATGTTGAAAATCGACGTCACGCGGCACAAGCGCGATCCTGACGCATCGACGCCACCGCCGAATGTTTACTTGCGTCCGGGCGAAATGGAGGGATATGAGTCAGCAGTCTTAACGCTCGCTCCCCCAAAATGTCGCTTTTCTGTGCTCGTAGACGGTTGCACTGCTACACTTGAACCCGAACTGTTGCCGAAATGGTTGGGCACGCGGATTAAATCAATACTGTTGCCAGTGGGAACGACCTTCGATGACCCCGTCGACGACCCGAAGCTGCCGCGCGTGTTGCTCATCGGCGATTCCATCTCCATCGGCTACACGCTGGCCGTGCGCGACCTGCTGAAAGGCAAGGCCAACGTGCATCGCATCCCAACGAACGGCGGGCCGACGATTAACGGCTTGGCAAACCTGAAGAAATGGCTAGGCGAGGGCAAGTGGGACGTGATTCATTTCAACTGGGGCCTCTATGACATGAAGTTCATGGATGACGGCAAACAGCAGGTGCCGCTGAGCGACTACGAGAAGAACCTGCGCGAGCTGGTCAAACAGCTCAAGGCCACGGGGTCGAAACTAATCTGGTGCAGCACCACGCCTGTGCCCGAAGGCTCCGCCGGCCGGGTCAAGGGCACCGAGCTTGAATACAATCGCGTCGCGGCGAAGATTATGAAGGAAAACGGCGTCGCCATCAACGACCTTTATGCCTATGCCGCCGCGCGTCTCGCCGAGATTCAACGTCCAGCTAACGTCCACTTTTCGCCGGACGGTTCGAAGAAACTCGCTGAGCAAGTCGTCGCCAGCATCAAGGCCCGGCTCGCCAAATAAGGGTATCCACATGAAGCGCGCCGCCATCTGCGTTAGAACGCCTAACAAAACCGGTGGTAGGGGCGAGCCGCTGGCTCGCCCGCTTCGCCGGAATTCACACTGGCGGGCGACCCGGCGGGTCGCCCCTACCGGATCAACTCGGGAATTTTGGTTTTTGTTAGGCACTCTTATCATGCTCGCAGGGCTGACGGTAACGGCGGCACCGCGGACGTGCGAACCGTGGCAGACCGTTTACACCGGCACAGCGGCCAACGGCCCGGACGTGATCGGCCTCTGGCAGTTTCAGACGGGCGCGGAGACGAACGATTCGTCGGCCAACAAACTGCATCTGAAACTCCAGGGAGCGGTCATCGCCAAGGACGGCAAGTTCGGGCCGTGCCTGGAATCGTTCCGCGGCCATCCGTTCGAGGACAAGAAGCACGCGGCCATCGTCGCGAACCGGCCGTCGCTGACGCCCAAGGGCGCGTTCACGGTCGAGATGTGGATCAAGCCGAAGAAAGAGTTGGAGGGCTACCCGGAGGCCATGTTGCTCGATAAGAAATATGTCGCGGACGCGGACTACCAGTTCACGCTGGGGGCGGCGGACAAGAGCGGACAGCGCCGGCTGAACATGCGGCTCGGTTTCGGGGACGGTTCGGACGCCTACACGTCCGAGCCGGCCCGGTATGAGGCGGGGACATGGTATCACGTTGCCTTCACCTACGACGGCGCGGGCGAAGGCCGGTTCTGGCGCGACGGCGCGGTGCTCGGCGGCGGCAGCAAACCGGGCCGCGGCAGCATCGTGGCCGGCAAACATCCGCTCAGCATTGGCGACCGGCACGGCAGTCTCCACCACGGTTTCCCCGGTTACATCGCCCAGGTCCGCATCTGCAACGGCGTGCTGGAGTTCCGCCCCGTGGCGGCGGCGCTGACTTCGGACCGGACCAGTTTCGTGCGGATGGAGAAGGCACCGCCGGTGCAGTTCACGGTGACGAACCTGCAACGCGTGCCGCTGAAAAACGCGACGGTCACGTTTGCACTCGCGGGGGCAGACGAGAAGACGGTCGCTGTCCCGGAACTGGCTCCCGGCGCATCGCACCCAGTTGAGTGCGCGCTCGACACAACGTTGCGGCCCGACACGTACGACCTCCGTATTCGCCTCGATCTGACCGGCGCGTCGCCGTATCGCAGCGAGGAATCGGTGCCGGTCGTGATCGTGCCGCGGCCGTTGCCGGCGCGGATGCCGGTGGTGATGTGGGGCATCGGCGGGGGCAACGTGCTGAAGGAACTGCCCCGGCTGAAGCAAATCGGTTTCACGCACTGTCTGGGGATGGGCGCGGACTACGGCGCGATTTTCGAGGCGGGCAAACCGACCGCTCCCACCGATGCTGACAAGATGGCCGAGACTAAACGGATGCTGAACGTGGCGCTTGCGAACGACCTCGGCATCTGCGCCAGCCTGTCGCTTGGCCACTGGGCGGCGGATGCCAAGAAGGAGTTCCGTCGCATTGACCGCAAGGGAAAGACCAACGACCAGCGGTCGAGTGTCTGCGGTCTCTTCCCGGAGTTGCAGAAGTTCTGTTACAACGTCGGCGCATCGGTGGCGCAGACGTACGGTGCATTCCCGGCGTGGAACGCCGCGCTGCTGCACACCGAGGTGCGCGACGGGGCGGGACTGTGTTACCACGAGCACGACCGCGACGCGTGTCGCAAGGCTACCGGCGCGGACATCCCCGCCGACGTCGCTGGCAAGTGGGGCGTGGATCGCGCAAAGCTCAAGGATTTCCCCGCCGACTGCGTCATCCGCGACGATGACCCGATCTATCGCTACTGCCGGTGGTATTGGAAAACAGGCGACGGTTGGAACGGACTGAACAACGAGCTGCATCGCGGGTTGAAGTCCACGGGACGCACCGACCTGTGGACGTTCCATGACCCGGCCGTGCGCGTCGCGAGCGTTTATGGCAGCGGCGGCGCGGTGGACGTGATCTCGCAGTGGACCTACTCCTATCCCGACCCGATCCGCATCGGCGTGGCGACCGACGAATTGTTTGCGATGGCGCGCGGCGCGGACCATCCGCAGCGCGTGATGAAGATGACCCAGATCATCTGGTATCGCAATCAGACCGCACCGGCGAAGAAAGGCGACGAAGTTACCAAGGCGCCGAAATCGCCGTGGGAGGACACCGACCCGGACGCGGCGTTCCCGACCATCGCGCCGATGCACTTGCGCGAGGCGTTCTGGACGAAGATGGCGCGGCCCATCCAGGGCATCATGTATCACGGCTGGCAATCGCTGGTGCCGGTCGAGGGCGGCAAGAGTTCCTACCGCTACACGAATCCACAGACCCAGCACGAGTTGCGGCGGTTGGTGAAAGAGGTCGTCGAGCCGCTTGGCCCGGCGCTGATGCAGGTGCCCGACCGCAAGAGCGACGTGGCTTATCTGGAGAGCTTCGCCTCGCAGATGTTCGCGCGGCGTGGGACGTATGGCTGGGGCCACACGTGGTGCGGTGAAGCGTATCAGATGATGATGTGGGCGCAGTTGCAGCCGGAGATCGTCTATGACGAGACGGTCATGCAGCGCGGCCTGGACGGCTTCCGCGTGCTGGTGATGTTCGACTGTGACGTGCTGACCGCGACGGTCGCGGCGAAGGCGAAGGAGTTTCAGAAACGGGGCGGCATCATCGTCGGTGACGAGCGGCTTTGCCCTGCGATCAAGGCCGACATCGTCATCCAAAGCTACACGAGGACGCGCAAGGCGGATGAAGACCGAGCCGCGTTGCTCGCGAAAGCCGCCGAGCTTCGCAAGGCGCTCGACCAACGCTACCGGCGCTACGCCGACTCGTCGAACGCCGACGTTGTCGCTCGCTGCCGCGCCTTCGGCAAGACCGACTATCTTTTTGCCGTCAACGACAAGCGCGAGTTCGGCACCTACGTCGGCCAGTACGGACTCGTGATGGAAAACGGTCTGCCGTCGGAAAGCACGCTCACATTGGAGCGCCCGCGCGGTTTCGTGTACGACCTCGTCGCCGGCCGCGCCATGGCCACGACCACCGTGGGCAACCGGCTGCAGATTCAATCGCAACTTGGCCCGTGTGAAGGCCGCGTGTTCATGGTCACCGACGAACCGATTGCCGGCGTTCTCATCGAAATCGCCGACAAAGCCACACTCGGCCAGTCCGTTCCCTGCCGGATTTCCGTCGTGGATCACCAGCGCCGGCCGCTCAACGCCGTCGTTCCCGTGCGTGTTGATATCCGCGACCCAAGTGGCCGCGATGCGGAGCGGACCGGGTTCTACGGTGCCCCGTCGGGCCAGTTGTCGGTGACGCTTGATTTCGCGTCCAACGACTCGCCCGGCGTCTGGCAAATCCGTGTGCGTGAACTTGCTTCCGGCCAGACGGCGAGTCGTTACGTGCGTGTGATGCGACCGTGAAACAAATGATCAGCACGTTGGTGTTTGCGGTTCTTTTGGCGCAGGCGGTTGCGGCGAAAGAGGTGTTTCAGACGCCGAACAACGGCAACAACCTCGGCGTCTGGCGTATCACCAACAATCCAGCAGTTCGCGATTGGGCCAATTACCATAACGTCCAGTGTTGGAGTCCCGACGGGCGCTATCTCTGCTACACACACGACGCGAGCGACAAGACCAGTAACGAGGTCCATCTTTACGACCTGCACGAAGACAAGGACCGGTTGGTGGATCGTGGCGCACTGCCGCGTTGGGCGCGCCAGCACAACTGGCTGTTCTACCGTCGGCTCCGCCTGAACGCCGCAACCGGCAAACGCGCCTCGGAGATCCTGTGGCTCGATTTGCAGTCGGGCAAGACGACGCAGCTTGCGGCCGAGAATGACGAGTTGGAGTTGGGCGAGACCGACGCCGACGACCAGTGGTTGTTCGGCGGGCGGTTGTTTCGTGCCAAAGCCGACAAAGGCAAGAGCCGTGTCGGCCTCCGTATTCGCATCGGCGACACGCCGCGCGTCGAGGACTTGCCGGAGGTGCGCGGCTACCAGTTCATGACCAACCCGCGCCATCCGATGTTCTTCACGCGCTGGAAACAGGGTGGAGGGGACTTCACCGCGTCGCGCAACTGGTATGACCTCGATGGCCGGAACGAGCGCATCGCCGCGCCGATGGTCCAGAACTGCCATTTCTGCTGGCTCGGCAACGGCGAGTTCATGCTCCACGGCAACGGCCAGATTCGCGGCCGGCGATGGAACGAACCGTTCCCGAGCAACGTCCATTTCCTCGCCAGTGTCGGCGTTGGCGATGTTTGCCCCGCTGGGCGCAGCGGACGTTACGTCTGCGGTGGCGGCGGCAACTTCGCCGACCTCCGGTCTGGCGACGGATGGGGTGTCCTCAACTTCCTCAACATTATCTGTTTCCCGGAGGATGTGGACGACGCTTCGGACATCTACGACGCTGATCCGAAAGGCAGCCCTGACGGGACCAAGGTTTGTTTCGTCACCAACTATGATCTCAAGAACGGCCCGCTGGCGTTCTTCGAGAGTCACTCACCCGCCAACGGTGGCGTCCTGCGCGTGGACAGCACTGATGGCTTCCCCGACGCCGGCGCGCTCGTCGTGCGACGCGAGGTCATCGGCTACAAGCGTAAGACGCCGACAACGTTCGAAGGCTTGACGCGCTGTCTGCACAAGACGGTCGAGGCGCCGATGAAGGCGGGCTTGCCCGTGACTTCCTTCGATGCGCGGTGCCTGACGGATGGGCAATGGGGCAAACTGGGCAGCGCCTCGAAGCCGATGCAGGCGAGTATCACCGACTCGAAATCGCCGCTCATGCGCCAGCGGCAAACCGACGTGCACGTCGTCATTGTCCGCCGGCCCGACCGTCCGCATCTGCGCATGGCCGGCGGCGAGGCGCAACTGATTCCCGGCGAGGAACACTACGAGACGTCTGGCTATCACCTGCTGCGCGATGGGCAGAAAGTCGCGGAAAAACCCTTACGCGCCGGCGCAAGCGTTGAGCTTCCACCCGGCGAGTATCGCGCCGTCGCTGTGGAGTGGAGCGGCCTGGAAAGCGAGCCGAGCCTGTCGCTGAAAGTCGCTCAGCCATCGAAACTCCAAGTGTTGGCCGATCCGCCGAAGGATTTTTCGTGGACCACCGACCGCTGGCTGGAAGGACGGTCGGTTCGCGAGATTGTTCACCTCCACGACGGCGTCATCCATCGCGAATGGTATCGCAACGGCACACTCTCACGCCGTCACGATCTCAACGCCGAAGGCAAGGCCACGCGGCGGTTGACCTGCGAGAACGGCAAGCTCGCGATGCGGGAGTATTTTGACCGCGACGACAAACATGTGAGCAAGGAGATCTTCAACACCGAAGGTTTCATCACCGAGTCCATCCGCTACGGCGCGACCGCCAACCAACGTGTTGAGACAGATCACTGGTGGTATGACCGCGGCACTCCCGTGCGGCGCGTTGTCAGCGGTGAGGAGTTCATGAAACAGGGCGACCAGTGGGTGGCAGTGAAGGGCAAAGCGAAACGGAGATAACGACGAAGCGTCGAAACCTTGGCATGTCATCATTTATGATCACCAAGCCTGTTTGTGTCTTCGCAGCCGCCATTCTGTTTTTTGCGGGCAATGCGCTCTCTGATGATGCAGTGCCGCCGCCAGCCGCCAGCACAGACCAAACGCCGTCCGACTGCGCGCCGGAGTTGCGATTCGATCCTGCGAAGGACTTTGCAACCTGGCAGGCTGCGTTGCGCAACCGGCTCACGAAGATTCTCGTGCTTCCCGACAGGCCGCGGCAGGCACCCCGATCATCGGTCACGCCGGAGCCGCCGCCGGACTTGTATGCGATCGAGCGAATCGAGTTCGATGCCGAGCCTGGCCAGACTGTTCCCGGCTACCTGCTGCGACCTCGTGCCGGCAAAACTCCGTTTCCCGTGATGATTTGCCTGCAAGGGCACTCGCCGGGGATGCACATCTCCATCGGGCGCAACAAGACGCCGGCGGACAAGAAATCAATCGAAGGCGGGCGGGACATCGCCCTGCAGGCGGTCCGCAACGGCTGGGCCGCCCTGGCCATCGAACAGCGGGCGTTTGGTCTGCGCGCCGAGCGAGGCGTGAGCTGTCAGGATGCGGCGTTGAGGGCGCTGTTGCGAGGCCAGCCAATCACCGGACAACGCGTGCTGGATGTGATGCGTGCCATTGATTTCCTCGCCACCCAGCCGGATCTCGACATGAGCCGCGTCGGATGCATGGGCAACTCAATGGGCGGCACCGTGAGCTTCTACGCGGCCTGCGTGGACCCGCGGATTCGACTGGCGGTCGTCTCGTGCTCCTTCTGCACGTTTGCCGATTCATGGTTGTCGCGTCCCCACTGCGCGTGCGGCTGTCTGCCCGGCATCTTGCAGGTGGCCGACATGCCCGACATGGCCGGCCTCATCGCGCCGCGACATCTGCTCATCGTGGCGGGGCGAAAGGATGCGCTGGCGCGATTCGAGGGCGTCGAAGAAGGCTTCCGTCTGGCCCAACGCGCGTTTGCCGCCGCCAGCGCTGCCGATCACATCCAACTCCTTGCGGCGGACGGCGAGCACCGCTTCTACCCTGAACTGGCTTGGCCCGCGATCGGCAAGGTGGTCAAAGGTTGGAAATAGAGCGCGACCCGCAGGCGCTCTGCGTTATTCCTCCAACCATGCTTCGATTTCAAGTTTCGAGAACTACACGACAGGCGGCGTCAGCCATTCGCCTGCGCCACGAACTGTTGCCGTAGTTCCGCAGCCGTGTCGAAGATTGCATTGATTTGCGCGTCGGTGGCGCGCTGGTCCAGGTTGATGCAACAGACACCGGTCAGCCACGGGTTGGCGGAGTCGGCCACCAGCCGCACAATCGTTTCGCGAATCTGGGCTGGCGTCCACGTCACCAGTTGCACGGGGTCGAGGCGCAGGTTCAGGAACGTCTGCGGCAACTGCGCCCGCACCGCGCGTACGTCGCCGCCCCAGCCGACATCGAGGAAATCCAGGTGCGGCAGCTTCGCGTAGCTGGCGGCGAACCGGTGCGGGTCGCGTCCGCAGTGATGGATGCCGAACGGCCGGTGACGTTCGCTCCACGCGGCGTCAATCGGCAGGATGAACCGATCGTAGTCCTCCGCCGCGATCATGGTGTTGGAACACTCCGAGTGCAGAAACACCGGCCGCGCAAAATGCCGCACGTTGCGGTTGACCGAGATCGAACTGGTGCCGGTCTCGGCCTGCACGCCGGTGGCGAACCGTTCGATGACTGCGGCGATTTGTTGCAGCCCGGTGCTGACGATGTCGGGCGTGTCCAGCATGTCGAGGAACAACTCCTGGCCGCGCAGGTCGAGGGCGAGGTTGAGCACGCCCGACCAGTTGATGTCGCCGAACACGTAGCCGTACCGGGTCTTGAGCGTGTCGCGCAGCCGTTCGTACCGTTGAAACGCCGCGCTGCGAAACGCTGCCTCAGGTTCCAGCGCCAGCCGGTCGCGGCCGGCGGGCAGCGCGTCGGGCGGGGCGTCGGCGTGGTACCGGATTTCGCAGCCGAGCATCTCCGAGAGCAAATACCCGGCGGCGTTGTGCACCGCGCCGATCACCGGCAGGTCGCGGTCACTGTCGGTGCCCAGACCGTGGGCGCCGCAACGTTCCCGGAGCACGGTTTCCATCTGCCGTTCGCTTTCGACGCGTTTGGCCGGATGGTAGAAGAAGTCTTCGTCGAACGTGATCCCGGCGTGCGCGTGCCACCACGACGGATGCAGCACGATCTCCACCGGCAGCATGTCGTTCCCAAGCAGCTCGTTTCTTGGCATTTGACTGACTGTCATGATGGTCTCACTTTACCGCCAGCACATCCTTCGGCACTTCGGGTGCGACATCCGCCGGTTTGCCCGCGCCACTGAGATCGTTCGCAATGAGCGCGATGTTGCGACTGCGATCACCGGCGAGTTTCAGGAACGTGCCGTCCTTTGCGCGCGGCTGGCAGCCGCGGATGATCGCGCCGCGGGTTTGCATCAGACTCAGCATCGCCGCGCCGCCAGGCGAGAACGCTGCGTCGAAGCCGTCTATCGCCAAGTTCTCCACGTCGTCGAACGCCATCGCGTGGCGTTGGTCCGCAGCGGCGGTGCGCAACTGGACGTTGGAGAACCGCAGCCCTTTCACGTGCCGGCAGTAGAAACCGTAGGCCGGCAGCCCTCCGAACATCGTGGCCTCGGGATATTTCTTCGGCAGTTCCTCCACCTGCTTGTCCGCCAGCTCGCGCGTGCCGCCGCCTTCGAAGTGAAGTTGAATGTTGCTCAGCGAGACGTTCTCGATCGGCGCGTTGGTCATGCCGGTGATGGAGCAGCCGGTCTTGCCCGCGTCGGTGGCGACGATGTTGTTGATGACGACATCGCGGAAACTGCCGACGGCAATGGGCGGCATGTCTTTCTTGAACGGCCGCGCGCGGTCGCCGAGCCGCAGGAAGAGCGGCACCTCCACGCCGTGAATGGCGATGTTCGCGATGGCCACGCGTTCCAGCTTGCCGCCGTCCACCAGCTCCAGCGAGATGCCGCTGATTCCGCGCGTGTGGCCGTAAGTCTTCTGCGCATCGGCTGGCGAGGTGACGACGCAATTGGCGATGGTGATGTCCTTGAAGCCGCCGTTGGACTCTGTGCCCATCTTGATCGCGTTGCAGTGACTGCGGGCGATGCAATCACTGATGGTGATGCTCTCCGAGGGACGCTCGAAAGTGCTTTTCAGGGTGATGGCGTCATCATCCGACTCGAACACGCACTGCGAAACGGTGCAGTCCTTGCAGCCATCGAGGTCCAAGCCGTCGTTATTGGCATTGCCGAAGTTCCAGACACGAACGCCACGCATGGTCACCCGTTCGCAAGCAAGATAATGCTGCATCCACATCGCTGAGTGTTGCAGCCGCAAGCCCTCGACGAGCACGTCGCGGCAGTTGACGAGGCGGATTAGATAGGGCCGGTTCTCCCAGGGACGTGACCGGTCTTTCATCTTGAAACTCCTGCCCTGCCCGTCAATCACGCCGCGACCGACAAGGCCGACGTTCTCAAGGTTTTCGCCGGCGATCAGGCTCTGTTTTACATAGTTGTCGGTGTAGGAGCGGATGGAAGGGATGTTGTTCGGGTAATGGCTGATGTTTGTGCTGCCGAGCAGTGTTGCGCCTGCCGCGACCTCAATCGTCACATGACTGCGCAGATGGATCGTGCCCGACAGAAACTTGCCCCCGGCGAGCAGCACAGTGCCGCCGCCAGCCGCCGCGCAAGCGTCAATCGCTTTCTGAATCGCCTGCGTGCAAAGCGTCTTCCCATCGGGTTTCGCGCCGAAGCGGCATGGATCGAAGACAGTGTCGGCGGCGCACAGCGCGGCCAGCGGAGCCAGCAGCAGGGCGGTTAAGGCGAAAATGTGTTTCATAAGATCATTTCTCCTGTGGCGGCTCGGCGCGCGACCGTCCGATGACGCGCACGAGATGATTTTGCAGTTCCTGTTGCAGCCGGATGTACTCGGGATGGCTGAGCGGAAGCGGAGTCTTCTCCGCCGGATCGTCGCGGAGATTGAAAAGTTCCATGGGCTTGAACGGCGCCGGTTGTACGATCTTCCAGTCGCCGCGGCGACAGGCATAGATGGGCTGGCCGGCATCACCGCCCGCTGACTTGCCGGCTGTCACGGTCCAAATCAGCGTGCGATCGTCCTCCGGCTGCGAGCGGCTCAGCAGCGTCGGCAAGATGCTCCGCCCGTTGATGGAGGCATCATACGGCGCGCCGGCTGCCTCGCAGATGGTCGGATACAAATCCATGCCAAGGACGACCCGTTCGCTTTGCGATCCCGGCGCGATTCGGCCCGGCCATGCCGCGCAAAACGGCACGCGCAGTCCGCCCTCGTAGAGATCGTTCTTGCCACCGCGCAAAGCATTGGGCTGCGTGAGGCCGGGTCGCCCGCCGTTGTCGGAGGTGAACAGCATGAGCGTCCGCCTGTCTTGGCCGGTGGCTTTGAGCGCCTCGATCACTTTTCCGATGCTGTGATCCAGGTGCTCGACCTGAGCGATGTATTGCGCGCGGCCTTCCGCCATGTCCGGCAGACGGCTGCGGATGCGCGCGAGCCAGTCCGTCGGCGCTTGGTGCGGCGAGTGGGGAGCGTTGTAGGGCAGATACAGAAAGAAGGGCTTGTCGGTTCCGGCAAAGCTCCGGATGTAGTCCACGGCCCAGCCGGTGAAGATGTCGGTGGCATGTCCTTCCACGGCGAGCGGCGTCGCGTTGTGCCACAGGCCCTTGGCTGTGCCCTTCTGCTGGGCGTGAGTGAAGTAATCCTTCAGCATCGGGCCGGTGAGGCCGCGGAATTCCTCAAAGCCGTTCTCGTTCGGCAGGTTCGGCGTGGATTCGCCGAGATGCCACTTGCCAATCAGCGCCGTGCGATAGCCAGCCTTCTTCAACGCGCTCGGCAGCGTGACGACAGACGACGCGAAATACTTTGCAGAACCGCTACGTGAATTCCCCGGCGGCACGGCCAAATCGGGATACCGCCCCGTCATCGTCGCCGCGCGGCTGGGCGCACAGAGCGAGCTGCTGGAGTAGAACCGCATGAAACGCATTCCTTGCGCAAAGAGTTTGTCGAGGTTTGGCGTCTGGACTTGTTTGGCTCCGCAACACGAGAGATCGGCGAATCCAAGATCATCAGCAAGAATGAAGAGGACATTGGGTTTGTCGGCCGCATCCAGCGCGGCCAGCGGCACGAGCAGCAAAGCGGCGAGGAATGTGATGGCGTATTTCATGTTTGGTTTTGGATGCGGCGTTATCGGTCGTTCCACACCAGATTCAGATTCAACGTTGGTTTGGAGCGCGCCGCCCACAAGTCGAGCAGCACCATCGCCAACGTGTCGCCGCCCGTGATGGTTTCGTAGTGGTCGTGCTTCGAACTGGCGCGCGGCAGTGGCGAGTCTTTCCAGAAAACATCCAGCGCGCTCTTCGCGAACACGTCGGCGCGGTCGAGGAACTTTGTGTCGTGCGTCAATCTGCTTGCCCCGACCATGACGGCGATGGCCTCACCCAGCGCGCCTGGATAGAGCGTGATGGTCAGGTCGGGATCGCTCTTGAGGTAGCGTTGGGCGGCGGCGAGGAAGAGTTGCCTGTAGCCGTCCTGCTTGACCTGCTGCCAGCGCAACAGGCAGAGCATTGCCACTTGTGCGTCAGTGGCATCGCCGTAACCGGTTTCCCACGTGTGAGTGTGCGAGTCACGGCCAGGCTTCTTCGTCCGGCCGCGCGCTGTGTCGGTGTCGGTCGGCTCCAGCGTCGAGGCACGCACCGTCTTGAGGAAACCTTTCCCATCCGGTCCCAGTTCGTGTTTGATGGCGAGAAACGTGCCGTCAATGCTGGTCGCGCACGCGCGCATCTTCTTGGCGAGCGGCGCGGGCACCTTCTTCGCGCCATCGTCCAGGTCAATTGCCAGCGACAAGTTGCTCTGCGGCCAGACCAGTTCCGGTGTGTTGCTCTCGGCGGGGATGATGCCGGTGGT
>Ga0163200_1000501_pt1 | contig 17017 bp, 18 predicted proteins | sample PL_2010_200m_FD_113535 | JGI IMG/M metagenome (GOLD analysis project Ga0163200, IMG submission 113535) | Freshwater microbial communities from Powell Lake, British Columbia, Canada to study Microbial Dark Matter (Phase II) - PL_2010_200m | ecosystem: Environmental > Aquatic > Freshwater > Lake ... | reverse complement strand
TTCTCCGAAAAGCTCTTCGGGGAGAAGACCAAGGGCATCCTGAAGTTTCTCTTCAATCTGAAGGGGAGGGCCTGTATCCCGCCCGAGGTGTAGGATAGTTTCGCAGAAAGGCCATGGTCCGCGAACGGCTGAAGGTGGTGTTTCCATGTTTGGCCTGAAGGTCTGCCAGATCTTTCTCCGTATCGATATCGTGCCATGCCGGCGCCAGGTGGACCCGATATCCCCGGGCATGGAGAAGGTCCACGGTTTTTTCAAAGACGGTGTTTTCTCCCCAGGGCATTCCGTTGAAAACAGCGGGATCGAACGTAGCGGAGCGAAAACCGATCAGATAGTAACCGCCGTCGAGTGCGGGTCCGACGACGGCGTCCTGCCCCTTCTCCAGGGTCCGGAAGGCATGTTCGATGGCCTCCACGGTCAAATCCGGGCAGTCGCTCCCGATCAGCAGGGTCGCAGTGAACCCCTTCGCAAAGCAGGAGCGGAAGGCTTTTTCCATCCGGTCTCCAAGCCCCTCGCCTTCCTGGGGGGAGTAGCAGAATCGAACGCCGAACCGCTGTCGGATCTCCATCTCCCTTTCTGCAGGTGTGAAAAAAAGCTCCAGATGGTAGTTTCCCGACGACAGCGCCTCCAGCAGATCCTCCACGAAATATCCGTAAAGTTCCGCCGCGAAAGGGTTGCCGTACGCCTTGGCCAGCCTGGTCTTGACCTTGCCCTGCTCGGGGTGGCGGACTAAGACCGCCAGACATCGGGTCGGTTTCGGCGGGAGGTTCAGCGTCATGCGCATCACCCTTTTTCAAACGGGTTCAGGATCATCTTCCAGAATCGGGCGTACCGGACATCCAGGAAGCCCGTGAGGCCGATGGTCATCCCCTCATGGCCCGCCGACGGTTGCGCCTGATACGTTCCGAAGAGCCGGTCCCACCAGGAGAGGTTGAAGCCGAAGTTGCGGTTGGACTCCCGCGGCAGAACGGAATGGTGCACGCGGTGCATGTCGGGGGTCACCACGATCCGCCTGAGGAGGCTCTCCGGTCGTGCCGGGATCCGGAAATTACCGTGGTTGAACATGGCCATGCCGTTGAGGAGGATCTCGAAGACAAAAACTGCGACGGCGGGAGGTCCGAGGAGGGCCACCACGGCCATTTTAATCAGCAGCGAGACCACGATTTCCAGCGGGTGAAAACGGAGCGCCGAGGTGAGATCGAGGTCCAGATCCGTGTGGTGCATCCGATGGAGCCGCCAGAAAAAATGGACCCGGTGAAACAGGACGTGCTGGGCGTAGATGACCAGATCGAGCGCCAGAACGCCAAGAAGCACAGCGGCCGCTTCCGGGAGCGGGGCGATGTTCAGAAGACCCCATCCTTTCTGTTCCCACAGGAGGGCCATGCCGACGGGGAGGATCGGGAAAAGAAGGCGCGGGAGGAGGCCGTTCACGAGATGAACCGACAGATTTCCGAACCAACGCATCGACTTCTTCACGATCAGCGGACGCCGCGGGGCGAGGAGTTCCGCGATGGCGATGACGGTGAAGAGCGCCAGGAAACAGCCGATGCGGATGACGGCTTCGTGCTGGGAAAAAATCGGTTGGGAACCCATTTCGGGAAAGATCATCCGCGTCGTCTCCGTATTCGTTCGTTTCCGATTTCACCACACGATGCGCAGGCCGTGAGGTTTGTAGAGTTTGAAATCTTCGTCTTTTGTGACAACGGGGATTTTCCGGCGAATGGCCTGGCGGATGATGAGCCGGTCGAAGGGATCGCGATGGCCTATAAGCGGAAGTTCATGAAATGTCGAGACATCCTCCGCATCGATCCCCAGGATCTCCAGATCCATCGTTTTCGCGATGGCGGGAAACTCCGCCGGAGAAACGTTCTCCAACTGCAATTTGCCGAGAGAATATTTCAGCGAAATCTCCCAGAAGGAAACGAGACTGACCAGGATTGCATGCTCCCGGTTCGTGATGAGTGCTTTTGCCTTGACGCCTATCTTGTCTGGTTCAAAGACCGTCCAGAGGAAGGTGTGCGTATCCAGGAGATATTTCATCGGGACAGAAATTCCTCCTCGGTCAGCTTGAAGCCGTCTTTGATCTCATACGCCGCTTTTCCTTGCAGGATGCCGATATGCCGGGCCTCCTTTACGTTGCCTTCGCGCCGGTATGGGATAACGACGGCCACATTTTCCTTTCTGCGACCATAGCTGATCACAATCTCTTCCCCCTGCTTCACCAGGTTCAGGAGATGGGAAAAGCGGGCCTTGAATTCGCCGATCGTGACATTCTGCATAAGCCCTTAACCTCCCATGATGATGGGAATGATAGCATATCGTGACAAGTTGTCAAGAAAAGATCAAAGAAGAAATTTCAGGTGAACCGGGGCAGGTAAAAAGGAATGCCGCCCGCCTGCACATTCCTGATCACGACGACTTTTTCAACGATGAGAAATGGCACCGTTGTGATCCCGTCCTCCATGCTACCGCCGCATAAGGGACACCGCTTGACCTTATTATTTTCTTCTTTTCCAGTCATTTTCCCATCTTTTGATGTCAGGTCTGCATGTTATAGCTTGGTATCGGCATCACGGAAAACGGCCAACCCCTTCAGGTAATCTTCATATTCTATAGGCGCCTGTATGCCGAGATCAGACAGGACGTCTATCGTCTCCGAAAGGGACAGATCCAGTCTCTGCGCCAGTGTGCCGAGGGACAACTTCCCCTGCCGGTATTGTCTTATCATAAGAAAGTTCCATCCCTCCCGAATGAGTTCACGGGCAACGGTCGATTTATCCTTTTGCTCTTCTTTGGAAAGCTCAGTTAGTTTCCTGAACTCCGTTTCTTTTAGCCGAAGACTTATTACGCTCATGATCTTCCTTCCCGGATGCGCCGCGCCGCATCCTCGACAATTTGCGGTTTATACCTGCCGTACCGGGACAGGTTATTCAGTTTTTCCAAAGCCACATCTGACGAATATCGTCCTGACATGGAAAGACGAATTAGAAGATGAACCGCCGTAACGAAGGGATGTCCGAATACCTTACAAACTTTTATTGTCGGACCGTCGTCCACGGCAAGAGGCAGGGACAGGCTTCTTGCCAGACAGAATGCCTCAGCTTCACCGACGTGAAGTTTGAAATCATCTGTGATATTCAGTGCCTGCAGTTGATCCACATCCCTGATCAAAATTTTACCTTCCTTCAACAATTGCCGGATTATTTCGGCATCGTAACTCTTTTTTGACAACGCTTCCTGCTGAACTTTCGGAGGAACGATGACGGCGATACTCTCAGTCACATCGCGGGCAATGTCGATCTTAGCGATAAGAATAAGCGTTGAAGTATCAAAAATAATTTCCATGTCTACATAATACTACATGTGTAAACTTTAGTCAACATTCCGAAGGAGCGTTCCGCGAGCAGGGCGAGCACCGGCCCGTCGGTAAAAACGCCCTTCACGACTTCGGGATTGAATGGGTCCCGGTTCCCGGCGAATGTGAGCAAGATGTCCAATATCAGACCGCTTTACAATGGATGCTCGACATCTCGGAGTGCATTTCCGTAAGGCAGTCGAGGGTTTTTCCAATCTCATCGATTTTATCTGGAAGGGAGAATAACCTTAACAATCTGAACTATCAACAGGCATCTTTCAGAAATGATCCAACATACCCCCCATACAGAAAAAAGAGGGGGTTGCATGAAACGTCTTTCCTTCCGCGTTGCGTATCTGTTAGATTAAGGGCGCATTGAAGAGAAGGGGTAGGCCATGGAAGGGAATTCTTCAGAAGCGACGAAAAAATCCGGGATTTGGCGGCCGGTCCTCCTGATTGCCGTCGTGATTGCCGGCGTGATCCTGCTGCGCTTCCTGGGGATCGCGGAGAGGCTGGGCGATCTGAAGGAGTGGATTCGCGGGATGGGTTCCCTGGCGCCGCTGGTATTCATTCTGGTGTATATCATCGCGGTGGTTGCGGCGCTGCCGGCTCTTCCCCTCACCGTCGCCGGGGCGGCCCTCTTCGGATCGGTGACCGGCGTGATCCTGGTCAGCATCGCCTCCACGGCGGGGGCGGGTCTCGCCTTCCTGATCGCCCGTTACGCCGCCCGGGAGAGGATGGTCCGGCGCTTCTCCGGCCATGAAACCTTTCAGAAACTGGACCGCATGACGAAAGAACACGGGGCGGTCGTGGTGGCCATCACCCGTCTCGTCCCCATTTTCCCGTTCAATCTGCTCAATTACGGCTTCGGCCTGACCGGCATTCCCTTCCGGACCTATCTCTTCTGGTCCTGGCTCTGCATGCTTCCTGGAACGGTTCTCTATGTGGTCGGCGTTGATGCCGTCCTCAGCGGCCTCTCCCAAGGGAAGATTCCCTGGCCGCTCATCGTGGTGGCCGCCGCAACGGCGGTGATCCTGATTTTTCTGGTGAAGATCGCCAGGCGTCGTCTCCGGCAAAAACCGGAGGAGAATCGTCCCGGTCTGACTTGAGGTGGGGATGGGGATAAGGCAGATGCGCTATCGATAAAACCGGGTGAGCCTCTCCGGTGCGACGCCGCAAAGGTAGAGGGTAACCAGAAGCCAGTTTCGCAATGTCCCGAAGAGGAGACCCTCTTTTTCCCAGCGGCGCGCCGAGGTGATCACCGGCTCCCGGAAAATGGTGATTTTCCAACCTTTGCGTTTGACCCGCCGCATGAGGTCCACGTCTTCCATGATCGGGATCTCCTTAAACCCTCCGAGGGTCCGAAAACAGGAGGCCCGGATGAAGATCGCCTGGTCACCGTAGGGGATTCTCGTCAGTCTCGACCGCAGGCCGGCAACCGTTTCGATGACCCGGAAGGCCGCCCGCGGGGAATCGATGCGCAGATCGAAGGCGCCGCCGACGCAGCCCTTATCCCGCATCGCCCCGGCAATTCTTTCAAAGGCGGCGGGCGGCAGAACGGTGTCGGCATGGAGGAAGAGCAGCACATCGCCGGTGGCGATTGCAGCGCCCCGGTTGAGCTGTCTGCCCCGGCCTTTTTCGGAGTGGAGCTTCTGCACGGCGTTGTCCCGTATCGCCGCAATGGTTTCCCCTTCCGCCTGTCCATCGACCACGATGATCTCCGCGGCATCGCCACCCCTCTGACAACGGACGGTTGCGATCGTTCGGTTGATGACGGTCCATTCGCAAAACACGGGAATGATCACGGAGAGCGGCGCCATGATCTCCTCAATGATTCCTGCCATTTTTGAACAGACGGTCGTCGAGGCCGCTATTGACCCGCCAGTCGCTGTAGGTGATATGGATATCCCCCTCCCCGGATATTTCGTCGAGCCGGCCCATGCCTCCGGAAACCGGATTGTCTTTTGTGGTGAATGAGAATGCATCGGGGTTCTTCACCCCTTCGGGAAAGGTGAGATGGATATGAACTTTTTCCGGCAGCAGCCATTTCTCGGCGTCCTGCGCAACGGTCCCATAAGAGAGTTTCACCAGCCCTTTGGTTCCCCGGAAGGAGAGGTTCTCTACCTGGAGGATCCGAGCGGGGGTGCCCCCGACCCAGACGTTGTAATACCGGACCTGGGTTTTGGCGTCGAGGGGTTCCACCCGGTACAGGTCCGCCCGGGCACCGTCGAGGTTCTCGGCCCGCTGGTAGGTGATCCGGTTTTTCTCCGGATCGAATTGGGAAGGGTTGAAGACGCCGCTGTTGCGGGGAATCGGCGCAAAGCTCTTCGTTTCGATATGGAACCGGTCGGGCTTCTTGAAGTAGAGGGTGGCGGTAAAATCCGGCACCCGGATGGTCGGCAGGTTGACCTTGGCGTGGATTTTTACAGTATAGTCGTTCAGGTTCCGATAGGGTTTCACCAGTTCGGCAAAGACCTGCCGGGGATCGGGTCCGGGCGGCGCGCCGGGCACCCCCTGGGCCGGTGCCGCCGCCGGGGAAAAAAGGAGGATGACCAGGATGATTTTACCGAAGATCGCAAGAGATTTCATTTATGAAAGAATGTCCTTTCTGGCGAAATAGATCATCGTTGCCAGGAAAAAGGCAGCCATAAAGCCGGCCAGGATCAGCACATTCGTCCGGATCATATCCCAGGGGATCGGATCGTCGAACACCTTTTGCCAGGCATCGAAATAGTTGACGAACAGGTACGGGCGTATCGCCTGAAACAGCTCGAACGGCAGGGTGATGATGATGATGCTGACGATGATCACCGCCATCGTGGCAATGATCGGCCCGATGGAGTTATCGGTCAATGCCGAGAAGAAAAAGCAGAGGGAGGAGACGACGAACATCGCCAGCGTGGCCAGACCGTAGGCCATCAGGAAGTGATAAGGCAGTTGCGCCTCCGGGATGACGAGGATTCCCCGGCGGATGACCAGCAGATCGCCGCTGCCGAAGGCCGCAAGCGACAAGCCGAGCGTCAGCCCGCCGATGAAGAGGACCATGACCGCGGTGTAGATCAGCGTGACGATGAATTTGGCCGCGATGATCCGGCTCCGGGAGACGGCGTGTGTGAGCAGAAAACGGAAGGTGCCGGCATTGCCCTCGCCGGCGATCTGGTCTCCCGCCACGATGGTCAGCACGATCGGGATATGCACCCAGAGGGCGCCCATGAAGAAAAAGCCGAAAAACCAGCCGTTGAGGACGTTCCCGCCGATCACGAAGTCGTTTTGCAAGAGCGAAAGGAGATGTCTTTCAAAGGAGTGCTGCCCGCCCATTTTCAGCCCCGCCACGATCAGCGGGACGATGACGCCGAAGGCGATGAAACCGATGTAGGTGCGCCAGCGGGTAAAAGTCTTGACCAGTTCAAACCGGACGAGATGCATCATGGCGTTTTTTGATCCTTCACTTTTTCATCATCCCCATTTCTCATGCTTCGCGCCCCTCGATCAGGTTCAGAAAATAATTTTCCAGGGTCCGCCGGGGCACGAGGGCGTTCACGCCGAAGCCGGCGCTGACCAGTTGCCGGTTGAGCTCCGGGATCCGTTCCAGATCCAATCCCACGAGGATGCCGTCGCTGTGGATGGCCGCGGACCGATAGGCTTCTTGCGCCTGGAGAAACCGCAGGGCCTCTTCCTGACGGTCCGTCTTGATCAGCACGGCCGACTCTCCCCGATTCAGCAGGTCCTGGACGCTCCCCTCCACACGCAGTTTCCCTTGGTGAATGATCGCCATCCGGTTCGCGATCAGTTCAACCTCGTAGAGCAGGTGGGATGACAGGAATACGGTCACCCCCCGTTCGCGGGCAAGTTCCAGGATCAGCTCCCTCACCTCCTTCATCCCCTGCGGATCGAGACCGGTCGTGGGCTCGTCGAGGACCACCAACTGCGGTTCGTTCAGCAGGATCAGGGCCAGGCCGAGGCGCTGGTTCATCCCGTGGGAATAGGTCTTCACGGGGTCGTTTGCCCGGTCGGCGAGCCCGACCCGCTCCATCTGTTCCATGATTTGACGGCGGGTCACGGGCTTCTGCAGCCCCCCCAGGATCTCCATGTTGTGCATCGCGGAGAGGTGGCCGTAAAACGCCGGCTTTTCCACCACGGCCCCCACCTTCTCCAGGGCCCTGTGACCGGCCGTTTTCAGTGACGTCCCGAAGATCTCCACGTCTCCTTCCATCGGAAAGACGAGATGCAGGATCATCCGGATCGTAGTGCTTTTCCCCGCGCCATTGGGACCGAGAAAACCAAAGACATCGCCCCGCCGGACCGCAATGTTCAAATGGTCCACGGCCAATCTGTTTTTGTAGCGCTTGGTCAGATCAATGGTGCGCAGAACGATATCGGACATCGTGCCGACGGCCCTCCCGATTCATTGAAGGGGGATCCTCTTCATTGGTTATAGATATACTTGATTATCAGCATAGCTGCCGCCAAATCCCGGGATATACATGCCGCTCCCCATGCCCCTTTCTGTCAAACCTGTCGAGGGTTATCTTAGTGATCGTATCCTGAAATTACAAGGAAAATCCTATGATTTATAGCCATCCCGATGCCGTTGCAGCACTTTCTTTCGCACATCAGAAGACAATCACACCCCGAATTTCACGACACATTTCTGATGGCAGGCGGAGCGCCAAATGGAAGCCTTTCCTTTTTTTGTTTTTTGATATTATACTCGCGGAAATTATGCGGGGACGGCAATGGTCGCCCCTGATCCGGGGGCGCAGGCAGCGGTGGTTCTTGTATGCCGGGGCGAGCGGAAGGCGGGTAATGAAGCGAATTGACGGGTTGAAGAGTCTGATCCGCGTGGCGCGGGGGAAGCAGGCGCCCGATCTTGTCCTAAAGGGGGGCCGCGTCCTCAATGTCTTTTCGGGCGAGATCATCCGCGCCGATGTGGCCGTTTGTGACGGGATCATCGCCGGCGTCGGCAGCTACGACGGCCCGGTGGTGGTCGACGTCGCGGGGGACTACATCACTCCGGGGTTCATCGATGCCCACATGCATCTGGAAAGCACGCTCCTTTCACCTGCGGAACTGGCAAGGGCCGTCCTTGCGCGGGGAACGACGGCGATCATCGCGGACCCCCATGAGATTGCCAATGTCCTGGGAATCGAGGGCATCCGGTTCATGCTGGCGGCGAGCGAAGGCCTTCCCGTCGACATCTACTTCCTCCTCCCCTCCTGCGTTCCGGCGACCGATCTGGAGACCTCGGGGGCCTCTTTGTCGGTCGCTGAGCTGAAGACCTTCCGGCGGGAGAAACGGGTCCTCGGCCTTGCCGAGATGATGAACTACCCAGGGGTTCTCTGCGGGAGCGATTCCGTGGTCGAAAAACTGATCGCCTTCCGCCGCGGGATCCGCGACGGCCACGCCCCGCTTCTCTCCGGAAAGGATCTCAACGCGTACATCGCCGCAGGCATCCGCTCGGATCACGAGTGCACGGTACGGACGGAGGCCCAGGAGAAGCTCCGTCTGGGGATGCACATCATGATCCGCGAGGGGACACTGGCCAAGAATCTCAAGGAACTTCTCCCGTTGGTGACCCCCTGGAACAGCCGTCACTGCTCTTTGGTGACCGACGACCTCCATCCCCACGACCTGTTCACGAAGGGTCATCTTGACCATCTGATCGACATTGCGGTGGGGGAGGGGATGGCGCCGGTGGAGGCCGTCCGGATGGTCACATGCAACACGGCGCGGTACTTCGGCCTCCGGGACGTCGGCGCCGTTGCCCCGGGGTATCGGGCCGATCTGCTGATTCTTCCGTCGCTGGCGCCCGTCCGGGTGCGGAGCGTCATCAAGGGGGGAAGAAAGGTATTCGACGAGGGGAGCTTTGCCGGCGAAGAGACAACGAGGGCCGAATGCGGGCGGATGGGCGCCATGAACGTCCGGCCGTTCGACCGGGAGGCCTTCGCCGTTCCGAGCCGGGGGGAGCGGATCCGGGTGATCGGCCTTATCCCCGGCCAGATCCTGACGAAACAGCTCATCCTTGAACCGGCTGTCCGTGATGGCGCAGTCGTCTCCGATGTCGGCCGGGATATCCTGAAGCTGGCGGTTGTGGAGCGACACCGGGCGACGGGGAGGATCGGTCTGGGGTTTGTGCATGGGTTCGACCTGAAGGTGGGGGCGCTGGCCTCGTCCGTCGCTCATGACTCCCACAACATCATTGCTGTAGGTTGCGACGATGGGGATCTCTTCGCTGCGGTGAAGGCGGTCGAGGCGATGAACGGGGGGCTGGCGGCGGTCCGCAATGGTGAACTCCTGGCCGGGTTGCCGCTTCCCATTGCCGGTCTCATGTCGGACCGTCCGCTTGCCAAGGTCGCCCGAGGGTGGGAGGAACTGCGCCGCGTAGCCCGTGATTTCGGTTCCGTGCCGGCCGAGCCCTTCATGGTTCTCTCCTTCCTCGCGCTGCCGGTGATTCCGGAGCTGAAGCTGACCGACAGGGGACTCGTCGATGTGAACCTCTTTGAACACGTTTCCCTCTTCGCAGCGGGGTGACTGAATAATGAAGCTTACGAGAGCAGATCAGGAGGAGAGATGACGAACAGAGAAAAGATGATGACCGTCTTCCGGGACGCCCTGGATTCGGTTCTTCCAGGGAATCTGGTTCGGGAGACGCTGCGGTATGAGGCGGGCGTCCTGACGATCGAAGGGAAAAGCTACCGCCTCGGCGACTACCGTGGGATTTACCTCTTCGGGAGTGGAAAGGCCTCGGTTGAGACGGCGCGGGCCGTCAAAGCGGTTCTGGGAGATCGGTTGACGGACGGCCTTGTCGTTTCAAACTATGGCGCCACCGTGGACGGGATCACGGTCTTCGAAAGCTCGCACCCCGTCCTTACCGAGAAGAGCATCCGGGCGGCGGAAATCCTCATGCAGAAAATGTCCGCCCTTTCTGCGAACGATTTCTTCATCTACGTGATGTCCGGCGGGAGCTCGGCGCTGATCGAGAAGCCGGCGCCTCCGATCACGCTGGCCGAGATGCAGGATCTGGTGAAGGGGCTCCTCGCGAACGGGGTCCCCATCGAGGATCTGAACGTTGTCCGGAAGCACCTCTCCCTCGTGAAGGGCGGGCGCCTGGGCCGACTGTCGAAGGCGCGAGGGATCGTCCTGGTCGTCTCGGACGTCATCGGCGACGACCTGGAGGCGATCGGTTCCGCGCCGATGTTCTTCGACCGCTCCAGTTTTGCGGGCACCCATGCCATTCTGAAAAAGTATGGTCTATGGAATCGGGCGCCGGAGAACGTCCGTTTGGTTGTTCAGAAAGGGCTGGACGGGGAGATCGAGGAGACGCCGAAGGGACCGAGTCCGCTGGTCGACCATTTTCTGATCGGGACCAACCTGAAAATCCTCCGGAAGGCGAAGGAAAGGGCCGAGGCGCTGGGGATTCCCGCCCGTATCATGAGTTCCCGTCTCCGGGGCGAGGCCAGGGAGGTGGCGAAGGCAATTCTGGCCATCGGCGAGGAGATCGCGACGACGGGTCAGCCTTTCGCCCCGCCGGTTCTGCTTCTGTTCGGCGGAGAGACGACCGTTACGCTGAAGGGGGACGGGATGGGCGGCCGGAACCAAGAGATGGCCCTTGCCGCCCTCCGGGAGTTTCAGGGGAACCCGCGCTTTCTCTTCCTCAGCGCCGGGACCGACGGGATCGACGGCCATTCGGATGCCGCCGGCGCCCTCGTCGATCATGCAAGCTGGGAAAAGGCGCAGGCGCTCGGTCTCCGGATCGACGATTTTCTCGCCCGGAACGACTCCCACCACTTTCTGCAGCAGACCGGGGACCTGATCATGACCGGCCCCACGGGGACGAACGTCATGGACATGACCGCGCTGCTGATCTCGTAAAAGGTCTCCGCTATTTAATTAAATATCCAAGCAAGAAAATATCTTGCATTTCCAGAAAGAACTATTTATCCTAAGAGCCAACACCGGTTCATGTGCACTATCTGTCTGTAGTCAACGAAATACGAACATGACAAACGCACAAGCATCGGTTGGTAAGCGTGCAGTGGTTATTTGCACAAACGGATTGCCGGTTGAACGGTTCGGCGATGGTAAGATTGGTTCCATAGAGAAACCCAACACAAAGGAGGATTTAAGATGTCGGAAGGAAAAGTAAAATGGTTTAACGATGCAAAAGGATTTGGTTTTATCGAACAGGACGGTGGCAAGGATGTTTTCGTCCATCATTCCGCGATCCAGGGCGAAGGCTTCAAATCGCTGGCGGAGGGTGATCGGGTCAGTTTTGATGTTGTCAGTGGCGCCAAAGGTCCGGCTGCTGAAAATGTTCGCAAGCTGTAAGACCTGATTTTCATATTGTTTAAAAAGCTCCCCCGCGCCGGGGAGCTTTTTTTATGCCATGTTCATAGGATTGCGGCGGAGATCCGGGGGTGTTGCTTGACAGTCGCTGCCCTTTTCCCTATAGTACGTTGCCAGAAAGGACTCCCCCGGGAGAGATCTGAGACTTCATGAACCTGCAAGGAATTATCGGGCTCATCTTCTTGACGGGTCTCGCCTGGCTGATCAGCGAGAACAGACGGGCCGTCCGCTTCCAGATCATCTTCACCAGTTTCGCCATCCAGTTTGCGCTGGCGTTGATCCTGCTCAAGATTCCGATCTTCAAAGATCTCTTTGCGCTGCTCAACCGCGGAGTGAGCGCGATCGAACAGGCCACGACCGCCGGTACGACCTTCGCTTTCGGCTATCTGGGAGGCGGAAAGCTGCCATTTGCGGAAACCTATCCCGGATCGACCTTTATTTTTGCGTTTAAAGCCCTGCCGCTGATCCTGGTCGTAAGCGCCCTCTCCTCGCTCCTCTTCTACTGGAAGATCCTGCCGCTCGTGGTCCGGGCCTTTTCCTGGCTGCTCCAGAAAACCATGCGCGTCGGCGGCGCCGTCGGCGTCGGTGCGGCGGCGAATGTTTTCCTGGGCATGGTGGAGGCGCCGCTGCTGATCCGACCCTACCTTGGTCAGCTCACACGCAGCGAACTGTTTATCACCATGAGTTGTGGCATGGCCAATATCGCCGGCACCGTGATGGTCCTCTATGCGACGATACTCGGCCCGCAGATGCCCGAAGTGATGGGACATATCCTCATCGCGTCGATCATCAGCACACCGGCGGCCATCATGATCTCCCTGCTGATGGTTCCGGAGACCGGAGAGATCACTCTCGGACAGTATATCCCCCCTCAGCCTGCATCCAGCGCCATGGACGCCATCACCCGGGGCACCTCCGAGGGCATGACGCTGTATCTGAACATCATCGCCATGGTGATCGTGCTGATTGCGCTGGTGGCGTTGAGCAATCAGATCCTTGGACTCCTCCCCCGTCTTCAGGGGGAGCCGGTCACGATGCAGCGGCTCCTGGGCTACGTGATGGCGCCCGTGACCTGGATGATCGGTATCCCCTGGTCGGAGTGCATGACGGCGGGCTTTCTGCTCGGGGAAAAGACCGTCCTCAACGAACTCATCGCCTATCTGGACATGGCCAGACTGCCTGCGGGGTCTCTCAGCGCCAGAAGCCAGATCATCATGGTCTATGCGCTCTGCGGTTTTGCCAATCTGGCCAGCCTGGGCATCCTGATCGGCGGCATGGCGGCCATGGTTCCGGAGCGGCGCAGCGAGATCGTCTCCCTGGGGTTCAAATCGATCCTCTGCGGCACCATGGCGACGTGCATGGTCGGCGCCATCGTCGGCCTGCTCCTGTAGCGACCCGTTTGATCATTCACATTTTCCCGCGCTCCTGTGCGATTCGCATGTAGGTTTCCATGCCGGTTTCCGGAGGGAGATACTGCTGGTCCTCGGGTTTCTTCATCAGACGCACCGCATCCGTCGGACAGGTGGAAACGCACAGACCGCATCCGATGCAGCGTTTCAGGTTGACCACGGCCTTTTCCTCGACCATATCAATGGCCTCCATCTGGCAGCGGTCCAGGCAGGTTTCACATCCCGTACACTCATCTTGGTCTATTTGAGCATAGTAATTGCTCTTGACCGCCGCCGCGGGGTTGGCCTGTTTTTTGAGAGACCGGAGTATACCGCAGCAATCGCCGCAACAACTGCACATCCCGCCGACATACTGGGCATTGAACGGCTGCATCACGAGCCCGGCGGCCTCATTCTTCACGGCGATCTCTTTGGCTTCTTCGGGGGTGATATACCGCCCCATGCCATTGTCCACATAAAAACTCGCATGGGAGCCAAAGAGAAAACAGGCCTCCATCGGCTTATCGCAACCTTGATCGATCTTTTTGGCCATGGTTCGACAGATGCAGGGCGCAACGGCAATTTTCTTCTGATTGTCAAAAATCTTCATCACATCCTCGTAGGGTGCGATGGGCCACTCCGTCACAAGCTCCTTGTTGATCGGAATGGTTCTCATGACCGGTGTGCTCCAGGCCTGGAAGCTCTTCCCAAGGGTGGCCTCGTAATACTCTTCCATATCCCTGGCGAGGGTCTCGTTCAGGGAGTTAAGCTGAAACTCGAAAATTCCGACCACATAAGGAACGGCCGCATATCGGGCGACGCCGTCTTTCTTCTGGCGAAACACGAGGCCCCGCCGAGCCATGTCCTCAATGTGCTTTGCGGTCTCCTCCGGCGGAAGATTCAGCCGCGCCGCTATGCTGTCCGGCGTCTCCAGCATCGGGGACATCATCAGAACCATTTCCGCATCCGGCTCTGTGAAGAGCTGCTTTAGGATCTTGATTTCAATCCCGTTCTTCGTCGCAGGAAATCCGGGGCCCATGTCATCGAGTCTTTGTCTCAGCCGTTCATACACATCATTCATATCTGTGGTCTCCCTCTCATGGTCATTCAGTGAATTGTTGGCTTGTCTCCCGTCTTCCGCAGCCTCTGCATCGCCATAACCAGCGCGAACAGCGCGATTCCAATGTAGTCGAAAAGCGGCTTGGGATAGACCAGAAGCAGGCCTGCCAGAATCAGCGTTCCGCGTTCGAACAGGGTTGTTTTCTTGAAGAGCCAGTTCTGCATGCCCGCCGCAAGCGCCGCGATGCCGATCATTGCAGTGATGCTCACCACCGCAATCTCGCCCCAGTTGGCATTGGCAAGGGTCTTGAACGAACCGGTCAGCAGCAGGCCCTGGCCGGAGGGGTCGAGAACGAACATGAACGGCACCAGGAACGCCGGCATCGTGTACTTCCAGGATTGCAGCGTCGTCTTGTAGGGATCGCCGCCCGTGATCGCGGCTGCGGCGAACGGGGAGAGAGCGGTCGGCGGCGACACTTCGGAAAGGACCGCGTAATAGAAGATGAACATGTGCGCGGCAAAGTCCGGCACCCCGAGCAGGATCAACGCGGGTGCGGCGATCACCGCGCAGATGATGTAGCTTGCAGTTACGGGAACCGCAAGCCCGACAATCCACACGATCAGAGAAGTGAACAGGGCGGTGAGCAGAAGCTTGAAGCTATGCAGGAGGGCGGGCGTATTGGCGGCGCCGAAGGTGACGAACAGATCGACCAGGAGTCGGCTTCCCGAATCCGCATAATCGAGAACGATCGAACTGAATTTGAGGCCGAGGCCCGTGAGCGTGACGACGCCGACGATGATCCCCGCTGCGGCGCAGGTGGCTGCGACATTGAGCATGCCGACCGAGCCGCCTTCGAGTGCCTTGATGAGCCCCGATCGAAAAAACCCTTTGAGAATCGGCTCGCGGCCACGGAAAAGGTCGTAGGAGATCAGCGCGCAATCCCGATGCAGAAAGCTCGTCACAAATGCGACCACAGTCGCCCAGAAGACCGACATGATCGGCGAATAGCCGATCAGCATGAAGATGATGATCGAAACCAGTGACAGAAAATGGAAGCCGAAGTTGCGGGTGAGATACCAGAGCTTCTGTTGCTTCTCCACCGGCGCCCCATGCGTGCCGAACTTGCGCGAATCGATCTCGACCATCAGAAAAATCCCGAAGTAGTACAGGATGGTCGGGATCGTCGCCATCAGGATGACGTCAAGGTACGAGATCTTGAGGAATTCGGCAATCAGGAAAGCCGCGGCCCCGAGGACCGGCGGCGACAGAATCGCTCCGATTCCGCCGGCGGCAAGCAGGCCGCCCGCCGGGTCCTTGGCGTACCCTGCCTTGGCGAGCATCGGATAGGCGACCGCGCCCAGCGTCACCGTCGTGGCGACCCCGGAACCTGACGGCCCGCCGAGCAGAAACGAGGCCAGCACCACCGTGCGGCCCGCGCTGCTGTGTTTACCCCCCATCGCGGCGAACGAAAAGTCGATGAAGAACTTGCCGGCGCCTGAAAACTGGAGGAACGCGCCGTAAATCGTAAACAGGATGATGAGCGATGAGGAGACATCCACGGCCACGCCGAAGATGCCCTCGAGCGTCATGTACATGTGGCCGGTGAGCCGTGAGATGTCGTAGCCGCGGTGCGTCCAAGGCGCCGGCAGATGCGGCCCGACCATCGCATAGACGATGAACAGCACCACGACAAAGGGCATGACCCAGCCCGAGGTTCGGCGCGCGGCCTCCAGGATCAATACCATGAGAACGACGCCGAGAATCTGATCCCACACCATTGGGGATGTCGCGCGATCGCCGAAATCGTCGCCCCAGTAGAGCATGTAGCCGATGATCGCCAAGCTGAGGAGCGCACCGGCTATGTCCCACCACATGATTCGGTGGCGGAAGCGTGGCAGGACCGGGAACAGAAGAAACGACAGGAGGAGGGTAAAACCGACGTGCACCGGACGCAGGACCAGAGCCGACACGATCGAGTATGCCGCGTACAGGTGAAACAGCGACATGACCACCGCAATGGCTGTGAGACCCGCTGCCAACCGGCCGACGAACTTGTGTGTCGCGCCCTCTTCTTCTTCGATGAATTCCTCGGCCTTTTTCAAGGCCTCTTCGCTGATGACGATATCGCCGGCCGCCGGCTTGTCATTTTCCGCCATATCCCTGCCCTCGTGCGGACCCGAGGCGGGTCCGATATGCAGTCCCACCCGTCCCCGGTCCTCTCCGTTCGGGCGGAGGGCCGGGGCGGTGGCGTCAACAGTCGGGGTTTCGGGTGATTCTGCCGCCCGTTCCTATTTGACTTTGACCCCCTTCTCCGCGAAATACTTGATTGCGCCGGGGTGGTAGGAGATGGGCGAGTGGTCGTTGGTCTGGTACTTGTAATCGAAGTTCAGCGATTCTTTGTGGACGGCGACCATTTCGGCTTTCTTGTCGAAAATCGTCTTCACGATGGCGTACGCGACCTTGTCCGGCATCTTCTCGTGTACAACGAGGATGTTCCATACCGTCACGACCTTGTTGGGAGCGTCCTGCCCAGGATAGCTCTTCGGCGGGATGACGTCCTGGACATACAGAGGCCCGTATTTCCTGTTCATCGCGTCCGCGACTTCCGCATGGTCGATCATCTGGATCTTGACTCCGGGGGTTGCGCCAAGGTCGGTGACGGCGGCCGTCGGGATTCCCCCGACCCAGAAGAAGGCGTCGATCTTTCCGTCCTTGACTGCATTGACCGATTCGGCGACGCCGAGGCGTTCGCGTTTGAGATCCTTGTCTTTGTCGAGACCAGCCGCTTCAATCACGCGGAATGCCATGATCTCGGTGGCGCTGCCGGCTGAACCCGTCGACACGCGCTTGCCCTTGAGATCGGACATTTTC
>Ga0163200_1000500_pt1 | contig 17026 bp, 15 predicted proteins | sample PL_2010_200m_FD_113535 | JGI IMG/M metagenome (GOLD analysis project Ga0163200, IMG submission 113535) | Freshwater microbial communities from Powell Lake, British Columbia, Canada to study Microbial Dark Matter (Phase II) - PL_2010_200m | ecosystem: Environmental > Aquatic > Freshwater > Lake ... | reverse complement strand
TTTCATTACCAAGGACCTTTGTGCCTTTGTGTCTTGGTGGTGAAAAGGGCTTTTTGCAGTGGACTCATGATTATTCCACTGAATTCACATAGTATAGAGGTGCCCAATGGATAAGGATAGAATCGCTAATTCGCTCATCATGACCAAACACCGCCTGCAGGCGGAACTGCTGCGCTGCGAGTATTGCGAGGAGAAGCCGTGCAAGGCGGCCTGCCCTGCCAATTGCTCCCCATTCGACTTTATCATGGCGGCGCGCGTGGGAAACCCTTCGGATTTCAAGCGCTCTGCCGGTGAAATCATGCGCAACAATCCGCTTGGCGGCGTCTGCGGCATGGTCTGCCCGGACAAGTTCTGCATGGCGGCCTGTACGCACAGGAAATTCGACGGGGCGATCAACATCCCCCTCGTGCAAGCCACCATCGTCGAAATGGCAAAAGGACTGGGCGGCATCCCCAAGCTGGCCGTTCCAGCCCCCAACGGGATGAAAGTGGCGGTGGTGGGCGGTGGCCCGGCCGGACTTGGGGCTGCGGCTGCACTGGCGCAGATGGGTTACGCAGTGGACGTTTTCGAGAGCCATGACCGGCTCGGTGGCATGATGAACCTGATCCCAGACCAGCACCTCGATAAGAAGGTGGTCGAGACCGATATTGATTTTCTCCTTTCCCTGGGTGAGATCAATGTCAAAACCGGCGCGAAGGTCGAGGATCCCAAGAGTCTGCTGACGCAGGGCTACAACGCCGTTTGTGTCGCGGCCGGCCTTTGGAAACCGATAGAGCTTGGCATCGAGAACGAAGACCTGGCGATCAAGATGGTTGACCTGCTCTCCAATCCGGCCGCGTACAGCTTCGATGGGCGCGTGGCTGTGATCGGCGGCGGCGCGACCGCCATGGACTGCGCCATCATCGCCAAAGAACGAGGCGCGAGGCACGTCGAGTTATTCATGCTCGAAAAGCTTTCCGAGATGCCGCTGGCCGCCAAAGAACGGCAGGAACTGGTTGATTACGATATCGAAATCAACGGGCGCATCCGCGTCAGCCGGATCACACAAACCAACCGGGGTATATCGGGGATCGAGACCATGAAGGTCCAACTCCTGGAGGGTTTACCTTTCAGCCCGGTCAATGTTCGCGATATTCGCAGGACTGAGGGAGTGAGAACCGGTTTCAACGCGGTCGTCATTGCCATCGGGATGCGCTCGGCGCTGCCGCGTGAACAAATCGAGGGCGTCTTCTACGCGGGCGACATGCTGACCGGCCCGTCCACCGTGGTCGAAGCGGCTGCCTCCGGCAAGAATGCAGCCATGCAAATTGACGCCTATTTGCAGCACAAGGAAAAGCCCGTCATCGAAAAGGCGACCAAGTCAACCTACGCCCTGCCCGGCTATAACCCTGTGCCCGTATCCCTGGCAACCGATTTCTTCGGACGCCCGATCCGCTCGCCCTACCTGCTCTCGGCCTCGCCGGTCACGGATGGGTTGGAGCAGATAACCAAAGCCTACGAAGCTGGTTGGGCGGGCGCAATCATGAAGACCGCCTTCGACAACGTGCCGATCCACATCCCGTCCGGGTACATGTTCACCTTCAATCCTTACACCTACGCCAACGCGGACAACGTGTCCGGGCACGCGCTCGAGCGTGTCTGCCGCGAGGTGGAGCAGTTGGTCAGGAAATGGCCCGAGCGGTTGACCATGGCCTCCACCGGCGGCCCGGTTTCAGGTCACGACGAGAGCGACGCGGCCGGCTGGCAGTCGAATACCAAAAAGCTCGAAGCGGCCGGGGCGATGGGCATCGAGTACTCGTTGTCCTGTCCGCAGGGCGGCGACGGCACCGAAGGCGACATCGTCTCGCAAAATGCCGCGCTGACCGCCAAGATCATCGGCTGGATCATGGAGGTCGGCGACCCCGACATTCCGAAGCTGTTCAAGTTGACGGCTGCCGTGACCTCCATCATACCGATCCTGCGGGCGATACGCCAGGTGTTTGCCAAGTATCCTGGCAAGAAGGCCGGGGTGACGCTGGCCAACTCCTTCCCCACCCTGGCCTTCCGCCCAGCCGCGCATAGCAGCCGCAAATGGGACGAGGGCGTCGTCGTCGGCATGAGCGGCGAAGGGGTCACGCCCATCTCGTACCTGTCGCTGGCGCAAGCTGTACCAGAAGGAATAGAGATTTCCGGCAATGCCGGCCCGATGAACTACAAAGCCGCCATGGATTTCCTGGCATTGGGCGTCAAGACCGTCCAGTTCTGCACAATTGCCATGAAACACGGCGTTGGGATCATCGAGGAGCTTGAGTCCGGCACGGCGTTCCTGATGCAGGAGCGCGGCATCCAATCTATGCGCGAATTGATTGGGATTTCCCAACCGCATCCAATCGTTGATTTCATGGCGCTCTCGCCGGTCAAGAAAGTTTCAGACGCCGACCACGAGTTGTGCGTCTCTTGCGGGAACTGCGCCCGCTGCCCCTACCTGGCGATCAGCCTCGATGATAAGCGCCTGCCGTGGACAGACCCGGCCAGGTGCATCGGCTGCTCGATTTGCGCGCAGAAATGCTTCGTTGGCGCGATCACCATGCGCGTCCGCACGCCGGAGGAACTGGCGGCGTTGAAAGAACACTAAAAAGCGATTCACCACGAAGGACACAAAGTAACACAAAGGAAAACAATGATGTTTTCTCCTTTGTGAACCTTTGTGACCTTTGTGGTAAAAAAGGAGACCTATGGCTACTCGTTTCGAGAACGGCATCGTCGTCACACTTGGAGAGAACAACCGCGTCCTGTGGAACGCGACGGTCGTCACCGACGGAGAGACCATCGCGGCTGTGGGCGATTCCGCCGAAATGAAGCGGCGCTTCCCGGACGCCGAGCCTGTGGACTGCTCCGGCAAGATCATCCTGCCCGGATTCATCTGCGCGCACCATCACTTCTACTCGACCATGGCGCGCGGCATGGCTATCCCCGGAGAACCGGCCTCCAACTTTGTCGAAATCCTGGAACGCTTATGGTGGAAAGTTGACAAAGCACTTTCTGCCGAAGATATTACACTTTCTGCCCAGGTGCCTCTCATCGAATGTATCCGCAATGGCACAACCACCGTGATTGACCATCATGCCTCCCCCTCCATGCGGGACGGCTCGCTCGACCTGATCGAGAACGCCGTCCGGCAGGCGGGATTGCGCGCCTCGCTCTGTTACGAGGTCTCGGATCGCAACGTGCCGGGCGGCGGGATCGCTGAAAACGAGCGATTCATCAAAAAAGTGGGCAAAGGCGATGGTCAGATCGCGGCGATGATGGGGCTGCACGCCTCGTTCACCGTTTCCGATGAAACGGTCGAGAAGTGTGTCGGTATCGCCAGGGATGCCGGCGTGGGCTGCCATATCCACGTGGCCGAGGATCTGGCGGATCGGACCGACTCGCTGGCAAAGTACGGCGCGCCGGCGGTTGAGCGGCTGCACAGGCTGAACGTCACGGGTGAAAAATCCATCTTCGTCCACTGCGTCCACATTGACGAGGCCGAGATGGACATCCTCGCCGCCACGAAGACAAGCGTTGTCCACAATCCCGAATCGAACATGAACAACGCCGTGGGCGTCACGCCGCTGTTGAAACTTCTCCAAAAGGGCGTACTGGTTGGCCTCGGCACCGACGGCATGAATTCTGACATGCTGGTTCAGATGCGCTGCGCGTACTTGCTACACCGGCTCGATAACCGGGATCCGCGCGTGGCATTCATGGAAGCGCCGCAGTTGCTGTTGCAGAACAACGCCGAGATCGCCGAGCGGCAGTTTGGCCTGCGTCTCGGAGAGATCGCCGAGGGCCGCCCCGCCGACCTGGCTATCCTCGACTACCAGCCTCCCACGCCGCTCAACGAAGCCAACTTCCTCGGCCATCTCATCTTTGGGCTGGTGGATGCGACGGTAGATACGACTGTTTGCAAAGGCAAAATCCTGATGAGGGATAAAAAAATCTTATCGCTTGATGAGGAGCGCATTGCAGCCCGTTCGCGCGAACAGGCGCCAAAGATGTGGAAGCGGTTGCAGGAACTCCAGTAAAGAGAACCGAATCCGTAATATAATAGCCCTCGCTCTCGCCTGGCGAGGGCTTCTCTATGTAAAAGCAGGAATATGCTACCCGAAGAAAACCGTACTCCCATTATCCAACGAGCGACAGAATATGTCCCTCCGCGTACCTGGCGGAACTGGCTGTTTGGCCGTCCGCTGGCGACGGCTGACGCCCCGCATCAAACCATTGGCAAATTCATCGGGCTGGCAGTCTTCGCCTCGGATGCGCTTTCTTCCACGGCCTATGCCACGCAGGAAATCCTCTTCATCCTGGCCGCCGCCGGGACGATGGCCTTCGGCTACGTGTTCCCGATTTCGCTTGCCATCGTCATCCTGCTGGCGATTGTTTCGCTTTCCTACCAGCAGACTGTCCATGCTTATCCAGATGGCGGCGGCTCATACATCGTATCGCGCGACAATCTGGGCGAAAAGCCCGCCCTGATTGCCGGCGCATCGCTGTTGACCGATTACATTTTGACGGTGGCCGTTTCGGTTTCCTCGGGCGTGGCGCAGATCGTTTCAGCCTATCCAGAGTTGTTCGAGTACCGCGTACCGATTTCAGTCGGTTTTGTGCTGTTCATCATGCTGGTCAACCTGCGGGGAGTCAAAGAGTCGGGGGCAGCGTTTGCCCTCCCAACGTATTTATTTATCATCCTGATGTATTTGACAGTTGGCATCGGCCTGTTTCGCTATTTCACCGGCTCGCTTGGCATGGTAGCTAATCCGCCAAAGATGGACATCCTGCCCACAATGAGTGTCATCACGCCGTTTCTGCTGCTGCACGCCTTTTCCAGCGGCACGGCCGCGCTGACCGGCATCGAAGCCATTTCCAATGGCATCACCGCGTTCAAAGAGCCGCGCAGCCGGAACGCGGGAATTACGCTCATCTGGATGGCCTTCATCCTCGGCTCTCTGTTCCTGAGCATCTCGTTCCTGACCGGGCACATCGGCGCGGTGCCTTCCGAGACCGAGACGGTTATTTCGCAACTGGCGCGCACGGTGTTCGATCGCCAGAACGTGTTCTACCTGATGACCATCGCCGCCACCGCCGTGATCCTCATCATGGCGGCCAATACTGCCTTTGCGGATTTTCCCCGCCTGAGCGCCATTGCGGCCAAGGATGGCTTCCTGCCGCGCCAGATGTCCTATCGCGGCAGCCGGCTGGTATTTTCCTATGGCATCGTCACGCTCGCGCTGATCGCCTCCGTGCTGATCGTCATTTTCCAGGCCAGCGTGAACCGGCTGATCCCCCTCTACGCTATCGGCGTGTTCCTGGCCTTCACACTCTCGCAGGCGGGCATGGCGCACCGCTGGTGGAAGATTGGTCACCTGAAACCCGGTCAGGAAATCGTCGAACGCGGCTCAACCCTGCGATATGCAAAGAACTGGCAGACCAAGATGGCTATCAACGGCTTCGGCTCGGTCTGCACCGCGGTAGTGGTGATGGTATTCTCGATCACCAAATTCAAAGATGGCGCTTGGGTTGTGCTGATCCTGCTGCCGATGCTGATTGCGATGTTTTCCCTGATCCACCACCATTATAGGTTATTGGCTAATCGGCTCTCACTGGATGCCTTTGCAGGCGCGCCATCGCACACAACCCGGCACCGGGTCATTTTGCCGCTGAGCGGCGTACACCAGGGTACGCTCGAGGCGCTGCGCTACGCCCGCCGCCTTTCGGATGACATCACCGCCGTGCACGTCTCGATTGACCCGGTCGAGGCGGAAAAGGTGCGCCGCAAATGGGAGAAGTGGGGCGAGGGCGTTCGTCTGGTTATCCTGGATTCACCGTACAGGCTGTTCATCGAGCCGCTGCTCGAATACATCGAAGAGTTGCTGGCTCGCCGCCAGCCAGATGAAACGATTACAATAGTCGTGCCGCAGTTCATTCCTTCGAAATCCTGGCACAATCTGCTGCATACGAATACCGCCAACCTGCTGCGCAGTGAATTATTATCCAGACCCGGCATCATCATCACAGACGTGCCGTATCAGGTGCCATAGAAAATGATTAGGATGCGCTCTCTAGCGCATCCGGCGGCGTAAGAGAACGCCGCCTAATCGAATAAGGAGTAAGATTATGAACGTGATTGTCGTCGGATGCGGGCGGCTGGGTTCGGAACTAGCCTACCGCCTTTTCCAGCAAGGCCACCAGGTAACGATTGTGGATAGTCTTGCTGCGGCCTTTGACCGATTGGACCCAGCATTTCGCGGCCGGACAGTCGAGGGCGAGGCGCTCTCGAAAGAGGTGCTGGAGCGCGCCGGTATCGAAGAGGCTGATGGCCTGGCCTCTGTCACCAATTCGGATACGCTCAACGCGGTGGTCGCCCACACAGCCCGCACAATCTACAAAGTCCCGAATGTGGTGGTGCGCAACTACGACCCGAACCTGCGTCCAGTGCTGGAAGCCATGGGCCTGCAAATCGTCAGTTCTACTTCGTGGGGCGCACGGCGCATCGAGGAATTGCTCAGCGGTAATGCCGTGCTTACTGTATTCTCGGCCGGCAACGGCGAAGTGGAAATTTACGAGATTGTCGTTCCCGAAAAATGGAATGGGCGCAAGTTGGGTGAAATGTTGAAAGCAGAACAATGCCTGCCGGTAGCGTTGACCCGTGCAGAGCGCTCGTCGCTGCCTATAGGGGAGGTCGTGCTGCAAACCGGCGATGTGCTGGATGTCAGCGCCACCGCGCAAGGCATTGCTGTTCTGCGCGCCTGTCTGGCCGGAAAGGAGGCGTGACCATGTTCGTGATCATTGCCGGAGGCGGACGAACCGGCGCCCAACTGGCTATAGCCTTGTTGTCCGAAAATCATCAGGTGCTCGTGATCGAACATCGTCGCGAGCTGCTCGCGCGCCTGCACCGCGAACTGCCCACCGAGGTTATCTACGAGGGCTTACCGATTGACCCGCAGGTGCTGGAGCGCGCCGGCATCCGCAAGGCGCAAGTGCTGGCAGCGACGACGGATACCGATGCCAACAACCTCGTGCTGTGCTACATCGCGCGTGAAATGTTCGATGTACCGCGCATCATTGCGCGCGTCAACAATCCGCGCAATGCCTGGCTTTTCGATGAGAATTTCCACGTGGACGTGGCACTCAATTCAGCCAACGTGCTGGCGCATTTGATCCAGGAGGAAATGTCCCGCGGCGACATGATGACCCTGCTCAAATTGCGGCGCGGCCGCTATTCACTGGTAGAAGAGAAAATCCCGCCGGGCGCGAAGGCCATTGGCGTTGCCATCAAGGATCTGGGCCTGCCTGAACAATGCGTCATTGCTGGCATCATCCGGCAAGGCAAGGTTATCGTACCGCGCGGCAACACTACGCTCGAGCTCGAAGATGAGGTGCTGGCTGTCACCGACCAGGATGGGGCGCGCCGCCTGGCTGAACTCTTCGCCCCGCCGGGGGAAAAAACTAACCAAGATGGTAAGGCACTTCCATAATGACAATGTCGGGCCGTTTTAGCAGCGCCTTGCGCAACAGCGAGGCGGTGTTCATGTGCAGGCCATTGTAGATCCAGTTCTGCGGAATGAACTGCGGTACGACCACAGTCAGCATTTCGTAAGGGGCAAGGTGGTCAGCCATCTGGTCTATATAAGCGATGAGCGGCTCGATCAGGCGGCGGTAGGGTGATTCGATGATGTGCAGGCGCACACCGTCACCCCAAACCGCCCATTTCTTCTTGAGTTTTTCTTCATCCAGAGGATCGGCAGCCACATAAACAGCGGTGATGTCATTGGAGAACGAACGGGCATAACGCAAGGCGTGCAGTACGCCGCGATGCACGCCGCTGATGAGCAGCAGCACGCGGTTGCGCTGGACGCGCGGCGCTTCGCCGTAATCCTCCAGCGAGAGGTTGGCGGCCACGTCGCGGTAATGGTGGTGGATACGGAAAAAGATGAACACCAGGGTTGGGACGAGCAAGATGACGATCCACGCCCCGTCGAGGAACTTGGTGATGGCGAATACCAGCATGACCACCGCGGTCAGCACCGCGCCGAAACCATTGATCGCCAATTTGAGCTTCCACCGAGGGTCAAAACGCACAATGCCGCCCTGCTGGACGAATTCCTCGCCCTCTTTGAGATGCCCCGATTTCCACCAGCGCACGGCCATGCCGGTCTGCGAGAGGGTGAACGAGAGAAATACGCCGATGGCATAGAGCGGGATGAGGGCGGTCGTCTCGGCCTTGAATGCAACGATGAGCAGCATGGCAAATCCGGCCAGCGCAGCAATGCCATTGGAGAATACCAGGCGGCTGCCGCGATAGGTCAACTGGCGCGGCAGGAAGCCGTCGCCGGCATGGAGCGCGCCCAGGCGGGGGAAATCGGCGAAGGAGGTGTTGGCTGCCATGATGAGGATGAGCGTGGTGCTGCCGAGCAGCACGTACCACATGACGCCCGCCCCCCACACCGTGCGCCCCAACTGCGAGATGATCGTTTCGGTGTGCGAAAACTGCGCCCCGATCTGGTGCGAGAGGAAAGTGATGCTGAAGAACATCACCGAGAGGATCAAGCTCATCCAGATGAGCGTCGTGGCTGCGTTGCGACTCTTTGGCTCCTTGAAGGCAGTGATGCCATTGGAAATGGCTTCCACGCCGGTCAGGGCAGTGCAGCCGCTCGAAAAGGCGTGCAGGATCAGGAACAGGGTCACGCCGCGCGCCGCCTCGATGGCTGCCGGGGTCACGCCCGTCACCGCATCCAATCCGCCGGTGAACATCTTGAAGAAACCGACGCCAATCGTTATCAAAGTGACGCCGAGGAAGAAGTAGGTTGGGATGGCAAAAGTAACGCCCGATTCCTTGACCCCGCGCAGGTTGACGATCATCATCAGCAGAACGAGGCCGACCGCAATCTCGACGCGATAGGGATGTAACGCTGGAAAGCCGGAGGTCAACTGCGCCACGCCCGAGGAGATGCTCACCGAGACGGTCAGGATGTAATCGGTCAGCAGGGCCGCGCCGGCGGTCTGGGCGGGCAGTTCACCGAGGTTATCGCGTGCGACGATGTACGCCCCGCCGCCGCCCGGATAGGCGTGGATGGTCTGCTGGTAGGAGATAGTCACTACGGCCAGCAGGAAGATGATCGCCAGCGAGACGCCCACCGAATAGCCCAGCACGGCCAGTCCCGCCAGCGGCACGGCAAAGGCCAGCACTTCGAGGATGGCTTCGGTGGCATACGCCGTGGAGGAAAGCGCATCCGAGGCAAAGACCGCCAGCCCGATCGCTTTGCCAATGGTCTGGTGAGGGGCCTCGTACGAGGGCAGCGGTTTGCCGATAAGAACGCTCTTGAGCGAGGCGACAGGTTCGCTTTCACTGGACGAAGAAATAGCCATACTACTCTACCTTTCACAAGCAAGTCGAAAATCATATTACGAATTAGCCTGGGCGACAAGGGGCAAGTTTGGACAAGAGCCATTTCCATTGACAGGACAGCTATCCCTCGCTAAAATAGTTTCGAGTATTAACTATTAACCTCCCTAACCAATATTCAGAAAGCGACAGCCATGAACGCCAGAAACGACCCTTCCAAAGAAAACCTCCGCCAGGCGGTGGAAACCTTCTGGGAAACCTTTCCTCCCTTCTGGCACCGCGTGCGCGCCCATATTCGTGAAATTGCGGCGGAACAGTTCGACATCAGCGTCGAGCAGTTCCACATCCTGCGCCAAATCCGCCGCGGACTGTGCTCGGTCAGCGAGCTGGCCGAGGCCAAGAACATCAGCCGACCGGCCACCAGCCAGGCCGTGGATTTGCTGGTGAACAAAGGGCTTATCGTCCGCACGCCGGATGAAGAGGACCGCCGCCACGTCCAGTTAGGTCTGACGCCAGACGGCAACGCCCTGCTGGATGCCATCTTCGATAACACCCGCCAGTGGATGATGCAAACCCTTGCGCCCTTGAATGACGAGGAGCTGCAAACCCTGATCCAAGCCATGAACTCCCTCGAGAAAATCCAGTAGAACAATCATGAAACAAGTCCTCAAACTACTGCGCTTCGTCAAACCGTACTGGAAGAAAAGCGTCCTATCGTTGGTCTTGCTGGTCATCGTCGTCGTGATGGACCTGGCCATTCCGCGCCTGGTGCAGCGCATCATTGACCAGGGCATCCTGGCGCAGAACCTGCAGGTCGTCTCGACCACGTTTCTGCTCATGTTGGGAATCTCGCTCCTCGACACGCTCTTCGCTATCGGGAATAACAACTTCTCGGTCCAGGTGGGAGAAAGCGTGGCGCGCGACCTGCGCGAGGCGCTGTTCCTCAAAATCCAATCCTTTTCCTTCGGCAACCTCGACCGCTTGAAGACCGGGCAGTTGATGGTGCGCCTTTCGAGCGACTCGAGCGTCATCCAGCGCGTGGTACAAATCTCCCTGCGCATCGGGACGCGCGCCCCGCTGATCATGATCGGCAGCATCATCCTGATGTTCAACACCGACCGGCAGTTGGCGCTGACCATGATCCCCTTGCTGCTGGTGACCTCGGCTATCATCGTCTTCTTCGTGCTAAAAATGGGGCCTTTGTTCCTGACCATGCAGCAGAAATTGGACCGGTTGAACAACATCCTGCAGGAGAACATCGCCGGGGTACGCGTGGTCAAGGCCTTCGTGCGTGCAGACCGGGAGGCGGAACGCTTCGAATCGGCCAACGAGGATTTCACCGAACGCAACATCCGGGTGATGCAGTTCATGTCCACCATGGGGCCGGCCTTGAGCGCCTGCGTAAACATCGGGATCGTGGTGGTCATCTGGGCCGGCGGTCTGCAGGCCATCCACGGGGATGTCACCATCGGGCAGATTGTCGCGTTCGTCAATTATCTGCAAACCGCCCTCGGCCCGCTGATGATCATGGGCAACCTGGCCAACGTCTGGGCGGCGGGGATCGCCTCAGCGGAAAGAGTCAACGAGGTGCTGGATGCAGTTCCGGAGGTACAGGATGCGCCTGAGTCGCCTGCCCTGCCCGACTCCGTCCAGCCGCGGGTTGTCTTCGAAAACGTCGGCTTCCACTACAACGGCTCGACCGAATTGACCGTTCTGGATGGCGTCAACCTGACGGTCGAGCCGGGGCAGACGGTGGCCATCCTGGGAGCCACAGGCGCGGGCAAATCCACGCTGATCAACCTGATCCCGCGCTTTTACGACGCCAACCAGGGCCGCATCCTGATTGGCGGGAAGGACATCCGCCAGGTCCAGCAGGATTCGCTGCTGGGGCACATTGGGATTGTGCCGCAGGAGACCGTGCTCTTCTCCGGCACCGTCCGGGACAATATCCGCTACGGCCGCCCGGAGGCCAGCGACGAGGAAGTGGTCGCCGCGGCCATGGCCGCCCAGGCGCACGAGTTCATCCTGACCCTGTCGGAGGGCTATGACACCCACGTGGAGGAGCGCGGCGTCAACCTTTCGGGCGGACAGAAGCAGCGCATCGCCATCGCCCGCGCCTTGCTGACGCGCCCCTCGATCTTGATCCTCGATGACAGCACCAGCTCGGTGGACGTGGAGACGGAGACGAAAATCCAGACCGCGCTGGAAACGTGGATGAAAGACCGCGCCTGCCCTTCGACTTCGCTCAGGACATGCTTCGTGGTGGCCCAGCGCATCAGCACCGTATTGAAAGCCGATAAGATCGTCGTCATCGAGAAAGGACGCGTCGCCGCCGAGGGCACGCACCGCGAGCTGCTGCAATCCAGCCCGATCTACCAGGAAATCTACGCTTCCCAGTTGGGGAACGGGGTCAACGGAGTTTAGGGCATGACGAATCAGACAACGAGTGGACACAGCGACTACCGCGCCCGAATGATGCACCGGGGGCCGGCGGTGCCGGGCAAGATCGAGAAAGCGCGCGACCCGCGCCGGGCGCTCGTCCGGCTGGTCCCGTTTCTTGGGCCGTACAAGGTTGTATTGGCGGTGGTGCTGGTTTTTGTGCTCATCTCCACATTGCTTGGACTGGTTGGCCCGTACCTGATGGGCAAAGCCATTGACGGTTTCATCGCCACCAAGGATGTCGGCGGGCTGGCGGTCATCGCCGGATGGATGCTGGCCGTCTTCCTGCTGGGCAACCTGGCTGACGCCATTTCCGGCTGGATGATGGCTTCCGTCTCGCAGAAGGCGCTCAAAGGCGTGCGGCGCGACCTGTTCGGGCATTTGCAAACGCTCCCGCTCAAGTTCTTCGACAGCAACACCGCCGGTGAATTGATGAGCCGCCTGACGAACGACATTGACGCCATCAACCAGGCAGTTTCGCAGAACGTGGTCTCCTTGCTGGCCAGTGTGCTTTCTTTATTCGGCATCCTGGTTGCTATGTTCGTGTTGAATTTCTGGCTGGCGCTGGCCTCGGTCATCGTGGTGCCGATCATGTTCTGGTTCACCGGTTTCGTCGCCCGCTACACGCGCAAGGGCTTTCGGGATTTGCAGAAGTCGCTGGGCAACCTGAACGGCGTCATGGAGGAGGCCATCAGCGGGCAGAAAGTGGTCAAAGCCTTTCGCCGGAACGAATCGGTCATCGAGAATTTCCGCAGGCATAATTCGGAAGTGTTCCGCGCCGCGGTCTCCGCCAACTCCTATGCCCTGTTGCTGATGCCGCTCACCAACCAGTTGGGCAACCTGTTCGTGATCGCCATCGCCGGGCTGGGCGGCTGGCTGGCATTGAAGGAGCTGGTGACAGTGGGCACGATTGTCACCTTTATCAGTTATGGGCGCGGTTTCATCAATCCACTGCGGCAACTGGCCAACGTATACAACGCCATCCAGGCCGCGCTGGCCGGTGCGGAACGTGTCTTCGAGATCATTGACACGCCCTCGGAGCCGGAAGATGCACCCGAAGCCATCCCGATGAAAAAGTTTGCCGGGCATGTTCGTTTCGAGAACGTGAATTTCGGTTACCTGGCAGGGACGCCCATCATCAAGAACATGACTCTGGAGGCCAAACCCGGCCAGACCATCGCCCTGGTCGGCCCGACCGGGGCAGGCAAGACCACCATCGTCAACTTGCTGACGCGTTTCTACGAGACCGACGGCGGCCGGATCAGCATTGACGGCCGCGACATCTGCCAGATCCGCAAAGACGATCTGCGCCGCGAACTCGGCCTGGTGCTGCAAGACACTTTCCTGTTCTCCGCCACCGTGATGGATAATATCCGCTACGGGCGGCTGGACGCCACGGACGAGGAGGTGATCAAGGCGGCCCTAATGGCAGACGCCGACCACTTCATCCGCCAGTTGCCTCAAGGCTACCAGACCATGCTCTCGGAACGCGCCAGCAACCTCAGCCAGGGACAACGCCAACTGCTTTCCATAGCGCGCGCCATCCTGGCTGATCCTTCCATCCTGATCCTCGACGAGGCCACCAGCAGCGTGGACACGCGTACCGAGGCGCACATCCAGAAGGCGCTGCTGCGCCTGATGGAGGGCCGCACGGCCTTTGTCATTGCCCACCGCCTTAGCACCATCCGCGATGCGGACACTGTGGTGGTTATTCACAACGGTGAAATTGTCGAGCAGGGTACACACAAACAACTGCTCGAACAGCGCGGCTTCTTCCATCACTTGTACATGAGCCAGTTCAAAGGGGAGGCAATCTAGGCAAACCTATTTTTCAGGGGGATGGCCGCAATGTGTAACATAATACTATTACATAATTTTGAGTTATGTACTATAATATTATTACACTTGCAAAACTGGAGTTGTGTATGCCCTACAGGAACGCAGACAAAGCTCGTCCCCGCATGGGCCGCCGGCATCGCCACTGGCGGGAGAGTTTGATGGCCGTCATGGAGGCAGGGAAAGAAGATTCGCCAACCACAGAGATTCACGTGGGCCACCGCCTGCATGAGTTACGTTCCGCGCAGGGTTTATCCATTCGTTCCCTGGCAGAGATGAGCGGCCTCAACTTTAACACCCTCAGTTTGATCGAGAATGAAAAATCGTCTCCCAGCGTCAGCACTCTTCAACGACTCGCACAAGCTCTAGGGGTTCCTATCACGGCTTTCTTTGATGTTGTATCAGATAAACGTGATGTCATCTACCAAAAAGCGGGAGAGCGTCCGCAAGCGAATTTTTCGTACGGCTCGCTGGAGGACCTGGGGCATGGCTTGATGCTTGGAAATGGCATCCCGCTCCTGATTACGCTCGAACCCGGGGCAGGCAGCGGCCCCGACTCGATTGTTCATACCGGCCAAGAGTTCGTGTATTGCCTGGAAGGTTGCATGACCTACACGGTCGCAGGCCAGGAGTATATATTGGACGCGGGCGACAGTTTGATTTTTCAGGCTCACCTTGCTCATCGCTGGGAAAATAAAAGCAACAGCTTGTTGCGCTCCATCCTGATCCTATGTCCATCGGATGAAAACGACCGTTCCGCCGAGCAGCATTTCATGGCAGAGCAGATCAAGGAGTAAATTGGGATGGATTCATATCCGATAACTTCACTCAACAAGGAGATCAATACATGAAAATTGCAGCCATTACCGATGATGGGAAAACCATCAGCCAGCACTTTGGACGTGCGCCTTACTACCTGGTCGTGACGGTGGAGAACGGCCAGATCGTTGACCGCGAGCTGCGCGAGAAGCTCGGCCATAGCCAATTCGCCGATGAACCCCACGCGGCCGAGGTACCTGGTCAGCCGCACGGCATGGACGCTGCCTCGCATGACAAGCACATCCGTATGGCGCAAGCCATAACCGACTGCGAGGCCTTGCTGTGTCGCGGCATGGGCATGGGCGCTTACGAAAGCATGAAGACGCGCGGCATCCGCCCGGTCGTCACCGACATTGCTTCGATTGACGAGGCGGTGCTGGCCTACGTCGAAGGGAATATCGTTGATCAGGTCGAGCGCCTGCACTGAGTGATTATCATGGTCGGTGAAGATGCAGATATGATCATCCAAGTAATTACAGAAAGGAGGTGAAGATTATGCCAGGAGGAGACCGTACAGGTCCACTAGGTGCCGGCCCGGGAACCGGGCGCGGCATGGGCTATTGCGGCGGTTACGAACGGCCCGGTTTCGCCCATCCGGCCCCCGGATTCCGCGTCGGTTTCAGACGCGGGGGAATGGGACGCGGTTGGCGGCATCGCTTTTATGCCACCGGCGTCCCGGGTTGGGCGGCGCTCACACCGGAGCAGGAAACCGCTGACCTTAAGGCCCAGGGCGATTGGCTGAAAGGGCAGCTCGACGCCATCCAAAAGCGCATCGAGGAACTCACGTCGAAGTAATCCGTACAACGGCGCGGCGCGTGGGACAGGTAGTTTGCACTTTCCGCGCACCGCTTCGGCAGAACAAGGAGATGAAACTATGTTAAACCGAAACTTTCGTGGCAGAGGCGGTCAAGGTGGCCGTGGTCAGGGCGGGGGCGGACAGGGCGGCGGCAACAAGCCCGGCTCCGGTCCCGGCGGCAACTGCGTCTGCCCGAAATGCGGTAAGAAGGTGCCGCACGCGGTTGGTCAGCGCTGCATTGACCAGGTTTGTCCCGAGTGCGGGACGAAATTGATACGAGAATAAAGAGAGAACGATATCGAGAGCCTGATAGGTTAAACCATGAAAATCACCCTGACAACTGTTTCCCCTGACCTCGATTCCGATGTAGACCCGCGCTTCGGGCGCGGCGCTTACCTGCTGGTGGTGGATACCGAAACCATGCAGTGGGAGGCGCATCCCAACCCCGGCGTGAATGCCTCGGGGGGCGCTGGGATTCAGGCCGCCCAATTCGTGGCCGACCAGAAAGCGGAGGCGGTCATCAGCGGCGATTTTGGCCCGAACGCCTTCAACGCGTTACAAGCCGCGGGGATCACAATGTACCTGTATGGCGACTGCCGCACAGCCCGTCAGGCCATCGAGCGCTTCCAGGCTGGTCAACTCCAACAAGTTGGCGCGCCGACGCAGCACGGGCATCAAGGCTGATCCATGCGCATCGCGATTGCCAGCGGCAAGGGCGGCACCGGTAAGACAACCGTCGCCGCCAGCCTGGCGCTCAGTCTGGCGGCGGAGCAGTTGCCTCCGCCGCTCTTCCTGGACTGTGATGTCGAAGCGCCCAACGCCCACCTGTTCCTGAAACCATCCCTGGAGCAGCGCCAACCGGTCGGCATCCTGATCCCGGTCGTGGACGAGGCGCGCTGCACGCACTGCGGCAAGTGCGCCGAGGTCTGCCAGTATCACGCCATCGCCGTCCTGGGCCAGAAAACGCTGGTATTCCCGCAGTTGTGCCACGGCTGCGGCTCCTGCACCGCCCTGTGCCCGGAGAAGGCGATCAGCGAGATGCCTGCCCGGATGGGTGTGATTGAGCGCGGCCCGGCCCGCGACGGGATCCCCTTCGCCCGCGGCCTGCTCGACGTGGGCGAACCGATGGCCGTGCCGGTCATCCGCCAGCTCAAGAAATGGGCTGTCCCCCAGCCTGGGCAGGTGGTCGTCCGCGACGCCCCGCCCGGCACGTCGTGCCCGGTCGTCGAAGCGATGCGCGGCGCGGACTACGTCGTGCTTGTCACTGAGCCAACGCCTTTCGGATTGCACGATTTGCGGTTGGCAGTCCAGGTCGCGCGCGAGCTGAACATCCCTGTCGGCGTGATTATTAATCGCGATGGTTCAGGGGACGCTGGCGTGGACGAGTTCTGCGCGGCGGAGGGACTGCCGGTTCTGATGCGCGTGCCGTTCGAGCGCACGATTGCCGAGGGAATCGCGCAGGGGAAGAATCTGGTCGAAATCCACCCAGAATATCGAGAGCGTTTCCGGGAGGTATATGCTCAAATCCTGGCTGCCAGCCAGACGATGACGGCAGCGCGTGAGGTGGTCAAATGAGGAATGGAACTACACACTCAATTTCAGGAGGTCAGCATGAAAGTTCTCGTTTATGGCGCTGGGGTATTGGGCAGTTTGTACGCCGCACAGTTGCAGGAGTCCGGGCAGGAGGTCTCGCTTCTGGCGCGAGGGCAACGGTTGGCCGACCTGCGCGAGCACGGCATCGTGCTGGAAGACGCGATGACCGGGCATCGAAC
>Ga0163200_1000499_pt1 | contig 17031 bp, 13 predicted proteins | sample PL_2010_200m_FD_113535 | JGI IMG/M metagenome (GOLD analysis project Ga0163200, IMG submission 113535) | Freshwater microbial communities from Powell Lake, British Columbia, Canada to study Microbial Dark Matter (Phase II) - PL_2010_200m | ecosystem: Environmental > Aquatic > Freshwater > Lake ... | reverse complement strand
GTGGTGTTGGTGGCGGCGGTGTTGTGGTTTGAGGGACAGATGTTCGCGGCATCGCTTGCCTACGGCGAGGCGCAGGTGTCGGACGGTGAAGACCGTCTCCGAGCGGCGGCGGTGGCGGCCGGTCATGCGCCGCGCAATCCGCAGTATTGGGCGGTGGTAGGCGAAGCGGCGTTGCAGTTGAATGATGCCGAGTTGGCGGTTGAAAGTTACGAGAAGGCGGTTGACCTCGATCCGATGCGGGCGGCGCGTTACGTCCGGCTCGCGCATGCCTGCTGGACGGCGGGCAACCAGGTGTTGGCGGTGGGGGCGTTGCGGTGGGCGGTGGCGCTAAACCCGACGGAACAGGGCTACCGCGAGAAGCTGAAAGCGGCTGAGGAAAGCGTTAGACAAGGTCGGGGTGGTTTGCTACAGTCCCGGCCATTCTAAGCGAACCTCAAAAGGAAACGAGCATGGAACTCGAACAAATTAAAGCCATCATTGAAATGATGAAGGAAAACGACCTGTCGGAATTCTCGATGGAATCCAACGGGTTGAAGATCCGCATCAAACGCGGCCCCGAAGGCGTTCCGCAGGCTGTTGTTGCGCCTCCGCCTGTCGTCGCGCCCGCGCCTGCGCCGGCCCATGCGGTGGCGGCACCTGCTGCACCCGCGCCTGCCGCACTCGCGGCTGAGGGCAAACACATCACCTCGCCGATGGTCGGTACGTTCTACCGTTCCGCATCGCCGGATTCGCCCCACTACGTCGAGGTTGGCGACGAGGTGGACGAGGACACCGTCGTTTGCATCATCGAAGCCATGAAGGTCATGAACGAGATCAAGGCCGAGTGCAAAGGCGTCATCACCGAAACCTTGGCCGAGAGCGCCAAGCCCGTCGAGTTCGGCCAGAAACTCTTTGCCGTCCGACCCAAATAAAGGCCCATGTTCGACAAAATCCTGATTGCCAACCGCGGTGAGATTGCGGTGCGTATCATACGCGCCTGCAAGGAACTCGGTATTCGGACCATGGCCGTCTATTCCCAGGCCGACGCCAACAGCCTCCACCTCCAGCTTGCCGACGAAACCGTCTGCATCGGCCCCGGCCCCAGCTCCGAAAGCTACCTGAAGATTGACCGCATCATCAGCGCCGCTGAGATCGGCGACGTCGAAGCCATCCATCCCGGCTACGGGTTTCTCGCCGAGAACGCCCACTTCGCCGAGGTCTGCGAGAATTGCAACATCAAGTTCATCGGCCCGCCCAGCGCCGCCATCCGCGCCATGGGCGACAAAGTCTCCGCCCGCGAGACCATGAAAAAGGCCGGCGTGCCGATCGTTCCCGGCAGCGACGGCCCCGTTGCCGACGAACAGGAGGCCCTCAAGGTCGCCCGCAAGATCGGTTACCCCGTTATCGTCAAGGCCGCCGGTGGCGGCGGCGGACGCGGCATGCGCATCGCTCACAACGATCCCGCGCTGGTCAAAGGCTTCCACACCGCCCGCACCGAGGCCGAACGCGCGTTCAACAACGCCAGCGTCTATATCGAGAAATACATCGAGAACCCGCGCCACATCGAGTTCCAGATCCTCGCCGACGCCAAGGGCAACATCCTCCACCTTGGCGAACGCGATTGCTCCGTCCAGCGCCGCCACCAGAAACTCATCGAGGAATCGCCCTCGCCCATCATGACCAGCGACCTCCGCAAGAAGATGGGCAAAGCCGCCATCAAGGCCGCCGAGGCCGTCAAGTACGTCAACGCCGGCACCATCGAGTTCATCTACAGCGAAGACAAGAAGGAATTCTACTTCATCGAGATGAACACCCGCATCCAGGTCGAGCATCCCGTCACCGAGGAATGCACCGGCATTGACATCGTCAAGGAACAGATCCGCATCGCCGCCGGCGAGGAACTCGGCTACGACCAAAAGGACATCCACTTCGACCGTGCCGCCATCGAGTGCCGCATCAACGCCGAGGATCCCTTCAACAACTTCCAGCCCTGCCCCGGCAAGATCGAGTTCATGCACGTCCCCGGCGGCCACGGCGTCCGCGTGGACAAACACGCCTACAGCGGCTACGTCATCCCGCCGTACTACGACTCCATGATCGCCAAGCTCATCTGCTACGGCAAAGACCGCCGCGAAGCCCTCGACCACATGGCGCGCGCCCTCGACGAATTCATCGTCCGCGGCATCAAGACCACCATCCCGCTTCACCAGATCATCCTCAAGGACCCCAATTTCCGTCGAGGCCGCTACACGACAGCGTTCATCGAACGCCTATTGACCACACCGCAACCCATTGTTCCGCCTAAGGAAAAATAGCGCTACATGTCCACCGAAAGACTGACCGGCAACATGCTCATCGCCCAAAGCGGCGGTCCCACCGCCGTCATCAACCAGAGCCTCGTCGGCGCTGTCCTCGAAGCCAGGAAACACAAACAGATCAAGAGAATCTTCGGTTCCCTCCACGGCCTCAAAGGCATCCTCGAAGAAAACCTTTGCGACCTCGGCAAGGAGACGAAGCAGAATCTAGAACTCGTCGCTCAGACCCCCTCCTCCGCCCTCGGCTCCGCCCGCAAGAAACCGACGCCGGAAGATTGCGTCAAGGTTTTCCAGGTCCTCCAGAAGTACAACATCCGCTACTTTTTTTACATCGGCGGCAACGACAGCGCCGAGACCACCCACATCATCAACGAAGCCGCCCAACAAGCCGGCTACCAGATGAAGTGCTTCCACATCTGCAAGACCATTGACAACGACCTCCGCGAGAACGACCACACCCCCGGCTTCGGCAGCGCCGCCAAGTTCGTCGCCCAGGCGTTCATGGGCGACAACCTCGACAACCGCTCCCTGCCCGGCGTCAAGATCAACGTCATCATGGGACGCCACGCCGGCTTTCTCACCGCCGCCGCCGCGCTCGCCCGCGTTTATCCCGACGACGGCCCGCACCTCATCTACCTTCCCGAACGGCCTTTCTCGATCGAGAAATTTCTCGCCGACGTGAAGGCCGTCTTCGAGAAGTACAAACGCTGCGTCATCGCCGTCAGCGAAGGCATTGCCGACGAAAACGGCGTGGCCATCGCCGCCAAGTTCACGAAGGAAGTGGACAACCACGGCAACGTCCAACTCAGTGGCAGCGGCGCGCTCGGCGACGTGTTGGCCGACGCCATCCGCAAGGCCGACATCGCCTCGCGCGTCCGCGCCGACACCTTCGGTTACCTCCAACGTTCCTTCGTCGGCGTCGTCAGCGCCAACGACGCCAAGGAAGCGCGCCAGTGCGGCCAGATGGCCGTCAAGTTCGCGACCGGTGGCCAGTTCGACAACGGCAGCACCGCCATCAAGCGCAAACCCGGCAGGAAATACGCCGTTGCCATTGAGCGCACCGAGTTAAAGAACGTCGCCAAGGAAACCCGTCACATGCCCGACGAGTTCATCGCCGGTTCCAACAACGACGTGACTTCGGCGTTCATCGCCTACGCCAAGCCAATCGTCGGCGATCTTCCGAAGATTGGCCGCCTCAAAGCCGTCAAGATCGCCAAGGCCTGACCGGCAGATTCAACTGAAACACAACAAAGGTACGCGTTCCTGTTTGCCGGAGGGACTATCCGCTCTCACTGCAGATCATCGAACAAAACCCTAAGCGGCGCCTGATAACCGTATCAACCCCAATTCTTGCGTATGTCGAACTTCACGCCGAGTTGCATCAGGATGTAAGCGGTGACGCGCAATGGAATGAGCAGGCACGCCAACCCGGTTGCCTTGAGTTTCTGAACGAGCGTCAGGTGCGGGTTGCGAAGCACATCGAGGCAAGTGTCGCGCATCGGCCAGATGAAATGTTGTCCGATCCAGAACCGGACGCCGACGCCGATGCCGGCGATTTCGCGGAGTTGTTTCCATGCGAGCTCGTGGCGCAGCGCCCGCTGGCAGTGCTGGCGGATCGAAGAACGCGCCGGGTGCCGCACGACGGCGTCGGGTGCGTACGCCTGCCGATACCCAGCGGCGTGGATGCGTTGTCCCCATTCGATTTCCTCGCACATCATCAAGTTGGGGTTGATCGGGCCGACGCGTTCCATGACCTGTCGTGAGGTGAAGGTGTTGGCGAACATGGCCCACCGTCCATTTCGCAAGAAGCGCTCTTGTTTCAGGTGCGTCGCAAGGCTCAAGATCGCCGCTGCACCCATCTGTCCGGGTTCTTCGCAGAAGACTTCAATCCGTCCGCCGACAAGCCCGCAATTCGGTGTGTTGAGAAAACATTCGACGCCGTTTGCGATCCAAGACGAATCGGGGATGCAGTCGGCGTCAGTGGAAGCGAGAATCTCGCCACGTGCATGCCCGATCCCCGTCACGCGTGCCGGGGCACATCCGGGACGCGGCTCACGCACGAAATGCGCATGCGAGAACGATCCGATTGCCTCGGTGACGGGAACCGCCGAGTTGTTGTCCACGACGATCACCTCGTAGCGATCCGCTGGATAAGTTTGTGTTTCGAGCGCTGCGAGGCAAAGCGCCAGCCGCGCCGCGTCGTTGTAGACGGGAATGATCACCGAAACGAACGGCAAAGCGTGAACCGACATGCTCTGCCACTAACACAAGAAACTGTCGGATTCAAAACAGTTCTTTTGCGGTTACGTCACCGGAGGCACGCCTTCCCAGCCGCGCTCCAGCATGGGGCAGCGGGCGCAGGGAGTGGCCTTGATCCGGCAACGTTCGATGTCGCAGCGCACGTTGCGGCCCATCAGCACGAGGGCGATTCGTTCCAAGCGTTGGTCGAAGCGTCCTTTGATCAGCAGCACGTCGCCCGGTTCCAACTCCTCGCGCAGGATAGCCGCGGCCCGCAGCACGCTGCGGCTGCCGGCCAACAGGGCCGACCGCGCCATGCCGCCGCGTGCGGCGCCTGTAGCGTAGCTTCGAAAACTCTTGTGTGAGCCGATCACCACGGCGCAGGAGACGATTTCCGCGAGCCGTTCGCCGATCTCCCGGTAAATGGGACCTGTGCTGCCAACGGGTTCGGTCACTTCGCCCAGCGCGATGACCCGCCGGCGGGCCGGTATCTGGGCGAAGAGGTTCAGGGCGGCATGAATGGTTTCCAGCGCCGACTTGGTGTCGTCGCGGATGATCCAGATGCCGGCGGGCAGCGCAATCGGTTCGAGGCGACCCGGCGTGGGAGGCAGTTGCTGGAGCGGCGGGAGCACCTGGTCCAGCGGCAGGCCTTCCGCGCGGGCCACCGCCACGGCCGCCAGAACCGGGTAGAGCATGTGTTGGCCGATCAAACGGACGGCCATCTCGCGCGTCTCGTCGCCCGCACGGAGTGTGAACCGCATGCCGTGCGGCCAGTCGAGGCGGATGTCGGTGGCGCGGACATCGTTGGTCTCACTGAGGCCGAAGGTCACGATGCGGGCTGGCGTCTGCGATTTCATCCAGAGGACGTTCGGGTCGTCGCCGTTCAGCACCGCGATTCCCGTCGGTGGCAGGGCGCGGACCATCTCGGCTTTTTCCGAGCGCGTGACCTCCAGCGTGCCGAGCGAGCGGTGGTGTTCGGAACCGATGGACGTGACCACCACGATGTCCGGACGGACGACGCGGGCGTACTGGATCATCTGGCCGGCTTTGTCAATGCCGGCCTCGATCACCGCATGGCGCCAGCCGGGCCGGATCCGAAGGACTGCTTGGGCCAGGCCGCTCCAACAGTTGTGCGTGAACCGCCGGTGCAGTGGCACTCCCAACGCGCAGGCGACAGCGCGGGTGGCGGTGGACTTGCCGAAGCTGCCCACCACGGCCACGACGCGCGTGCGGCGCGCGAGGGTCCGACGGTGCAGCGCGGCCAACCGCGACAGCAACGGCCAGCTCCGGTATTGAAGGCCGCCAAGAAACTGCATCCGTCCGGCAGGCGTGCGCAACAACGCGGGGATTTTGCTCAAGTGGTAGCGCATAAGAACCGTTTCAAGAACAGGTCGTCCCATAGCTGCGTGCTCAAGATCGCCAGCAACAACCGGCTGTGGTCCTTCTGTCCGGCTTGATGTTCCGCCACGAGGGCGGCAACGCGACACGGGTTGAAGTATCCCTTGTCCCGCAGACTCTGTTCTGACAACAGCGGTATCGCGAACTCAGGTAGCGCACCCGCCATCCAGTCTCGGGTCGGCGCGGACATGGCGAATTTCCTTCGCCGGCAAATCTCCGGCGGCAGGATGTCGCGCATGGCGCGGCGCAAGACGTATTTCCCCTGCAACCCGCGCATCTTCACCCACGGCGGAATGCGGGCGCAAAACTCCACGAACGCGTCGTCAAGGAATGGCACCCGGGCTTCCAGTGAATAGGCGGTCGTAAGCAAATCCGTCGTCAGGATGATCGCGTTGGAGAAACGCAGTTTGATGTCGAGGTATTGGAGTTGCGCGAACGGGTGCCAACGGTGAAACGCATCCGGCAGACTCAGCGCTTCGGGTTCCTCACCGGCGGGAACAAGCCCGTCGGCAAACAAATCCTGCGGCAAACACTTCGGCGACAAACCAGCCAGCGCGTCAAACCGTTCCGGATTCATCGGCGCAGGCGACTTCAAGATCCGCGCCGCGCCGCGCCAGCGGCCCGACAGGCAACGGGCCGCCATCCGGCGCACCGGCCGGGGCAGCGCGGAGAACGGCGACAGGATTTTGTTCGCCCGGTACCACGGGCTGCCACCGAGAAGGGCATCGGCGCCATCGCCCGTCACCACCACCTTGAGATGTTTGGCCGTGAATGCCGAAATGAGTATTCCCGGAATATCCGCCCCCACCCGCATCGGCTGTTCCCGATGCCAGACGGCTTTTGGCAGCAGGTCGAAATGTTCGCGGCCGCAGCGCGTCCGGTGCCCCACGAGTTGGTACGCGGGATACTCGTCAAGCAAACGATTCTGCTCCAGTTCGTCAACGCCCCGGTTCTCGAATCCCAATGTGAACGTGTGAATTGGTTGCCGCAATTCGCGATGCATCAACGCGGTTACCGCGCTCGAATCAATGCCGCCGCTGAGCCACGAACCGACCGGGCCATCGCCGCGCAGACGGAGCCGGACCGACTCGGCGAGTTGCTCCCGCAACGCATCGGCCCATTGGTCCGCGGTCAAGTGCCGGTCGTAGTCGCACCGGTCGGGGAACGAGACATCCCAATACAACTTCGTTGTCATCTGTCCCGCTTCAAACAAAAGGTACTGGCCCGGCAACAGCCGCGACACATCCGCCACCATGGTGTGCGGTGCTCTCACGAACCCAACCGTAAACACGTCCTTCAGCCCCCGACCATCCAGTCTCGGCGTCACCAGGCCGGCTGCGAGGATCGTCTTCAGTTCCGAGCCGAACACGAGGCCCTGCGCCGTGAGTGCGTAGTGCAGCGGCTTGATTCCCAACCGATCGCGTGCCAACAACAACCGCCGCCGTTTGGCGTCCCAGAGCGCGAACGCGAACATGCCGCGCAACTCGCTTAGAAACCCATCGGGGTTGTCTTCATAGAGATGGACGATGACTTCCGCGTCGGACTGTGTCCGAAACCGGTGTCCTTTCGACTGCAATCGCTCGCGCAGTTCGATGTAGTTGTAGATCTCGCCGTTGCAGATGACGACGACCGGGCCGTCTTCGTTGGCAATCGGCCCGTCACCTGTGGCCGCGTCCCTGATGTTGAGATGGCACATGGCCAGCCCAGCGCCGTCCGCCCAATGGAATGCGTCGCCGTCCGGTCCCCGGTGCCGCATGATCGCAGTCATGCGCGACAACATCTGCTTGTCCGCCTGACGGACCGGATCGTTGAAAGCGATGCCTGCGATTCCGGACATGGTTCAGCTTTCCTTCAAGAACAAGTCGTCCCACAGGTGCGTGGTCAGGATCGTCAGCAGCAACCGGCTGCGGTCCTTTTGTCCTGTTTGATGTTCTGCCACGAGAGCGGCGACGCGGGACGGATTGAAGTATCCCTTCTCTCGCACAGATCTCTCGGAGAGCAGCGGCAGTGTGTTCGCCATCCAGTCGCCGGTCGGCGCGGACAGGCCGAATTTCATCCGCCAACAAATCTCCGGCGGCAGGATGCCCCGCATGGCCCGGCGCAGGACGTGTTTTTCCCGGCCCCGGCGCCGCTTGATCCACGGGGGAATCGTGGCGCAGAACTCCACCAGCACATGGTCAAGGAACGGCACCCGCGCTTCCAGCGAATGCGCCATCGAGGGCAGGTCCACATGCGGAATGACCGAGTCAGCCATGCGCAGTTTCATATCTAGGTATTGCAGTTGCGCAAACGGATGCCAGCGGCCAAACGCATCGGGCAGACTCAACTCATCCGGTTCTTCGCCGTCGAAAACAAACAAATCCCGCAGCACGTCATCGTCTTGCGAACCGATCAGGGCACGGAACCGATCCAGATTCATCTCCGCGGGCGCCATCAAGACTCGCGCCGCGCCGGGCCAGCGGCCCGACAGGCATCGCGCCGCCATCCCGCGAACCGGCGCGGGCAGCGCGGAGAACGGCCCAAGAATTTTAACGGCCCGGTACCACGGGTAACCGCCGAGGATTTCGTCGGCGCCTTCGCCCGTCAACACTACCTTGACTTGTTTCGCCGCCAGTTCCGAGATGAGCATCCGCGGTATGCCCACGCCGAGTCCGAATGGCTGTTCCCGGTGCCAGACGACCCGCGGCAACATCTCGAAATGGTCGCCGCGACATTCCATCCGGTGGCCGACCAGTTGGTAGTCGGGATACTCATCCAACAGGCGGTTGCCCGCCACTTCGTCCACGTTGCGGTTCTCGAAGCCGAGTGTGAAAGTATGGATCGGCCGTCGCAGTTCGCGGCTCATCAGCGCCGTCACCGCGCTTGAATCAATGCCACCGCTCAGCCACGCCCCCACCGGCACGTCGCTGCGCAAATGAATCCGCACCGCCTCGGTGAGTTTCTCCCGCACCGCCTCCGCCCACTGGTCGGCCGTGGTGCGCCGGTCGTATTCGCGACGATCAGGGAATGAGACGTCCCAGTAACATTTCGTCGTCACCTGTCCCGCCTGAAACACAAGCAGATGGCCCGGCAACAACCGCCGCACCTCCGACACCATCGTGCGCGGTGCCCTTATCAGTCCTGTTGCGAACAGGTCCTTCAACGCCCGTCCATCGCGCGTCGGTGTCACCAGCCCCGCCGCTAGGACCGTCTTCAGTTCGGAGCCGAACACGATTCCGTGCGTCGTGAGCGCGTAGTGCAGCGGCTTGATCCCCAACCGGTCCCGCACCAGCAACAGCCACCGGCGGTTGGCGTCCCAGAGCGCGAACGCGAACATGCCGCGCAGCTCGCCGAGGAACCCGTCGGGATCGTCCTCGTACAGATGGACGATGACTTCCACGTCCGAGTGCGAGCGGAACCGGTGACCTTTCGCCAGCAACCGCTCGCGCAGCTCGACGTAGTTGTAGATTTCGCCGTTGCAGATGACAACGACCGAGCCGTCCTCGCTGGCAATCGGCTGGTCGCCCGTGACCGTGTCAATGATACTGAGCCGGCACATTCCCAGCCCGACACCGGCGCCGAGGTGGAACCCTTCGCTGTCGGGGCCGCGATGCCGCATGATCGCCGTCATGCGCGACAACATCGGTTTGTCCGACTGCCGCGCCGGGTCATTGAAAGCGATGCCAGCGATCCCGCACATGGCGGCGGAGGATAGGCACTGCGCGTGTGCTTGTCGAGTATCGGTTGTAACACCGAACTCTTTCTGGTAATGCTGCGTCCGAAATACAGAGGGAACACACTTGAGCAAGATCAAACTATCGCTGTTGCGCGGCGTCTGCCAGATGCCCGCCTACGTGGCCTGCGAGAAGGGCTTCATGAAGGACGATGGCTTGGAGGCGGAAATCGAGATCGCCGCCACCGCCTGGCTCGTCCCGCAGAAACTCACCAGCGGCGACTGCCAGTTTGCCGTCATGCCCTGGACCCGCGTCGCCGCGACCGAGATCGAGGGTCTTCCCCTCGTCCTGCTCGCCGGGTCGGGATTCGAGGAGGCGGCGATTGTCCTGCGCAACGGCGTCGCCCCGTCCGAGGTCAAGAAGGTGTCCGTCCCGTTGCGCGGCGGCATCAAGGACCTGACCGCGATGGGCCTGATCAAGTCCCTCGGTTGGGAAAAGGCCGAGCAGATCCGCCAGCCCTCCGGCGACGGCGCGATTATCGCCCTCTTCGGGCAGGGTGCCGATGCCGCCTCGATGGTCGAGCCGTACGCCACGATGATGGAAGAACTCGGCGTCGGTAAAGTCATTCGCCGCACGGGCGACCTCTGGAAAGGCGCGCCGGGCTGTTCGCTGGCGACGACCAAGCCGCTGACGCAAAAAGAGCCGCAGATGGTCGAGGGTGTTGTGCGGGCGTTTGCGCGCGGCGTCAAGTTCGTGAAACAGAACCCGGACGAGTCCGCCGAGATCGCCTCCTATTACATCGGCATCAACAGCCGCTTCATCCGCGCCGCCTTGAAGAACAACCAGCCCAACCTGGACGCCATCCGCAACCAGAAACCGATGGACGACATCCTCGCGCTCATGCAGCAGTTGGGCTACATCAAGACGATCCCGACCCATTACCGGGACCTGAGCTTCCTCGACAAAGTCAGCGCCATGAAATGAACACGGGCCGGGTCAGGCAACTGGTGCGGTTGGCGGGCGGGTTCCGTCGGTTTGCCCGGACCCCGCTCACCCACGACCAAGCCGTCGCCGTCATCCGCCGGCAGATGGCCGAGCGGGAAACCCGATTCATCGAACTGGCCCGACGCCTCATCTACGACGTTCCGTCCAGCCCGTACCGCCGGCTCCTCCTCTGGGCCGGCTGCGGCCCCGGCGACCTCGACGCCGGCGTCAAGGCGCGCGGCCTCGAAACAACCCTCGAACAACTCCGCGACGCCGGCGTTTGCCTCAGCCTCGACGAGTTCAAGTCGCGCGCGCCCGTCTGCCGTCGCGGACTGACGTTTGAAACCTGCGAGACCGATTTCGACAATCCGTTCCCCGGCGGCCACCGCCTCGAAGGCGCCACCAGCGGCAGCCGCGGCAAAAGCACCCGCGTCGCCTACGACTGGGAGTTCATCGCCGAGGAGGCCGCCCACGAATTATTGTTGTACGCCATCCACGGCGTGCTCGATGCCCCGCTCGCCCTCTGGTTCCCCGTCCCGCCCGGCATCGCCGGCATCCACAACCTCCTGATGAACCTCAAATTTGGGCGCGTCCCCGAGAAATGGTTCTCCCACACGCCGACCGACGACATGCCGTTGGAAGCGCGCATGGCGCTCGGCCTCATCCGCTGGCAGAGCCGCGCCCCACGCCCCGAATTCGCCGACCTCTCCCGCGCCGACAAAGTCGTCGCCTGGCTCGCCGACGCCCGCGCGCGGCGCGGCCCCGGCGTCGTGCGCACCTACGGCAGCTCGGCGGTCCGCATCGCGCAGGCGGCGCTGGAATCCGGCGCCGACATTCGCGGCAGCGCCATCTTCTCCGGCGGCGAACCGCTCACCGACCACCGCCGGCAGTTCATCGAGTCCACCGGCGCGAAGGTGTTCCCGCGCTACGTCGCCACCGAAAGCGGCCTCGTCGCCGCCGCCTGCCCGCATCGCGACGGCGCCGACGACATGCACTTCTACAAGGACCGCCTCGCGGTGATCGAACGGGCCGGGAACCTGTTGTACACGTCACTGACCGCGCACGCCGGGAAGATTCTGTTCAACACCGAGCTGGGTGACTGCGCGGAACTCACCACGAAACGTTGTGGCTGCCTCTTCGGCGAGTTGGGGTTTGACCTGCACATGTCGAACGTCCGCAGCAACGAGAAACTGACCATCGAGGGGATGACATTGTTGACCTCCGAGTTGCACGCCGCCATCAGCGCCGCCATCGAGGCCGTCGGCGGCCGGCCGGACTCCTACCAGTTCCGCCAGACGCAGGACGACAACGGCCTGCACCGGCTCGTCATCGCCGTCAGCCCCGACGTGCAACGGCTCGACGAGACGAAGTTTGTCCAAGCCGTCCTCGACAATCTCCGGCGTGGCCGCCCCGGCAGCGCGCTGGCTTCCGACTTGTGGCGGCAGGCGGCGACGTTTCAAGTCGTGCGCGAGCAACCGCAGTTGAGCCAGGGCCACAAGATGTTGCCGGTCGTGCGGAAGATGACCCAGACCGGCGACGTTTGATCCGAGCAGAAAATCAGGACTCAACACGGACGGCCCTGACGGCTACGAAATAACCTGTCAGCCAACGTGTCGGCCAGCGCGCCAGCCGCTCCCACTTCATCAGCCCGGCCAGAAATTGTTGTTGCCGGGCCGTGTCGCCGGACTGCTGCACCGCGACGGCTCGTTTCACCGCGAACACGCGCGGACAATGCAACAACGCGCCCATCTCGCCGACCTCGAACCCCGTTTCGCGCAACAGCCGCCGCAACCGCCCCGGCCCACACGTCACGCCCACTTGGTACGGCGTCAGCCCCAGCCGGTGCAGCAACGCAAACGGCAGCACGTTGCGGATGGCGACCAACGGATTCGCCGCGTTGTCCAGTGTCAACAGCAGTTCCCCGCCCGGCCGCAACACCCGGCGCAGTTCCCGCAGGCTCGCGACCAACTCCTCCTCCGTCTGAAAATGGTCCAGCGTCGAGTTCGACACGATGACGTCGAACACGCCGTCCGCGAACGGCAATTGCCGGACGTCCGCGCCGATGCCTGTCCGCGCCGCCCGCAACGTCGGCAGCGCAATGTCAATGCCGGTCACAAACCGGGCGCGGGAAACCAGCAGCCCGTACACGCCTTCGCCCACCGCCTCGTCGAACATGTCCGTCTTCAACACCCGTTCCACGTGCTGCTGCGGCCACCACGATGCCAGCCACGCCCGATTGACAGCGTCGCTGTGCGCCCGCCAGAGTTTGTCGGGATGCGACTGTTGCCATTCCGCGCCGACCTTTTCCCAGTAACGTTTTTCCTCCGGGTTCACCGGCCCGGATTCTGACGGAGAACGGCGGTCCCGGCCAGCGCGAAGTCGTTCCGCAAAAAAACCGAGCGCGTTGGCGGCCTGCGCGACAAACAGCAGCGTTGCCTGCCGGAGCGGCCGGGGATCGGCGACGGTGAACGGGTAGCGCAACAGATCGGCGTAGAACCGCCACGGTTCGACCCGCAACGGGCCGCCGCCGCGCCGCGCGCGGGTGCGATGGAAGTAATGAGCGCCGCATCCGTAGTTGAAATGCTGGCGCCAGAATGTCCGCAAGGTGAGCGGGTGGGCATGACGCACGAGCGCTTCGGGCGCGGAGGCCATCGGACGTTTTTGATGCAGCCAGCGGTCGCACAACTCGCGGTCTTCCGCCGCGGCTCGCGGAAGCGCGACGTCGAACCCGCCCGCGGCGCGGAACGCAGCGGCGGCGACAGCCATGTTGTTGGAGGTGAAAAACCGAGGCCGGTCGGGATTGGCGTTGTAGTAGGCGAACAAATAGCTGACGAGCTGCTGGCTGGCAGCGGTATACGGGTTGTCCGTCAAAGAGTTGGCCACCGCGCCGCCGATCAGATGCTCGGGCTGAGCTGCCAGCCGCCCCCCCAACGCCGTCAACCAGTCCGCCGCCGGCAGGCAGTCGTCGTCGGTAAATGCCAGCCAGCGTCCGCGGTCGTGCGCGGCGCCGGTGTTGCGGGCCGCGGCGGGGCCAGCGTGCGGCTGGCGCAACAACGTGACGCCCGCCGATACCGCGACCGGCGGGTCGCCGCCGTCATCCACGACGATCACCTCGAATTGGTCCTTCGGAAACTCCTGTCGGGCCAGCGCCGCCAGGCAGTCGCACAACTGCCGCGGCCGGTTGTGCGTCGGCACGATGACGGAAAACTGGATCATATCCGGACCGGCTTTCCCGCAGACGCGGACGCAATGCTGGCGGCGGCGACTTCGATGGCGCGTTTGCCGTCCTGAAGGGTGCATTCCGACGGCTTGTCCTCCCGGATGCAGTCGAAGAAATGTTGCCAGAGGCCGCGGAAGGTGTCCGCAAACTCGCTGCCCCGACGCAACGCCGAAGGCAATTCCTTCGCCGCCGCAACCAACTTGCCCAACCGGTCGCGCGGATCGCCCGGATAACCGGACCGCGGGTAAAACTCCAGGCCGTCAAACCGGTAGCAACTCAGATAGAGCCGGCCGGTTTCGCCGTAAATCTCGATCTCGCTGTTCGGGCCGGTCCCGAACGAGAAGATGCCGCTCGCCAGGACGCCGCCCTCCAGGGTGGCAGTGACGGAGCTGGTCTCGTCCTCGTAGGACGAGGAGTGCCGGGTCGCGGCGAAGATCTCGGCCACGTCGGCGCCGAGCAGGTAGCGCCACAGATCGAAATGATGGACAGCTTCGTTGAGCAGCACGCCGCCGCCCGACTTCCGTTTGCGGTGCCAGTCGGGCGCGTTCTCGCCGGTTCGCTCGTGCGTGTACGCGCTGCGGATCGCCGTCACGCGGCCGAGCGCGCCGCCGGCCACGAACGCGCGGGCGCGACGGACCAGGCGGTGCCAGCGCAGGTTGAACCCGACGACCACTTTGCCGGGCGAGACCGCCGCCCGCTCGATCAGGCGGTCACACTCGGCAGCGGTCAACGCGAGCGGTTTCTCGACGAGCACGTGTTTTCCCGCCGCGAGCGCCGCCAGCGTGATCTCGACGTGTGAGGCGGTCGGCGTCAGGATGCCAACGGCATCCACGTCGGACCGCTCCAGCAGCGCCCGGTAGTCAACATGCCGGTGCGCGATGCCGAACTGGTCGGACACGAGGTTCAGCCGCGCGCCGTCGGCGTCCGAGGCGGCGACCAGACGGAATCCGCCGACGTGCCGCAACGACGGCAGATGCCGCTCGACGGCCACCCGGCCGCAGCCGATCAGGCCCAGCCGCAGCGTCCGCGGGTCAGGACGCATGGCCATCCTTCGCCGTTTGAAGGGCGAGCACGTTAGCAAAGTCTATCCCGTCGTTCAGGAACACGGCCTCCACACTGACATCCGTACCGGAGCGGTCCGAATACGGGCAGTTCCGGCAGAAACTCAACTCCCCGGCTCGGTCACGAATGATCCGTCGGACCCCGGCCGCCTTCTCGCTGCGCCACACATCGGCGAAGGAGACGCTTTCGGAGACCTTGCCGAGGGCCTGCTGGGCGTTGTAATCCTGCTCGCAGGCGACCAGTGTGCCGTCGGCCAACAGCGTCGGAAACCAGAACGGTTCCTGGCAGATGAAATCGCTGCGACGCAGCCGCTCGCCGCCGGTATACGCGTAGGCCCGCCAACGCTCCCCATCCGGAACGAACGCGCCGTGCACCGCGTCCGGCGATTCCGCGTCAATCAGGGACAGGGTCCGCAGGCTCAACAGGTCGAAGCCGTTCTCGCGGGCGAACTCCTCGACGCGCGGCAACTCGTGCTGGTTGTGTTTCATCACGATGTAGCGCATGTGCAGCAGGGGCAGCGATTGCCCGCTCTGCCGTTTCCGCTCGGCCAGACGACGGACGCCCTCGATCGCCGGCTTCAGGCGCGCGCCAGTCCGGAACCGGGAGTTGGTCTCGTCAGTGAGTCCGTCAATCGCCACGATGAGGTGCGACGGCGGTTGCCGGAGCAATGCCGCCTGAACGCGCTCTTCATCGAGTGTCTGCCCGTTGGTCGAAAGCAGGAGCGCCACCGGATGTTTCCGCGCCGCGCCCAAAATGTCTTCGAGCCGCGGATGCAGAAGCGGCTCGCCCCACGCCCACAACGAAGCCGTCAGCAGATACGGCCCGACTTCATTCATGACCCGCTCGAACAGCTCGACGTCCATGGCCGCAGGGTGGCGCTCGACGGCCCTGGCGCCTGTCGGGCAGACCGGGCAGCGCAAGTTGCAGTAGTTGGTCAACTCGAACTGCATGTGCAGCGGCATGCTCCACGGACGGAGCCGCCGGTACAGGAGGTTGCCGCCCGAACGGCACAGGTTCAGCCGCTTGGCAGCCGACATGCCGGTGACGGTCATGGGCATGCGATCATAGACGAACGCATAACGCCCGCGGACCAGAACGTCCCAGACCAGCCGCGGAGACTGCACGAGACTGCGTTTGCGTTCGTGGCTTCTCATACAAACATCGCGGGCGATTCTAGGGGCAGCCCTCGCGGAGTCAACGGTGAAACTCGTATCGGGTCAGCCGTTCCGGCGAGCCGCCCGCGCCCGCCGCGTAGCCGGCCAGTTGACCCAGCCCGTCCACCGCCAACCCGATCACCATCGCCGGGCTGGCGCAGCGCAACCGCCAGAGCCGCACCAGCGGGATCAGCGGCGACCCGCCCGCAAACAGCGCCCGCCGCCACCACGGCCAGCGTTCCGCGCGCGTCGCCGCAAACACACGGCCCAGGTGAAACTGCATGCCGAGCCATGTGCGCCATCGCCGGAAATTCACGTGCGCAATCCGCGCGGCCGGTTCCAGCCAGAGCTGGTAGCCTTGCGCCCGCAGGTCCCAGTGCAGCACCGTCTCGGCTTCCATCATCGCCTCCAGCCGGTCTCCGTACGCCAGCAACAACTCGCGTTTGTAGCTGCTGTTGTGGCCCGGCAAAAAATCCCGCTCGCCGGCCGGCTGCGGCTCCGCCCACGGACCATACCCGATCCGGAAATCCGCACGGCTCACCAAACTGTCCGGATTGGCGTTGCGCACCACGGGACCGACCGCCGCCCACGGCCCGCGGTGCGCCGCGATCAACGCGGCAGCCCAGTCGGGATCGGGAAACGCGTGGTCTTCGGCCAGCGCCACCACCGGCGCGCTCGCCGCGCGGATGCCGGCGGCATTGGCGCGCCCGATCGTCACGACGGGACCGATCTCCACCACGCGGAAGCGTCCAAACTCCGACATCTCCTCCGCCACCAACCCCAGCGTCCCGGCGTCGGGCGCGACGATGACCAGTTCGATTTGATCGCGCGCCGTCTGCCGGCGTAAAAAGCCGATCGTTTTGCGAATGGTCCGGTAATGGTCTGGCGTTGCGATCACCACCGACAGGCTGGGAGTGGTGTCGGTCATTGCTTTTGTCCGGGCAACAGCGACCGCGCAAGCGCGATCTCCCGCTCGCTGAACTCGCCCATCGCGAAGAACCCGGCCATCACCAGCGCCGAAACGGCTG
>Ga0163200_1000498_pt1 | contig 17037 bp, 16 predicted proteins | sample PL_2010_200m_FD_113535 | JGI IMG/M metagenome (GOLD analysis project Ga0163200, IMG submission 113535) | Freshwater microbial communities from Powell Lake, British Columbia, Canada to study Microbial Dark Matter (Phase II) - PL_2010_200m | ecosystem: Environmental > Aquatic > Freshwater > Lake ... | reverse complement strand
GGGTGGGGCTGTAGATGGGCGTGAGCGCGGACGTTGGCCGGCGGGTTGGCGTGATGGCTGCGCTGCCTGCCGGGAGCGGCGTCGGCGAGGCGGCCAACGCTGGCGTCGAGGGCAGGCTGGTGGGAGATTGCGTCCCAGCAGGGATTTGTTCCAAAGCGTCAGCCAGGCGGGTCAGGGCGTAAGCGGCGTTCTCCGGGTCGCCGGCCGAAAGGGCGTTCTGCGCCTGGAGGGTCAGCGCCTGTAGCGGGTCCGCATCCCCCAGCAGCGCCAGGCGGGACTGCGCCCGTCCCAGGTCGCCAGTGACCAGGTAGGCGGAGGCGATCATGCTGCGATATTGATCTTTGAAATCCGTGCGCAGCGACCCCGGCGCAGTGTCCACGTATTCGACCGGCGCGAGCACCCATGCCACCAGCAAGCCGAGCGCCAAACCGATCAGCAGGCCGGTCAGCAGGTACCAGGAGCCGCGGCGCGGCTTGCCTTCCGCGCTCATGGCGAGACGCCTCCCGAGGCCGGCTGCCAGGTCTGGAGAGCGGCGGTCAGGCTCTGGAGCAGGGCCAGGTCGGAGGCGGGGAAATTGTTCTGGCGAGCGTAATCCAGCGCTTGAGAGGCGATTTTGGCGGGAGGCTCGCTGCCCAGCATTCCCAATCGCCGGGCGGCCTCGTCTACGTTCTGGTCAGCGTGGAAGACTTCGGCCACCATCAGCACGTAATCGCTGCGGTAATCGGCGCGCAGGGTATCGGGCGTGGTGTTCGTATATTCGACCGGGCTGATCGCCCAGCCATAGATCAGACCGGCGGCTAGCCCAAGAGCGATCACGATAAAGAATTTGATCCAGCGTGACATGGGATTATTTTGCCAAAGTGGTAGCCTGAGGGCTACCATAAGTGTCGTAAAAAACATCCGGGCAGGCTGACGGCGGCACCCGGATGTACCTCCTTACCGTTGCTTCCTCTCGGACCTGGCGGGGTTCGTAGGCCTCCGCCGCGCCGGGCCCGCCCGGACGCATGAAGCATACCCGAAGAGAATGACTGTGTCAATATACTCATGATATAATTTTGGTGAGCGATCATCTTCTATGCAAGAACGGAGGCCAAATGGAAATCACGACTCAACAATTCAAACATTGTGATTTGATCGGTGTGAAAGGGCGCGTGGATAGTTACACCGCTCCCCAACTGAGCGAGGCCATCGCAGCGGTCACCAAGGCTGGCCGCTACAAGATCGTGCTGGACTTGAATGGCTTGGAATACATGTCCAGCGCAGGCTTTCGCACCCTGCTCGTCGGCCAGAAGAACTGCAAGCGCTACAATCGCGGTGAGGTCGTGTTGGCCGTCGTGCCAAAGCGGATTTTCGAGGCGCTCGAACTGACCGGTTTCACCCCCCTCTTCAAGATCTTCGACGACATCACCGCCGCCGTTGGAAATTTTTAGATCGCTGTAGAACGTGGACTGATCGAGGCCGCCTCCTGTCTGCAAGGCCTGGGGCGGCCTCTGGCTATACCGATGCGCACAGCCATTTTCCCAGCCCAGTATAAGTACCTGGATAACATGCGTGATTTTGCCGGTCGGGCGGCAAGAGACGCCGGTATGGACGATTCCGAAGTCTATGCGGTGGAATTGGCCGTTGACGAAGCCTGCTCGAACATCATCGAACATGCTTATGGGGTGGATAATGGGGGAGAGATCGAATGTACCTGCGAAGCGGAAGACGATCGTTTGACGGTCATCCTGCGCGATCATGGCGAACCCTTCGACCCAGCTACCGTAACGAGGCCGGACCTGTCATCTGGGATAGAAAAGCGGCCGCTCGGAGGCCTGGGCGTCTACCTGATGCGCCAGCTCATGGAGGATGTGCGCTTCGAGGCGCGCGGCGAGGCGGGCAATCTGCTGACGATGGTCAAGTATAAAGGCTGCAAATGAAGACACGCTCGTCTGCTCCGAAGCCTTCGCCCTGGAAGCAGATCGTCCGTCTCGGAGAACATCTGCTGGAAACAAGCTCGCTGGCTGAACAGCGTGACCGGCTCGTCAGCGCGGCTGAGACGCTCTTCGGCGGCCAGGCGCATCTCTGGCTGGACGAGAGCCTGTTCCGCCTCCCCAGGCTGAATCAAGACCCGATCTTTCCTCCCCAACCTCCTGACGACTTCACGCGCCAGGTTTATGAGTCGGGTAAGCCTTGCTGCCAGGAAGATGTCCCTGCTACGGTTGCTGCGACGCCTTTACAGTACAAGGAACTGCTCCTGGGCGTTTTGCGCCTCGAACGGCCGGACGGTCCGCCATTCCGCAAGGCTGACCTGGAGCTGCTGGATGGTTTTGCCGGTCACGCTGCCCTGGCGCTGACCACCGCGCACCGCATCGCTGTAGAGCAATGGCGCATCGAGCAGTTGACGCTGGTGCGCAAGGTCGGCGCGCAGATCGCCAACGTGTCAGACGTGGACGAGCTGGCGCGCCGGGTGTGCGGCTTGATCCAGAAGACATTCGAGGTTTATTTTGTCGCTGTCTTCACTTGCGATGCCAGCCGGGAGAGGTTGAGATTCCGCTCGAGCGCCGGGCCGGCCGGTCGTCGCGGCAGGCGCCGCAAATCGCCCCTGACAACAGGTTCTATGCTCGAAGTGAAGGTCGGGGAAGGTTTGATCGGAGCCGTTGCCCAGAGTGGGGAGGAGATCGTCAGCAACGATGTACGCGCCGAGCCGCGTTTCCGCTACATCGAAAGGCTGCCGGAGACGCTCTCCGAGGTCGTACTGCCGCTCAAGATCGAAGACCGGCTGCTGGGCGTGCTGGATATCCAAAGCGACCGGCTGAACGCATTCCATCCAAACGATCTGCTCGTTTTGCGGGCGTTGGCCGATAACATCGCCATTGCTTTCGACGGCGCGCGCCTCTACAGCGCGCTGCAAAAACGCGCCGAGCAGCTCTCGCTGGCCTCTGAAGTCAGCGAAGACATCACCTCCATTCTCGACCTCGACGAGTTGCTGAACCGGGTGGTGACGCTGATCCAGGATCGGCTGGGGTACCCTTACGTTCACCTGTTCACCGTCCACCCGAACCGGCGGCAGATCATCTACGAGGCCGGGAAAGGGGAACGAAGCCAGGCGCTCGAGGGATACGTACTCGATCTGGATGACGCCGAGGGCATCCTCCCCTGGGTAGCGCGTGAGGGTCAGACCGTCCTGGCAAACGATGTGCGCCAGGAGCCGCGCTATCGTCCATCACCTTTCCCGCCCGAGGACACGCAGGCCGAGATGGCTGTTCCGCTGGTCTACAACAACCGCGTTCTCGGCGTGCTCGACCTGCAGAGTGACCGCGCCGGCGTTTTCGGCGAAGAAGACCGTTTTCTCTTCGAAACCCTGGCCGATAATATTGCCGTAGCCCTGCACAACGCGGACCTGTACCGCTCCGAGCGCTGGCGGCGTCAGGTAGCGGACAGCCTGCGTGAAGTGACCGGCCTGCTCTCGGCCAACGTCAGCGTGGACGATGTTCTGGATGCTACCCTGCGCGAATTGGAGCGCAACCTGCCGAGCGACGTTCTGGCGATCTGGCTGTTGGATGGCGACGAGCTGCGCCTGGCGCATCTTCACGGGGCAGACCCGTTGGAGGTGGAGGACGCCCGGCGCCGCTGGCCGGAAGCGGAGCTTTTCTTAGTAAACAGCCTCTCCGCCGAGCAGCCGACCGTCCGCAAGCCGACCGATCCATTCGGCCCGATCGGCGCGGCCTGCGGTTACGCCGCCGACTATTCCTCGATCGCGGCTGCGCTGCGCCTTGGCGATCAACCGCTGGGCGTGCTGACCCTCTCGCACCACTCGCCGCGCCGCTATGGGCACGAAGCCCAGGCCGTGACCGCCACCTTTGCCAATTACGCTGCCGTCGCCATCCAGAACGCCCGCCTGTACGATTCAGCGCAGGAACAGGCTTACGCCTCGGCGGCCCTGTTACAGGTCGCGCAGACGGTGGCGAACGCGGACAGCCTGGATGAGATCCTGGCTTCCATCGTGCGCATCACGCCCATGCTGGTGGGCGTCAAAGCCTGCGGCATCTACCTGTGGGAGGCGCAGGCTTTCCGCTCGGTGCAGGCCTATGGCTTCCCGGAAGATGTCCGCCCGGTGCTGGAAAGGGAGGCTTTTACTGCCGGTGAGTTCCCCCTGCTCGATTCCGTCCGCGAGCGCGGCCAGACGGTTGTTGGGCTGCTCGAACCCTCCTGCCCTGAAGATTGGCTCGACACCGTGCTGGCGCTTTCCGAAGAGGATGCTTATTATTTCCTCCAGGGAGGCGAGCGGCTGCTGATCGGCTTTCCGTTGATGATCAAGGGTGATCTGTACGGCGCGCTGCTGGTCGAGGAGACTTCCGAGGCGTTCCGCTTCAGGCAGAAGCGCATCGAGATCATCACCGGTATTGCCCAACAGGTGGCGCTCAGTATCCAGAACGAGCATCTCCAGCGTGAGATGGTGGCGCGCGAACGCCTGGAGCACGAGGTGCAGTTGGCCCGCCAAATCCAGCAGACGTTCCTGCCCGAACGCTTGCCGGAATACCCGGACTGGGAGCTGGCTGCCCTGTGGAAGACGGCCCGCCAGGTGGGCGGCGACTTCTACGATGTGATCGAGCTGCCGGACAGGAAGCTGGGCCTGTTCATTGCGGACGTCTCGGATAAGGGCATCCCGGCCGCGCTGTTCATGGCGCTCACCCGGACCTTGGTGCGGGCTGCCGTTTCGGAGACATCTTCCCCGGCTGAGGCTTTGCAGCGGGTCAACAATCTCATCATCCCGGATAACCAGCAGGAGATGTTCGTCACAGCCGTCTATGCTGTCCTCTCCCTGGAGACCGGCGAACTCACCTATGCCAACGCCGGTCACAACCCCCCGCTGTGGATGCGTAACCGGCGCGGCGAGATCGAGTCCCTCAAACGCACTGGCGCGGCGCTCGGCGTGATCGAGGGTTTGTTGATCGAAGAGCGGACGATCCAGCTCGAGCCGGGCGATGGTCTCCTGCTCTACACAGACGGCCTGACGGAAGCCTTCTCGCCCCAAGAGGAACTTTTTGGCGTAGAGCGCCTGCACCAGCTTCTCCAGGCAGACCTGGGACTCTCTGCACACGAGCTTTTGGGCGCCATCGAAGCTGCGGTCAACGATTTTATGGGCGCACTTCCCCCTGACGATGACATGACCATGCTGGCTGTAAGACGGAAGGGTTTCTAAGCGCAATTCTTTTTAGATAAGAGGGTCGGGCTCCCATGCCCGACGGCATACCCGCAGGGTGCTTCGCGAGGAGCCATCTCTACGGGCTTATCTGAACAGTATTGCTTCTAAGCGTAAATTTCCAACAGGTTGGATAGGAATAGTCGTGAAATTCACCAAACCGTGCCTCATGGTATAATGTCGCCGGTAAAAACCTTGCGAGGAGCATCACTTGGCTTTCAACCCCCTAAATTGGCTTCTTGGGCTTTTCTCACTTGACATCGGCATTGATCTGGGGACAGCAAACACCCTCGTACACGTGCGCGGGAAGGGGATTGTCATCAACGAACCGTCGTGGGTCGCCATAGACAAGCGCTCCCGCCAGCCGTTGGCGATCGGCCTGGAAGCCAAGGAGATGGTCGGCAGGACCTCCGGCACGATCCTCGTCGTGCGTCCCTTGCGCGACGGCGTGATCTCGGAATTCGAGATTACCGAAGCCATGCTGGAGTATTTTATCGGCAAGGTTCACGAACAGACTGTGGTGCCACTTCCCCGTCCGCGCGTGGTGATCGGCATTCCCTCCGGCGTGACCGAGGTGGAAAAACGCGCCGTTTACGATGCTGCCATGTCTTCCGGGGCGCGTGAAACTTTCCTGATCGAAGAGCCGATTGCGGCTGCATTGGGTGCGGGCTTGCCGATTGGCGAAATACACGGCAGCATGATCGTGGACATTGGCGGCGGCACCACAGAGGTGGCCGTCGTGGCGAGGGGCGGGGTGATCGTCTCCAGGTCGCTGCGCGTGGCGGGAGACGAGATGGATCAGGAGATCGTCCAGTTCGTGCGCAACAAGTACAACCTGCTGGTTGGCGAGCGCGTAGCCGAACAGGTCAAATGGAGCGTCGGCTCGGCTTTTCCTCTGCCGGTGGAAAAGACCGCGGAATTGCGCGGCCGCAACCTGGTCACCGGCTTGCCCGAATCGATCGAGATTTCCTCGGTGGAAGTGCGTGAGGCGCTGTCTGCTTCCACGCAGGTCATCGTGGATACGATCAAGGATGCGCTCGACGAAGTGCCGCCCGAGATCGTGGCGGACTTGATGGATAGCGGCATCTGCCTGGCTGGAGGCGGTTCTCTCCTGCAGGGGCTGGCCGAACGTCTCAGCGATAATTTGAACCTACGCGTTTGGGTGGCCGAGGATCCAATGACTTGCGTCGTGCGGGGCGCAGGCATGGTGCTCGAAGATTTTCCTGCCTTGAGCCGCTACCTGGTTGGCCTGGAGCGCGGCAGCACGCGTCATGCGTAACGCGGAATTCATTCCGCAACCAAAGGGCGATATGAATATCGCGCTACAAAATCTTCGTGTTCGAGAGCCAATTGGATATGAAAAAGAATTTTCCCCGCTCCTTGCAAATGATTGTGATTGCCTTGCTGGCAATTGGGGTGGTGGCGCTTGCCCTGGGCGGATATTTGACCTCCTTATCGAATTTTGCCAATCAAACGCTCGTAGATGCGCAGACCTGGGTTTCCACCCGTTATCTGGCAGTGGTTGACTTTCTCACCGTTCCGAGGGACGTGGCCTCCCTGCGGCAGAAGAATGCCGAGTTGGAAGCGGAAGTCGCCCGCCTGCAGACCCAGGTGATCGAGCTTCAGCAGCAGGTCACGGAGACGCAGATCCTCTCCGCGCTGGTGGACTTTGCGCGCGCCAGCCCGGAGAACACTTATAAGGCTGCAACCGTCATCGGGCGGGACCCCAGCCCGTTCCTCCGTTATGTCATCATCAACATCGGCTCGAACGACGGCATCCGCCGGGGCATGCCTGTCGTGACGGACCAGGGCCTGGTCGGGCGCGTGGACGCGGTCACCGCCGACGCGGCGCGTGTCCAGTTGATCACCGATCCGGCCTCGGCTGTGAACGTCAGTTTGCAGAATTCCAATACCGAAGCGATGCTGGTCGGTTCGATCACCGGCGACCTCTCGCTCGACATGATCTCCCAGGATGTGACCGTTCAACCCGGCGACGTCGTCTTGACCTCCGGCTTGGGCGGCGGTTATCCTCCCAACATCCTGATTGGGCAGGTGATCAGCGTCCGCAAACTGGATTATGAGTTGTTCCAGCAGGCCACCATCCAGCCCATCGTCAACTACGACCAGCTTCAGTTCGTCCTGGTCATCACCAATTTCAAATCGGTAGAGACCGCGCCGCTTGTCCCGACAACATCTCCATAATTATGGCAACTTTGATGGCATTTCCCGTTCTCGTGCTGGCGCTGATGCTCCAGACAGCCGTGTTCAGCCGGATCAATCTCCTGTATGGCAGCGCGGACATCGTTCTGGTCATCCTGGCGGCCTATGCTCTGCAGGAGCGCGTCACCACCTCCTGGCAGTGGGCCTTGGTGGGCGGCGTATTGGTCGCCTTCGTCTCTGGGCTGCCCTGGTTCGTCCCGCTGGCAGGTTATCTCTTGATCGTCGGTTTGGCGCGCCTCTTGCAGCGCCGCGTCTGGCAGGCGCCGCTCCTGGCGATGTTCGCGGTCAGTTTTATAGGTACGCTAATGATGCACTTCCTTTCGATCTTCTCCCTTCGACTGATGGGTGATCCGCTGCCAGTGGGGGAATCTTTCAGCCTGATCACCTTGCCGAGCATTCTGCTCAACCTGCTGCTGGCGATCCCGGTTTACGCTGGGATGAGAGACCTGGCTGGCTGGCTCTATCCGGCGGCGGTGGAAGCATGACTACGGCCACATCCCCTTCCCGTTTCCAGAACTGGCGTTATGTGTCGGTTTATGTGGTGATCGGCCTGGTTTTTGCGATTTTCCTCAGCCGCCTCTTCAATCTACAAATCCTGCAAGGCGCGGACTGGACGGCCCAGGCGGAAAAGAACCACACGCGCCAGATCAGCGTCGCGCCGGCGCGCGGCATTATCTACGACCGCAATGGTTATATCCTGGCGCGCAACATCGCTTCGTACGATATCGTCATCACCCCAGCTTCCCTGCCGGACGACGAGTCCGATACCCAGCGCATCTATCGTGAGCTTTCGGCGCTGACCGGCATCCCGGCCAGCCAGGGGACGGTGGAGGATGCCAAGCTGCTCGAGGCGTGCACAACCGGCCCGGGAATCGCCCAATGGGTAGAGTTGGGTGCATCTCTCGCGCCGTATGATCCGGTCAAGATTGTTTGCAACGTCGGCGAGACAACGGCCATGGTCGTCCGCGAACGCGCCGTGGATTGGCCGGGCGTGAGCGTCGAAATCGAACCGCTGCGCGACTATCCGACCGGCTCACTGACGGCCAATGTGATCGGCTTCCTAGGGCCGATCCCGGCCAATCAGGAACAGGTATATCGCGAGCAGGGCTTCCGGCCTGGCCGTGACAAGGTTGGCTATTCGGGCGTCGAAGCTTCGTTGAATGATGTCTTGATCGGAACGCCCGGCAAGCGCGTCGTCGAGGTGGACGTGGCCGGCCAGGAGCTTGGTAATTTGCTGCCGCCGGTTGCCGCGGCAGCCGGTCAGAATGTAGTCGTGACCATTGATACCCGCCTTCAAGATGCCGCCCAGGCAGCCCTGGTTGGTGAGATCGATTCCTGGAATGCTTATTATGGGACAATCCGCATCACCAGCGGTGTGGTCATCGCCATGAACCCGAAGACGGGCGAGATCCTGGCGATGGTCTCCTACCCTACGTATGAGAATAACCGCATGGCGCGTTTCATCCCGTCTTATTACTATGAGCAGCTCAGCCAGGATCCGCGCCATCCGCTGCTGAATACGGCCGTTTCTGCAACCTATCCGCCTGGCTCGGTTTTCAAGTTGTCTGCTGCGACTGGCGCTCTTAACGAAGGCATCATTACGCTCGACAAGATCATCTCTGCGCCCGGTGAAATATTCCTGTGCGAAAGATATTCACCGAACGAGCCTTGTACGGATCAAAACCAGCGTCCTTTCGTGGATTGGATTTTCGATCAAAACCCGGAGGGCTTCGGCCAGATTGACTTCTTGCATTGCATTGCCTGGTCGTCCAACGTCTGTTTCTATAAGCTCGGCGGCGGCTACAAAGACGAAATTCCAGAGGGGCTTGACATCGAGAGGCTGAAACAATATGCGCGCGCCCTTGGCTATGACCAGCCTTCTGGCGTGGAATTGCTAGGCGAAGCCTCTGGCCTGATCCCTGACCCAACCTGGAAACGCATCAACAAGGGTGAGAACTGGTCCACCGGCGATACCTACATCGCCACCGTTGGTCAGGGTTACGTGGCTGCCACCCCTATCCAGGTCTTGATGTCCGCGGCGACAATTGCCAATAACGGCATGTTGATGCAGCCGACGCTCGTCCGCAGCATCCAGGATGGCGAGGGCAATGTGCAGAAGTGGTGGTGGAATCCTGCCGATCTGACCGTCACGGCCGCGCCGACCGGCGCGGGCAGCTACCAGATCTCCCCCTTCGTTCCGAATGTGCGCTGGGACATTACCACCGATGCGGTCATAGAAGATTACCGTTGCGAAAACACGTATTGTACTGATACCGGCATGACGAAGACGGTGCAACCCTGGGTGGTAAGCGAGATCCAAACCGGGATGCGCCTGGCGGTTATGGATGCGCGCGGTACGCTCCACCGGGACACATCCTTCCTGAACTACCCGATTGCCGTGGCCGGTAAGACGGGAACAGCCGAGTACTGCGACGATGTAGCCCTGGCGCAAAACCGCTGCCAGTGGGAATTATGGCCTACCCACGCCTGGACGGTGGCCTACGCGCCCTACGACGATCCGGAAATTGTCATCGTCGCTTTTGCCTATAACGCCGGCGAGGGCGCCAGCGTGGCCGCGCCGATCGTCAAATTGGTCATGGATGCCTACTTCGAGATCAAGGCCATTGACATCGCCCAAGGTCTCACGGGGGGACCGTAGCCTTAGAACCATCCGAAAAACTTCGGAACGCGGACTTCAGTCCGCCATTCGGGGCAGACTGAAGTCTGCACTCCATTATTCGGGTAGGCTCTTGGGCGGTCTCGCCTTCAGGTAAAAGGCAGTATAATCGCCGGAATGAGCAAAGCAGCTTCATTGGTTGACATCAAGGGCATTCGCGACGGCTTGCTGGTCAAGCTGGGGGAGGGAGCCTGGCCAGACCTGCAAGCGGCTCTCGTCACTGCCATTGACGAGCGGCAGGCTTTCTTCAAAGGCGCACGTCTCGCGCTGGACGTGGGCAGCCAGGTCTTGCGCGTGGCCGAGCTGGCCGCGCTGCGCGAGCTGCTCTCGGAACGCGGCATCTTCCTGTGGGCTGTCTTGAGCGAATCGTCGGTCAGCGAGCAGACCGCCCGAAACCTCGGCCTGGCAACCCGCATCTCGAAACCGCGCCCGGCGGAGGTCCGGCAAGCTGCGGAGTCCGGCGCGGACGAGACGGCGCTCTGGCTGTCACACACGCTCCGCTCTGGCACGCGCATCGAGTTCGCTGGCAATGTGGTCGTGATGGGTGATGTCAACCCGGGCGCGGAAATCGTGGCAGGCGGCAGCATCGTGGTCTGGGGGCGGCTGCGCGGCGTCGTCCACGCTGGGGCGCAAGGTGAAGCGAGCGCGGTGGTCTGCGCCTTGGAACTTTCACCAACACAACTGCGCATTGCAGGCGAGATCGCCGTGTCACCCAAACGGAAAGGCAAGATACAGCCGGAGATCGCCTGCCTGAAGGATGGGGTTCTCGTGGCCGAGCCGTGGCAGGCTTAGACATTTTTGTCGAGCGGGCTCCCAAAGTACCCGAAAGGGTATGCCCGCCCAGGATGGCGAAGGAGCCATCCCCGCGTAAATGTTCAGGATGGTGAGATGACAGCAACAGTGGTGACGGTAACTTCGGGAAAAGGCGGCGTTGGCAAGACGACGGCTGTCGCCAACATTGGCGTGGCGCTGGCCGCCAAGGGGCAGAAGGTCGTTTGCGTGGACGGCGACATCGGCCTGCGCAACCTGGACGTGGTGATGGGTTTGGAAAACCGCATCGTCTACGACCTGGTAGACGTGGTCGAGGGCCGCTGCCGGCTGCGCCAGGCGATGATCCACGACAAGCGCCTGCCTGAACTCTATCTGATCCCGGCGGCGCAGACGCGCGATAAGACCGCCGTCTCGCCGAGCGACATGGTGCGCCTGTGCGACGAGCTGCGCCTGGAATGTGACTGGGTGCTGATCGATTCTCCGGCTGGCATCGAGCGCGGTTTTCACAATGCTATCGCTGGCGCCGACAAGATCATCGTGATGACCAACCCCGAGATCTCGGCGGTGCGGGACGCCGACCGGGTGATCGGCCTGGTGGAAGCCGAAGAAAAAGGCACGCCCGAGCTTGTTATCAACCGGTTGAATTCAGCCATGGTCAAGCGCGGCGACATGCTCTCGGTGGACGATGTTCTCGACCTGCTGGCAATCAAATTGATCGGCATTGTCCCGGAAGACGAAAACGTCATCGTGGCTTCGAACCGGGGCGCGCCGCTGACGCTGGATTCGAAGAGTAAAGCCGGGCAAGCGTTTCATAATATCGCCCGCCGTTTGCTGGGTGAAGAGATACCGTTCCTCGAGCTGGAATCCCAGGGATTATGGCAGCGTCTGCTGGGGAGGAAATGAGATGAGCTTCGTTGACCGCATGTTTGGACGGAAGAAAAGCGCCGGAAGCGCCAAAGAGCGCCTGCAATTCGTACTGATCCACGACCGCACCGACCTGACGCCTGCAGAGCTGGAAATGCTCAAGGACGACCTGATCGAGACCATCTCGCGCCACGTGGACATCGATTCCACAGCCGTGAGCATCGCGGTGACCCAGGATGGTCGTTCTCAGCGCCTGGTAGCCGATATCCCCTTGCGGAACACAACCCGCCGCCGTCCGCGCTAATCGAGGAAAGAAGAATACCCGATTTTGTATGTGTGGGGCGGGCGTAGCCCGCCCCACACATACAAAATCGGACTATTCGCGAAAATTATGTTACGTGGTGAATTTTGGAGGCATTTCGATTTCTGGCTGCTGGGCGCGGTCATCCTGGCCAATGCGTTCGGCATCGCCATGATTCGCTCGGCCATCGCCGGAAATGAAACCCTCCTGCCGCTGGTCAACCGTCAGATCCTATATGCCGGCATCGGCCTGGCCGTCATCGTAATTATCACGATCCTGGATTATCGCTACTGGTCTTCACTGGATCGCGCCCTCTATCTGGTGACAATGCTCCTTCTCGCCGTCCTGTACCTTTTGGGCATCGCCCGTTTTGGCTCGGCGCGCTGGTTCACGGTTGGCTCGATCTTGATCCAGCCAGCGGAAATCGCCAAGCTGGCGATGATCATCGCTCTGGCCGATTACTTTGCCCGCAGCCGGGACGCGCCGCGTGGCTGGTTCTGGATCGCCAAGAGTCTGCTCATCGCTGTGGGGTTGGCGATCTGGATCCTCTTGCAGCCCAATCTGAGCAATGTGATCGTCATCATGGTCATCTGGGCCGCGATGGTATGGGTGAACGGTTTGCAGCTCAAGCACCTGGCCACAATCATCGTAGCGGGCCTGGCTGCTGTCGTCGCAGGTTTCCCGTTCCTCCAGCCTTACCAGCAGGAGCGCGTTCTCAACTTCATCTTTCCTCCGCCGAACGCCAGCTACGGCGCGACTTACAACGTGCTGCAAGCCCTGATCGCGCTTGGTTCCGGTGGATTGTTTGGAAAGGGATATGGTCTCGGAACGCAGACCCAGTTGCGCTTCATGAAGGTGCGTCACACCGACTTCATTTTCTCGGTGATCGGCGAGGAGTTCGGATTGATCGGCGCGGTGCTTACCCTCGCGCTGCTGGCATTCATTATCTACCGCTGCCTGCGCGCCGCGCGGCTGGCGCGCGATCCCTTTGGCTCGCTGCTTGCCTACGGCGTTGCGGTGCTGATTGCTTTCCAGGCTGCCGTCAACATTGCCGTCAACATGAACCTGATGCCTGTCAGCGGTCTGCCGCTCCCATTTATCAGTCAAGGAGGCAGCGGACTGCTCTCGTTGATGTTCGGCATCGGTCTGGTGGAAAGCGTCGTCGTGCGCCACAAGTCGTTGGAATTTGCATAACGCGGAATTCATTAGCCAAACGTACTGCGGAATTCATTCCGCAACCAAAGAGCGATATGAATATCGCACTACAAATAACGCGGAATTCATTTCGCAACCGAATTGGAGAATTTCATGGATACTTCGATGTCGCTCAGTACCGGCCTCGAACCTGTTCGCGTTCGCTTTGCGCCCTCTCCCACCGGACGGATGCACCTCGGCTCCGCCCGGACCGCGCTCTATGATTACCTGCTGGCGCGCCGCACCGGTGGAACCTTCATCCTGCGCATCGAGGACACCGACACGAAGCGCACCGTGCCTGGCTCGGAGCAGGAGCTGATGGACGGCCTGCGCTGGCTGGGCCTCGAATACGACGAAGGCCCGGACGTTGGCGGCGCGTATGGGCCATACCACCAGTCCGAGCGGCGCGATCTGTATCATGAGCAGATCGCCATCTTGTTGGAGAAAGGCGCGGCCTACCCGTGCTTCTGCACACCCGACCGCTTGGATCGCGTCCGCAAGGAGCGGCAGAAGCAAAAATTGAACACCGGCTACGATGGCCTCTGTCGCGCGATTGACCCCGATGAGGCGTGGCGGCGCATGGCTGGCGGCGAGCGGCACGTCATCCGTTTCAAGACGCCTCTCGAGGGTAGCACCTCCGCAGTAGATTTGTTGCGCGGGCCGATCACGGTTCCGAACAGCCAAATTGACGATTACGTTCTCATCAAGTCCGATGGCCTGCCCACCTATCATTTCGGGGCGATGGTGGACGATCATCTGATGGCAATCACTCACGTGATCCGCGGCTCGGAGTGGCTCTCCACCTTCCCGCTCCATGCGCTCATCGTGCGCGCATTCGGCTGGGAAGAGCCGGTTTGGGTGCACCTCTCGATCTTCCTCAAGCCTTCCGGCAAGGGCAAGATGAGCAAGCGCGACACCTCCATTGCGCTCGACAGCGGCTACTCGATCTACGTCAGCGATCTGAAAGATTTCGGCTACGTTCCCGAGGGGGTGCTGAACTGGATCGCGCTGATGGGCTGGGGCGTGACTGACGACGACGTGATGACCCTCGATCAGATGGTGGACAGGTTCGACTTGGCCAACCTCAGCCCCGCGCCGGCCGCTATCAACTTCACCAAGCTCGACCACTTCAGCGGGACCCACATCCGCGCCTTGCGGACCGAGGACCTGGCTGCTCGCCTCAAGCCCTATTTCACCTTGGCCGGACTCGCCGTAGATGACGCCAAACTCCTGCGCGTTGTCCCGCTCATCCGCGAGCGCCTGGTCACGCTGGACGATTGTCTGCCCTTCGCGGCCTGGTTCTTCGAAGAGAACGTCGAGCCGAAGCCGGAGGAACTCATCGGCAAGAACCTGACCGCCGCCCAATCCGCGGAAATCGCCCGCAAAGCCTATGAAATCCTGGCTGGATTGCCCGCAATCACCCTGGCGACTGCCGAGCCGCCCATGCGCGCGCTGGTCGAGCAATTGGGCTTGAGCGCCAATCAGGTTTTCGGCATCCTGCGCGCCGCGGTGACCGGTCAAACCGTCAGCCCGCCGCTGTTCGAAAGCATGGAGATCGTGGGGAAGGAGAAGGTGCTGGAGAGGGTGAGGGGGGCGATTGGGATTTTGGAGAAAATGGGATGAAAACAGACTTTCGAGTTCTTCGAGAACTCGGAAGTCTGCGTTTATAGTGACTGCCTCCTGCATTTCAGGCGATAAAAGACCGCACCAGATAGATCATCCCCACCACAAACCCAATCGTGACCACAATCCAGCGCAAAGTTGCAGGCTTGATCCTGCTGGCCAGCCGTCCGCCCAGCGCGCCGCCGAGCAGCGCGCCGACGGCCATAACCAGCGCGACCGTCCAGTTGACCTTGCCGGAGAAGACGAAGAACAGCGCCGCGGCGAGGTTGGTGGCGAAGGCTATTCCCTGCTTCAGGGCATTCAGACGCGTCAGATTGTCGTTCAGCGCCAGACCCAGGACGGCCAGCACGATCACGCTCAATCCGGCGCCGAAATAGCCGCCGTAGATGGCTGCCAGGAACACCGGGAAAAAAGCCCAGGCCTCCGAGGCGTGGCTCGCTTTGCCCTGCTCGATGCGGCGGGTCAGCCAGGCGCGCACCGGGTTCTGGATAGCCAGCAGTGTGGAAGCCAGAAGGATAAGGTAGGGAATCAGATCAGAAAAGAGCTTCTCGCCGGTGTTCAGCAGCAGGATACCGCCCGCCAGGCCGCCGAGCACTCCGGCGGGGAGCAATATCCATAGCCGTTTCTTCTGGTCTTTCAGGTCTTTGGATTGCGCCAGCGTTCCGCCCAGATAGCCGGGGCAGAGCGCCACGGTGTTGGTCACATTAGCTGAGACGGCGGGAAGCCCGACCGCCATCAACACCGGAAAGGTAATCAACGTACCGCCTCCAGCCAGCGCGTTGATCAACCCGGCCGCGACGGCGGCAAGGGCAGCGAAGATATAACCGATGAGAGTCACGAAGTATTCCTCGAATTCTTTATTTACCCGGCTATGGGTGAAACCTGGTATTCGATCTTGCTTGGGATGCTCACCCGCTTGGATGCGTCCAGGATTTCCATTGAAACTAGATTCCCGCTGGAATCGTAATCCAAAATAATTCCAGGCTTTTCCTCGTCGCTTTCGGCAACGGCGTTTTCAGCGAAAATGATAGCAAGTGTATCAGTATCACGGTCGTAAATGACTTTCATGGCTTATCTCCAATACTTCTTGATCTTGCTGGTGCGATACACGGTCACGACTTCCGGTGGCGTGCGGTCAATATCTACGAAAACGCGCAGGAGGTACGCTTTGGGCGGTTCGCCTATCATCAACCTTGCTTGATAAAGCGCCCTTCCCGCGCGAATCGTTTCGGTTTGTTCCGGGTGGGTCAATATTTCAGCCACATCACTTTCGCCGATACCGCGCCGCGCCATTTCAAACAAAGCATGGTCGGTAAAGGTAAAATGCTGGAGGGATTGCGGCTTGCTCATAATCAACTCGGAGTATAGCACATGGGACTACCCCGTTTTGCCTGATTTTTCCATCTTTGCCCACGTATCCTTGAGCGTCACCGTGCGGTTGAAGACCGGTTTGCCAGGCGTGGAATCGAGATCGGCGCAGAAGTAGCCAGTGCGCTCGAATTGGAATTTGTCGCCGGGTCTGGCATCCGCCAGTGATGGCTCGAGGAGGCAATCAGTCAGCGCTTCGAGCGAGTGGGGATTGAGGATGCTGTTGACATCTTCGACCTCGTCCGGGCGCTCGACGGTGAACAACTGCTCATAAAGCCGCACTTCCGCTTTGACAGCGTGCTGCGCCGAGACCCAATGGATAGTAGACTTGACCTTGCGACCGTCGGGGGCGTCGCCGCCGTGCGTGGCTGGGTCGTAGGTACAATGCACCTCGGTCGCCGCGCCCGTCGCCGGGTCCCGCACGACCGACGCGCAGGTGACGAGATAAGCGTAGCGCAGCCGTACCTCGTTGCCGGGGTACAGGCGGAAATACTTGGGCGGCGGCGTCTCGCGGAAGTCTTCCTGCTCGATGTAAAGCACTTTCGAGAATGGCACTTTACGCGTCCCGGCGGATTCGTCTTCGGGGTTGTTGATCGCGTTCATCCATTCGACCTGGCCGTCGGGATAGTTGTCAATAACCAGTTTAAGCGGCTTCAAGATTGCCATGCGGCGCGGCGAGCGCTTGTTCAAGTCGCCGCGGATGCAGGCTTCGAGCAGGGCCATTTCCACCCAGGAATTGGTTTTTGCGACGCCGATCCTGTCGTTGAAGTCGAGGATGGCCTCGGGGTTGACGCCGCGCCGGCGCAGGCCGCGCAGTGTGGTGAGACGCGGGTC
>Ga0163200_1000493_pt1 | contig 17131 bp, 24 predicted proteins | sample PL_2010_200m_FD_113535 | JGI IMG/M metagenome (GOLD analysis project Ga0163200, IMG submission 113535) | Freshwater microbial communities from Powell Lake, British Columbia, Canada to study Microbial Dark Matter (Phase II) - PL_2010_200m | ecosystem: Environmental > Aquatic > Freshwater > Lake ... | reverse complement strand
TTTACATTTTGAGCAGGTTTTTGTTAAACTCATTGCTTATATCTATAAATATCTTCTATTTAAATCTAGTTATACACAACCTTTATCACATGTTATAACATAATTTAAGCATAACCATTTAATATCCTCACGTCCACCCAATACTCGGTTAAAACCTCTGGGAAAAACAGGGAGGTTAAATCAATGGCAGAACAGATTGAATCATGGGCCAACTGGCTCAGAGAGGGTTTCTTCTACAGCTACAGGGAGCAGCAGGTACGTAAATTCTTCAACGTCATGTACCGGGACTGGGCTCACATAGAGTACACCTGGGAAGAGGACGTAGCCCCCGGCGCGGTATCCGGGCCAATCGTGATAGACAACCTGGAGACCACGAAGGAGAACCAGATATGGCAGGTCATCTTCGGCATCAGCCACGATGTCTACGTCTACGTACACGCGCCCACGGACATTGACAGACACGGCGTAGCCAAGGTCCCTAAGCAGACCACGAACCTAAGGGAGGTAGGCCACTACAGGATGCAGGATAGCTGGTGGGACAAGCCAAGCTTCATAACGGAGCACTTCCTACTGAAGCCCGAGATCCCATTCGTAGCCTTCTCCGTCTACAACCCACGTAACATAACCTTCAAACGCGTCTACAACCCGATCAAGCTGAACTTCTACGTCTGCAAATGCGAGATGGAGCAGGTAGGAGAGGAAATGAAGGGTGAGCTCCAGGCGGCGGAGTCACGGTTCACGGAGACCCTAGACAAGCTCTACCGGCGAGTGATAATGCACCGCCCATTGACGCTGATCCCCCTGAGGGCCCCGGCGAAGGGAGTGTGATGAGATGGGTGAAATAATCGAAATCGAAAACATGAAGTACGACAAGGGCAAGAAGACCCTCATCAAGGACTTCCTACCCTACGGCGACATCGTGAAGGGAGCGGGGAAGGCGACCTACGAGGCAAGCGGAGACAAGCAGCTAGCATCCATCCTCATACCCGGCGGCCAACAGCTAAAGCTACTATTCCTAAGAGTCTGGACTCAGACCCCCCTGGGGGCCATCTTCGAGATCATCCAGACGGCTCAGCTAGGAGACCTAGGATCAAGCCCACCGGGAGGCATACACCATCCAGCAGTCATCACCGCCCACATAGACTACCCGATGCTTGAGGCCGCAGGAGCGGAGGTCATAGGACCCCAGCCGCTTGAGGCCCCGATACACGTCCTCGAAGGCTCAGTGGACCTCTACATACAGGACGCAGTAGCGTCGCCATACTACTACGGATGGGCCTACTGGGGCGTAGTCCAGTAGGAGTGATAACCCATGAGGGCCAACGTAGCCGTGAAGACGATTGACCGGAGGACAGCGGCGCCGATACCCGGCGCAACCGTTGAGCTAGGAACCAGCATGTACTCCCTCAAACAGGTCACTGACCCCTACGGAACCGTCTCCTTCACCATAGACGTGGGCGGCGACGAGGTTGGGAGACACCCCGAGGAGGGCATAGCCGTGCTCCTCAGCGCCTTCAAGAACGGCTACGTGGATACAAGGGACCGATTCATGTGCTTCGGCAACAAGGCCACGATACTCCAGATGGAGAGGACCTAAATGAGTAAGAGACACACCAAGATGGCTCCCGCAGCCATACAGAAGCAGTGGCAGAGAATGTTCATCTCAGCCCGTTGTATGCACGCGGAAGCACAGAACAACCCCACCTTCGGGGTCTCAGGAGTAAACGCTTACTGGGATTTCGACGAGGCCCTTAAACAGGAAGTCTACCTCACAATACCCGTTCCCCTGGATTGGGTAGCAGGCACCGTCGCCTGGGCCTTCCCCATATTCTCTATGACCGTCAACTTATACGCACAAGTCAGATGGGGCATAGAGTATCTACCACATGTAAAGGGAATAAGCATCGCTGGAATAACAAACGTCATCGAGGCAAGCATCGACGCTGACGGCACAGGGACAGTCCTCCCACCTAAGTCACAGTGGCTTACTCTGAGAGGAGACCTTCTACCCGGTGCAGAGCCAGCATTCCAGAGAGACGACTTCACAACCCTAGCACACGTAGCAGCCAGACTCTACAGAGACGGAGCATCAGCACTCGACAACCACCCCGGACACGCTTACCTATACGGACTCGCCGTAGTCTACGAAGCCTTCATTTAGTCTCTAATTTTTTATATCTGAAGAAGCATAATCAGCTCATGCCAGCTCTGAGGATAAGAACAAGCAAAATTCACACCGACGAGTCGATTCCAACCCAGGTCTTCAACTACCCCGACTCCTCAATCCTAGCCTTCATCATGGAGACCCTGCATCTACAACTAGATGAACCCGTCAGAGTATGGAGACGTGGAGAAGAACTCTGGGTCGTAAGCCCTAACTATAACTATAGATAATCCTCCTCCTGAACAACCCATGAAGGTCAGGGGCCCCCACGGGAGCAAGCGCGTACTCGGGGTCCCACTTCAGCCAGGTAAACCGCTCATCCATTATCAGGTTGAAGCCGTTTAGCTCGAATTGCTCCACCCACCACCTTATGCTCCTCCCCGTGATGTGGCCAGGATCAAACTTACGACTCTCCTGCTGATTCAATCCCCTAATATCCGGGGCCTTAACGTGAATCCACTTCCCCGCCAACCTACACAGGTTCCCTACAACGGCCCCAGGGTCAGGGGCGTGTTCAACCACATCGTAGCAAACAACTAGGTCGTAGACCCTAAACGGAAGCGTATTAACCTTCGAGAGGTCCCCCCAGAGTATCCTACCCCTTACCTCAGGGTCACACTCCTCGACTGCGTACCTACTTATGTCTAGGCCCCAGGCATCCACGCCGATACGTAGAAGGCCCCTCAAAATATTCCCCACCCCGCAGCCAGCGTCGAGGGCGGACCTACAACCAGTCCTGCTACGAAGGCTCTCAGCGTGGCCCACATGCCAATCCGTGAACTCCTGCTTCCACCTCTTGAAGTATTCCCCACCATAATCTGCTCCACCAGGGTCCTCCGCGCCGTCTAGGTTCTCAGGGTGGCCATAGAACTCCTCAATCTCATCCAGTAGGGAATAGAACTCTTCCCTAGAGTTGAGCATACGGATCAGGTTCATGGCTCCGTCAACGAGTCGAATAGGCAACTACCACCAGTCTCCACGGCCAACACGTTCCACGAGGGAAATATATGATCGGGCCATCCTAAGGTAGCTGAACCGCTCCTCGGCGTATCTCCTACATTCACTAGGCTTAACCTGGTCAACCCTACCCATGGCCTCAACGACTTCATCAAGGTCCTTGCAGAGGTATCCGTTGACCCCGTTCTCAATCATCTCCGGCGTCCCCCCCTCCGCCAAGCCAATCACAGGCGTTCCCACAAAGTTCGCCTCAATTATCGTCATAGGAAGTATATCCATGAAGGGGTACATCTCGCGGGGGTTGAACCGCTTAGGTAGCTGTAGCAGGGCCCTGGCTCGTCCCATGATCCTCTTCTTCTCCTCGTGGCCCACCTCGCCGTAGCAGGTGATGTTGGGGTGCTCCTGCGCCTCCCTCTTAACGGTGTCCGTGTAGCTGGTGTCCCTGCCTCCGAACCCAAACTTGTACTGGGGGAGCCTGTGGGCGAGCTCCATAACGGTGTCGGCTCCCTTATAGGGGCCGAGGACGGAGAAAAAGAGGAACTCATCCCCCTTACTTTCCCAAAATGGGAACGTGGAGGGATCTATGCCATTCATAACCACCACTGGGCCACGGTCCCTAGAGGGATACTGGGCCCTCGTCCACTTAGCGTGAGCCTTACTGATGCACACCACGTTCTTGAAGCCCATGCTAATCGGTGCTTGCAGCCAGTGGCTTACCTGGATGACCCTCCGGTTCGCTAGCCTAGCCAGCTTACCATTGGAGTTATCTATTACACAGTCGAAGCCCTTAATCTGGTCCTTGTATCCCTCGTAGAAGCTCTTCTCAATATCCGGCCCCTCCACGGGGACCTCGATGAGGTTAATCTTATCCCACCCCCTCCAGAGGCTTCCCTTAACAGATACGAGGGTCACATCCACGCCGAGTTCGACGAGGCCCTTAACCTGGCATGAAACCAGAAGCTCGATCCCGCTCCAAGCCGTCTCCGTTGGAACAGGGTTAATAGCGGTTCCTATCACGCATACCTCAGTCATATTTTCACTTCCCTTATCGGATACATCTCCCGATTCTCCCTCGCCTCCTTGAGGTCAAAGTACCCCTGATTCACCTCCCAGGGCCTCCTCTTAGCGTTATCTTCTAGTAGACCCCAGGACCCATCGTAGCGGACGTTCAGCAGCTCCTTCGTCCACCTGTGGCACTCCTCGGGCTTGAAGGGGGACGGCCTGCTGTGTCCGCCGTTGTGCTTCATGTGATAGACCATGATCTTTGGGTTAGAGGTGTAGAGAAACTTCACATTCACTCGGGACAGCCTTAGGCCGAGATCCACGTCGTCCTCCCCAGCGCAGTCGTACCTCTCGTCGTAGCCATTCACCTTGACTATGCTCTCCAGTGGGGCGGAGGTATTGAAGGTCCAGAACCACCCCGGGTTACAGTTATCCTTCTCAAGCTTCGGGTAGATACTCTTCCACCTCTCGTCCCTGCTACCCTTAACCGGGATCAGGTTCGCCTTGTCGAACACATCCCCGTAGTTAGGCTCCACGGCCTGAACCACCCCTATGATCGCCCTCTCCCTATGCTTGTAGAGGCTCCAGTGTGTGGCGAGGAAGTCCGGCCCCATCCACGAGTAATCATCGAGGAAGACCACGAGCTCACCATCGCAGTGAATGAAGCTAGTGTTACGGGCGTTCCCAAGCTGCCGGTTACTCTTCCAGTGCCAGGGCTTCGACTTCATGTACTTCACGTTGACGCCGTTCTCCTCCGCCAGCCTCTCGACTAGCTCCCACCTGTCGCCCCAGTCATCAACCACCACGAACTCAAACATTTCATGGGGCATGGTCTGTTGACCTAGGGCCCGGAAAGTGTTCTCAAGCCATTTAGAACGGATCGTAGCAAAACTGATCGATATTAGGGGGCTGCTCATGCCTGGCTCGTCTCCACGCACTTCATACAGAAGTTCAGCGGCCTGTAGCCATACTGAGGCACCTGGACGTACATCTCACCGGGCCTTATCACCGCCCCATCCTGATCGCACACGGTCCCCTCCAGCGCCCTCACGGGCACGTAGCGTCCCCTGGAGGCGGCTTCAAGCTCAATCTGGCTACAGGCCATCGGGCCCCCATACCCAGCCTTATTGACGGTCATTCCCTTGATGGGGCAGTGGTTACAGACCTCCAGCCTCGGCTTGCAGATCCCACCCCTCACCACGGTCCTCAGGGCGTTATAGAGCACAAACAGGTTAGGCTTATCCATGTTGTGAAAAGCGGCCTGCTGGTGCTCCGATAGCTCCTCAAACTTCTTTGCCTTCATCTCTTCATCCTCTCCTCCTTGAGACTGAAATACTCGTTAACGGCGCTCTGCGGCCTCCTCCTATTCCTCTCGTGGAGGCCCCAACTACCATCATACTTGACCCCATACTTCTCCTTCAGGACAAGTTGAACCTCATCCTGCTCGGAGTTAACCTCCCCCCGCCCCCTCAGCTCCTCGTAGGTTACTTCCTTGTACCTCTTCGGCAGCTTCCTCATCTCCGCGTCAACCTCCCGGTGATCAACGTGGAAAACGGTGCAGTCATGGTCGGGCCTGTAGAAGAACCGGCACCCAGCCCGCTCAAGCCTCACCCCCAGGTCCACATCCTCCTCGCTTGTGAGATCATACTCCTCGTCGAAGCCGTTTATCTCGACTATCTTCTCTAGGGGAGCCGAGGCGTTCATGGTGTAGAACCATCCGCCGCTACAGTTCCTCTTAGAAAGAGGACCCCTAGTGTCGGAGACCTTGAACTGGGCTAGGTTCCTTATGAAAGTCCCACCTTCGACTTCCCCCTTCACCACACTCGGCGTAGAGTACCCGTTCAGCCCATCGTAGACTCCTTCCCTGTACTCCACGGCTTTCCCTGCGCCGACCATAGTGTAGGGCCCCCTCTGGTAGGTCATCCAATGCTCCTCAAGCCACCTAGGAGGAACCCAGCAGAAGTCATCAAGGAAAACCACCAGCCTACCTTCGGCGTGGATTAGAGCTGTGTTCCTAGCGTTAGCGATCAGTCTGTTGCTCCTCCAGTAATTAGGTTTACTAGTCAGCCACTTCACGCTGAATACTGTTAAGAAGTCATAGACCCGAGGAGAACAGTCGTTCACAACTAGTAGCTCGAAGTCCTCAGCAGGGAACGTCTGTCTTGATAGGCTATGCAAAGCGTAAAGCGGTCCGTGGGGACGGTTAGTGGGGAGGATAACGCTGATCTTCATCACGGCCACTTCTCCATCACGAAGATCGTCCGCCAGTTAGCGATAAGCTCCACCGGCTTAACCAGCCTACGGAACTTGTCAACCATATCCGGGCGTATCCTCCACCTAGGCCGCTTAAGCCGCTCCTCCCACCAAGCCTCAGATTGTACCAGAACATGTCCGGCTACTGTATATACCTCAATTTCCAAGGGTATCTGCTGCCCCTTCCTGAGGACGTAGCCCTCCGTAGGCTTATCCTTCATACCGACTGTAGCGATCTGTAAGAAGATCCATTTATTACTCACACGGCAGAGCTCATCAATCACCCTGTCAACGTCCTCCAGGTAGATGTGCTCCATCAGGTCCGTGGCGAGCACGAAGTCGAAGCTGTCATCGGGGAAGCGTATATCACGGGCGTCGCCGACGCTCACCCACTTCTTAGCCCCCTCAAGGGCGTTCTCAATCGCGTACTCACTGAAATCGATCCCGACTGCCTTGACCCTGGCTATACGGGCCTCCCTTACAAAACTTCCGCAGCCACAGCCCACGTCTAGGACCATCTTCGGCCTGAAGAGGAGTTTAAGGGGCTCAATGATGCCTTGCCACCCGGTCCAGAGTTGCTTGTGGGTGTACCCCCAAAAATCAACGGACCCGTTGGGGCGTCTGAACTCCTTCCCTCCTGTGACATTTGCCTCAAAATAGGATTGGTCATAATAATCCTGGTCGAACTTAGCGGTCTTCTCACCCATCTGATTCACCTCTCGGGCATCAGCACCCACATAGAACCAGAGCTCTGAGTGGGCTCGTAGAGTAGCCCCCCCCTGGTCCTGGTCGCAGTCATAACGTCCCCAGCTTTGATGTGCAGGGGGGGAAAATCCTTCTCCGGGTCCCCCCTAAGGAGCTCCATTGGTATGCAGACGTAGCGGCTCTTACCGATCTGCTGGACTCTGAGCTCAGGCATCTTAACCATAGGCTTAAATAAGGTTTAAACATATAACCCTATCGAACAAAAATGACAGAGGAAAAAGAGAAGCCGGTTACGCTAATCGTAAAGATCACCATGCCGACGAAGGAGACCATCGCATCATCCATCCAAAAACTGTTTCCCTTCTCAAACCTTTACGACATCAAGGTCTCCATCGAGGAAGAGAAGCCGGAGGAAGAGAAGAAGCCGGAGGAAGCCCCCCCTGCCAAATCAGAAGGCTAAGGTCTACTGCTCCTGGGTGGAAAACAACGTGACCCAGACCCAGGAAGGACTCAACTGCCCCCCGAAGTGTCCCATGAAGGGCTCGGCTAGATGCCCGATTCAGCCCTTTAAGGAGAAATAAAATTGCCCTTACTACTTGGGATCTGCAAAAACTGTGGTACTGAATTTAAATATCGATCATCTCACTCAGAAGGCAAATTCTGTTCCCAAGAGTGCTTTCATAAATGGAATATAGGTAAAAATCATTTTAGATATAAGGACAAGGAAACCATAACTTGCATACAATGTGGAAAAGACTTCAAATTTGATCACTCGATAGCAAAAGAAAGGCAGTTTTGTACTATTAAATGTAAAGGAGATTGGCAAAAAGAAAACCTTGTTAGGGAAAATAACCCACACTGGTATGGTGGACTAACTAAAAGAACCTGCAAAAATTGTAAGAAACCCTTTCAAGTTCCTGCTTGGTTGGTACGGAGGCAACCCTGCGTTTTTTGCTCAGTTCAATGTCGGACAGAATACCTAAATAACAATCTTGAACTAAAACACGAAATATACCAAAAAATATTCAAAGCTAGGGCAAAAAGACCCAATGGGCTTGAAAAAAGGTTCTTAGACATCATAGAAAGAAATCAGCTACCATATAACTACGTAGGAGATGGAGCTACTGTAATAGGTAGTAGATGCCCCGATTTTGCTTACACAGGAGAATCAAAAAAGGTAATTGAATTATTTGGATACTACTTTCACTCTCCTAAATATAGGCCAGAAATTGATTTTAAAAGAACTTATGAAGGAACAATAGATTCTTATAAAGATTTAGGCTATGATTGCCTAATCTTCTGGGAGGATGAAATAGAAAATGAACAAAAAGTGGTTGAAAGAGTTAGATCCTTTACAGGTGATATGATATGCGTTTGATGATCTTCACTGATCCCTGCGTGATAAAAACTAAGCCCAGCGGCTACAGCAAGGTGGCGATGAGCCTCGCCCAGGGAATCAGGGATAGGCACCAGGTAGCGACAACCCCCATGTTGAGGACTAACAGGATGGGCCTCTTCGTCTACCAGAACCTCCTCGTCTACCCGAGCGGGGATGAGGAGTTCGGGGAGGACGTGATAGAGAAGAATTGCCTGCACTTCAACGCGGACGCCGTGTTGACTCTGAAGGATCTCTACGTTTTCGGGAAGCTGGCTACTCTGCCCCTCGAATGGATACCGTATGTACCTGTTGATGGGACGCCCATAGGTGCCGGGGTCTCGAATAGGCTCAGGCACGCCTTCAAGGTGGTCTCCATGAGCGAGTTCGGGGAGAGGGAGCTCAACGGCATCGGCGTCAAGAACACGCTGATCCACCACGGCGTAGGCGACGAGTACAGGAGGCACGAGGATAGGCCGATGTGCCGGAGGCGATTCCACATAAAGCCGGACGAGTTCGTGATCGGCTTCGTGGGCCTCAACACGCTGAGGAAGAACGTCTCAAGGGTGCTGGAGATCATCAGGGCCACCAGGGACATGAACCCAGACGTGGACGTGAAGGGCTTCCTCTGGACCAACGTGGATAAGGAGGTCCCCCTCAGGGGGGAGATAATCGAGCTAGCTCTCAACGAGCACGTCCACTGGCCCAACCCCGAGATGTACGACCACGGCCTCCCCGAGGAGAACATGGTCGAGCTCTACAACTGCTTCGACTGCACCATCACGGTGGGAAACGAGGGATTCTGGTTACCCGGAGCCGAGTCACTGGCCTGCGGGGTCCCCCTCATAGTCCCCGACTACGCGGCGGCAGCCGACAGGGTGGGCCCCGGATGCGGTTACAGGGTGAAGGTAAGCGAGTACACGAGGAACAACCCCGTAGCCATCAGGCAGCCCCTCGTGGACGTGTCGGATGCGGCCCAGCAGATCACGAGGATCATCAACGGCGACAGGGAGAGGTACGCCAAGCAGTGCATCGAGGAGGCGGAAAAGTATCGTTGGAACAAAATTATTGAAAAAGGCTGGCTTCCCTTCTTGGAAGAATGTGAAACAGAAATTTGCCCCAAACTCACTTCAGAAGGCACAACTTCCTGGGCAAACGAAGAGGTCGGTAGACAATGACTAAGTTAAAAATTGGGATCGTAACCCCCTGGCGGTGTAGGTGTGGTATATCGACGTACAGCGAGGACCTTGCCCCCGCCCTATCGGAGCAGGGTGCAGACGTTTACATTATTCGGTTGAACCGCTTTGGCCGGAAAAGTATAGATTATTTCGAGACGCTTGCCACTAGGAGGATACCGAAGGTGGACATAATCTCGGTTCAGCACGAGTACGGCCTCTACGAGGGGGGTGAGGGGGCCTTCTACGGCACGCTGAGGCAGAGGTCGGGTGCTACCCCAGTAGTGAGTACGATGCACGGCGTCGGGATTCCGATCCCAGATGAGATCGTCTCTGAGAACTCGGATGCGGTGATCGTTCACAACGAGTTCTGTAAGGAGAGATACGCCCACGACTCGACGGTTATACCACACGGCGTCCATCAGGCGGAGCCGGTTCCACGTGAGGAGGCGAAGAAGGCCCTGGGGCTGGAGGGGCCCGTGGTGGGGACCTTCGGCTTCGTTGCCCCCTACAAGGGGTACGAGTTCGCCATTAGGCAGATCGGGATGGAGTTCCCCGGCGTCACGTTGCTGGCGATAGGGGGCTGGCACTTCGACCTAGAGACGACGTACATAGCGCGGATGAAGGACTTGGCGAACTCGCTGGCTCCGGGTCAGGTACGGTGGACGGGTTGGTCTGAGAAGGAGAGGCTTCCCACGTACTTCGGGGCCGTGGATTGCTTCCTCTACCCGAATAGGTACGCCACAGAGTCGGGGGCCCTGCTCACGATGCTCGGCTACGGGAAGTGTGTCCTCGCCAACTCACTGGCATCCGTGAGGGAGAAGGCGTCCGAGGGAGCGCTGGAGACCTACAGTAACGAGGGCGAGTTCGTGCTGAAGCTTGAGAAGCTTCTGGGGAGCCCAAACCTCAGGGGCGAGTTTGAGGAAGGAGCCAAAAAATATTCCGAGAAGAACTCCTGGAGCAACGTGGCTAAGAGACACATCAAGCTGTTCGAGGAGTTACTGTGAGAAGGATGAGATATGTGGAAAATCCTTAAACATCCTATAGATTTAGCTTCATTCATACTAGGACTCTCCCCCTCAAATCGCCCCTTTTTTGTACATTTTGAGTCAACCCTTCAATGTAATATGAGGTGCTGGTTCTGTAATGTCTGGAGGCATAACCCCTTCCCAGTCGAAGCCTCGACTGAGTTATTTAAGAAGCGTTTAGATGAAGCATGGAGCCTAGGTTGCAGGCTAATCAGTTTTACGGGAGGCGAGCCACTGATGAGATCAGATATTGGCGAGCTTGTTAAGCACAGCCTAGATCTAGGTTTTTACACGGGGTTAGTTACAAATGGGTTATTAATTGATTCTAACCTCGAAAACCTCCAAGGATTAGATATGTTGGCTATCTCCTTTACCTTCGATGAGGACAACTATAACAGTTCCAGAGGTGTGAACGCTTTCAGCAAGGTTGAGAGAAACATACTATTAGCCAAGGATGAGGGGTTGAAACCAGTAATATTTTGCACCCTGGATCAGGAGTCCCTAAAACATTTATGTAAAACGGTAGCCTTCGCTAAGGCCAATGAGTTAATACTTTATTTAAATCTTGTATCGGAGTTGCCTAGGGAAAGCGTTGACGAAGCAAATTGGTCCAAAGTAAAAGTAAAGGGAGTCGAGGTACTACATAGGATTCGGGAAACTAAGAAGAGCTACAGCGGGGTCAGGTTTAACGACTATTATCTATCACGAAGCAAAGGTATAGAGGACTATCTACGTTGTCAAGCAGCTAGGACCGTTGTAGCTTTAAAACCCGATGCCTCCGTAAGCCTCCCCTGTATGATACACTCAGTCGTCAATTCGGGGGGCAGGCCCCTAAAGGAGTTCTGGGAGTCCGAGGTGGCTAGGGATTCTCGGCGGCTATGCGGTAGATACTCGTTCTGTGATGGGTGCGATGTTAGCTGTATGTATGTAGCTTCCTTGGTAGGGCATCCATTTCAAATAGCTAAGTGGTTGAAGGAGACTATCTAAGCTGCCTTCAAAAAACCTTTTATTCCGCTTTCCCCCTTCTTTGGATTGAAGCGCGTTGAGCCTTGAAGGTTTCTCCCCACTCACAACCGACTGGATGAGACTGGGTCTGAAGTGGAGGTACAGGTGGTCCCCTAAGACAGGGCCCTTCACGGTTCCGGCCCGTGGCCAGGTTCAGCTTCCAAGCCAGGATTACACGTTCTCAGCCCCGGAGGGGGGGCTCCTCCAATTCGGTGCCCTTTTCGATCATAAAGAGTGTGGCATAAGGCTTGAGTGCTCACCTAACCTAGATACCGAGGATTTCTTTATAATAGGACGATTTTTGGACCTCGGCATCGTAAATCAGCCCTGGTTCCTCGCGGCCACGGTGCCCCCCTCATCTCTACCTGGGTTATACGGCATAACGCAGACCAAGGAGTGGGGATGGAAGGAGTGGATGAGGTTATACCTCATCAATAATGACTCTATACCTCACACTTGCATTGGCTACTCTTATATAATCGTCACGCTTGATGAGCCCAGGCCCGATGATCGCATAGTGCCGCTGAAGGATATGGCTCGGATTAAGCAGATGCTTGAGCTATACCCTGAGCTGAGGGAGCCGCTGAGGATGAAGTACGCGGATGAGGCGGAGCAGTTCATAAAGGATATGAAGCTGAAGGTGAAGCTGGGGGCTGGCTAGGTTGGCGTACGAGGAGCCTAAGGCGACGTGGGATAAGCGATTCAAGGCTCGGCACTACAGCTACAGGGACTACCACTCGGCGACGACGGGGCTCCCGTTGCCCCCAGCTACCTACGTGTTCGGAGCGAACGCGCGGTTAGTGAGCCGGTGGAACTGGCCCGCACTAGGAGACTTTCCGACGCTGCCGGGTGCGCCGATGATGCAGTGCTACGCCCGTGAGGTGAAGGTGCTCTGCACGGAGGACTGCTGGATAATGTTCATATCGGTGAACCCACGGTATGTCGCGTTGTTGGCCACGGGGTACACGGCGGCTCAGATAGCGGCTCTGGGGGTCCCGGCGACGATCACGGAGGTAGCGGAGTTCATACCTGCGGATGATGAAACAACGTTCTACCTTACCTATGGGACGGCGATAGTGTTCTACCAGGCGACGGCCTCGGGAACGATTTATATCTGGTGTGAGGGAAACGTAGAGGGAGGAGAATAGGATGCCAACGGGATCAAAGGGAATATCCAAGGCCAAGTTTGGGGAGGCGCTGAGGGAGGAGCTTAGGGAATACCCCGGAGATCTGTATGCTGATGCAGTAGAGTATGTTGACAATCCCATCCTAACGAACGGTTTACCAGGAGAGTTTGATGATTGGGGCCTTCATAACCCATCACCCGCTTATGATGAAGTCGCCGACAAAGTTTATATCGCTTACACGGGACACAAGGGAAGTTTCTCTAATTGTCTTGGGATAGGAATCGCTGAGAGCGACGACGGCTTAAACTTCACCAAGTTGGTTGAGAACCCCGTTGTAACTCCGCCAGCAGGGTTTGATATGGTCTACAATGGCTCGGGGAGCCTGTACTACGATTATAGATCAAAAAAGTGGAGGATGTACCTTGTCCTCCACAATACTGCAACTAATGCGTGGGACACTATTGGGGTGGCTCAGGCTGACTCAGTTCACGGTCCTTGGACGTGGGTTAGCACAAGCGTCGTAAACGTGCCCGGAGCACGCTTGGCAGACCCATCAATACTCCGTGTGGGGGTTGGGCCTTACGGCTATATACTGTCGTTCCTTAACGTTACCCCTAGGCAGATCAATATTTATGGTAGTAATGATGGCATAGTGTTCGCTGTACTCGCAACAGGCATAGGGTTTGCACAGTACCCAGACACTAGCTTCAACAACTCTCTTGGAAAAACTAATTTTGAGGCTAACGTCCTACGCCTCTACAACGACTGGTTCCTCCTCTTCTATGAAGCGACAAATCGTGGAGACCATAAGTATGAGTTCCATGTAGCGTTGGGGAAGAGCCCGCTGAACCTGACACATTCAAGCCTAGTCAGCCTAGTTATTCCCAACTCTTTAAGCGACAGGTGCAGTCCCGTTCACCCCGCTCCACTGTTAACACCCAAAAAATTCTACTTATACTACCTCATCCACGATTGGCAGGATATGAGAACTCCTTACATGAACGTCGCCTTCTTAAATAAGGGCCTCCTCGAAAAGCTAACCGCAAACATAGCCATATATGGCTACACGCAAGAGCCGGGAGTAACTCGCATAGATTATCCTTGGAAGAACAGGTCAATAGCAGCACCATGGTACACCGCTAACTTTCCAGTGAACCTTCTTGATTACGACAGGAAGACACTGTACTTCCGCACCAACACCGCTGGGACACTGACCATTGAGGCTGACCCGGCTGGAGACGGGGGATGGGGCACCTACGACACGATGGTTTTGGGCGCAGGCGACCTGAACGTCTGGAAGCCGTACATAATCACGGGCAATATGCCGTATCTGCGCGTCAGCTTCAATCTAAATGCGATAGTGTCATGTGTCTTAGTTGCGGGTAGGAGGAGCTAGGCTATGGCTGTATCCGATATGCCCAGATGGGATGTTTACCCAATCAAGAACAGAGCGAGGGGTAGACTCCCAGTTGCAAGCATATTTGATGTGAATCCCACAAACTTGGCTAACGCGACGGACGGCGACTTCAACACGGTGACTGGAACAGGGAACAAGACAATAGTGGGAGTTGCCACGCTTGGAAGAGTAGCCATAGACCTCGGCGGAATATATAACGTTCATTTACGGGTAAAATGCGGGTTATGGTCTACGGCTGGCACGGTAGATGCATATTCTTGGGGAAGCACAGATAACGTAACCTATTACCGTATATCCTGGAAGTCCCTCCTTCAGGTTATCGGTCAAATCGCAGAGTATATCATCCACAATCAAATCGAGTTTGTGAGGGCGAGGTACCTCTATATGGACTTCGTAGGTCAGGCGGCTATGACGGGTTACGTGAAGATATATGAGATACAGGCGATAGACCTGGGAATATAAGTAAAAGACTTTAAAAGGTGTATGACCGAAAGATAAAGTGATGAGGAAGAATGGCTAAAAACTACGTCGTTGGAGGAGTAATCGGCGCAGGTGTAGGCGGATTAGTGGGCTACGGCATAGCGCAGATACGCCCAATACCTGACACGTTCAACTTGGATGTCCTGCCTGAGCTTAGAGAGAAATGGGGTAAGAGGTCAGACCTACAGGCTGCTTTCCCAGTTCCAGAGTCCCTTAAACCCCCGAAGTGGCCTGACGGCCGCTTCAACCTCCTAGTCTGGGCTTTGACATGGGGCTGGGGTGAAGGCGCCTTCACTTGGATTCCATACGTCGCTCCAGACTACAAGAGGGCTGAGTTCGCCTGGCGCCTTCTCGCTGAATACGATAAATGCTACTACTCTGTTCATCCACAGTAATCGGAAAGTGAAAGCAGTGAAGAAGGAGACTTTAAGAGTTTTCGATGAGTCTTGTGAGCCAGGCACCCACTTTGAACTTAAAGTTGAAGAAAAAACGGTTGTAAAGATGACCAAGGTTAAGGATAAAAAATAGGGACCTTAGGCTACGTGCTACAGGATTACCAGTTGCCCGCTGTTCTCTACCCTTAGTCCTATAATTGTTATCGTAGAGCTAATTGGTTCACCCATCTTTGACCAGTATCTTCTTGGTGTCCGGGTCTCCTGCCACCCAGCTTACAGTTGCGGTTCCCATCGTGTTGTCACATGCGACCCCCACAGTGTAGATTACACCCATCTGCGTGGTAGGCGTCTTCCTCAGCACCACACTGCACGTCTGCTCGTCGTAGATGTCGAACGCTACAATTTCTACCTCTCCAGTGAACTTCAGGGTCCCAAATGCGGCTAAGTCATTATGGTACAGCACCGTCACAGCGCCGTAGACTAAGGTAGCCTGAGCGACCATCAATGCGATCAGCACGTAGAGCGGTATCCCCTTCCCATGAGGAAAAGGTAAATAGCGACTTAAACGACTCTTCTACTGAAAGGCTTTGAGCCGAGTCTACAGTCCCTACCTGGGCCGGTACGTGCCCTACTCTGGCCCCCTCACGGTCTACACGTTCAGGGTCACTGAGGCCGGGACGGGGATACCCGTAGCCAACGCACAATGCGCCATTCAAGACGTTCCCCTAGGCTTCAGGACCCTTGAGGGAGCAGGAGGCTACACGGACCTCAACGGAGTATGCAGTATTGATGTCCTATTCGCCGCCAGGTACTATGGAGTGTATAAGGCCGGATACGTGACGGCGAGGGGAAGCGTACCGGGGACGCAGATCAACGTCTCCCTCACACCCACCGCCGTCAAATACTGGGTGACGATCAACGCGGGGGTGGGGGGCTCCGTGAACCCCTCAGGCAACTACCAGGTAGCCGCGAATACCAAGCTCACCGCCACCGCCACCCCGGAGACGGGCTACGTTCTCGACTACTGGCTCGTCAATAACGTGAAATCCGGGAACACGAACCCCCTCGGAGTCACCATAGACAGGGACCACTACTCGATATACGCCATCTTCAAGAAATCAATTACGCCACCTCCATCAAATGGAGGCCAGGAATGGCCCGTGGAGAGGAACCTCACCATATTCAACGGCGAGATCCTCCAGGCAAATCAGTGGCAGACGGGGATAAGCAAGGTGAGCTCTGAGATTGGCATCGGGGACTCGAAGAAGTACCTGGGGGCACGTCTTGAGTACAGCATAACGTACCTTGAGGGAAACGCGGGGCTGATAACCGTGGGAATAGACGTAAACAATGTAAATCAAATCAGTAAGGGCCTGAAGCTCACCGACAAGTACGGCCCCCCCGTACCCACCACCTCGGGCACGAAGGACATAACGACGCCCCTCTACCTCACGGGAAACAAGGTCAAGATCGGCCACGCCCAGCCCATCGGGGCCTGGAGCAAGGCGGCGTACCTGGTGAAGCTCGTAATCGGCTACAGCGGGGAGCCAGCGATTGAACCAGGTGAGGAACCCGGTCCCTGGGACTGGCTACCTAAACTCGAATGGTGGCAGTGGGGCATCATAGGCGGAGTGGGGGTACTCGGTACATGGACTGTACTAAGCAGCAAGGGCTACGCCCCCTCCCCAACAATCATAATCACGCAGCCCTATGAGTATGCTAAAGAGAGGTTAGGGGAATATGCTAAAGAAAGGTTAGAGGAGCGAAAGAGGTAGCACAAATTGGCAAGCATCCAAGGTAAGGTTGTGGAATACTGGAGCCGGAGAGGAGTCCCCGGCGCGATAGTCAGCGCAGGAGGAAAAACGGCGGTGACGGACTCCGCAGGAACATTCAGCCTAGATCTTCCCCTAGGAGTGATCAGCCTCAACGTCTCACACGGAGACTTCTACACCTTCACCACGTCACTCAACCTAACAAGCCCTAAACCCTTTAACATAGGCACCATAAGCCTCCAGTCGAAGGTGAGGGCACTATGAGCGTCTACGACC
>Ga0163200_1000492_pt1 | contig 17132 bp, 16 predicted proteins | sample PL_2010_200m_FD_113535 | JGI IMG/M metagenome (GOLD analysis project Ga0163200, IMG submission 113535) | Freshwater microbial communities from Powell Lake, British Columbia, Canada to study Microbial Dark Matter (Phase II) - PL_2010_200m | ecosystem: Environmental > Aquatic > Freshwater > Lake ... | reverse complement strand
GGGCCAACCACCGGCCCCAGCGCCACCATCATCTGGAACGAGCCCATCGCCCGAACACGCTCGACGCCTTCGAACCGATCTCCGATCACCGTCACGGCCACCACCGCACCGGCAGCGATGCCCACCGCCTGCAGCGCACGAAACACCAGCAGCGTTTCGATATTGGTCGAGAGAAAACAGCCGATGGACGCGCCGATGTAGCACGCCAGCCCCAGCAACAGGGTGCGCCTGCGGCCACTTCGATCCACCAGCGGGCCGTAGACGATCTGCATGAACGCCAAAACGAAGGTGAAGATCGAAATGCTGAGGTTGATCAGCAGCGGCGTCGTCTGCAGCGCCTCGCCCAACTCCGGCAGAATCGGTGCGTAGACCGTCTGCGTGAACGGGCCGAGAAAGGCGGCGAATGCCACCATGAAGGTCAGCAGGCGTGGGCTCATCGGATCTCCGCTAACGCATCGAAAAGAGGCCCGGCGGCGCGCGCCGCCAGGCGGGATGGGTCACTCCTTGACCTGCATGTATTCCTCGGCCCAGACCATGTATTCCTCGGCGGTCGAGTATTTGACCGACAGCTGCGAGGCGTTGAGATCGGACGCATCGATCTGACGCTGCTCGCGCAGGCAGTCGTAGGTCGCCTTGATCGCGGCAAAGTAGGCCGCGTGACCGTTGACCACGATGCGCACGCCAAGCGCAGCCAGACGGCTGTTGTCGCGCAACTTGGGGTTGCCATAGGTCACCAGCATCAGCGGCACGCTGAGTTTTTCCGCGACCTGCTCCAGCTGCTCGAAATCCTCGATGCCGACCAGGCAGATCCCATCGGCGCCGGCTGCCTCGTAGGCCTGCACGCGCGCGATCACCTCTTCCAGGCCGATCACACCGGCGTTGGTCCGCGCGATGATCGCAAGTTCAGGATCGATGCGTGCTTCCAGCGCCGCACGGATCTTGCCGACCGCTTCGAACATGCCGATCAGGTCGGTGGACTTGCGCCCGAATTTGGCGGGCAGCAGGGTATCTTCGATCGTCAGCGCCGCGATGCCTGCGCGTTCCAGCTCGACCACCGTGCGCATCACGTTCAGCGCGTTGCCATAACCATGGTCGGCGTCGGCGATGATCGGCAGCCGCGATACGCGGCCGATGCGTGTCGCCTGCTCGACAAATTCACTCAGGGTGATCAGCGCAAAGTCCGGCGCGGCCAGGACCTGTAACGAGGCGACCGAGCCACCGAGAATGCCGACTTCAAATTCCAGATCGGCGGCGATACGCGCCGACATCGGGTCGAATACCGATGCAGTGTGGTAGCAGCGATCGGAGGCCAGCAGCCGACGGAACTCGCTGCGCAGGGTGTGATGAGGGATACGTTGCATGGGGGTTCCTGATGAATCGCACGCAAGGGTCGAGTCGCCCTTGTCTGTTCAGTGTTGGTAGTGGTACGGACGGCCTATTGCACGTCTCGGTGTTTCAAAGCGCCGGGCGCGGTTGTCGCCCTTGCACATACGCCATGACCAGCCCGCTGGCGATGATGATGGCCATGCCGACAATGGCGCCGAAATCCGGCGTATGTCCAAAGGCAACCAGGCCTACCACCCCGGCAAAGATGATCTGCGAATAGGTGAACGGTGCCAGCGCAGCGGCGCTGGCAAAGCGAAACGCATTGGTCAGCAACAGATGACCGCTCATGGCCATGGCACCGAGCCCGGCCATCATCAGCGCGTCATGCAGCGTTGGCGTCTGCCAGTTGAAGAACACCAGCACGCTCATCACCAGACTGCCAACCACGCTGGTGATGAAGTTGCTGGTGACCGGATGATCCGTGGCGCTGAGTCGACGGGTGATCAACTGATAGACCGTGAAGCTCAGCGCCGCGCCGAACGGCAACAAGATCGCCGGCGTGAACAAGGCACCGCCCGGCCGCACGATGATCATCACGCCGATCAGCCCACAGCCGACCGCCAGCCATTGGGCACGACTGACCTGTTCGCCGAGCAAGGCGGACGCGATGGTAACCAGCAATGGGGTCAGGAAGATGACTGCAGTCGCTTCGGCCAGTGGGATGTAACTCAGACCGCTGATGAACAGCATGCTGACGCTGACCAGACTCAGGCCACGGCAGATCTGCAGCTTCGGCCGCAGGGTATGAAACACACGACGCCCCATGCGTGGCGTGAACAAGGTGAGCATCAGCACCGTCTGCGCCATATAACGCGCCCAGATAACCAGGAACACGGGGTAGAGCTGCGTCAGATACTTGGACAGCCCGTCGTGACTGGCGAGCGTCAGGCAAGAAACCAGAATCAGCGACACGCCAAGCAGGGGCCGGTGAGAGTTATTCAATGAGGGAAACCGCGACAATAGGTAGCAAGCTATGAATTATGCCCATAAATCGCCATTTCGTCAGTGGTGACGTGAGCTGATCCGACCAGAAGAGGTGCGCCCCAGCCTGCCACGCAGGTTCATCTTCTGACTCGTCGATGCGTCTGCTGAACGTCGATCGTGACCTGATCACGCAACTGTCATCCCGCCAGGCTGTAATGCGCTACGTCTGTCGGCGCCCGCTCCGCTCGCCCGACAATCGCGTATGATCGCCGCCCCCGTGCGAGCCTCGTTACCGGCCGCTTCAGTCCGAGTGTTGTTTTGATGTTCAAGATACGAGCGATGCAGGTGCGCGATATACCTGCGGTGATGTCGATTCAGGAAGAATCCTATGCTGCCGAAGTCCACGAGGACGAAGCGGTGATCCTCAACCGCCTCGCCGCCTGTCCGCAGCTGGCCTGGGTGGCCGAGGACGATCAGGGCGTTTGCGCCTATCTCTTCGCCTACCACTCACGGGTCGGCAAGGTGACGCCACTGGATGGCGACTTCGTGTCCCACGCCAAAGCCGACTGCCTGTATCTGCACGACCTTGCCGTATCCCGACGGGCCAGTGGCCAGGGCATCGGGCCGGCACTGGTGCAGAAGAACCTCGAGCAGGCGCGCACTCAAAAGCTGCGCTACTCGGCGCTGGTTTCGGTGCAGGAGTCCGAAGCCTTCTGGTCTCGCCTCGGCTATGCAGCGCACACGGAGCTGGAGCCGCCCCAAGCCAGCAACCTTGCCAGCTACCAGATACCCGCCGTCTATATGGTGCGTGCGCTGCACTGAGCGCACGCAGATGGTGCGGCCTAGATACAGGCGCACCATAACAGGGCTACCTAAAGCCCCATTTTCAAGCACGGACAACCCGCAGGCTGCGGGGCGCTTCTGTTGTGGCGGGTTGGCAAGGGCCTTGCTCTGCTTGTGCCAAATCGCACAACCGGAACTGCTCGCCATGCTGGTCATCCATCACCGCACCTCCCCGCAGGCCAATGCCGACGCCGAGCTGGAGTTGACCTTCGAAGCCCGTAGCAAATCGCGTCTGCGTTGCTTCACCACCACGGGAGAAGATGTCGGCCTGTTCCTCGAGCGCGGCCAGCAACCTCTGCATGACGGCGAATGCCTGCGCGCCGAGGATGGCCGTATCGTCCGTGTAAAGGCCCGCGCCGAACAGCTCCTTCATGTGACCTGCAGCAGCGCGTTCGAACTGACACGTGCCGCCTACCACTTGGGCAACCGCCATGTGGCACTGCAGGTCGGCGACGGCTGGCTGAGGCTGCTCGATGACTACGTACTGAAAGACATGCTGGTGCAGCTGGGCGCCAGTGTCGAAGCCATCGAGGCGCCCTTCCAGCCCGAGCACGGCGCGTACGGGGGCGGCCATCATCACTCCCACGCAGGCGAAGCCGAGTTCAGCTACGCGCCACGTCTGCATCAGTTTGGTGTGCGCACGTGAATCCGGCTGCGTTCGCGCTGCTGCGGCTTGCCAGCCCGCAGTTGCCGATCGGTGGATACAGCTATTCGCAAGGCCTGGAAATGGCGGTCGAATGCGAACAAGTACGCGACGAAGCCAGCGCCCGCCGTTGGCTGGGCGACCAGCTGTTATTGAATCTGGCGCGCTTTGAAGCGCCGCTGCTGCTGGCGCACTGCCAGGCGGCAGCGGCTGAAGACTGGACAGAACTCGAGCGACTTGCCGATTGCCATCGCGCCAGTCGCGAAACTCGTGAGCTACGGCTGGAAAGCCGGCAGATGGGCTACTCACTGAAGCAACTGCTGAACAACCTGCCCGAACTCGACGCCCCTGCCCGCGCTCTGTTTCAGCGCATCGACGAGCCCGGTCTCGCCCTGGGCTGGGCCTTGGCCGCACGTGCCTGGGGCATCGGCCCTGAAGATGCGCTGACCGCCTGGCTCTGGGGCTGGCTGGAAAATCAGCTGGCGGTGCTGATGAAAACCCTGCCGCTCGGCCAGCAAGCGGCACAACGCTTGACCTCCCAACTGCTGCCGACCCTGCAGCAGGCCCAGCGCGACGCAACCCTTATCGAGCCGGAGCACTGGGGCAGCGCCGCCTTTGGCCTGTCCCTGACGAGCATGGCGCACGAGCGCCAATACAGCCGGCTGTTCCGCTCATGAGCACCGCTTTCACAAGAGGAAACAGACGATGAACACCCAACCCCTGCGCATCGGCATCGGCGGGCCGGTCGGCTCCGGCAAAACTGCCCTGACACTCGCCCTCTGCCTGGCCCTGCGCGAGCGCTACAACCTGGCCGTGGTCACCAACGACATCTACACCCAGGAAGACGCGCAGTTTCTGGTACGCAACGAGGCCCTGGCGCCCGAGCGCATCATCGGCGTGGAAACCGGCGGCTGCCCGCACACCGCGATCCGCGAGGATGCTTCGATCAATCTGGAAGCCGTCGAACAGCTAAACCGGCGCTTCCCAGGGCTGGACCTGATCATCGTCGAGTCCGGTGGCGACAATCTGTCCGCCACCTTTAGCCCGGAGCTTTCGGATCTGACCATCTATGTGATCGACGTATCGGCCGGCGACAAGCTGCCACGCAAGGGCGGGCCGGGCATCTGCAAGTCCGATCTGCTGGTGATCAACAAGGTCGACCTGGCACCCATGGTCGGCGCCTCGCTGGAGGTCATGGATCGCGACACCCGCAAGATGCGCGGCGACAAGCCCTTCGTGTTCAGCAATCAGAAGGTTGGCCAGGGCCTCGACGAGATCATCGCCTTCATCGAAAAACAGGGAATGCTCAGCGCCGCCTGAAATGAACCACTCCTGTAGGAGCGACCTTGCTCGCGAAGTAGCAAAGCTCCAAGCGCTTCGCCAGCAAGCTGGCTCCTACGAGACAGACAGTCATCCGGCTCCTGTGGATCGCCAGCAACGATTCGCGACCCGCCATGCACACCAGAGGGAACCTTCCATGAAACTGAACAGAAAACTCTTCGTCGCGTCCGCCCTGTTACTCAGCCCGGCTTTGGCGCTCGCTCACCCCGGCCATGACCACGCCGGCGTGATGTCCGGTATCGCACATCCAATCTTCGGACTCGACCACCTGCTGGCGATGCTCGCGGTCGGCCTCTGGGCGGCTCAACAGGACGGCACGGCACGCTGGGCGCTGCCGCTGACCTTCGTCGCCACCATGCTCTTCGGGGGCCTGCTTGGATTTGCCGGCATCGAAATGCCGCTGATGGAAACCGGAATCGCCGGCTCGGTGCTGGCGCTCGGGCTGCTGGTGGCGCTGGCGGTACGCCCGCCGCTTGCCGTTGCGGCCGGGCTGACCGCGCTGTTCGCTCTTAGCCACGGCGTGGCACACGGTCTGGAGCTGCCCGCGCTATCCAGCCCATGGGGCTACGCCGTCGGTTTCGTCGCCGCCACCGCCGTCCTGCATGCCGCCGGTTACGCGCTGGCGCGCTTTCTGCCGCAGGCCGCGGCGCCGCTGGTACGCATCGCCGGTGCAGCCTCGGCATTCACCGGCGCCTGGCTGCTGACCGGCTGAGCGAGCCAACCGCGCACCTCAGTGGTAGCGACGTCGCAGCGCGACATTGAGGCGATCCACCACTTCGGCCCAATCGGCATCCTCGAGAATCTCCTCGCGCAGGAAAGCCGCCTGGGCCGGCGTCCAGAAAGATGCATCCGCCAGGTAGACGTCTTCGGCCAGCGGCGAGTGGGTTTCGATGAAGCGCCTGATCGAGCCATCGTCGTTGGGCAGGCCCAATTGCTCGAACAAGTTATGGAAGGCGTGGATCGACTGTTCCATGTTGAACCTCCGGAGCTGACGCGGGAATGAACGCCTTGAGTATCGCTCATTCCCGGCAAAGCGCCGGCGGTGCGTGTCGAATCAGCGGAACGGCGGCTCGTCGAAGCTGCGCAGCTTGCGTGAGTGCAGTGAATTGAGCTGGGTGCGCAGGAGATCGAGCGCGGCGATGCCGATCTTCAGATGCTGGGTCACGGCGCGCTCATAGAAAGCGTTGGCCGAGCCTGGCAGCTTGATCTCGCTGTGCAGCGGCTTGTCCGAGACGCAGAGCAGCGTCCCGTAGGGCACCCGCAGGCGATAGCCCTGAGCGGCGATGGTGCCGCTTTCCATGTCCACCGCGACCGCGCGGGAGAGGTTGATCAGCGGCCGCTCCTGAGCCCAGCGCAATTCCCAGTTGCGATCATCGTAGGTCAGCACCGTACCGGTGCGCAGGCGCCGCTTGAGCGCTTCGCCCTGCTCCCCAGTCACCTGCGCTGCCGCTTCCTGTAGCGCCTGCTGGACTTCCGCCAGCGCCGGTAGCGGGATATGCGGCGGCAGCACCCGGTCGAGAATCCCATCACGACGCATGTAGGCGTGGGCCAACACGTAGTCGCCGATGGACTGCGACTGCCGCAGCCCGCCACAGTGGCCGATCATCAACCAGCAATGGGGGCGCAGGACGGCCAGGTGATCGGTGATGTTCTTGGCATTCGATGGGCCGACGCCGATATTCACCAGGGTGACGCCATCGCCATCTTTGGCCTGCAGGTGATAGGCCGGCATCTGGTAGCGATGCCAGAGCACACCGCCAATGATCGCCTGGGCTTCGCCCTCCTCCATGCCGCGCTCGATGATGATGTTGCCGGGCAGCACCATGCGCACGAAACGGGTGTCGTCGCGCAGCATGTCGAGACCGTGACGGATGAACTGATCGACGTAGCGGTGATAGTTGGTCAGCAGGATCCAGGGCTGCACATGGCGCCAGTCGCTACCGGTGTAATGCACCAGTCGGCGCAGGGAAAAGTCCACCCGCGCACCGTCAAAGAGCGCCAGCGGGTAGGGATCGGCATGCTCCCAGTCATACAGGCCGTCGGCGATGTCATCGGTGGCGGCGGATAAGTCGGTGCTGGGGAACACCCGCGCCAGTTCGGCGGCAGTCACACCGGTTCCGGCCAGTTCGTCGCCCTGTTCGATCACATAGGGATAGGGAATGTTGCGCTCACTGATGCCCACCTCAACTTTGACGCCGAAGTCCTTGATCAGCGGTCGCAGCTGGTCGAGCAGGTAGCTGCGGAACGACGCCGGATGGGTCACGGTCACGCTGTAAACACCCGGTGCCTGCACCTTGGCGTAGGCACGGGTGGAAGCCGGCACCTCGCCATGGCATTCGTAGGTCAGGCGCAGCTCGGGATAGCGAAACTGGGCGCGTTCGGCGGCGTCGGGCTCCTGCCGAGTCTTCACATAGCGTTTGAGTGCCTGGTTAAGCGAGCGAGTGGCATGCTGGTGGAGTTCGGCAAGATGGTCCACCGCCGCTTCAGCGCTGGTGGCAATGCGAAGAGTCTCGCCTGCTGGAATCATGGTTGGTTTCCTTGTCTGTTCGTTGAAAGCATCTTGCCTGCTGATCAATGACAGCGGTAGCACCGCAGTGCTGCGATCATCGATTAGACGCGGCTATTCGCAGCGCCAGCGACTCCAACCGCGCCTTCAATATCGCCAGGCTGGGCGCCGCGGTCAGGCTCAGACGCAGCGCATTGGGCGCGCCATGACCGACCGCGAACACGGCCGCTGCAGCCGCCTCGATCCCCGCATCACGGCACAGCACCGGCAGACTTTGCTCGTCTGCCAATTCCAGCCACAGATGCGGTGAGGCATTTGACGACGCAGACCCAAGCAGTTTCTGCGCCAGCCGCCAACGCCGGGTCATCTGCTCACGTTGCCAGGCCAGCCGGCGCGCCGCGGTGCCGTCTTCAAGCCATTCGCAGCCGATCTGCAGGCATAGCGTCGACAAGGCCCAACTGGTCGCCTGCCGCTCCGGATCGATACGCGACAACCACTCGTCCGGTCCGGCAATAAAGCCCAGGCGCAACCCAGGCGCGACCGTCTTCGACAGACTGCTGATCAGCAGGGTCCGTTCAGGCAACGTCGCGGCCAAAGGTGGCTCGTCGCCAAGTGCGCCGTAGATATCGTCTTCGATGATCAGCAAGCCTCGCCGTCGCGCTACGGCAGCGACAGCCTCGCGGCGCTGCGTATCCATGCTGACGGCGGTCGGGTTCTGCATGCAGGGCGTCAGGACGGCCACGCGGGCCGAGGTAGCGCGGGCCAGGCGGTCGAGATCGTCCGGCAGAATACCGAACGCGTCCATTGCGACCCCGTGCAGCGGCAGTCGTAACTGACGCCCTGCGGCCTTGATACCGGGGGACGTCAGGGCTTCGACCAGCACCGGCTCGCCTGGCTCGCACAATCCGATCAGCGCAGCGAACACGCCCTGCTGCGCCCCGGCGCAGAGCATCACCTGCTGCGGCGGAATTTCAAGCGCCCGACTACGCAGCCAGCCGCTCACCGCCAGCTGGCCACGCTGCAGACTGCGCGCTGAGGGATAACCCTGCAGGCCCGCCAGCTCACCCGTCGCGCACAGTGCCGCGATGCTGCGCTGCATGTCGTCATCGTCGGGGTCGAGGACCGGCAGGTTAGTCGAGAGGTCGACCAGCTCCGGATGGGCCTCCGGCGTCTTCAGCCGGAACAGGCTGGCCTCGCGGCTGCTGGCGAGCACATAAGTACCACGCCCTACCTCGCCACCGACGAGATGCCGACGCGCCGCTTCGCGGTAGGCCTGCATTGCCGTGCTGGGATTGAGGCCGAGCGCCCAGGCCAGCCGCCGCTGCGGCGGCAGTCGATCCCCCGACCGCAGCTCGCCACGTGCAATGGCCAATGCAATGGCATCGACCAGCGCCAGGTAGCGCGGTTGGTCATCAGATTCGAGTTTGGGTAACCACATTGTTTGCCATGCAATATAAATATTTACCCATACAATGCCCGCCACCTAGGATCGACGTCAAACCGCCAAGGAGCCGTCGATGTTCGATCTACACCAACTGCGTCAGGCAGCCGAACTGATACACCAGAGCGTACCGCCAACCCCGCAATACACATGGCCACTGCTGGCCGAACGGCTTGGCTGCCAAGTCTGGGTCAAGCATGAGAATCACACGCCGGCCGGCGCTTTCAAGGTGCGCGGCGGTGTGCTCTATATCAATGAGCTGATCAAGCGTGAACCGCGCTTGCCGGGGCTCGTCACCGCAACCCGTGGCAATCACGGCATCAGCCTGGCGATGGCCGCACGCAACGCGGGTTTACGCTTGCAGATTCTGGTCCCTGAAGGCAACTCGGCGGAGAAGAACGCCGCCATGCGTGCATGCGGCGCTGAGGTCGTCGAGTACGGTCGCGACTTCGATACCGCCCGCCAGCGCGCCGCGGAGCTGGCTGAGGCCAACGGCTGGCATTTTGTCCCCTCACTGCATCCGGACCTGATCAAAGGCGTCGCCACCTATGCGCTGGAATTCCTCGAAGCGGTGCCGGACCTGCGACGGGTTTATGTGCCCATCGGGCTCGGCTCAGGCATCTGCGGGATGATCCGAACCCGCGACCTGCTGGGCCTGAACACGGAGATCATCGGCGTGGTGTCCAGCGCTGCCGATGCCTATGCACAGAGCTTCGGGCAAGGCCGCATCGTCTGTACGGAAACAGCCAACACCTTTGCCGATGGGATGGCATGCCGCATGCCATCTCCCGAAGCTCTGGAGATCATTCGCAAAGGCGCAGCGCGCATCGTGCGCGTCGATGACGCTGAAATCCGCCATGCCATCGTCGCCTTCCACGAAGACACCCATAACCTCGCCGAAGGCGCCGGCGCTGCTGCGCTGGCAGCCGCGATGCAGGAGCGCGAACACAACCGTGGCGAGCGCATTGGCGTGGTGCTCAGTGGTGGCAATATCGACCGCGAGGTGTTGGCAGGGATTCTGGCTGAGCCGCGCCAAGCGGTTGGCCAGACTGCCTGAACCTCACTCGATGAACGGCGCACTGCGCGCCAGCAGCGCACTGATGTCGAGGCCGCGCGGCAGCGTGCCGAAGGCCCGGCCGTTGCCCGCCAGGCGGCTGGCGATGAACGCATCCGAGACTTTATCGTTACCCGCTTCAAGCAGCAGCTTGGCCTGCAGCGCGACGGCTACGTCTTCGGTGAGCTGACGCGCGCGGTACTGGATGTCGCCTTTATCGGCAAAAGCCGTTTGCAGCCCTTTGATGTGATGTTGCAAACGCACATCGCCATGACCGTCGCCCAGCTCGGCGAACAGTACCTCCAGCACACCAGCCTCCTTGGACAGCGCACGCAGGACATCCAGGCACTGCACATTGCCTGAGCCTTCCCAGATGGAGTTCACCGGCGCTTCGCGATAGAGGCGCGGCATGATCGTCTCCTCGACGTAGCCGGCACCGCCGAGGCATTCACCGGCTTCGGCGACCATTTCCGGGGCGCGTTTGCAGATCCAGTACTTGCCGATCGCCGTGACCAGCCGGGCGAACTTCTCCTCCTGCTCGTCGAACGGATTGTCCAGCGCGCGCCCCATGCGCATGGTCAGCGCCAGCGCAGCCTCGCTCTCCAGCGCCAGGTCGGCGAGCACGTTCTGCATCAGCGGTTGTTCAATCAAGGCACGACCGCCCACCTGCCGATGCGTGCAATGGTGCATGGCCTGGGTCAGCGCTTGGCGCATCAATGAGCTGGAGCCGATCATGCAATCAAAACGGGTCGAGGAGACCATCTCGATGATGGTGGGCACACCGCGCCCCTCCTCACCGATCATCCAGGCCAGCGCGCCGCGGTATTCGACTTCGCTGGATGCATTCGACCAGTTGCCCAGTTTGTTTTTCAGCCGCTGGATATAGAACTGGTTACGGCTGCCATCGGGTCTATGCCGCGGCAGAAGGAAGCATGACAAGCCTTGTTCGGTCTGCGCCAGGGTCAGGAAGGCATCACACATCGGCGCCGAACAGAACCACTTGTGCCCGACCAGCTCGTACTCCTGGCCTGGACCGCGCGCCCCGACGGCATGTGCACGAGTGGTGTTGGCGCGCACATCGGTGCCGCCCTGTTTTTCGGTCATGGCCATGCCGATGGTGGCGCCGCTTTTCTGCTCCATTGGCAAGTTGCGTGGGTCGTATTCCCGACTGAGGATCTTTGGCAGCCAGACGTCGGCAATCCCAGACTGCTGTCGCAGGGCGGGAACGCTCGCGTAGGTCATGGTCAACGGGCAGCTGCTGCCGGCCTCGGCCTGATTATGCAAATACATCAAACCGGCACGCGCCACCTGGGCGCCGGATTGCGGATCGGTCCAGGGCAGTGACGGGATGCCATGAGCAATTGCGGCACTCATCAGCTGGTGATAAGCCGGATGAAACTCCACCAGATCGATGCGGTGTCCGTATCGGTCATGGCTCTTGAACACCGGCTTGTTCTCGTTGGCCAGAAACCCGGCAGCCATCAGGGGCCCACCGGCCAACGCGCCGTAAGCATCCAGCCGCGACTCGGCCCAGCCGCCCCGGTATCGCCGCACCCAGTCCTGCAGCGGCAGGTCGAGACGGTACAGGTTGGCACCGTCCAATGGCGGGACCTGATTCAGCACCTCGTGGGTTTCGGCGTATTGCAGCAGGCTCATATCGGGTCTCCTCGGCAGATGCGGCAAGGGGCCCGACGGCATGCAACTAGGGATTAGTAATAGTTACCGCTGTCACTGCGATGAATCGCCGGGCCGAGCGGGCACCGGCTGGTGGGCACCCACCAAAGAAGTGAAGCACGCAGGTACGCCGGGCAAAAGTGAGGTTTCGGCCAAAGTCTGCGCGTTGCAATGGCGAAACAGGCCGCAGCCTTAGGCGCAGGCGCTCAGCGTTGCACGTTCAGGTCAGCTCTACCGGTAGCAATACCTGGAAGCGGCTGCCGCGACCCGGCTCGGATTGGCAGGACACCGTTCCGCCCTGCAACTCAACCAGCTGCTTGCACAGAGACAGGCCGATTCCCAGCCCACCGTACTGGCGGGTCATGCTGCCATCGAGCTGGCGGAAGTATTGAAACAGCGAGTCATCGACCGGCGCATCGAACCCCACGCCCGTATCGATCACCGTCACATCGAGTGAGTAACCAGGCGCTGACTCGTATCCTTTGACCGAAAGTGTGATGCCGCCGCGTAGGGTGAACTTGATGGCGTTGTCGAGCAGGTAGCCAAGGCTCTGTTTCAATTTGCCGGGGTCACCAACCAGTATTTCCGGCAGCTGGCCATCGAGCTCGAGATCGAAGCTCAACCCGCGCGTTGCGGCCCGCGCGCCGTATTCCGCATAAAGCTCATCGACCAACATCCGCAAGCTGAACGGCGCGTTGCTCACCCGCAACTTGCCCGCCTGCAGTTCAGTCAAGGCGAGGATGTCATTGACCAGCTGCATCATGTCCCGCGCCGATCTGGTTGCGATGCGCTGGTATTGCTCAAGCTCGCCGCTCAGCTCTAGGGTGCGCATGAGGTCGAGGCTGCCGATCACGCCGTGCATCGGAGTTCGTAATTCGTGGGTGACGTTGGCCAGGAACTGATCCTTGAGACGGTTGCTCTCGGCCAGTTCGCGGTTCATGGCTTCGAGTTTACGCCCGGTCTCCATGAGCACTTGGGCACGCTCTTCCTTCATCATGTTGATCCGGTCGGCCAGGGCCAACGACAACAGCGCCACCTCGAGCGCCGAGCCGATCTGGCCGGCATACATGGTGATGAACGTATGCGGCAGGTACCCCAGCACCATCAGCGTGTTGATCTGTCCCCCGATGAGAAAGGCCGACCAGGCGATCAAGAAATAACGCGCAACACGCATCCCTCGATGCCAGGCCACAATGGCGGCGACAAAAATAATCAGAATGAACCAGAGTGCAAGGAAGGTCGCCATCCGCAGCGCCAGCGCGTAACTGGAGGTCAGCGATACGATCATCGTCACCGCCCCCAGCCCCATCAGCAGCATCAGGGCACGGTCGATCCAGGGGCTGTGCTCGCTGGTATGCAAAAAGCTGCGCGCGAACTGACAGCCGAACAGACCCGCCGCACCAATGAGAAATGGCGTCGATGCATTGGCCCACCACGGCCAGTTCGGCCAGAGATACTGAACGCCAAGGCCGTTCACCGATACCTGATATAGGCCGAACGAGGCGATGTAGAGGATGTAATAGAGGTAGCTGCGATCACGGACGCTGAGGTAGATGAACAGGTTGTAAAACAGCATCACCAACAACACGCCGTAGATGATCGCCAGCACATAGATATGCCCGGATTGTTCTTCCAGGTAGGCCACCGGCGACCAAAGGGTGAGCGGGATCTGAATCGAGCCCTGACTTTCCAACCGCAGGTAGATTCGCTGTGGCTGGTTAGGCGCTAGCTGCAGGTCGAACAGATGATTGCGTTGCCTGATCTGGCGCTCATGGAACGGCAACGCGTCGCCGCTCTGCTGCGCAAGGCGATAACCACCGCGACCATCAGGCAGATAGAGGTCGAGATGGTCGAGCGGCGGATACGCCAGCTCCAGCCACCAGCGGCTGTGTTCGGCTGGCGGCTCGGCACGGTAGTTCAGGTCGATACGCAGCCAGAACGCCGAGCGTGAGTAACCGGCATTGAGCACATCCTCATCGCTCTCGACGAAGCGCCCCGCGGCATCGAGCTCGACCACCTCTGCGATGGTGGCTTCGCGGCTGGGGTCCTCCAGCACCGCCATGACCTGGCCGAGTGGAAGACGCTGGGTGTTGCTGTTGAGCTCGACGGCACCCGACATCGCTGGCAGCAGGGCGAGCAGTAAAAAAAGAATATGGTGCATGGGGAGGCAATCCGTCGAGCTGCGCCAGAAGAACCCCCGTTCTCCCGAATACACACAGCCAAAGCTAAGTGCTGGCACTTTAACATGGTTCTGGCGCCACAGAATCGACGCCATGCGCCCACCGGACGGACGTACGGGGCGGCAACCGCGAGCCCGTGCCGGCGCGAGCTGCCCGGGAGGATTGGTGATAAGCTCGCACGCCATAAAAATCCGGCAGCGCCTAGCCTCGGCCGGATCCACCACACCATGACTCGGGGAACCCATCGATGTCCGGCCATTGCTCCCGCCCTGTCGTTCTTTGCCTTTCCGGCCACGACCCGAGTGGCGGTGCTGGGCTACAAGCCGACATCGAAGCGCTGATCGCCCAGGGCTGTCACGCCGCCCCGGCGGTCACTGCACTGACCGTTCAGGACACGGTCAACGTCACCGACTTTCGCGTGCTCGATCGCGAATGGGTGCTGGCTCAGGCTGACGCCGTCATAGCCGACTTGCCAGTGGCCGCGGTCAAACTGGGCATGCTCGGCTCGGTTGAAATGGTCGAGACCGTATTGGAAATCATGCAGAAGCTGCCTGGCATCCCTCTGGTCTGTGATCCGGTGCTGCGCGCCGGCGGCGGCGGCGCGCTGGGCAAGGACGAAGTCGGCTACGCCATGCGCGAACGACTGTTTCCTGTGTCCACCATTGCCACCCCGAACCTGCCTGAAGCACGGATTCTTGCCGAGCTTCCGGAAGGCAGCGCCGATGAATGTGCGGAAAAGCTGTTGCCCTTCATCCGTCACCTGCTGATCACCGGCGGCCATGGCGACGAGACCGAAGTCCACAACCGACTCTACTCGCGTGATGGCAGCCGCTACGATTTCAGCTGTCAGCGCCTGCCCGGCAGCTATCACGGGTCCGGCTGCACCCTGGCCAGTGCGTTGTCCGGAAGGCTGGCGCTGGGCGAGGATCTGGCCAGCGCGGTGAAATCCGCCCTCGATTACACCTGGCGCACCCTGCGTGACGCCGAAGCACCAGGCCGTGGCCAATATATTCCACGACGCCTGCCGCTGGATCTGGCCTGACCGGAGCGCTGCCATGAAAGACACCAAACTGCGCGGGCTCTACGCGATCACCGACAGCAAGCTCTTGGCCGACGGGCGGCTGCTGCCCTATGCCGAGGCGGCGCTCAAAGGCGGTGCTCGGCTGCTGCAATACCGCGACAAGTCCGAGGATGACAGACGGCGTCTGCGCGAGGCCGAGGCCTTGCGCGAACTTTGCGATCGTCATGGCGCCCAGTTGATCATCAACGATGATGCCGAGCTTGCCGCCCGCCTGGGCGTCGGCCTGCATCTCGGCCAGGAAGACGGATCGCTCTCAGCGGCTCGTGCCCTGCTCGGCCGCAAGGCCATCATCGGAGCGACCTGTCATGCGCGCCTAGATCTGGCTGAGCAGGCCATCCGTGAGGGCGCCAGCTATATCGCGTTCGGCCGGTTCTTCGACTCCAACACCAAGCCCGGCGCGCCCTCGGCAACGCCTGAACTGCTGGCAGAGGCGCGGCAGCGGTTCAGCCTGCCGATCACCGCGATTGGCGGCGTGACGCTGGATAATGCGCCAGGCCTGATCGCCAAGGGCGCCAGTCTGATCGCCGTCGTCCACGCCTTGTTCGCTGCCGAGTCAGCGAACGAGGTCGAACGCCGCGCGCAGGCCTTCAGCGAACTCTTCGCTATTAATTGAACACGGCACGGCTCCAGTCGCCGTGCTCCTCAAACCTATTCCTGTATCGAGAGAGGTCACTATGTCCCGTTCCGAAACCCTCTTCGCAAGTGCTCAGAATCGAATTCCAGGCGGCGTGAACTCACCGGTACGCGCCTTCCGCAGCGTTGGCGGCACGCCGTTGTTCTTCAAGCACGCCGAAGGCGCCTATGTCACCGACGAAGACGACAAGCGCTACGTGGATTACGTCGGTTCCTGGGGCCCGATGATTCTGGGGCACGGCCATCCTGACGTACTCGACGCAGTCCGCAATCAGCTGCAACACGGATTGTCCTACGGTGCACCGACCGCCATGGAAACCGAAATGGCCGAGCTGGTCTGCAGTCTTGTGCCATCCATGGAAATGATGCGCATGGTCAGCTCCGGCACCGAGGCGACCATGAGTGCGATCCGTCTAGCCCGTGGCTACACCGGACGCGACAGCATCATCAAGTTCGAAGGCTGCTACCACGGCCACTCCGACAGCCTGCTGGTGAAGGCAGGCTCAGGTGCCCTGACCCAAGGGGTTCCCAGTTCTGCGGGGGTACCGGCAGCATTCGCCAAGCACACCCTGACGCTGCCCTTCAACGACCTGGCCGCTGTCGAGCAGATGCTCGCCGAAGTGGGCAGCGAAGTGGCCTGCATCATCGTCGAGCCGGTCGCAGGCAACATGAACTGCGTACCGCCTGCGCCCGGTTATTTACAGGGGCTGCGCGAGCAGTGCGACAAACACGGCGTGGTGCTTATCTTCGATGAAGTGATGACCGGCTTCCGCGTCGCCCTCGGCGGCGCTCAGGCCCATTACGGCGTCACCCCGGACCTGACCACCTTTGGCAAGATCATCGGCGGCGGCATGCCGGTCGGCTGTTTCGGCGGCAAGCGCGCCATCATGGAGCGCATCGCCCCGCTGGGCCCGGTTTATCAGGCCGGCACCCTGTCAGGTAATCCGTTGGCGATGGCGGCCGGCTTGACGACGCTGAAGCTGATCAATCGCCCCGGTTTTCATGAAGAGCTCACCGCTTACACCACGCGCATGCTGCAGGGCCTGAAAGAGCGGGCTGAAGCCGCCGGCATCCCGTTCGTCACCACCCAGGTGGGCGGCATGTTCGGTCTGTATTTCAGCGAAGCGGACAACATCGTCACGTTCGACGACGTGATGTCCAGCGACGCCGAGCGCTTCAAACGCTTCTTCCACCTGATGCTTGAGGGCGGCGTGTATCTGGCGCCCAGCGCGTTCGAAGCCGGCTTCACCTCCATCGCTCATGGCGATAAGGAGCTACAGATCACCTTCGATGCCGCCGAGCACGCCTTCGCTCAGCTGAAATGAACCTGATCCCCGATCTACTACAAGCCGTGCTGCTGACCCTGACGGGGTTGGCGAGCGCCATCTGGATCGGCAGCGCCCGCCGCGGCTACGGTGAGCCGGAT